>Ga0181520_10004323_pt1 | contig 23894 bp, 24 predicted proteins | sample PEATcosm2014_Bin_29_FD_132451 | JGI IMG/M metagenome (GOLD analysis project Ga0181520, IMG submission 132451) | Peatland microbial communities from MTU Mesocosm Facility, Houghton, MI, USA - PEATcosm2014_Bin02_30_metaG | ecosystem: Environmental > Terrestrial > Soil > Wetlands > Peat | place...
CGTATGGCAACCACTCACCACAACCCCGTCAGCACCACGCTCAAACGCTTTGATGATGAAAAGTGGATTGACCCGGCTGCTGCAGGTCAGCCTGATGACGCGTACATTCGGGTCCATCTTCAGACGGCTGGTACCCGCTAAGTCGGCTCCCGTGTAGGTACACCAGTTACAGACGAACGCTACAATTTTGGGAGACCATGCACCGGTTGCAGTACTGGTTCCACGCTCCACATCATCGGACATGACAAGCCTCGTCAAGAGCAATCATTATTCGCAATCCCCTTCGCCTGGTAGGGCCGAGCGGCAATATTTGCGCCCGGCGGTTTTGCCGTAATGATGTGTTTATCAGGGATGTGAAAAGTCACACTACGCTCCGGCTCACGTACTTCTGTGACGCAAATCACTGACGAACTGCAACGATAATTCCCTGCCGCATTGACTCACCATCTTTGCTGCTGAGCAATGGTAGCCACGCAGTCAAGGGGCGAGCTGAGCGCGCCATTTTCGGTCAGGATGTCTTTTTAGAAGGAAACTTACTAGAAGAGACCACTCCGTTTTCCACTCTTTCAAAGGGAGAAAGATTTAAATTTTTAGTACTTCCTTTCTTAAGAGGCACACTGGCAGCCACAACAGAACTCGACCGGAAAGGCCGCCGACGGACCGCAAGTGCGCTCCGGGCTACGCCCCACTTGCGTCACAACAGAAGCCCTGAGGAGCAATCTACGGAGCAATTCGGACTTGACTTACTTAAATTGTTTGTATATTGTATATTCTCGCAATGATCTTGACATCTATCATTGCTTTGTGCTAGGTGGTCAGCTCGCTCTGGCGTCATAACTCTGAGTAAGTTACGTGGCTCAACTCCGGTATTGTTGACCAATAACTTTCCAGTTCGTCATACGGAACAGTAGTGCATGGCTGTGCGCAAATAAGCTGCTAGGAGAAGATCATCATGGCAGGCCAAACAGGATCCGTGCTCTTGGACGCGTTAGCCGTCTATCAACCCACTAGTGAAAATACTGAATGGCTCATTCGGCATCCAGCGATTGGCCACTTCGTTGGGCTATCATTTCTTTTTGTACCCTTTGCTCTTTTAATTGTCGCTGTGATTTTCCTGGTTGTTCATGACTCTGCTTTGTACCGCAGGCTTCACAGAAACAGTGCATCTTATGCTGTGCGCAAAATGTTCCTCCAAGATATGACTCTGAAACCATCCGCAATTGTGGCCGCGTTAAAAGAAGAATATCCGCGTGTCACTTTGTCGATGGTCGCCACACTGACCTCAGAGGTGCATTCTACCTTTGAAGTCTTGTCTGAGCTGGGCAAGATACTACTGCCGGAGACCAAAGCTACTGAAATCACGACGAAGGAAATTTTCTGCCAAAGTTATTCTGACGATAAAGGCAGTTTGGTCCTGTGGAGTTCAGACGCAAGAGAGACTCACAACATTCCAGTAACCTTCTGGGATGGAATAGACCTAGGGAACCCATCCAATTGGAAATGCCGCAAGGAAGGCGACACGCTGCTTTGCCAACTTGTGAGCGCTCCATCGCCTTTAGGCGACGGCTTCTCAAACAACGCATGAGTTTACCGCCTCTACGTTAACGCTTGAAGTTTAGATTCCGAGCTTTATAAAAAATTAGTTAAGCAGTGAGATGGGTCGCGACCAGTAGACAACCTGCAAACAGAACCAGACGTGCAACACTCGGAGAGAGTGTCTTGGCAACCTGTGCTCCGCAGATACAAGTCTATGACGTTCCGCGTGGGTCGCCAGCAGTGCAAGATCAAGTGCATTTAATTTGCCGTACTTCCCTTCCGTTATTGCGGCAAATGCAAATCATCTCTCTTCCGGCGCTTCTGGGTTGAAACCTATAAGAAGAGGACGCCTTGTGAATTTGTCTCTCTCCACTCTTCAAATAAAGGAAGATCCAACTCTTTCAATATTTCTTTTCTCAGCGCTTGCATCAACACGGAATGTCGGATCTCGGGGGCCATTTTGTTGAGTTTTATGTCCAGATCCTCATCCTTCCGCAGTTGAATGGCCGTTTCGTTGAGTTTCTTCTTTAATAGTTCTCCTTGAAACTCACGACTGATCACCGCGTCAACTTCCGACGTCCGCCACTTGTCGTATTCTTCCCTGAGTTGCATCTCTATCAAAGAGCGCGCAGTTTCCTCCGCACGTGCAGTTTGAGCGGTTTGCCTATGGCGGTTGGTCTGGAAAGTAAGAGGAATCTGCTGCTCGCCTTCAATGAAGCTAATCAAATATCCGGCTGGATTCTTGATACTGTTTTTATAGTCAGAACTAATTTGAAACGCGACATACTCAACCCTGTCCAACAGCTCAGCTGGTTCGTATTTACAGGCCAGTTCTTCTGCTTTTGGTTGGCTTACACCTTGTTCAACGAGCGCGATTTTGGCGAGTTCTTGTGATTCAGATAGAGATGGTGGGCGTTGCTCGGAAGTATGGGCAATCTGTTTGCGCCGTGTCGCTTGCAAAATTTCTTTAATCGCTGGGCCGGGTGTCAATACAAGTTTATAGCCGCGTTTCGAAGACATGGGTTTGATATCCCAACTTTTGAGATAACCGATGTTCACCAGGTCTGTTAGCGAGAGCCCCATAGTTTCGCGAATTTTTGAGATGTGCTCGTACGTCCGAATATTTAGGAGAGTGCAAAGCTCTGTGTAATCCTTCTCAATATCTTTTCCTTGGCTCGCGAAAAACCACACGTAAAGGTAAACGAATATGCCTTTTGCGGTAGGTCTCAACAACTTGCGATACATGGCAAAATCTTCCGGGACGACGAATGACTCATTTAGGTTTTCAAGAATCCAGTCCTCTAATTCGACCTCGAACATTTCGGTTCTATTAGAGTTATTTAAGTCACTTTCTCCGAGCCTGGTGAAACTGCGAAAGACATGTACGGTCTTGTTCATATAGCGCTTTCGAAGAGAGGAGTAGATGACCTGCTCAGACGTGATCGTCGTGTCGGCCATACGTTTTCCCCAGCTATTTAGCGCTTCATAATTCTCACCAGAGTCACACTGTCCGAGGATGCTGAGCAGGCTATAACCCGAAAAGCGAATTGGATTTGTGATTACGCCGGCATGATGCTTCATCTCCATCGCTAACTTCATAAAGGCCATGTATTTATCGCGATCGGATGTTGAAGGGAGTCCTAGTTCGTCGGAAGATCGAAACTCTGCAGAAACTTTAATTTTTTTTCCATCACGGTTAACCCATTGCTCAATGCGTCTACGAGATGTCAGGCTCTTGCCACGTTTCTCGTTTGCGCCAAAAAAACCGATCTGAAGAAGATTTTTCTCAAAACGAATCAGATCAACAGCATCAGGCAACATAACGAGAGTTGTCTCTGGCTTCACCGAGCGTCGTACCATTCAATCTCCGTAAGTAAAGAAGTCTGATGATTGTAAGGTTCTTTAAAAAGAAAAGCAGAACTGTAGAACAGCTTAAGAACTTTGGGAAAACGCAACATATTCACAACAGAGATGTTGATGGAGATTAATTTCCAGCCGACTGCGGGAAAAGTTCCAGCCGACTGCGGAGCGTTTACCAACCGGCTGCGGAGGACCTTTCCAACCTGCTGCGGGGTATTTTTCAGCCGACTGCGGGAAAATTTCCAGCCGACTGCGGGTCTGCTTCCAACCAGTTGCGATAGCCAGCGACTGGCGGTACGTTTGCATTTGCGCTGCTCCACTTTCACCCATCCGGCGAGGTTCTGACGAACGCCGTTAGGATTTTTCCAGCCGGCTGCGGGGTCGTTCGTCGGGCCGCGATGTCAATTTCCAGCCGGCTGCGGGGATTGTTCATGGGGTTGCCATGCTCTTTTCCAGCCAACTGCGGGCTCAGGGTGGGGTTGATAATCCTTTTTATTCCAACCCACTGCGGGAAATTGTTCATAGGGCCATTCCTTTTTCCAGCCAACTGCGGATTATTCATCAAGCACCCTGTGCAATTTCCAACCCGCTGCGGGACTCGTATCCAGTGCCCGTCCAACCATTTGGAAATGAATATGCAACTCAAGGTTTGTGAGAACGGTAGAACGCGACCGCGAGCACAACGAACTCTCCGATGTTATTGATGGAGCTGGTAGGATCTTGAATAAGTTGACTCGCGTCTCGAAGGATGGCTTCTTTTTCCTCTGCCGTCACTTTAAGATTTAGTTGGGTATTGGCTCCGCGACTCCGAAGTCGGCGTCCATCGATCTTGCTGCTTTTTCCTCTCCCAGAAAAGCCAAACTCACGTCCCGCAACGACAGAGGCCTCGGTGGTTGCGGCATCCATCTTTGGACGTGGAGGAAGCTTTTCAAGTCCGCTGGTGAAATCCAATTTAATAGAAGGGCGAGTGTCAGACATGAGAATTAACCTCGGTTTGTAGTTGATCGCCGATGAGGATGTCACGAATTTCCTGGGCGAATGTCTCCGCATTACGGATTGCCGCCTCGGGGTTGTTCGATTCCCTTTCCGTCAGTTCGTAAATAGTTCCACCGAGACGGAATGGGGCTTTAAAGGCTGAGCGCTCAACCAGTGCTGTGCTTAGCATAGGGATGGAATTGTCGCGCATCTGGGAGCAGATCTCACGCATTCCCTTGTCTATGATCACCGGCGACGTCTGTGAAAGGAAAACACGAAATGGGATTGGTCTACGGAAGATTGTTTGCTGTTTCCGGATCACCTTGATCACGTTTACGGCCTCATCCGCGTCAAGTTGATTCCCTTTCATCGGTATGAGAACGAGGTCGGCGCGTCCAATTGCGACGGAAACCTCCTCATTTCGGCTGCCTTCCAGATCGACAATTACGTACGGGGATGAAGCGGAGTCGATAATCTCTGCGACGTCAGTTCTAAATGCGGTTGTTATGGTGAGAGAGGCTGGTACTCCATTGGGAAAGCGTTTAGACCAAAGCGCCAGTGGGGCATTTGGGTCGGCATCTATAAGCGTTGTAGGTGCCCCGTGGTGAGTAAGGACACACGCGAGTGTGAGCGCGGCCGTTGTTTTTCCGACGCCTCCCTTGCTCGATGCGAACACGATTACCTGCATATTTGAAGCCTCTGTATGGGTATCGGGTACCAAAGATACCCGGTATCTAAAAGTACCTGGTATCTAAGAGTATTTTCTAGATACCAGGTAGATGGACAAGAAGTGCTTAGCTCACCCCATCGCTAACAAATATTAGGTGAATCCTGGGTTATCGTATAGATACTAGGTAGATACCCTCTATCAGTAGGTAGCCGGTAGCAACCAGCTACCTACTCGGTAGCTGTCGAGTAGCTGTTCAAGTGTCCCGCACGTGCATGATCCTTCATAAAATGGTCTAAAGAGATAGCGCCGAAGCGGGCAAGCGTCGGCATGGGGGCGTGGGTCGAAAAGCAACTCAACGAAGGACGAAGGCTCTGACAAACTATCCAAGGCCGTTTTCCCTCGGCGACAGCCATAAGTTCATCCAGATTCAAAGAGGTCGCCGAGTCCTACCGCCGTCTGATAAAGAAATGCCGTCGTGTGTTGGACTACCTCCATTTCTCCACGACTGCCGTTCCTTTCCCCTACCACGGAGTCCCAGAATCGACCGAATAGTCAACCTCGGCGTTGGCGCTCGCGGTAGGCGCGCTCCAGTTGCTTGAGCTCAGCGAACATGATCGCGATCTCCTCGTCCTCGACCGGAGGTGGTAGAGGCGAGACTGTCTCGTAACAGCGGGCCATCTCGTCGCCGTCGGCTTCGATGGCCTGGGCGAGGGCATAGAGGCTCTGGGCTAGCTCCTCGATAGTCGCAAAATGCACCTCCAGGCGCCCGGACTCGATGGTCACGGAGCTGGGCAGGGAAGCCAGTCGTACCGACTCCCAGTCGCGAGGGATGAGGGAGCGTAGTTTCCTATGCGAGACCGCAGTACGCTTCCGCCGCACCGCCTCCAGGTAACTGGAGGGGTTTGCGGCCTGAGCCATGCCGTTGAGAAAGCTGGTTAGGGCCTCACGCTCGGCCAGGCGCGAGGTCCCGACCTGGACGGTGGGGAGGAGTTCGAGCAGCTTCTGGGCGGCGCGGGGCTGCAACTCGAATAAGGCTTCGAGATCGCGGCGCCCCCAGTGGGAACGGACCGAGTTCTCGACGGCGCGGCGGAGCTGGGGCAGTCGGGGGAGCCAGGAGACAGGGCGCGGCACGAGTCCTCCAGGAAAATACGTGCTCTAGGGACAGTGTAGGACGATTTTTGGGGGAAGAGAATAGCTGCGCGATCGCGCACAAACCTGGTAAACAGGGTACAGATATTACCCACGACAATGATGGTTGTCGTGGGTTAGAATGTTGAGGTGAGCCCATCCCCAATCCGCGAAGATTCGGCTTCGCCGGTCCATCGACAGGGCCAAACGCCACGGCCACTCCGGCCTGAGCTCTGCCAACGAGCGCTGTTTTGCTCTTGCGGTTCAATCTTTATATATGTGGCAGGGAAGTGTCGGCGTTGCTACCAGCGTCAGCGCTGGAACCGGCGGCACTTTGCCGGGCTGCGCGAAGAGGTCTTGACCCGCGACCACCGTGAATGCCGCGGTTGTGGCTCCCGTGAGTCGCTCATCGTCCATCATCGCCAGCCCGGGGTTTCGAAGCTCTCCCGGCTCCTCACCCTCTGCGCCGCCTGCCACGCCCGCATCGAGCGCACCCAACACCTGCGTCGCCCGCTCTCCGAACAGCTGCGCCTGTTGTGGCGCGAGCTTCACCCCCAGGCCCCGGAGCAGCTGTGGTTGCCGCTGTGGCCGAAAGAAACTCCGCAGCAGGCACCAACTTCGCTATGGATGGGGGCGGCTTGACCACTGCACTCGTCTGCATTGCGGGCGACGAGATCCTTGAGCCGCTGCGCCAGTTGCGTGCCCAGGTTCTCGCGAGTGTCACCTCATCCCACAGCCGACGCAACTATGCCAAGGCTCTCGATGAGTTCTTTACCTTGTGGCAGGCCGAGGCAGTTCCGCTCTCCCGCGCTCTCCTGCTCGATTACCGCGCCCGGCTCCTCGAGCGCGGGCTGGCCTCCTCGACGATCAACGTCCGGCTCTCGGCGGTTCGGAAGCTGGTAGCCGAGGCTCGGGGCAACGGTTGGATTGATGCCGAGCTGGCCGCTGCGATCGACGAGGTATCCAATGTCGCCCAGCGCGGCCAGCGCATCGGCAACTGGCTGACCCGTGCCCAAGCCAGGGAGCTCCTGCGCCTGCCCGACCGCACGACCCTTAAGGGCCAACGCGATTACGTCATCCTGTCCATATTAGTAGGCTGCGCCCTGCGGCGCAGCGAGCTGGCGGCCTTGAAGGTTACGGATATTCAGCGGCGCGAGGGACGGTGGGTGATCGTCGATCTGGTGGGGAAGGGAAGGCGGGTGCGCAGCGTAGCCGTCCCTGGATGGGTCAAGCAGGGCATCGACGAATGGATTACGGCAGCAAAGATCTCGGAGGGGCGGCTGCTGCGGGCGGTGCACAAAGGCGGGCGGGTGCATGGCTCAGGCTTGAGCGACTGGGCGGTGTGGAGCGTGGTCGAGAAGGCGGCGGCCGAGCTGGGAGTAGAGAACTTCGGTGCCCATGACCTTCGTCGCACCTGCGCGAAACTCTGCCGCAGCCGCGGCGGCGACCTCGAGCAGATCAAGTTTCTGCTGGGTCACTCCTCCATCCAGACCACCGAGCGCTACCTGGGCAGCAGCCAGGAACTGGAGCGCGCCGTCAATGACGATCTCGGCTTGGAGTAGAGAGGTTACGTGCCCATTCCATGCGCCGTATCTTAAGACTCTGGCCGACAACGCGAATGGGGCCTGTTCCGGCTCCGGCACGGTGAACTGCGCAACGATTAACTAGAAGGTGAACTGTTCCGGAGGGGAAATTACGGTTTGACTAATGGTATGAAAAGGGCGGAAGAATTGCTTTCATGATCAATTATCTTTATGTCAAACAGTTGGAGATCAGTAACGGTTGGCCGTGTGGAGGAGAGGCGACTCTCCTCCACACGGCCGATTACCGACTGGGACACTGTTTATTCAGCCGCACAGCCGCACGTTGCGAGTGTGCTTGGCCGTTTAGGCCTCGATTGAGCACACAAAATCTCACATCGCCCTTTTGAGAGCTTCCTTGCGCAAAAGTTCGATCAGGTCATATTTAAAATCTTCGCGGTTAAAGCTGGTCTTGTAGGGATCATTCGAAAATTGGAGACCACCGGTCGCACAGGCCTTGACACATTGACCGCACAGGCTGCAGAGCGAAAAATCCAGAATAAACTCGGCTGGAGCCTTAGAGCCCTTTTGTGGGGCCGGTCCCATCTCCGCCGGATTGCAGGTTTCGCCATCCTTGGCCGGAACCGGGCACAGAATGGTGAAGCAATTGGAAGGACATGACCTGGCGCACAGGCCGCAGGCCATGCACTTGGGATCGCTCGGGGCGTCCTCTTTGCCAACTAGCTCCACGTGACCCCGGTAGGTGGACAGGTTGTCCACCTCTTCTTGGGGATAGATCACGGTGACGTTCTTTTCGCAAAAAGCCCGTCCCGTGATGCCAAGTCCAATGGCCAGGCTCTTTAGTCCCGACAGGGCGCTTTTTATACTCGCAATGGTCATACTATGCTCCCAGATGACCGACCACCACCACGACCAGTGCTAAATCAAGCAGAGCGAGGGGGGTCAGCCATTTCCAGCTGATATTTAAAAGCTGATCGAATCGCACACGAGGGAAGGTCCATCGCATCCAGATGATGAAAACGAGGATGGCGTAGATCTTGAGGAGAAACCACCAGACCCCGGAGAAGAACGGTCCTTGCCAACCGCCCAAAAACAGCGCAGCGGCCACGCCGGCAACAATAACCATGTTGGCGTATTCGGCCAAGAAGAAGATTCCGAATCCCATGCCCGAATATTCGGTGTGAAACCCGGCCGTAAGTTCCGATTCGGCCTCAGGCAGATCGAAAGGGGCGCGGTTGGTCTCGGCAACGGCGCAGACCAGGAAAATGAAAAAGGCCAGCGGGTTCTTCATCGCGTACCACTGCCAAGGCCAGGCGCCCTGATGACCGGCAATGGCGTAAAGGTCCAGCGAACCGGCGCAGATAGCCACGGCCATGACGGAAAGCAGCAGCGGCACTTCGTAAGCCACGGATTGGGCCACGGCTCGGGCTGCGCCTAACAGACTAAATTTGCTGTTGGAGCCCCAGCCGGCTAGGCACAGGGAAACCACGCCAAGACCCGAAAAAGCCAGGATGAGCACTAACCCGAGGTTCATGGGCAACGGGTTGAACCGGGCGTCGAAAGGCATCGGCAGGAAACAGACCGTAACTGGAGCAAATGCCAGCAGTGGCGCGGCCCAGAACAGGAGCTTGTCTCCGGCGGCCGGGGTCACAAGCTGCTTGCCCATGAGTTTGACGGCGTCGGCCAGAGGCTGGAGCAGGCCCTGGGGTCCAACGTGGAGCGGGCCCGGCCGTAGCTGCACGTAGCCGGCTACCTTGCGCTCGACCCAGACCAGGATGAGGGCATTAAACCCGATGAAGGCGAACATGAGCAACAGCCATAGGACCAGGCGCGCCGCCGGATTGGCGAGGAGCAAATGAAACACGTTCATCATCGGTCAATCTCCGGAATGACAAGGTCAAGACTGCCCAGAATCGACACTGCATCGGATAGCAGGGTGCCCCGGGCTAGTTCACAAAAAAGGCTCATATTGGAGAATCCAGGGGCACGCAGCTTGACCCGGTAGGGTTTGGGGCCGCCGTCGGATCGGACATGCACGAGGATCTTGCCGCGGGCGCCTTCTACGGCTAGACAGGCCTCACCCTTGGGCGGCCTGAAACTCCGGCCTACTTTGGCGGCAATTGGGCCCTCGGGAAGGTTGGACACGGCCTGCTCGATGATGTCACAGCTCGTCTCCAACTCGTCGACGCGCACCCTGTAACGGCACATCGCGTCACCCTCGGTGTAGGTCGGGATGCGGAACTCGAAGCGGTCGTAGACGCCGTATGGCTCGGATTTGCGGACGTCGCTGGCCACGCCCGAACCGCGCAGCACCGGGCCAGTGGCTCCGTAGCGGCGGGCGACGTCCACAGATAGCTCGCCGATGCCTTCGCAACGTCCCCGCAGGATCGCGTTGTCCGTAACGAGATCGCGATACATCGGTAGCCGCGAGCGCATCCGCTTCACGAACTCAAGGCAGCGCTTGCTGAAATCGGCCGGCACATCGTCGAAGACTCCGCCGATCGTGAAATAGGAATAGGTCAAGCGCGAGCCGGTTACAGCCTGGAGAATGTCGAGGCTCTGCTCCCGGTCATCGAAGGAATACATGACAGGTGTGAATGCGCCCAGGTCCAGGAGGTAGGCTCCCCACCAGAGGAGATGGGAGCCGATGCGGTTAAGCTCGGTGACCGCTACCCGGATGTACTCGGCGCGCTCGGGCACCTCGATGCCTGCCAGTCGCTCCAAGGCTCCGGTATAGGCCCAGTTCCAGGCCATAGCATGCAAATAGTCCACTCGGCCCATGTTGGGTATGAACTGCATGTAGGTCTTCTGCTCGGCTATCCACTCGTGCATGCGGTGGACGTAGCCGAGGACGGGCTCAGCCCGTAGGATGTACTCTCCGTCGAGCTCCAGCATGATGCGCAATACACCATGGGTGGAGGGGTGCTGGGGACCCATATTGAGGACCATCTTGCCCTCGGTGGGACCCGGCTCGAAGCGGGCTGAGGAAAGGTCGCCCCGCATGGTGATGGGATCAAAAATCGGCATGGCTACTCCTTGGCCCCCGAACATTTCGGCTTTTCGGCCTTGGGCGCCTCGGGCGCAGCCAGACCGACGGCCACCAGCCAAGGCTGCGGCATGATATCCACCAAGCCCTTGCGTGCTTTTTCTGCTTTGATCAGCGGATGCCCTTCGAAGTCCTCAGGCAGCAGCAGATAATGCAAATTGGGATGACCGGCGAAATCGATACCGTAAAAGTCGAAACACTCCCGCTCGTGCCAGTCGGCTCCGGGATAGATGTCGGAAATGGTAGGCACCGTAGGCGCGTCGTTGGGGACGATCAGGCGCAGGACCAACCGACTTTTGCCCTCGAACAAACTGAAATGATAGGTAATCTCGAAGCCTTCCTTCAGATCTGACGCGGTGACGTCTTCTAGAAGGTAGCCCTGCTTGTCGAGGACAGCCACGGCGCCCAAGATCGTCTCCGGAGTAAGGCTCACCGAAGCCACTGTGCCGCTCGTAGCGTAGTCCATAGCCACAGCATGGGTGGCGCCCATGGAGGCGATGCATTCTGGAATCATAGCTTGCCTCCCTCAGGTACCGGCCACCAGCGCTTACCGGTCACTTTCTCCTGGATGGAGAAGAGTCCTTCCAGCACAGCCTCGGGCCGCGGGGGGCAACCGGGTATGTAGATATCCACCGGGATGATTTTATCCACGCCCGTGATCACGTTGTACTGGCCCTCGATGGCGAAAGGACCACCTGAGATGGCGCAGTTGCCCAGGGCCATGACGAAGCGCGGCGCGGGCATCTGCTCATAAAGCCGTTTGACAACGGGGGCGAGCTTCTTGTTCACCGTGCCGGCCACGATCATGAGGTCGCTCTGGCGCGGCGACGGACGGAAGACCTCGAAGCCGAAGCGGGCCATGTCGAAGCGCGCCATGCCTACGGACATCATTTCGATGGCGCAGCAGGCGATGCCGAATGTCATCGGCCAGATGGACATGGCTCGGCAGATGTCCACAAACTTCTGAACCGACGGCACGGACACTATCGCCGGATCAACCGTGCTTACGGTCTTGAGGCAGTTGCAACCTGCATCTTGCGGGTCGAGGCAACCTGGATCTTGCGGGGCCATGTGAATACTCCCTTTCCATTGAAATAGACGATAGCGGCAGCCAGTACCGCGATGAAAACCAGCAGCTTGACGGTAGTGCCCAAACCCTGGGGCGTACTGTAAGCGGCGGCCACCGGAAACAGGTAGAGGATGTCAACCTCGAAAGCCAAAAAGATCAGGGCGTAGACGTAATAGTTGATGCTGAACCGCGCCCAGGCCTGGCCATGGGTGGGTACGCCGCACTCGAAGGCCTCGCCCATGGCACCGCCCTTCGCCTGCGGGGCCAAGAGCACACCGACCACCAATGGGCCACCGGCGAATAGCAACCCGCCCAGAAAAAAGAGCAGGATTGCCGCCTGAAACCAGTTAAACACCATAGACCTTTCCTCCTTGCAGCGTATTTACCGCTCCGGCATCCAGGGACTTACCCGGGATTCTACCGGTAACTGCAAAATCCTTCTTTCTCGCTGCGATCTCACGTCTCACCCGTCGGTGATTTGCATCACTAGCTAATGTGATACTAGCTGAAACCGCCGCTGAGCAGTGATAATCGTCACACGTACAGCTTTGCGCTAGCGGTTTCCGCCCAACGCCGTTCCTTTTTCCGCTCTGCCCACCTACGGATGTAAGGCTGCGGCAGTCCGAGCGGCAGCCAAGCCGTCGGCAGCCTGGGCAGCCAAGCTGTGGGCAACCCGGGCGGCGACCAAGCCGTCGGCAGCCCGAGCAGCCAAGCCATACAGCGAGGCGGGCAGCATGCCCACCAGGAGGACAATCACGGCCAGTACGCTGCCAAAGGCAAGTTGGCCTTTGGACACGGTCAGGGCCGGAGCCTCAGACTCGCCGGTGTAGGCGTGGCGTACCATGCCGAGGTAGTAGTAGATGGAGATGGCGGTATTGAGCACGGCCACGATAACGAACCAATGGTAGCCCTGATCCCAGGCCGCCGAGAGCAGGAATAGCTTGCCGGTAAAGCCGGCCGTGGGCGGTAGGCCGACCAGGGCGAAGGCGGCCACAGCCAGGATCATTGCCAACGCCGGGCCCCGGTGGTAAAGGCCGTCCAGACTGTCCAGGGTCGGATTTTCGCCGTCCTTAGAGATGGCGCACACGACGTAAAAGCAGGCCAGGTTCATGAGGATGTAGGCCATGACGTAGAAAGTGGCTGCGGACAGGCCAGCGGCCGTACCTGCGGCCAGGCCGAGCATGATGTAACCGGCGTGAGCCACTGAGGAGTAGCCGAGCAGGCGCTTGAGATCGCGCTGAACCAAGGCAGCCAGGTTGCCAACGGTCATGGAAATGGCTCCGAGGATGGCAAAGAGCGTCGTGATCTCTAGGCCCGGAGCGAACAGGGCGGCCAAGCGCACGAGCACCACCACCGCCCCGAGTTTGGGGATGGTGGCCACGTAAGCCGCAGTCTCATTCTTAGAGCCCTGATAAACGTCTGGACACCAGAAGTGGAACGGAAACAGCGCCAGCTTGTAGAAGAAGCCAGACAGAAAGAGGGTCAGACCGATGACGGCCAGAGGCGCGTCGGCAAAGCTCCAGGACGTTGTGGACAGGACGGCCAGATAGGTCGTGTGCTTGGCGGCCATGATGTAAGACAGGCCAAACAGGGATATGGCGGTGGCGGCCGCACCGAAGAGGATATATTTGATGCCGGCTTCGGCGGCCCGCCGGTCCTTGCCCCGGAGGGGAATCAAAGCATACAGAGCGTAGGAGGACAACTCCAGGGCCAGATATAGGGTGATCAGCTCCACACAAGAGGCGAGCAGCATTAAGCCCCAGGCGGACACGCCGAGCAGCATGAAGTAATCGGGACTGAAATCCTCGGAATCACGCTTGCCAGCGGCGATGAAGGTCACAATGGCGAAGCCCGCGGCGATGGCCAGCTTGAAAAACTGGGACAGACCGTCCACGGAGTAGACGCCGTAGAATAACTCGCCGCGCACGCCTAGGGACACGGCGGCGGCGATGACGCCAAGGACGGCCACCCAGGGCAGCCAGCACAGGACGCTCCGCTTGCGGCCGCTTATACTGGCGATGAAAAGGGCGCCGATGGTGGCAAGCAGCCACAGTTCCGGCAGAAGTTTGGTCACGATCGTCATGGTTACGGACGCTCCTTCTGATCTGGGCCGTCCGGCACGCTCAGATCGGGCAGGTGCAGGCGCTGGGCCAGGTGTGTATCCTCCGTGATTCCCATGGCCGCGTTCTTGGTCTTCATATTAGTAAGGACGCGGTCGATGGACGGCTGCATGGTCTTAATTGTCAGAGACGGGGCCAAGCCAATGTAGAGAACGAGTATCGCGAGGGGGGCCAGTGTCACCCATTCCCGCATACTCAGATCCCGCCAGGTCCCCTTAAAGGAACTGGGTGAGCCCCAGGTCACCCGCTGGAGCAGTCGCAGCATGTAGGCCGCGGCCAGCATGGCTCCAGGCACGGCAGCAAAGCCGATCCAGGCACTGCCCTTGAAGGCACCGATGAGGACGAGAATTTCGCCGACGAAGCTGTTTGTGCCGGGGAAGGCCAGAGAGGACAAGGAGAACAGGCCCAGAAGAAACATGAAAGCTGGCATGTTCTTACCCAAGCCCTGGTTGTCTGCAATCTCCCGGCTGTGGCTGCGCTCGTAGAGCAGGCCCACCATCATGAACAGGCCGCCGGTCGTGATGCCGTGGTTGAGCATCTGGAGGATGGCTCCGGAGAGGCCCTTCGAGCTCAAAAGAAAGATGCCTAGAGTCACGAAGCCCATGTGTCCTACGGACGAGTAGGCGATGAGTTTCTTGATGTCGGTCTGTCCGAGGGCAATGCAACCGCCGTAAAGGATGGATGCGACCGAGATGGCGATCATGACCGGCGCGGCCCAGACCGAGGCGGCCGGGGTCAGTGGCAGGCAGAAGCGCAGGAACCCATAAGTGCCCATCTTCAGCAGGATGGCGGCCAGCAGTACGCTACCCGCGGCCGGGGCTTCCACGTGGGCTGCGGGCAGCCAAGTGTGGAAGGGGAACATGGGAACCTTGATGGCGAACGCCAGGGCCATGGCCAGGAAGGCCCAGACCTGAAACTTGAAGGAATAGCTCTTCTCCATCAGCTCGGGTATGGAGAAGGAACCGCCCACATGCCGGAAGGCCACGATCGCGGCCAGCAGCAAAGTGGAGCCGGCGAGCGTGTAAAGGAAGAACTTGATGGAGGCGTAACGCCGGCGGGGTCCACCCCATACGGCGATCAGGAGGTACATCGGAACCAGCATGGCCTCCCAAAAGACGTAGAAGAGAACGAAGTCCAGGGCCGCGAACACTCCGATACAGGCCGAGGTCATCAGCAGCAGGCAGATATGAAATTCCTTGATGCGCTTACCGATGTAGGTCCAGGAGCCGAGCACGCATAGCGGTAGCATAAGCGCGGTCAACAGAACCATGTAGAGGCTTAGGCCATCCAAGCCCAGATGGTAGGTCATACCGAGGGCGGGCACCCAGGAGGCCTTCTCCTCAAACTGGAAGATGGCACCCTGGGGAGCATAGGAGAACAGCCGCACACACAGCAGGCACTCCAGAATTCCCACCACCAGGGTTACCAGGCGTATCGTCCGCTCCCCGCGCAAAAACAGCAGAATCCCGGCCGCCGCTAAGGGCAGGACGATCAGCGCCGTCAGCACTGGAAAGTCAAAATGCATCATTTATCAATCCCTCAAAAGCTTCGGCGATTTACTTCACAAACCAGACAATTACGAACACGATTAATCCCAGGCCCACGGTAGCGGCCAGGTAATCCTGCAGCCGGCCGGTCTGAGTGCGGGCCACGGCTGCACCGCCGTCCTCGCGCACAGCTCGGGCCGAACCGTCCAATACCCCATCGATTACCTTGCTATCAAAGACGCTGGTACCGCGCCCAATGTCAACCAACCCTCGCAGGCCGACTTTGGCGTAAACGTCGGTCCAAATGTTGTCCAGTGCTGCCGTCGGCACGCTCACCAGCTTGATGAAGCCATTGCCGATGGCGCGATACAGGACGTCGAAGTCCAGGTTGCGGCTGGGGTGCGGCGGCATGATGCGGCGCATGAGATAGAAGCCCAGGCCAGTGAACCCGAGGAGCATCGAGGACTGCACCAAGTGCCAGGGCGTATACGGGGTGTACTCCGTGGGAAACGGCAGCAGCTTGTACAGCATCCCGGGGAAAAGACCGATCGCCAGACAGAGTACGGAGGAAATGCCCATTCCGAGATACATGTTCCAGGGGATGGGCTTCAAAGGCATATCATTCTTCGGCTTGGCAAAGAAGGCGTAGTACGGCAGCTTGATGCCGACGGAGAGGAAGGTGCCAACCGCGGCAAGTTCCATACCCAGAGCCAGCCACGTGTGATGGGCCTCGGCCGCACCGGCAATGGTCATGGTCTTGGTGACAAACCCGTTGAAGAACGGCATGCCCGAGATGGACACCGCCCCAACCATGTAGCCGATCATGACGAGCGGCAGCCGTGAAGCCAGCCCGCCCAGCTCGCTGAGCTTCGCCGAACCGGCCGAAAACAGCAGGCAGCCAACACCCATAAACAGCAGGCCCTTATACAGAATGTGGGCATACGCGTGGGCGCAGGCTCCGTCCATGGTCATGGCCGTGCCGATGCCGATGCCGCAGACCATGTATCCGACCTGAGACACGATGTGGTAGGACAGAATGCGCCGGGCATTGTTCTCGATGGTGGCGTAAAACACGCCGTAGAGACACATGATGCAGCCGCCGATGGCCAGCACATAGAAGCCGGAAAAGCCCCGGGCCAAAACATAGACCGCGGTCTTCGTGGTAAACGCGCTCATAAACACGGCGCCGGTGATCGTGGCCTCCGGATAGGCGTCAGGTAGCCAAGCGTGCAGGGGTACGAAGGCGGCGTTCACCAGGAAGCCGATAAGAATCAGGTAATCGTAGTAGTGGGCGGCATTGGGTGAAACGGCGGTGAAGGCGAAGGTGCCGATTGCCCCATAGCGCAGGAGCATTCCGCCCAGAAGGAAGAGTCCGCCGAAAACGTGAAACAGGAAGTACCGGAAACCGGCGGCGGTCGAAGACGGGGTACGGCGCAGCCACACCAGGAACACCGAGGCTATGCTCATGAGTTCCCAGAAGATGAACAGTGTCAGGTAGTCACCGGCAAACAGGCTGCCAAAGGCCCCGGCAATATAGAGGCAGGCGGCCATGTGCTGGGCCCGGTCCGGGACATGCAGAGCGTAGATGAAGCCGATCAGCGACTGAATGGCAAAGACATGAGCAAAGACCAGAGACAGCGTGTCCACCCGGCCCAGGTGTAAAGTTTGGCCGAGATAGGAGAAGGTCACCAGGTCACGCGGACCCGAGTTGCTCATCGTCAGGGCGACCACCGAAACGATCGCCATCGCCGGCGGAACTAAAAGCAGCCAGCGCCATTTCATGTAAAGGCTGTTATTTAGGAACGCCAATACTATTGCCAGGCCAATAAAGCCGATAGCAGGATGCAGAAAGAAATGAATGCCGAGGTGTTCCAGACCGGTCACTTTGTATCCTCCTCGGGTCGGGCAAGTATGGGGTAGACGATTTTCTTGAGCACCACGATCATGACCACGGTGCCGATTAGGGCAAACAGCGGCCAGAACCCGGGCAATTTTTCGGCGGGGAATTCGGGCTCATGAGGGATGAATAAACTGAGCCCCACCAGCGCGGCCAGCACGACAAAGAGCAGAGTCTTAAAGGCCCCGGATCTCTCCCTGGCCTTTTCTAGCCAACTTCCCAATAGTTTAGGTTCCTGCAAGGCTCTCTCCTAGAATCGCCCGAAGGCGTTCACGAGGGACGTGAAGATTTGTGGGAAGAACCCCAGGGTCACAGAAATAGCCGCCGTCAGACACAACGGCACTACCATGATCAGGGGCGCCTCCTTGAAATGGGAATGATCCACGCCGGGCGCTGCCGGCCGGAAAAAGGCCCGGTAAATCACAGGCACAAAATAGGCGGCGTTAAGAAGCGTCGAGGCGAGCAAGGCGAGGAGCAGAATGTAGTTGTGAATGCCGATGGCCCCGTTCGCCAGGTACCACTTCGTGACGAAGCCGCAAACCGGGGGCATGCCGATCATGGAGAGGGACGCTATGGCGAAGGCGCCGAAGGTCCAAGGCAGCTTGCGTCCGAGGCCGTCCATCTGCGGAATCTTCTTGAGGTGCGTGGCCGCGTAAATGGCACCAGCGGCAAAGAAGAGCGTGATCTTCGCGAAGGCGTGGTGAACAATGTGGAGCAGTCCTCCCGTGATACCCATGGGAGTGAGCATGCCCACGCCGATGATGATGTAAGAGAGCTGGCTCACGGTGGAATAGGCCAGCCTGGCCTTGAGATCATCCTTGGTTAGCGCGATGATGGAGGCCACCACAATGGTGAAGGCGGCGAAATAGGCTGTGACGACCCCGAGCCCGAGGCGCGACAGCAGTTCCACGCCGAAGACCGATAGCATGATGCGGGACACGGAGAACACTCCCGCCTTGACCACGGCCACGGCGTGCAGCAGAGCCGAGACCGGTGTGGGCGCAACCATTGCCGAGGGCAGCCAATTATGCACCGGCATGAGGGCGGCCTTGGCCAAACCGAAAAGGTATAGGAAGTAGGTGATCGCTACCAGGGTCGGATTGGCTGTCGGCGGGAAGATGCCCTTGGAGATATCTATGAGATTGAAGTCCAGGGTACCGCACTGAACATAGGTCAGAATCATAGCCGGCAGCAGAAAGAGCTTGCTCGTACCCATGAGATAGACCAGATACTTGCGACCGCCCTGAAAACCCTCCACATCCTGATGGTGGGCGACCAAGGGATAAGTGCAGACGGTGATCACCTCATAGAACAGGTAGAGGGTGACGATGGTTCCCGAGAAGGCCACACCTACAGCGCCGAAGATAGCGAGCGCGAAGCAGAAGTAATAACGGGTCTGCGCGTGTTCTTTTAACGTGCGCATGTAACCGACGTTGTAGCCGGTGGCGAAAAACCAGAGGAACGTGGCCACCAGGCCGAAGATCAACGACAGGCCGTCCACGGCGAAGCGGAGGGAGACACCGGGGAAAAAGGTCACCAGGTTGTAGCTCCAGACCGAGCCGCGCAACACTGCCGGCACCATGGAAAGGACGCTAACAAAGGATAAGGCGGCGGCCACGAAGGAGACGCCCTCGCGGTAGTTGATGTTTTTGCGAAACAACCACAGGGCAAATGGGGACAACCCGGTGATGACCAGGGGAATGAGCACCCGGGCGCTTTCAATTGTCTGGGACGCAGCCATGACTACCCTCTGAGTTCCCGAGGGCCGTCGGCAGCGGCATCCCCGAAGCGTTTAGAAACAATGAGCACGATGGCAAGGACCAGGGTGGCTTCGGCGGCGGCCAAGCCCATGACGAGCAGGGCGCCGAGTTGACCCAGGATGGCGTCGGTGGGAGTGAGCTGGGCGGCGGCCACGATCGACAGCCCCGCGCCGTTGAGCATCAGTTCCACGCCGATGAGCATGCCGACAAGGGTGCGCCGGGCGACCAAGGCGTAGAAGCCCAGACCCAGCAGCAGCACGGCCACGGTTTGGTAGCAAACAAGCGGATTCAATTGACGCCTCTCTTTTCAAACGTTAGCAGCACCGCGCCGACGATGGCCGCCAGCAGCACAACGGAGATGAGTTCGAAGGGTAGCGTGTAAGGCCCCAGCAACCCGGCGCCCAAGGCGTTCACGGAGATGTTTTTCGGCGTGCCGGCCCCCTTCACCCCGTAAACGCTCAGCATGATCACCATCAGGGCGGTCGGCACCAGGAAAGCCGGTATGGCGCGCAGGAGGCCACGTTTACCCGGCCCGTCGCCCTCTCCGCCGTCGGCCGAAGCGCGGGTTAGCATGATGGCGAAGAAGATCAGCACGCTGACGGCGCCGACGTAGATAAGGATCTGCATCAGGGCGACGAAATCTGCCAAAAGCAACAGATACATGCCGGCCACGCCGAACAAGGAAATGACCAGACCAACCATCGCTCGGACAAGGCTACGGGAGATCACCGCCATCCCACCGCCGAACAAAATGATCAAGGCATATATGGCAAAGGCAATCTGGCCAAGAACAGAGATATCGCTCAAACGGGCCAATCTACAGCCTCCGAAGCAGGGTTTGGGAACAAGCACTCGCAACTACACGAGAGTGGGCAAACAGGGTTCCCAAATGAATTTTTAGTGAGTTTCTGGCATTGATTGTAACACAGGAGCTGAACAGGATTATACATTATCCTCTTTTGAGAAGCCTCGCAAGCCACCCTCGACGAAGCAGTCTTTTTCTCTGCTATCAGTACCTTGTAGCCCCCCTGGAAGGATGGCAGGGGATGGCGCATCGCCTCACGCGCTTTCACGGGATTGCGCTGCCGGAAGGTTGCGAGGATCTTGACTGGGCCGCTGTGTACACCCCTCCGGTGTTCCACAAAGCAGCTAGCTACGGCCACTGCTTTGTGAAACAACCGATCCGGCGTCACGCCTTGAGACTGCGGGGAGTCTACGAAAGTTCTGCTACGGCAACTCACAAAAATCAGGACCCTAGCACGCCTTCGATCTGGGCATAGATCTGTTCGTCGGTGTAGTGGCGAACTTTAATCGCTCCAGAAGGGCAATATGCTGAACAGCAGCCGCAGGCTTTACAAACGGCACTGATGATGTTGCTGACGTGGTTCTTCTCGTCGAACTCGATGGCGCCGTAAGGACAGAGCGAGAAGCAGGCTTTGCAACCGGCGCACAGCTTTGGATTCACTTCCGAGTACACGGCGTCGACCGTGATTTGTCCCTGTGCCACCTTGCCGAGGATACGAGCCACGGCGGCGCGACCCTGGGTCACCGACTCCGGAATATCCCTCGGGAACTGACAGGCGCCCGCAATATAGACTCCATCGGTCGTCGTGGCCACTGGGTCCAGTTTGGGGTGACTCTCAATGAACCATCCGTTCGCGTCGGCACTGATATTGACCAGGCGAGCCACCTTCCCGGCATCCTCGCGCGGTTCCATGCTCACCATCAGAACCACCAGGTCGGTCGGCGTCTCGATCTCTTCGCCCGAGAGCTGTTCCTTGAACGAGATCAGCATGTTGCAACCGTCCCCGGGAGCAGCCGCCCGAATCGTCGGCAACTGGTGCTTGGAGAACATCATGAAAGAGGTTCCCGCAGCGCCGGCCTTGAGATAGAAATCCTCGCAACCTTTGCCGAAAGCTTCCATATCGGTGTACAGATTGGAGACCTTCACATCCGGCAGGGCGGACTTGAGCTCAAAGGCATACTTCAGCCCCGCCGTACAGCAGACACGCGAACAGTAGGGATGGAATTCCTCGCTGCGCGACCCGACACAGTGGATGATGGAAACATAGCGCGGCAGCTTGCCGGACTTAGTCTCGATCTTGCCGCGCTTCAACATCGCTTCCAGTTCGAAAGAGGTGATGACGTCGGGCAGTTTGCCGTATCCGTACTGCGCAACCTTGGAGGCGTCGAACTCCTTGAACCCGGTGCAGACCAGGATCGAGCCGGCATCCAATTCCAAATCCGTGCCGTCTTCGGTTTTCACCTTGGGCTTGAAGTTGCCGTTGAATCCCTTGAGTTCGATCAGCTCGGTGTTGAGAAAGAGGCGGATGTTGGGATGCCGCTCGACGCGCGAAATCCAGGTCCGCAGTACGTCCTGGGCGGAGTCGAGATAGGGCGCGGTCAGGCTGAGCCGGGCCACGTTGCCGCCGAGATGATCCTGCTTTTCCACCAGGAAAACCTGCTGTCCCGCATCGGCCAGTTCCAGCGCCGAACTCATGCCAGTGACCCCGCCGCCGATGACCATGGTGGAGGGGCACATCGGCGCGGTACGGCTTTCCAGGGCTTCCTGGAACTTGACCCGCTCAACCGCGGCGTGGACCAGGGCTTTCGCCTTTTCGGTGGCGGCCACCGGATCCTCGTGGATCCAGCTGCACTGCTCGCGAATGTTGGCCATCTCCAGCATGTACGGGTTTAGCCCCGCCCGCTTGATGGCGCCGCGGAAGGTGCCCTCGTGCATGCGCGGACTGCAGGAAGCGACGATTATGCGGGTCAACCCGTTATCATGGATGTCCTGGGCAATCATCTCCTGTCCAGGGTTGGAGCACATGTACTTATACCCACTGGCCTTGACTACGCCCGGGATGGTCAGTGCAAACTCAGCAACCGCCGCCACATCGACCATTTTTGCGATGTTGGTGCCGCAGCTGCAAACGTAAACGCCAATCCGCTCTTCTGCCATGGTTGACTCCTGTCCTTATGCGACCGGCTGCGCTTTTGCCGGCGCGCCAAGGGGAACTGCCCCTTCTGCTAGGGCTGCGTCCTGCAGTTGTGAGAAGTAAATCGCCAGTGGCCGGTACGCCATATGCGACCACTTGGCGAATGGCACTTCCAGTCCCAGCATCGGAACCACGCCCATCAGGTGCAGCACGTACATAATGTTGGCCGCCTCAGGCATCCCGATACGGTGCAATATGTGCTGCGCGATTCCGGTAATGACGACGTAGAGAAGCAGAATCAGGAACATCCAGTCGGACTCGTGCGTGTGCTGGTGGTAACTTTCATCCTTATTCAACCGCCCGCGCACCATCACAATGGCCATCACGACCAGCCCGGCAGAGGCGAGATATCCAAAGGAGTGAACATACCAGTTCACCGCCGGTCCTGCCTGCATCTGCTTTACAAAGCCCATGATGAGGATCAGCATCGTGAGATAGCTGAACATCAGAATCATGTGATTGCGCCACGGCCGCTTCTTCCCGCACTCCTGGAAACTCTTCTGGGTGAAGAAGTGCACCACTATGGTGAAGGCATGTTTTATGTACAGCGACAATGGAACCGGTACCGAGTGCTCGCCGCGCATGGTGAAATACCACATGCGAACGCAGTTGATGCCCAGCAGCAAACCCAGAATCCCACCCATCGTCCAGTCGAAGATGTGGATGTCATGAGCCGGCAGGAAAGCGCCCGGGCCGTCGTACACCGCCAGATTGCCGCCACCTTGGGTGAACCCGAAGGCCAGGAAACCAATGCCGGTGAGCAGTGCCACCACTAAGACCGCAATCAATTCCGAGGTCCCGGAACGATAGAGGATCTTAGAGATTCCGGTGAAGTCGTATTGCGCCGTCAGCCAGCGCCGCAGGCTCATCATGGTCTCGCCCGGCTCGGCCTCGCGCGGACATTGATCCGAGCATTCCCCGCAGTAGTAACAGAGCCAGGGATCGAGCGACGCCCGCAGCGGTTTTTCCAGCCCCAGCTGAAGATAGTGCACAGACTTGCGGGGGAAAACGTGCTCGCCTTTGGAATGCGTACACGCCGCACTGCAATTGCCGCACTGGTAGCACTTGACGACGTCGTCAGCCCCGTAGTGTTTCACGTCATCGATTAAATTCGGATTTACCCGAGCTGCCATGTTATTTCCTCTTCTCGCCGGGCCCGGTTAAGACCGGACGGGCGTGCCCGCTTTTGCTTCGACCTTGGTAGCTTCCCGGCTCTTCGCACCGACGATGGAACCCAGCACATAGGCGGCTGCCGCCGAGGCCTGCGCCACCGTGTCCGGAATATCTTTCGGCCCCTGGCAGACGCCCGCCAGGTAAATTCCATCCCGGCCGGTGGAGTTCGGCTCCGCGTTGTAATTCAACTCCCGGAACCAGCCATCGGAATCCCGTGGGATATTGAGCTTTCCAGCCAGCTCATCGGCACCCTTGGACGGTTGCAGACCGACGGAGAGCACAACCATATCGACCGGTACATCAATCAGCCGATTGCTGGCGATGTCCTCGCCGTGGACGTACATCTGACCGTCTCGTTCCACGATGCTGTTCGAGCGTCCGCGCAGCAGGTGTACGCCCTCTTCGCGAATCCGTTCGTGAAATTCCTCGTAGCCTTTGCCGAAAGCGCGCATGTCGATATAGAACTCGTAGCACTTGGCGTCGGGAACCTTCTCCCGCACCAGGTGCGCAAACTTGAGCGAGTACATGCAGCAAACGCGCGAGCAATACTTGTTGTAGTTCTGGTCGCGCGAGCCGACGCAATGGATAATGGCTACCGCCTTCGGCTTCGGACCGTCGGGCTCAAACACCCAC
>Ga0181520_10004324_pt1 | contig 23891 bp, 29 predicted proteins | sample PEATcosm2014_Bin_29_FD_132451 | JGI IMG/M metagenome (GOLD analysis project Ga0181520, IMG submission 132451) | Peatland microbial communities from MTU Mesocosm Facility, Houghton, MI, USA - PEATcosm2014_Bin02_30_metaG | ecosystem: Environmental > Terrestrial > Soil > Wetlands > Peat | place...
CACGGGGTTCTTCAAAGGTTGACGCACGGGATTCTTCAAAGGTTGACGCATGGGATTCTTCAAAGGTTGTCGCATGGGATTCTTCAAAGGTTGAATTGAAATCAGAATCAGCGGTTGCGCTATGCCACGGTAAAATCATAGTCAACAAAAAAGCCACTGTAGTAGTCAAAGAATCCTTCACAGCAATGGAGATCAATTATTAATGTTGCCGAAACATGTCGCTGAAACCTTAGACGGCGTGCCGATCCATGAACTCAAGCAGGGACTTAAAGAATATCTCAAAGAACGCGAAAGCAGACTACTCGGCGACAAAGTTTTAATCTGCACCAACGAAGGCAGCAACACGTGCCCCTGCGAATTATCCGACATCTGTGGCTACAAGCCAAACGGAAAAAGAGAGAGGGCTTAGCATGTATCCCTTTTTGTCTGGGCGTGGGAAAAGATGTTTCGTACGCTTTTTATCCCCTCAAGTAGAAGCTGATTTATGTCCCGTCCTGAAGGCATTGGATTTTCAAGGGACAAAACCGGTTTCGACATCTCCCATAACAGCCCAGGCAAAACATCGATTTATGCAAAAAAAACTGTTAGTAACCGACGTGAACGGAGTCAAAAGGATAATTCAAATCTCCAAGCTTAAATACCTCTTGTTCAAAATCAACCGAGTAGTTTTCTTTGAATACCGTAAAGAAGAAGGCTGGACCGGATATCTGCCTGTGTTTTTATGTCGCTGCTGGAAACACGGTTTCTTTTTGGCTCATCCTCATGGGTTCCTCGACCGATTAGATTGTGTCGTCTGTTTGGAAGAATTCTTCAGCTCTTGGAGGAAAACTTCGAGCACGCTGAGTAAATTTGCTCGGGAGGCCCAGGAATGACTCTGGAGGAGAGAGTGAAGGCCTTGGAGGATCAGTGGCAACGATTAGCCGAAGTGTTTCTGGCTGCTCCAGCTCCTAAGCAGAAGGAAGAAGTCAACCCGTTAAAGAATGAAATAGCGAAACCGGCGGTCATGTCGACTCTAAAATGGGAGTCAATGCCACCAACTGGCAAAGGTCCTTGGGAGAAAACGGACGATACCAGCAGCCAGGAAGCAAAAGAGATCTTAGCTAATTTTACTTCGACTAAAAACACCGTTTTCAAAGATGGTTATGTCTACTGGCCATTGAGGAAAGACGGTAAACTTGAAGGTTTAGGGAGGAGAAAAGCAGCATGATTGAACGAGATTGGGATTTCTGCGATCAATGTATCTTTTTTATGGCTTGCCTGAGGAAAGAAAAAAAGACGAGGGGTGAAGGCTGTGATGCTTTTAGTTCTTATCCTTATGAAATTGAAGAAGCAGATCGCAGCACGTTGTTAACGGGTTTTCTGAGCAAATGCCACATGGAAAGGGAAGAGGTGATAAAACGCAGAGAAAAATCTTAGCCATTGTAATCGTAGCGCTCTTAGTCGCGGTAGCGGCCTGCTTCGTTCCTTTCTACACAGTGAAAGCAGATGTTGTATCGGGAACAGCTAACGCCCACGGCTTGCCCACCTGGATGCTGTGCGCGGCCGGGAACATAACGGTAAATCTCGATAACGCCTCGTTCACGCTGGGAAACCAAACCTTCAGCTGCCAACAAATCAACGTCAAAATGCAGCTCACTCAACAGGGAAACATCACTACCCTAACGGCTGTCGCATCAATGACCAACGTCCAAGTTAACTCCGACGGATTCGCCATGCACCTAACTGACGCAAACGCAGACATAGACATCACAGCTGGCCAACAAATTATTACTTATCAAGTCACCGGATCCAGCAACCTATCCATAGCCTCGATGATCCAAGACTTCTTCGGCAACCTCGGAAGCCTCAACCGCACGTAGAAAATAATTCTCATCCCTTTTTTTTGGGAAAAAGTCAGACAAAACGAGGAGAAAAACGTGACCTGTAAACTGTTCAAACGATGCGTCAATTATCAACGTGGCTGCTATGAATGCGACCACGAAGGCCTTGCATTCGGGTCTGAAGGCTTCAAAGAATGCAGAAGATTCACAGAGAAACTCTGTCAGAGTCTCGTGTACTGAGATTAAAAATCAAACGGAGGAAGTATGTAAGTTGGAAAAAACCAATCAAGAAACAAATCGTTCAACAAACCCTGAGTTGGCAAGTAGAGTGGGGGGGGGGGAGGTGAATTAGGGCATATGACTTCTAAAACAGTTACTATAGAGCAGCTGACGCAGGATTTTGGCGCGCCAATCAATGTGGCGCCGTATGGTGCTTGTTTGATTATTCCAGGCGACAAGTTTGATCCGGATTGGGAAGTGTTGCTGGGTGATCAAGGCTACGAAGTCCACAACGTAAAGCTTGAGAAACAAGAGGTTTCACTGATAAAGCTAAAGAAGACTGTTCCGTATGGAAAAACAGTTTATGTGCCGCCTAAGGTTGAGGATCCGCTAGTTGACGATCTGCCTCCTGCAGCAGCGGTTGCAGAAACCAAGCCAGAACCGGAAGACCTTGAAGACATAGAAAAAGAAGAGACTACTCATGCTTCAGTTGAGCCAGTGGAACCTGAAAGAAAAAACTACCACGAATGGACTGAACAGGAAGAGGCTTTGCTGCTGAAAGAACATGACCGATTGGTTTCTGAGGGTAAAGGATTCGGATCTCAGACTGAGGTTGGTCGTATAGTTACAATCGAAGGGCTCTCACCGGCAACAATTACTTCAAAGCTGAAGAAACTAATTTCCAAAAGGCCAAAAACAGCCCAGAACTCCGGACGAATACAATCTAGGAAAAAGCGCAGTGAAAAGATTGCAGAAACCAGAAGTGACATCAGGGAGATTCCGAAAATTAAAATTGCATCCGCGCCCGCAGAGTTGCCTGCAATCGACACGAAGGAACTTTGGGAAACCGTAGCGAAACTGCAAGAAGTCTATGATTCACTCAACCGATCATACGTTGAGCTGAAAAGCGAACTGGAGGCACAGAAGAAATTCAGCATCGAGAAAATCTGCGTGCAACTAAACGAAAACACCGACGACATTAAGAAACTAAAGTATGGTCTTCCGAAGCATAAGCACGCGGTATCTGGAGAAGCAATGGTTCCCATGGAGGCCTAAGAAACCATGGCTGATTTTATTGAACTTGACAAAATCGACAAAAACGGAGATATTCCAACTGTTGCTGAACAAAAAAAAACTCTTGAGTTAATCGGAATCAAAGCCGAATCTTCTCAAGTCCTTCCCTGTGAATCCTGCAGCAACGACTTGGAGAAAGGCGGAAACTGCGCTAGAATATTTTTCAGTGTAGCCGAAGGCAAAGTAGGCTACGTTTGCGAAAGAAAGAAACCTCTGGAGATAACACAATGAAAATTTACAATGACGATCCTCTAGTCAAATACGTCAATACAACAATCCCAGCTGAGAAAACCAAAGACGAAATCTCCTCCAAACTCGTAGAATATCACGTCGCCGATATCGCCTGGCACTGGAAACCAGAACTAGGCGACATTTACGTCCAATTTGGGATTGAAGAAGTAATCAATGGCCAACCAATCAAGGTCTTAGCCAAAGTTGTCTGCCCTACTATCTGGCAGCGAGCAGCACCAAAAAGCAAAATCCCAGCCAACCGCTACGAACACATCGACCAGAAAGCCTCGATGCGAGCAATGTATTGGTACATCAAAAGCCACTTAGAATCAGCTTACGTAAACCAGAGCACGATGTTAGCTGGATTCTTACCCAACATCGTAACAAATAAAAATGAAACTTTCTTCAAAGGCGTACTTGAACAGATCAACCAATTCGCCGCTTTGCCTGAACCGCCTCAAAAGGAAGAACCTGTCGAGGTAATTCAAACTAAGAGAGAAAGAATCAACGTAACCAACATGTGAGGCGCAAAATACACTGAACGCCACTAAAATAGAGTACCTGGATTTCACTTGGTCGCCTCTGGTCGGCTGCTCTGGCGTAAACTGCGCTGTCTACGCGAAGTGCTGGGCAAAATACCAGGCTAAACGACGCCTGCATCAATGCCCAGACTGCTACACATTCAAGCCGCATTCACACTTATACCGGGGAAACCAACCCGCAGAACGCAAAAAACCTGCAGTCATAGGCACATGCTTCAGTGCAGACATGTGGGATCTAGGCTTCAGCTACGCACAGCAAAAGATAGTTGTAGAGTTCGCCGCTGTCGCAAATTGGCATTGGTTCATCAACCTAACTAAGCAGCCACAGAACATCCCTACGGATTTTGTTTTTCCGGCGAATTGGATCCAAGGCGTAAGCATCTGCAGGAAAACTGACCTCTGGCGAATTCAGGCACTCAGAGAAACTAAGGCTGTCTTGAAGATGATTAGCTTCGAGCCTCTTTACGAAGACTTAGGTGACATCGACTTAGCCGGTATTGGCTGGATCGTTATTGGGTCTCAGACACATCCTCTAATAGCGCCTAGAAGTACCTGGGTTTTCAATCTCGTTGGAAAAGCTCACGACAAAAACATTCCAGTTTTCACTAAAAATAATCTAAGCGGATGGTCGCTCAAGGAGTATCCAACTCAATTACAGTTCGGTAAGCGTACTGGAGGCCTCTGAAGCTGGAAGAGGCCATAACCATCAAAGTAATCAGCCAGCGAAAAACCGATTTTGAAGAAGTAGCAGCTGCACTCAAAGGCAAATACAAGGTCCTGGCCACTTCACCCCCAATTTTTGATCAGTCGACACAGAGATACCACATTTTCCTAAGCCTCGAGGAGATCTACGCCAAATGACGCCTTCTTTAGACTTCTATATACCTAAAAAGACGCAAATAGAAGTCTGCAGCCAATGTGGCTTCTTCAACAACACTTCAAAATGTCGACTAGGCTACCACACACGCGGATCCATGCCGGCCTGTAAACAAGCAATCCAGAAGAGAGAGGGCTGAAACTATGGTTGAAACCAAAGACTTAGAGGCTCACTTGCCCAACGTTGACTTAACAAAGGTCACTTCGGATATACCAACAACAGAGAACCTTTCACATGAAACTATCCAAGCACGCGCACAACTTTTAGAGGCTGGAAAAAAAGCAGCTGAAGAAGAAGCAAAAGGCCCATTCAAATGCATGCTCCATAAACATTATCCGTCATACAACGATTTCCGCTTGTTAGCAGACGATGGAGAAACAAAACTGCCTTTTAAACCAGGCGCAGTCGCAAAATGGATCTGTGAAAATGAAGAATTCAAAGCAGACCTCAAAACCGGAATCCTGTACTTCTACGACGGCGACAGATGGATAGCAAACGCAGAAGGCTACCTTGAAAAAATCGTTTCCCTAATACTCCGCGACGAAAACAAACAAAGCATCTACAACAACATACTCCACGACTTAAAAGCCCTGTCATACTGCAACATAGAATTCAGCAATAAAATAGCATGCCCAAACGGACTATTAAATGTAGAAACATTAGAATTGACACCCAACACCGCTGAAGAAATGCCCCTATTCTCAATTCCAACAGAATACGTTCCAGACACACCATATCCACAGTGGCAAGAATGGCTAAACCAAGTGATGCCTGACCCACAGGACCAACAGACACTCCAGGAATGGAGCGGCTACCTGATTCTCCCAGATTACCGCTACCACAAACTACTCTATAACTACGGCGTAGGAAGAAACGGGAAAGGCACTTGGGAAAGAACCATGCAAGCAGTCATAGGAAAAAACAACTGCTCCGAAGTCGGCTTAGAAGAACTGGATGGGTCTCATCGCTTTGCCCTCTTTCAACTGTACGGAAAACTCTTCAACTCCTGCAGCGAACCGGTCACAAACAAGACACTTCAAACATCAATTCTCAAAAAGGCCACTGGCCAAGATCTCATCAGCGCAGAACGTAAGGGATCCGACAAACGGATTGACTTCACCAACACAGCAAAAATAACCGTTTCAGCCAACAAGTTCCCAAAAGTAAAAGACTCATCAACCGCCTTCAGTGAAAGACGTCTCTTCCTCACTTGGAGTAGCCAATACCTCGAGGGTACCAACCAAATCCAATGGATAGAACGCAACTGGACCCAAGGCGAACATGACGAAAGAAAAGGAATCCTCTGCTGGATGCTCGCGGGATTACGCCGGCTTCTAATTCAAGGCCACTTTACTACCAGCAAAAGCCAACATGAAACAGAAATAGCGTTCCAAAGAGCCAGCGACTCAGTAACTGCCTTTCTAAACGAAATGGCAATCTACAGTAAAACATTCGCCACTAAAAGGTCAGAGGCCTTAGAAGCGTACCAAAACTACTGCGATTTCTACGGAATAGAGGCAGAGAACGACAAAGTTTTCACCCAACGCTTGGAAGATAACGCACGAATTTCCAAAGGAAAAATTAAGGGTGACCGCGCTTGGCGAGGAGTTTCTTTCAAAATGATTAATGAAGAGGGGACAGATGGGACACAAGGGACACTTTTGGGGGTGTTTTCTCCCGCGGAAACTCTTGAAGAATCATCTAGAAAAGTGGGAGAGGTATACACACGTGTCCTAAGTGACCCAAGTGTCCCTCCTCAAACAACTATCGCTAAAGCCACTCCGGAAATTAAACAAGCTGTTGAAACCCTGAAGGATTTCGCAGATCAGGTATCTATGGAACAGAAGTCAAAACCTGACACTTCTTCGCCAAATGGCGAACAAGTTACCCGGGTCTGCGGCGACTGCGGAAGGTTTCACTTGGCCAGTTGTGGTTTTGTCGGCGGAAACTTTGAAACGTTGGCAGCTGATTGGTGGGCCGCCGAACTACGATGCTGGATTCCGCGGCAGCCGGAGCTGCAGAGCAAAGGAGAAAATGATTGCTAATGATGCCAATTCATTTTCCTTTCAGCAGAACAATCAGAAATTATTTTGAGGATAAAGCATTTCGCCGATCTCTCATCGGTTGGTGTTTCTCGGAGAACCGGATAGTGAGTTTGTTGGCTCTTAGCAGAAGTGGTGAATGGCGAGATTTTTATTTGCCTGTTTCCGTCAAGAACAAGACAGTACTTGACGTTGGAGCGAACCAGGGAGATTCTGCAAAATTCTTTATTGATAATGGCGCCTCAAAAGTTATAGCGATAGAATGCTGCGACAAAGCTTTCCAGTATTTGGCTGCTAACGCTAAGCTTCATCCTCAAATTGTTCCTATCCATAAACGCTTTGATTTGTCGGATCTTGATCGCGAATTCGATTTTTTGAAGGTAGACATCGAAGGATACGAATATGTTCTGCTGGATAGACTGCTTAGCACGCCGGCTGTTCTTGAGGTTCATGGGTTGCCGCTTATTGAGCGGTTTCGAAATGCCGGTTACAAAATAAAGTATCCGAGTGAAAGCTGCCAACTTGGCTACAGCTGCCTCTGTTACGCTTACTGGAATCCGATGCAAAATTTTGAAGATAAAAAGGAGATGAAAGTTTAATGCAGGTTCATTGTCCAAACTGCGGAAGATTTGTTCAAAACCCCAAAAAGAAGCGCAGTCAAAGCGATAAGATCGGTCGATTGAAGTATAACCAGCAACGAATATCGTGATGAAAGGATAGAGCATGGCGATTCCAAGGGCCCTGACTGCCGCGCCGAAGCCCAGAAATCTGATGTTCCTGTTCAAGAAGCCAAAATAGAAGTGTGTTGTCAACCTCGACAAAAAAAAACATATCACAACGTCAGCCACGTCAACATGGCCAGAACAAAAGAGGAGCGCCGAGCTCGCTACTGCTACCTAAGAATGATAGGTGCAAACCGACTTCTCGCCAGGCGGATCTGTGGCTGGAGCGATGAACATCAAAGAATATTCCTTGAAAACTACTGGAACAGAATTCAACTTAGAGAAATATTTGCAGGAAAAACAGCCATAAATATATGAAAAAATCTGAATGGTGGTGAAAATTAAAAATGGAAGTACAAATAGGCTCCCGTAAAATAATCATAGTCTTTTTAGCAGCTATCTTGATAACATTAACCGTAACCGCCGCTGGAATTTATGCATCCTACGTAATGAAAAGTAACTCGTTGAAAGGTACTCCAACCGCGCAAGCCACATTAACTTTATCGGCTAACAGCACTTCTCCAGTGGTTGGGGACACATTGATGTTAATTGCACATGTAAGTGACAACTCAACCGGCATACCCATAACACTAACGAACAACGATGTAGCAGTCGGAACACCAATTGATACGGATTCAGAGGGCAATGCAGTCTTTTACGTTGTTGTTACAAGTGCTTATGACTTCGTAGCTACTGGAACCCACACCTAATATTTTGAATAAAAAAACAGTAGCTGTTTTTTACGCAGTTACCCTACCTTTTTTGCTTCAAAATTGCTTTGCCCTGAAAACATCATACTGCCTTTACTTTAGGGACTCTCCCATTTTCTGCGTGTCAGCTTGACCAACATAGAACTCTAAAGCAGTCAATGTCAATCCGGTCCAATTCTTCACTTGGGCAATCGTCCAGCCAGCAATAAAGAAGTTTGTTATCCTGGACAGACGGAACAGGTGAGGGTACTTGAATGCTCGGTGCACAATGTTGTAGCCGGTTTTAGCTGAGTATGGCCATACTAGATCCTCATCTCTTTCTGTGTCATGGATTGCGTCGACGATTGTGTCGGCGAATGGAGCTGTCCTCGGGATCACGAGAGGTGGAGTTTTCTTTCCGTGTTTCAGTCGACCGTAAGCAATCTTCCCAGTTGCAACTCTCTTAATACTGCCGTCTTCAGTGCTTATGCGTTTCTTGATCTCCTGCGGGAACTCGGCGACAAAAGTAATATTTCTTACACCTATCTGGAAGTCTTTTTTTCTCATTTTCAAAGCTTCAGTTTTCCTCAGAGCTGAGTAGTAGAGAAACGCGCAGTATCCTTGATGGTTGTCCTGGACGAACTTCCCGTTTTGCATACCGTCTGAAAAATCATCTTCAGTTAGTGGAGTCAGGATTTTTCCTTCGTTGCGATACCAAGGAGTCAAGCTTTCTTCTCCTGCTTAAAGCATGGTTTTTGCTGATGTGGTTGCTTCTGATAAAGAACAACACTTTTTAGAGCCCCAATGATTGCCGTGTCTATGACAAACTGAGAATACATTAACCAAAGGATATTTACAAATCATCGGTTGTCCGTCCTCAATGTCGTCGCCGTCTTCAATGCAAAGAAGCCCTGCTTTCGTGTAAACTGCAAGTGCGTTCTCAAAGACTTTTTCAGCGTTTGAAGAAACAAAGATTATCTTTACTTTCATTTGTGGTCTTCTCTCTCGCAATCAAGAATCACTTATTCAATCTCTAAGTTCTCGGCTGATCTTTTTGTCAGTTTCATACCACTTATCCCAATCAACCTTAATTCTGATTTCCTTTGCAGAACGGACCGATGCTGATACCTATTGCAATATTTATGATGCCCCAACAAAGTAAAATCCCTATAGCGAGTAGTAAACAGATTAAAAATATGCCGTTGTAGTACGTACCGTTGATATCAGTTAGAATCCATAATAGCATAGTTAGTGTTGCGAGCGTCAGGCTAACAGCGCCACTGACAATATTGAGGATTTTCATTTCTCTACCTCTTCTTCAAACAAGTTCTTCCGATTCTGGCACAAATCGCCTTTCCCTCAATTACAACATGGTAAACTTCGGTGCCACAGCCAAATTGACCGTTTTCTTCAAACGAAAGTACGCTCATTTTACCTGACTCTCCTTCTCATAACTGTTATTTCTTTCATTGTTTTGCACATAACTATAGTATTTAACATGTAACAACCAAGATTTAAGGTTACCTATTATTTAAGTAATAGGTAAAACACGGTCTTTTGCACTTACTTCTCAGAAAGTTTCTACTCCAGTAGTAGTGGATGATGCCTATTAGCAAATAAAAACTTTAAATACTTTAAAGAAAATATAGGTAGCTAACCGTAGTTAGCGGTTAATGAAGGTTAACCAGTGAATGAACAGTAATGGCGGCAGTAAGGTATCTGTTAAGGTTATGAATCGTTTTATGGTAGACATCACGAGGAAAGGCGGCTCCATCATTATGAACCGGGATCCCGGCACTGTGTACCTGAAGCTGCCAAGCAAGTCGGTTGAGGCGCTTCAGGAACTAGGCTACGACTTCTTGAGGAATAAAGACATGATTGGATTAGTTGTCGACGTGACCACTAACTTTCCCGGTGACCCAGGATCCTTGAAAGGCAACGACGGATTGGCTGTGCAGGTTGTTTACTCATTGACCAAGATGAATGTAGGAAGCAGTAATCGAGGTGAACTTCAAGAATGAAAACATCAACTAAAGCATCGATAGCATTGTTAGTCTGCTTCATGTTTATTACGTTGGCTATCGGAATGGGAGTTCTGGCAGCGGCCTCCGCAATATGGGGTCCTCCTTCAGGGCCTGCGACAGCAACTACAGTAACTTTGCCTTTATCGCTGAGTGCAGTAACTTGGACAGATCTAACCACAGGGAGCGGTTCTGATCCAGCAAACTTCAATACTGGTGATAGCATAACGCTGGCTGCAACTATCAGTCCGACTACGACACATACGCAGACAGTGACTTTTTACTACACAAACATTGCTGACCCATCATCCGATACTCCGATCGGAAGTAACCCCGTAACAGACCTAGTTAGTGCAGGGATAGGAACTGGCACTGCATCAGCATCATGCAGTTGGGTTGTTCCTGCAGCAGGCACATATTACTTTATAGCGGAAATAGCATCGCCAACCTAGGAGATTGACAAGGTTGTCCCCTTTTTTTTATGTTTTCGTTGCTTTAATTATGACGTCTGGAGCGTTGCTTAGCTTTGCCTACAGGAAACATCTGTTGAACTCGATAAATATTTTTCCAGAGTCTTCTTCTGCAGACAAGAAATACGTTGATCCTGAATATGTTGAAGAAGCTTGGCCAAGCAAAACTCAAAGTAAACCTGAGACGGAATCGGAGAATCTTGAAACATCATCAGACACTTCAAAACAGCCTGCAGCAACACAGAACGACTCAAAACAACTTGAAGCATCGGAAGAGAAAGTGGAAGAACCTGCTGATCAACGGGAAATGGAAGCGCGCATTCGATATCAGAGGCAGCTTGCAGAAGAGGAATACTGGAAGAAGGTGCGTAATGGTATCAAGACGGATAAGCTGAAGCTACCAGAAGGCGTGTTTGAAATTAAGGAATCGACAGTTCCAAAGGTGAAGGTTGTTCTTGTGGTGGGTCCTGACGAGAAGGATGAGGCGGCTGAAGAGGAGACAATGACTTGATCGCTGTTAAGAGGCTGTTTCAGAAAGAGAAGCAACTGTTTGGACTCGTTTCCCTTCTCATCGTTTTAGCCTTTGTATATTTTGTGCTTTACTGCTTAAAATGCTTTGGAGTTTTTCCATAATGAGTTTCCTCGAGGAGCAAGGTCAAACAACCGTCTTTGGCTTAATCATTGGGTTCAGCATGTTGTGTCTTATCGGAAGCACTGTTTTACTGCCGAAACCCTGGGGAGTAACAATCGGAGCGATATTGTATCTTGGGGTGATCGGAGCCGGATTGGGAGCCGGCACAGTGTTGACCCGAGACAAATACGTACAGTACACAAACAACCAGCTGCTCCTGCGACCGAGTAACGCGAAGTTTAATCTTTTCTGTGTCAATGGCAAAAGCAAGCTGTTGAAGGACGGTTGGAAAGCAATGTATCTGAATTTGACTTGGCCGAAGAAGATTCTGGAGTTTCCTGACAAGCAACAGCAAGTAGCCATCCTTTACAAGGGATTGTGGACGGATCATATTGAATATCATAGTTTAGACGTCGACGTAGCCGGCTTCAGCTTTACTCATCCCCACAGTGAGGTCCTAGAGGTTAAGCAGTTAACTAAATCAAAAGCCAGCATGGACCACGGAATCTACTGTCCTACGTTTATGTTGATTGCCGGGAGCAAAACAGCTACGCCGATAATAGATATTGACGTGGACACGAAGGTAACAGATCCAAAGGCTCGTCATTTGATCCAAGGGTATAAGGAGCAGATGCAGGAGTACAAGCGCCGCTACGACGAAACCCTGAGCCAGGTACATAATTTAGAAGATGTGAACGGCCAGCAGGAAGACACCATTGAGGGAATTATGCGGGGCCGCAGCGGAGTAAGGGAAGCAGGCATCGAATACGCCACTACTATTTATGATGCAATCGGCAACTTGGAAAAAGCTATAAAGGTTATGAAGGGAACGAACCCGATGGACTACCTCAAATACGTGTTTCTTGTCTTGATCGTTGTAGTCATTGTTTTGTTCCTGCACTACACTCCGAGTGTAACTACTGGAATTATGCAGGCCATCAACAGCCCAGTTATAGACGTCGCAGTGGCCTTGGTTGCTATAGCCGCAATCCTCATTGTCGTGCGCTATACAAGAAGGGGAAAGTAAGATGGCTGCGGTAGTTAATGCTGCTAAAAAGGTTCTCGGTGGCAGAAGCGAACCGAAACAGAAAACTTTGGCAGACGTCGGCCTGTCAACGATCCGGAACACGACGCAGCAAGATCGCCTCAAAAAATACGATGAGGAGCTCAAGGAAACAATCAAAGGCTACACAATCATCGCTGAGAAGACGCCAGAGTTGAATCTGAAGAAGATGCTTGATGGAGTATTCAAAATTAACGAAAGTCTCAAAGCAGTTTGCATCGCGCATGGCGGCGGAGGAGAAAGCGAAGTCTACGGCAAAGTTATGCTGTATTGGAACCAGATCCACATGAATGTCTTCAATGGCTTATCAATCTGCCAGGACCACATCAAAGGAATCAGCAACAAAACAAACATTCATCCAACGATGTCTAAGCAGGCCTCAGTTAACAAGTTCTATCGGACCTGGTATCAACGTGTCTACTTATACGGTGCCAACTTGGTTTACGGCTTCAGCTGGAAAGAAGACAACTTGGACTGGGCAGTCGTGGTTAATCAACCATTGGCTGGAGGACGCAGCGAAGGAATGAACATGAAGCCTAACCCTGAAGACGCCACGTATTCGGGGTGAGAGGCTGCTTGAATGATACATGGCAAACTCAAGAATGGAAAGAAAAAGCAGCTGAGTTTATCAAAGGGAAAAATTGTGAGTGGTGCGGCTCAACAGAAAATTTAGTTCCACATCATCCTAAAAGGAAAGGTGGCTACACTCACAGTGAATACGTGAGTCTAGACGGCTGTTTTGTTCTCTGCACAAAATGCAATTTCATGGAAGACTTAGGCTTTAGGATCTGTCCTAATTGCAAGAAACACTATTACAAACCGAAACGAGGGAAGGAATCTTTATGTTGGGAGTGTTTTGCCAAAACGCCTTTCGGCCAAAAAGTGAAAGAATATTATGAGAAGCATCCTGGAGAACGAAAAAGAAACAGAAGGATAAAGCATTGAGCATTTTTGCAGAGATGGAAAAGAAAAAGGACCCTTGGCTACGCATCGACACTTGGAAGAGATTCCCCACCAAACTTGATTTCGAAACAGTAAAGCGTATGATGGTCATGGGTATACCAGGAGCAGGAAAATCCAGTCTACTCGAAACTTTAGGTGTAATTAACGAACATAAAGTAATTGACATCTTCAGCAGCCGGGACGACGAGAACCTTTCAATCTGCTACAACCGAAAATACAAGGACTCAGTGCTCTTTATTATTGGAGACAACGCCAAAGTTTCAACTGAATATGATACTAAAAGAATCAGCGAACTAACATTGAAAGACATCTCCGAGTACAAGGCTGTATTGAGCAGTCCCAGTTTCTATCAGAACACTAATGATGGATGGAAAGCAGTTAACAGGATCTCTGAGATTGTTTGGAAGCGAAGCGGCTACAAGAAAGGCGATATCTGGAATGTGCTTGTACGTGAAGGGAATAGTTTGCTCTATAGCCGGATTGGGCTCGGAGGTGATCAGGGTTCAGCTAAGAACCAACTTATCTATGCTATCAGGGAATTCCGTCATAGCGGCTGCACGATGATTATTGACGCTTTAGACTTCATGGGTTTGGACGTTTCTTTTCGCAGAATCACTGATTACTTCTTTGTAAAGGCCGTAGGCATCGAGGGTCTTCCGGACAAACTCAGCTGGATGTACCGATACTACGATTTATTTGTAGATCTGATGCAGATGCCTAAATGGTGCTTCGCTTTCTTCAGCAATAAAGGAGCTGTCGGTGACGGAGTAAACACGGTGCCTTACTGGCATAAGCAGGAAGACTGGAACATGCTTGATATGCTGAATATCCAGGTTGAGTTTGAAGGAGAAGCAGGCGAACAAAGCAAACATATCACTGACTTCAAACATGTGGAGATAATGAAGATGCGTGCGACTCCGAATAAACGGGGTAAACCGACGAGTGAAGGCGATATCGCGTTAGCGTTGCCCTGCAGCAGCAAGACAGTGCATGACCAGGTGAATCATCATAACTTGAAAATTGCAAGTGAAGGCGAATGCGACCGTTGCATCAGGGCAAAGAGTGACTTGGCAAAAACTCAGTTGCCATAGCAAAGATTTTAAATCTAACCTACGGATATATGTAATACAAGTTAATACTACGTGGGTAAGTGCTATTGCTGACATTTGTGCGATACAAATTCTTCGGCTCCAACAAACTAAGGACGATGAAGTTTCCCTTGAAAAAGGCTTTGGTAGCGACTGTTGTTGCTTTATTTCTTGTAAGCTGTTTTGTCGGCTTAAACAATGCTCCTCAAGTTCATGCTACATCAAGCTTAACTCTTTCTCCAGCATCAAACGGTAACTATAGCCAATTTGTTGAAGTTCCTAACGCTGGATTCATTTTCGGCGACCAATTTGAAAGCGGAAATACTAATTTATGGTCTTCAACAACTGGTTTTCCATCTGTTGTATCTGCTGCCGCTCATTCTGGAACCTATTCTTTGGAGGCAACAATGGGAACCACTGAATACTCTGAAACGGAAGCCATAAAAACTATTGCAAGCCAAACAACTCTTGATGTCCGAGAATACTTTGAACCTACGGCGTTTCCATCTGACGCAGGCGTACATGACATAAACGGCATTATCGAGTTGGATGGAACAAAAGATGTCTGGGCTGTTCTTGAAGAAAACGGCGGTAGCCGTTATTGGGCTATTGAAGACAGCATCACTTATGCTTTGAGAAGTACCTCGACAGCCGTTACTCTTAATTTGAATCAATGGTACTGCATAGAGTTGCAAGCTGTCGTTTCTGTAACAGGTTCATATAATTTGCTTGTTAACGGTGTTTCTGTTGCAAGTATTTCAGGCATAAATACAAGCTCCATAGTCGGGTTTACATCGGTAGGTGTTGGTTGGAACAATCTCTATTACAGCGGCACCCCAAACTCCATCTCTTCTTGCTTCATAGATGACGTTGTCGTTTCCTCTTCCGCTATTGGCGCTGAGAGTCGTGCTAACCTCGTAAACGGTGGCAGTAGCACGACTGCTTTGCAAGTTACTGGCAGCACAAGTCAACAGGAACTTGAAACTTTAGGCACAACAGCGCAAACAGGAACAATAACCAGTGTAGTTGTCAATGCGAATGCTTTAGCTTCTGCTTCAGGTTGCTACGCGAAAACTTTACTTTACAGCGGCAGCGACTCAGCTTTGAACCAAGGCTCTGCAACTTCAATTTCGAGCGGAACCTTGCTTGGAAACGGAGGCGCAGCAAACACAAATTCCTTCGGTGCAATCTCAACAACTTACACAACTGACCTCTCTACAGGTTCAGCTTGGACATGGACGGAAGTGAATAATCTGCAAGCTGGAGCGCAAGCAACAACCCTGACGGGAACAAACACTATTCAATTCAGCGGGTTCTCCGTGACAGTTAATTATAATGCGCCTGGTCCAACCCCGACTCCGACACCTACGCCGTCGCCAAGTCCGTCCCCGACTCCGACACCTACGCCGTCGCCAAGTCCGTCCCCGACTCCGACACCTACGCCGTCGCCAAGTCCGTCTCCTTCTCCAACGCCGAATCCAACGCCTTCAAGCTACATTAACGCGGTTTGGATTGAAAGCGAATCAGACACGACAAGTTATGCGAGCATAATTCCCACGCTCGTTTCCAACGACATTAAATACGCAATAATTTACGTTGGGGGCTTAGATGCGGCTACTCCTTCAGCTCCAAGCATTAATCACGCTCACACTAACAGTTTTTACACTACGATGTGCGCGGCCTTCAATGCGGCTGGCATAACTCCTATAGCGTGGACCGAAAATGGCGGCGCTTATGGCGCGTCAGGGACTCCCGATGTTACGTCGGCTAATTATGCTGCTTATGACTCAATGATTACAACCTGTGTGCAACTAGGTTTTGGCGGTTTCAGTGCAGATATTGAAGGCTCTGGCGGCGGCAACGGCTATACAGGAACGATTTCACAGTGGATAGCATTCCAAAACCAATTAACTCCAATACTTAACGGAATAGGCGCGCTTAACATGCCAGCCGTGCCATGCAACACAGGAGGGGGCGGCGACTACAACCAACATCTACACGTTGACTACATACTCTCAATGTTCTACTGGACAACCAGCCTATTCGAGACAGGTACTGATGCACCAATTTATTATCAAGAAGACTTTGGATTAGGCACCTATCACTCAGCTTTCGGCTCTCCAGCTTCACCCGTAATATTCGGTATTCTCGGCGGTTCTGCCAATACAAATCCGCTAAGTTGGCAATTAACACAGTTTTCCAGTTACCTTTCAACTTACGGCTCATCAAATTTGGTTGGTGTCGGCTTATTCTCTTGGGAACGATTAGGCAGCTCTGATTGGAGTGCTTGGCTATCGTGGAACGGTCCAGCGCCGACACCGTCGCCAAGCCCTTCACCTGTAATTAATTATACATTGACAATGGATGCTCCTAACGACGGTTACAGTGGTGCTGAAACAACGGTTTCGCCTTCAGTCGGCGGCACACAATACACTTCTGGAAGCAACGCGGTTTTAACTGTCACAGCAAACAGCGGCTACGAAATTCAATCTGTCGAGTGGAATGTTGACGGTTCAAATGCAAGTTCAAACGCACTCTACAGCTTAACTATGAATGCCAATCACACAGTTACCGCAATAGTTTCTTTAGTGCTAACAAATCCGGCTTCAACACCTACACCTGGCACTGGCGGCGGAGGACCCGGAGGGGGAACCGGAACAGTACCAAAACCAACGCCAACTAGCAGCATCCTAACAACTACTACGGCGCCAACACCAACTATCATCTCGACACGTCAAACTGTGATACTTGTAATCGCTGTAATCATAGCGATTTCAGGTTTAACGTTCTGGGCTATCGCATCAGGAAACAAAGTAAAAAATAGAAGATGTTAATTCATGATGCCACGTGGCAGAAGAGCAAAAACTATGCTGCCTTGATTTTCTCTGCTTCTCGATCTTCCTTTTCATGGCGCTCTTCATCGAGAGCGTGTTCATGGTAGATTTCAGCGGCTTCAGGTCTGCCTTCTTCCTTAGCTGTTTCTTCCATCCTCAAATATTTCTCGTGGCCCTCTGCTTCTTCATGGACAGCTGAACGTTCAGTATGTTTCTCACGCCTAGAAATTCTAGGCGGATCAGCCAGCACCATTTTCTTTTCTGCTCGATAAAATATCTCGGCAATCTTCTTTTCTTTCTGTCGTTCTTCCGGCGTTAGCCGCTTATTATGGCTTGCAACTTTAGCGCGGTTAGCCCGCTCAACTAAAGCCTTCTTCACATGAACTTTGCCTTCGCGGGTTTCATGCTGCTTGAATTCTTCCTCCATCTTCTCTGCAGCTTCCCGAGCATCCTCCGGCTCGTGGATCTCGCTTAAGGTTTCGCTATAGGTTTTGCTTCGGGGTTTGTTGCCATATAATCCTCTTCGCCGGGGATGAATTGGATAATGAGAGCCATCATTCCTTGACCGATAAGCCATTATGATTCCTCAACCGCTAATAACAGCTAATTACGTTTAAAAAACTATCTCTGTTTTCTTCTAAGTTTTTATTAAAGTTTTAAATACTTAATGGTATTCAACCTGTATTACAAGTTAAAAAAGGAAAAAGAGGAAAAAACACATGAAAATCGACTTAAGAGTTCTCGTAGCAATCTTAGCAGTGCTATTAATCGTCGTAGTCCTTTTCGCAACAGGATACGTCAACATTTCACCTAAAGCAGCTAATACACTCGGTTTAAAAACACCAGCACCCACCGTAACGCCATATACTCAAACCGGCATACCTAGCCAAGTTACCTTCTCTGTTTCCGGCTGGGATGAACTCGCAAGCACATCAGCCACAATATCCAGCGTCACAGAAACCTTCTATCATGCAAACGGCCAAGTTATGCCCCTTAGCTCAGAAACTGGAACATTAAGACCTAGCGATAACGTCATTTACATGGCAGTTGTAATCTCAGGCCAAACCGGATTTTACTTGGATCCCACCGCAACAGTCACTGCCAATGCACCATACGTAACCTCAGAAGCACCCCAAATAATCTCTAACACATACTACTACTACTTCACCTTAAATCCTGCAGTATTCCCGGCTATAAACGGTGGCCAATCATCCAGCCAAGTCGGAATCGTTCTCGATATGGTTGCATGCCCGTCCAGCGTCCCAGGCATAGCTAACGGCGGCTCCACAAACACAGTCACAGACAGCGCCATGAACTCAGTAACTCCAGTCGCGGAAACAGCTTCAGGCTACTTATCCGGCGTCGCAGCTAACCAAGGAATCAAAATAGAATCTATCGGCCTGACACTAACAGTCACCAATGCAACAGTTCTCGACAGCTTAAACGGCGCAAACGTCAACCCAAACACCTTCACCATGACAATCGGATCAGGCAGCGAAGCACAAACATTCAATCTGCAATCATACACCAAAGGCAACACAGCACTAACATTCTACGTATCTCCAACAAACACAGAAATCAGCTCAATGCTTCTTGAAAGACAACTCGGCCAATCACTCAACACAGCATTACCCTGGTCAGTTAACGCACAAATAAAAGACTTCACCAGCAGCCAAGCATGGGGCGGAGTATTAAGCATAACATTCGTCAATCCAGCCGGCACAACCACAAGCCTAACCATCGAAGTCAACTTTGTCCAATAAGAGGGGTTAAGCATGCAGCTTAATCTCAACCCAAATTTTTCAGTCAAAGCTAAACTCAGAGATTTCTTTGCAAACAGACGCGGCGAACTCAACCAAAAAGGCTTAGTCTTAACCATCTTGATTTCAGCATTGACTTTCTTCGCGTACTTCTGGATTCAAACAGCCACTTCAGCAGCAGGCCCAGTTCAACTCTTTATCGAATACATCGTCATAGCCAGCGTGTTTTCAATCGTAATTTTCTATCTAGTAGGCGGAAAAACAAAGTAGGAGCCAGATGAAAAATGTCAGAGAAAAAACTTCGACAACAAAGAAACCTCGCGGTAATCGCAGCCATATCTTTCCTTTTGGTAATTATCGTTGTCAGCTCAGTAATGTACCAAGCATCCGCAGTTAAACCAGGAACATCAAAGACAAAGGGCTTAAACATCTCAAGCGTCAATACTGCATCATTAACGATCAAATATGCACCAATAAACGGTGTAACGCCGACTTCAACCATAATTTCCTCAACCACGCCGAAAGCCACAGCATTAAACATTTTTGATTCGACAAATCAGCAAGCAGTCACTTCTATAGCCACTAACCTTGATATGACCCCGACTTTCACCGGCACAGTTGCAAGCTACAAGATAACAGGCGGAACCTTTGACACAGAAATTGTCAACGATAACTCAGGCTTAATAGTTCTCCCTGTAATGAGCAGCGCCATAACCCCAATATCGCCATTGCCAACTCTGGTATCAGGGCAATCAGTAATAATTTGCAGTTCAACTACATCAACCAGTGGAGCATTATTTACCCAATCAAGTTTCGTGAACGGACAAGAATATCTTTTGAGTGATTCGATTCAGGGCTTAACAATCACCGGTACATTTACAGATGGACAAAGCTTCGGACCGATAACCGCTGGAAACGCAGTGGTACAATGGACATTTATCTACTCAACTGCTTCAAGCTTAACAGGTGCCAGCTTCACAAGCCTCAGCGTAACATTCGCTTTAAACGATGGTACTGGGTCAAATCAAAGCACTCAATTCTCAGGTTAAATTTTCCCTTCTTTTTTTTTGTTTTGACTTGCCAAAGCAAAAGGTGAACCCTCCATAATCGCTCAAGATCCAATATCAAAAGTACTTGCGTTGATAGGGTTAAGCATCAGCATCTTCTTGGCGCTTTTCACAGGGATCTTTCAGGGAGTTTGGCTATTTCCCGCGTTCCTTATTCTCGCAGGCCTCGCAATGCAAAAGGACCTATTGTTTAAACCTGTGCCTGACCGCGACGACAGCGGAGACACAACAAAGAACCTTTTCTTCCTCAGCATTGTGGCCTTGGCCAGTTTACTTGTTGTTAGTTTGATTGAGCCAGGCATCTTTCAGGTTGCAGACTTTCTCGGTTCAAAACTTGATCTCGTCGGTTTAGACAACTTGCTTTTCGGCGTATGCATGGCCATCGGAGAAGAAGAAGTTTTCAGAGGCGGATTCCTCAACTTTTTCCTGCAAAAGAAAGAAGGCAGCCACGCTTCACCTTCGCCGTTTATAGCTATGTTCGCCAGCGCAGGATTCTTCATGGTTTACCACTTAGCAGTCTATCCTTATCCATCTGACTTAACAGCTTTGCTCTTTGTATTCAGCGCCGGATTAATCTTGGCATTTGTCGACATGCAGATCGGGTTGTTGGCTCCCTCGATGTTCGGCCACATCGGCAACAACATCATCGCGTACAGTGGCCTATCGATCGCCGGCGCCGTCTCAACATTTCTTTCACCCTGGACCTTAGTTGTTTTCGGAGTAGGCTTCCTGGCGTTTATAATCTGGGTTATGACCCATGGCAAAAATAAAGGCAACAAAAAACAGTGAAAAAATTAATAACTAAATCCGAAGTAATATGTAATACAAGTTAGCTAAAGGTTAGATAACTATGAAAACAAAGCAAAGAACCACACTGGGGCTTCTCTTGATCCTTATGCTTGTGGGATTAGGAGTATTTGTTCTCTACGAAATGACTTTACCAACAGTTCACGCAACGGGCAAAGGACCACCAACAACTGTAAATTCAGGATCAGGAGGATCCAGCACATCAGGCTCTACGGCTACGATATGGCAAACACTTTACATTATAGATCAAGATGGATCAAAATATTGGGTTAATGCTCCTCAACCATTCACAGCAGGAGACATCGCGGGTTCACCAAGCGGATCCGGAAACGACTTCACCGCTGTCTCCAGCATGCAAAACAATATCTACATGAACCTAGCCGAATCAGGCGTCACAGCCTGGGCCTTCAGTTGCCAAGAAACTATCACACTAGACACCACAACTGGAAATACTATCGCAACAATCGCATCAGCCACAACCGTAAACGCAAATGGAAACACTGCAGCCCAAGGACAAAACATCTGGGTCACAGGAGCAACCGTAACTGCAGCTCAACTTCAAAACATATTCAATCAAGCGACTTCCGGATCTATCTCAGCTGGAAACTACTACGTCGTTATTTCTCTCAGCAACATTGATCTAACTTTGACAATTAATGGGCAGCCAACAACTTTGACGGCACAGACAGGAACCGCACAGAACGTTCTCTCCTGGTTAGTTCAAATCTCTTGAGATGTTTGATATGGAGCCAATACAGAAGCAATGGACCGGGTTCACTAAGTCAGTAATGAAGCATAAGTTAGCGTATGCAGTTGCAACTTTAGCCTTTATCCTTTTGCTTCTCGTGTTTATTCCCGCATTAGAAGGCTTACAGATCGTCTACAGCACCGGGTTTGAAGGACCCAGTGCGTCTTTTTCAAGCATCAGCGGCTTAAATCCTGCAGCCGCAAGCACTGCCGTAACTGGATCCGGATCTTTCAACTGGGTTAATTCTGCAGACGGAACCACATGGTCAACAAATTACCAGATTGGCGGCACAAGCATCGACATAACTCCAACCGACTCAACTGGAAACATACATAGCCAACTGATCGGAGAAATGGGAGGCATAGGCTTCAGTAACGGAGCAGCAACAACCCCAGAAAAAACCTATGATTGGAACGCGACAAACCCAGTTAACGGGGACACCCAAATTTATGAAATGGCCATGTACCCATTGACCTGGACACTTAACTTTGCCACTTCAACAAGAAACTTTGAACACCTCTTTTACTACACCGACAATCTCGTCAACATGCAAATAGATCTAAACCAAAACATGTGGTATTTCAGCACAGCACCCAGCAACGTCTACTTCGGAATAGCAGACATCGAATTAACCAACTTCACCGTAGTCAGCACACAATCAAACGTCAAAACAGCCATGATACCCTCGGCTCAATACGCGCTCTTATCCATTACGAGTCCAACTAACGGAGAAACTGCCGCTCAAGCATTCTACAGCTACGAAGGAGCAGCATTAAACCCAACGTTATTTGCTCCCTCCGTATCAACCTCAGTTACAATCTCCGATCTCGCACCGGTATCCGTGAGAAACATTAACGGAGTTTTCTCAGGACAAGACGCAAGCGTACACATGGTGTTTCAAGTTGACACACTCGTAGTTGGAGAATGGACAGTTCTCCCCACGTTCCATGGCACTGGCGGAACAATAACGCCGCAGACAAGCAAACCTCCAGGAAGCATATTCGGCGGATTTTTCAGCCAGTTAGAAAGTCTGCTTGCAAACAATCCACTGGCCGACCTTGTAATCTTAGTTGTAATTGCCGGAGTTGCCGTAATTGTCGCAGTAGCATTTTTCCCGGAGCTAACTAGGGCAGCATCAAAAGCCGGAGCAAAAGCAATCAACAACTCAAGTAAAAGCAGAAGTAAAGGCAAAGGGAGATAGAGCCCAACGATAAGTTTTTCCAAGCGTAAAATTCTCCCTTGGATTCTGATTGCTGCGTTACTTATCAGTGTTGGAACCACAGCAGTAAAAGCGACGTATAGCGGAACTAATTTAACGCCTATAAATGATGGCAACTGGTGGAATGATGAAACAGGCGATTCAGCTCCATCACAAAACGTTTACTATTACAGTTCAGGCGGCTACACAGGCCTTCCCTATTGGTACGTTCACGGCGAATTAAACGTCAATGCTGCAGTCGACCATAACGTCAACGGAATTGTAGCAGGTCAACATATCGTTTTTAGTTGTTGGTTAAAAACGGACGCAGCAACCTATAGCGGCGACGTCGGCAATCCCTCTGCAGGTGCACAGCTTTCTATGGACATCTATGGACCTGCAGGAGGCTCAGGAGATGCCGCTCGTATCTGCGCTTTAGGAAATGTGAATGGCGGCCAAAACTGGCTTCCATCTTCTGGTTGGCAAAGCGTCACCACAATAGACGTCCCCTTTGGAATAAGCAGTTGGACATTGATAACTTTTGATTTTACAGTGCCGTCCTCATATATTGCTGATTCAACCTGCGGAAGCGACTACACAACTGGCCAAAGTGTCTCCATTACTTCAGGAAGCTTTGTCATTGCAACATTGACCTGCCAATCCCAACCGCCAGGTGATGCAAGTGAGACAGGCGGCGCGTGTTTCAGCGACCCAATATTCTATATAAATCCCTCGAGTGGAAGCCCAGCATCAATTAGTCTAAATCCTAGTTTTGGAAACGTCGGGTCAACAGTTACAGTTTCAGGTACAGGTTTCGCAGATAACTCTGCATTGACAGCAACTTTCAACAGCGCCCCACTTTCCCTGAGTGGAACAACTACCACAACAAGCAACGGTGTCATCCCTTCCGGCGTAACTTTCACAGTGCCAACTGACAGCTCAGGAGCATACACCATTTCAGTGGAAGACGCCTCATCCAACACTGCTTCAGCGACGTATACTATTGGATCCTCAGGCAGCTATGA
>Ga0181520_10004325_pt1 | contig 23887 bp, 24 predicted proteins | sample PEATcosm2014_Bin_29_FD_132451 | JGI IMG/M metagenome (GOLD analysis project Ga0181520, IMG submission 132451) | Peatland microbial communities from MTU Mesocosm Facility, Houghton, MI, USA - PEATcosm2014_Bin02_30_metaG | ecosystem: Environmental > Terrestrial > Soil > Wetlands > Peat | place...
CCTGATCAAACCGAATCTGTGCCCGTCGGTGGCCCTTTGTGGCCAAACTGGGTGGCTTCGTGTCTTGGTGGTTAAAATCCGGGTTTCCTCTGTGTGCCTCGGTGGCTCACTGAGGCAATGCCAGAACATGCGGATTTTGCCAGGCCCGGAACATTTTGCCGTGCCTTTTTTGCCTGAACCGGCATAAAAGATCACTGGCCCTCAAAATTGCCTCAAAACAACTTTGGTTCGTTCCAAAACAACTTTGAGTTGTCACAAACCAAAAGTGTTTTGGTCCTCCCCATGCACCTCGTAGCGCCGGCGTCCCGCCGGCGGGTTGGCCGGGCGCGTCTCGCCCGGTGATAGAACTGGCGGCGGGACGCCGCCCGAACCCGCCGCCGGGGACGACCGCGCTACCTTTGTGCCGGTTCAGGGGTTTAACGCGCGCAATTCAAGCTCGGTAAATGCTTGCGGACGGCCACCATTGCGCCGGGACCCCGTGGTTGGCGGCTGGTGGTTTGAAGGTTGATCCGGGACATGAATTTGGAGTCTGCTGACATTGGCATGATGCTTGCTTTCTCGTTTTTTGGCTTCAACAGACGGAACCTCATGGCTCTGCCGGTTGTTTTTTGTAGGAAAAGCAAATAATACTATGAAAAAGAACGTAATCCGGGTCGCCTTAAGTTTTGCGACCTTGCCCACCCGCTCGGCTTGCTTCGGTTCTGTGCCCTGATCCTCGACGGCAAGCTGGGGATGACCGCGTCCGTGGCCTTTCCACCGGCGGCGAATCGGAGGCTTGCGCTGATCCACAACTTTGCTGTAGGTTGCGCCGTGACGGCAGAGATTTTTTGTAAAACGATCACACCCTCCACACGCTAAAACTCCCAAAACCATGCTGGTTCAAATGACTGGCTGGAAATAATCGCAAACACCATTGTGAATACCATGAGAAAAATCATTACCGCGATTGCGATTGCATTGGCGGGCGGTTGGGCGGCGGCGCGGGCGGACGACGCGTTGAAGGCGCATCCAGATTCGAAGGCGTGGGCGGATTTGTTCGCTGCGGATCTGTCCAATGCCGTGTTTCCGGCCGGCATCTGGTCGTGGAAAGCTGGCGAACTCTCATCCAAGGATCAAGACGAGCCGATCTGGACGAAGCAGGAATACGAAAATTTCGTTCTCGATCTGGAGTTCAAGCTCGAACCCGGAGCCAACAGCGGCGTGTTTGTTTATGACACGGACATGAATAACTACATCCCGAACATGGTGGAGATTCAACTGCTGGACGATGCCGCGCCGAAGTGGGCCAATATTCCGCCAAACTGGAAGTGCGGCGGCATTTTCGGCCATTCGGCGCCGATGAAGCCGGTCGTCAAACCGGCCGGGGAGTGGAACCGGATGACGATCCGGTGCCAAGGCCCGGCCATCTCGGTTCTGCTCAACGGCGAGCTGGTGACCGACATCAACCTGAAAGACTGGAAGTCTGGGGAGAAAAATCCCGACGGCAGCGACATTCCGAAATGGACGCCACGCCCGCTGTCAGAAATGGCAACCAAAGGCCGGATTGGGCTGCAGGGCGCGCACGGCGGCATCCCGGCACATTTTCGGAACCTCAAGCTCAAGTCAATCGAGTAATCCATGAACAGCCGCGAACGCGTCATTGCCCATTTGGACGGCCAGCCGGCCGACCGGCTGCCTCTGATGCCGCTGACCATGATGTTCGCCGCCGACCAGATCGGCGCAAAATATCAGGCCTATGCCACCGACTGCCGCGTGCTGGTCGAGGCGCAATGTCGCACCGCCGAGCGATTCAATCTGGACTTCGTCTCCGCCATTTCCGATCCGGCGCGGGAGGCCGCTGACTTCGGGGCCACCGTCGAATATTTCGCCGATCAGCCGCCGGCGTTTGACGAGAACCACGCGCTGCTGGCTGATAAAACAACCCTGATGCGGCTCAAAATGCCCGATCCGCTGGGGGGTGGCCGGATGCATGACCGCGTCCAGGCGCTGGCGCTTTTCAAGGAGCGGGCCGGGCGCGAAAAGTTCATTGAGGGCTGGGTCGAAGGTCCCTGCGCCGAAGGCGCGGACTTGCGCGGCATCAACACGCTGATGCTGGATTTTTTCGATGACCCCGAATTTGTGCGCGACCTTTTTGCGCTGGCGGTTGAGAATGCGCTGCGGTTCGCCAAAGCGCAAGTCGCAGCCGGGGCCGACATTATTGGCGTTGGCGACGCCTCGGCGTCACTGGTGGGGCCGATGATTTACGAGGAGTTTGTGCGGCCGTTCGAGCGGCAATTGGTGGACGGACTGCACCGCCTCGGCGCGCGGGTGCGGCTGCACATCTGTGGAAACACGCGCCCGATTCTGGCCGGCATCGGCCGGCTGGGCTGCGACATTGTGGATTTGGACTCGATGGTGCCGCTGGACGAGGCGCGGGCGGAAATGGGGCCGCAGCCGTTTCTGCTGGGCAACCTTGCCCCCGTGCGCGAACTGCTCAATGGCACGCCGCAGACGATTGCCGTCGCCATCGCGCGCTGTCACCGGCAGAGCGGCGCACGTTACATCATCGGGGCCGGCTGCGAAGTGCCGCGCCACACGCCGCCGGAAAACTTGCGCGCCCTCTTCGATTACGCCGCCGCAACCAGACTTCATTAAAATGGTGTCAACTTATGGACTCATCAAATTCAAAGCCTAAAACTCCCGGCCAGATCAGCCGCCGCCGGTTTTTGGGAACGACCGCCGCCGCCACCGCCTTTCTGCTCGTGCCCCGTCATGTGGTCGCCGACTCCGGCGAAGCAGCGCCCGGCGAAAAGCTCAACATCGCCGGCATCGGCATCGGCGGCATGGGTGCCTACAATCTCGTCAACCTTGAATCGCAGAACATCGTCGCGCTTTGCGATGTGGACCTCAATTACGCCGCCCATACGATCGCCAAGTATCCAGGAGCGAAAGTCTGGACCGACTACCGGGAGATGTTGGAAAAGCAAAAGGACATTGATGCCGTGCTGATTGCCACGCCGGATCACACGCACGCGGTCATCGCGATGGCGGCGATCAAAGCGGGCAAGCACGTCTATTGCCAGAAACCGCTTTGCCACAACCTGTATGAAGCCCGAATGCTGGCGCAGGCCGCCGCCGAATCCAAGGTGGCCACGCAGATGGGCATCCAGGGCCACAGCAGCGAAGGCTTCCGTTTGGTCTGTGAATGGATTTGGGCCGGGGCCATCGGAGAAGTGCGCGAGGTGGATGCCTGGTGTTCGCTGTCGTATTACCCGTGGGGTCACGCGAGCTGGAGTTCCAAATGGGGCGCGGCCCGGCCCGCCGACACGCCGCCATTGCCGGACAAACTCAACTGGGATCTCTGGCTCGGCCCGGCACCGGAGCGTCCGTATCATCCCGCCTATCATCCGCAAGTATGGCGTTGCTGGTGGGATTTCGGCAACGGCATGATGGGCGACCGTGGAGCGCATACGCTCGACTCTGTCGTGTCGTCACTCAAGCTGGGTCCGCCGGCCAGCATCGAGGCGACCTCCTGCGGGTTGAACCCGGAAACCCATCCGCTCTCGGCGATGGTGACGTTTCAGTTCCCCGCGCGTGAAGGCTTGCCGCCGGTAAAACTGACCTGGTATGAAGGCACGCGCCCGCCGCGCCCGCCGCAGCTCGAAGACGGCCGCGACCTGCCCGATGAAGGCGGTGTGATATTCAAGGGCAGCCAAGGCGCGTTGATGTGCGGCGTTTACGGCGACAGCCCGCAGTTGATTCCGGCACCGGCCATGCAAGCCTTCAGGCGTCCGCCCAAAACCTTGCCGCGCGTGAAAGGTTCGCACGAGATGGATTGGGTCAGGGCCGCCAAGGCGGGAGAGCAACCGGGCGCGAACTTTGGCTACAGCGGACCGCTGACAGAGATGTGTCTGCTCGGCAACATCGCCAAGCGCATGGATGCCCGCATTGACTGGGATGCCGCGAATCTAAAGATCACCAACCTGCCCGACGCGAACCGGCATGTCCGCGCCGAATATCGCAAAGGATGGAGTTTGTAACGGTCGCCGTAGGGACCGGAATTGCCTCCGGCCCCCAGAGATCCGGGCAGGCGATATTGCCGCATTCGGCTCTTTATTGGCGCATTCGGAATTGAACAAGCATGACACCAGTATTAAAAACTTTTGCGTGCCAATGATAATATGAACACCTATGCAGACCATTCTGATCTGGCGTGTGTTTGCCGTCAGCAAGGGATGCCTCCGTCGCGCCAAAGAAATGCTCCGGCCCGGAATCATCCGGGCCTCTGGATGGTGTTTTTGTTGGCGGCATGGCTGGTCGGTGATGCGTCCGTTCTGGCTTCGGTGCCGGGAACGATTCATTTGGATGCTGAACGGAAGCTGGTGACGCTGGCTGACGGGCAGGGACAGTTGGCGCTGAGGTTGAATTACGACGGTCGCTGCGTTTTGGATCAAGTCATGGTGCGCGGGCGTGAGGTGGCGGCGGAATCGGGCGTGGCCAGCGGTATTCGCATGGATGGCCAGTGGTTTACCACGAGGACCGGCATCGCCACGCCTGGCGTTGTCATTCGCAAGGACACCCTTACTGTGACCGGCATTGTTTTTGGCAAGCCGGGAAGTGAGGTTCACGAAACCTGGCAATTCACGGTTCAGGCGGATCGGACTGTGTGGCGGATCACGCGGAAATATACGACGGAAGCTACGCTGGCGGACACGGCGTTCCCGGAATGGGATTTCAGCAGCATGTCCACCTGGACCGGTGGAATGCTCGATAACGGAGGCGTGGTCTGGAACAAGTATCTGGAAACACCCAACGCGACGTATGGCGCGCACGCCGGGACGGTGACTTTTTGGAACCGCGAGCAACACGATTGCCTGCGGATTATTCCCACTCTTTCCCCGGACCAATACGGAACCGTCCGTTTCTCACATCAGACAAACAATGTTTTCTCTTTCAATTACGTCGTCAGCGGTGAGGAATTGAAACCCAAGCACGGTTTGAATCGTTTTCTGTCGGATCGGCAGGATTTGTGGGCCCCGTTCCCCGTGAAGTCGGGTGAAGTGAGTGCCGAATTTGCGTTGCAGGCGCTGGACTATGACCAAGCCTATAACCGGGGCACCTTTCAAGGATTGGATGGCGGGAACATTCGCGAATTGCTGAACACCGTGGCCCGGTATGGGGTGATAGACACGCGCTTGGTGGGCGGCAACGGTTGGCGATCCGGCTACATCTGTCTGCACGAGCAATGGTTTGGGGAGATCGGCGCGGCGTTGGGCGACCCGGATTACATCGCCAATTATTCCCAAGCGCTGGATTACTATCGAGACCATGCGATTGGCCTGGACGGACGGGTCAAATCACGCTGGACCTATAATGCCGGCGATGCGGCGCCCGGCACCTATGACCGGCTGGGGTTTTATGAGGCGCAGTGGGGATGCTTGTTGGATTCCCAGCCGGATTACGTGATCAATGTGGCGGAGCAGTTTGATCTGACCGGGGACCGGCAATGGCTGGCCGGGCAGAAAACCGCGTGTGAAAAAGCGTTGGATTATCTGATGCGCCGGGAGGTGGGGCACAGTGGCCTCGTGGCGATGATGTCCGATTCCCTCAAAGCGGGGAAATCAAGCGACTGGATTGATGTTGTCTGGGCGTCCCACGAAAACGCCCTGGTCAATGCTGAACTTTATTACGCGCTGGAGCTGTGGGCTGACGCGGAGAATACGCTGGGCGATCCGGCTCAAGCGGCGACCTATCGTGATTTCGCGGCACGATTGAAGACCAGTTTCAATCGGCCGGTTTCCGCAGGCGGCTTCTGGAATCCGACCAATCAGTGGTATGTCTATTGGCGTGAAAAAGATGACTCCATTCACGGCGATAATCTGGTCACTCCGGTGAATTTCTCAGCGATTGCCTATGGTATTTGCGATGATCCGGCAAGACAGAAGGCCATTCTCGACCGGATTGAAGCGGAGATGCAAAAGGAGAATTTATTTTCTTGGCCACTGTGCTTTTTTCCCTATCAGCCCAATGAAGGTGGCGCGGGATCGTCTTTCCCTACCTATGAAAACGGGGATTTGTTTCTGTCTTGGGGCGAAGTGGGCGTTCGGGCTTACGCCGCCTATGATCCGGCTCTGGCGCTCAAATATATCAAGAAAACCCTGGCCCGCTATGATGAGGACGGATTGTCCTTTCAACGTTACCTGAGGCAAACGCAACGCGGCGCGGGCGATGATATTCTGGCGGGTAACTGCATGGCGATTGTGGGGCTGTATCGCGATATCTATGGTATTCAACCCAAGCCTAACCGGCTGTTTCTCGATCCCCACCTCACGGGCGAACTCAACGGCACGAAACTTCGTTACCCACTGCGGGGACGGCTCTATGAAATTGATCTGAGCACCGAAGGTTGTGCAATGACTGCCGGCGCATGCACGCTGCGCGACGCACACCCCTTTGGTGTCAACGCCACCGACACGGGATTGGAATACTTTCCGGGCACCAACACGGATTGGGCCATGTCGGTCTCGCGGCCAACCGGCCAGCCGGTGACGGTTCAAATTATGAACTGGTCCGACGCTCCGGACGCGCTGCGCCAATGGATGGAAACGTCGCCGCAAGTCAAAGGCGCGACGCGGCATGTCGTGACCCATTTGCGACCCAACGCGATTTACGAACTAAAAGCCAACGGACGAATGACCATTTCCTTGCGAGCAGACAAAACCGGTTGCATCCAGTTTACCTATAAGCGCGGTTATGCCGTGCCGCAGGAGTTTGAGCTGGGGCTGGCAACCAAATAGGCTTGTGACTCAAGCTGCCCCGCCCAAAAACCGTGCCATCAGTATTAACGAAGAAAAGAATGCAAAATGACGACCAATCACCGGTTTGAACTTTTGGAGAGCCTGTTGATCGCCATGCCGCCGAATGACTTTCTGGAACGGATTGACCGGACGCTGGACTGGCAGCCAATGGGAAAAGCACTGCAAGCGATGTATCGTATGCGGCTGAGGCAGCACGTATTTCCCGGCGTAGTCCCTCAGCAGCATGCATCAACCAACCTTTGCCAAGTTGCGCTTGTCACATGGGATAAAAAATCTAAAGTCAAATCGGGAAACGGCACAGCATGATAGGATTTGCGGCAGCGTTGATGTCTGGCTTGGCTGGTTGCGCGTTGTTGTTGGCTCCAGTCAACAGCACGGCTGCCGCTGTGCGCCTCACCAATTCGCCGCCATTCACAAATCATATCACGGGCGGCGCAAAGTTTTTCCAGGCAAACCAGCCGGCGGACGCCACCACACTGCATCAAAAAGTTCTCGTCGGTTATCAGGGCTGGTTTCGCGCGGCGGGCGACGGAGATGCCCGATGGGATCATTGGAACCGTGATTGGCTCGCTCCGCTCAAGACGAATGCGCTGGATATGATCACGTTTGATATGTGGCCGGACGTGGACGATTACACCAACAAATATCCCGTGGCCGATTTCACCTGTCCGGGCGGCGCGCAGGCGTATTTGTTTAGCTCGCAGGATCAGAGCACGGTGGATTTGCACTTCGACTGGATGCAGAAATACGGCATTGACGGCGCGGTGGTGCAGCGATTTGTCACACAGATTCCACCAGACAACATCCAGGGTTGGAAGACGAATGTGCTGCTTCATGTGCGAGCTGCCGCCAACCGGACGGGCCGCGTGTTCATGGTTGAATATGACATGAGCGGCGCCAACACGAACACGCTCTTCAGCCAGTTGACCAATGACTGGACTTATCTGGTGGACAATCTGCACATCACGCAGGACCTGCGCTACCTGCATCACCATGGCAAACCGGTTTTGATGATTTTTGGATTTTATCCCGAACGTTTTTCCGGCACGGCGCTTCCCAGACAAATCATTGCGTGGTTCAAAACCAATGTAACGCATGGTGTGACGCTCATTGGCAGTGGCTGGTGGGATTGGCACACCGGCGCGACCGGCGATTGGACGAATGTGTATCGCAGCTTCGACGGCTACTGCCCATGGAACACGGGGAATTATTACTGCGCCGGCACCAACAAATTCGCCGCCACCGCTTGTTGGGCGCAGGATCTGGCCGCAGCGACGAACGCGGGGATGTTTTATCTGCCGCAGGTTTATCCCGGATTCAGTTGGGACAATCTCAAACACCTGCCGCCGGGCGCTTCCAACATCCCGCGGCTCGGCGGCGAGTTTCTCTGGAAACAATTCAACGCCGTCGCAAATCTCGGCGTGGACATGTGCTATGTGGGCATGTTCGACGAAGTGGACGAAGGCACGGCCATTTTCAAGGTCAGCAACACGCCGCCGGGGCAGGGACATTTTGTGAGCTACGAAGGCCTGCCGGCGGATTGGTATCTGCGCCTCACGGACGAGGGCGCAAAAGTCATCCGCGGCGAACTCCCGAACAGCCGGAACTTTCCGATTTCACCCTAGCGCCGGCGGGTGACGGGTGGCAGGAAACGGCACCGAACATCGAATTTCAGAAAGAGAAGCTGGCGCTGCCTGTCGGACGGCATTGGCCGGTCGGGTGATGCGGAAAGTTTCGCTGCGCGGCTGTTGTTTCAGCCGTTAGCGTTCAGCCTTTGCAGCACGCTTATGCAGCCACGATTTCCATCCACCTGCACCAAGTCGCCCGTGCGAATGACCCGTGTGGCCGAAGCAATGTTGGTCACCGCCGGCAGACCATATTCACGCGCGACGATGCTGCCGTGCGAGAGAATCCCGCCTTGTTCCATGATCACGCCGGCAGCGGTGATGAAATACGGCGACCACGCCGGATCGGTGAACGGGGCGATGAGAATTTCGCCGGAAAGAACCTGCTCATGCTCATCCGCGCGCAAAATCACGCGGGCGGATCCGGTGACGATGCCGGGAGAAACCGGAATGCCTTCCAAAAATTTCACGTCCGCGTTCGCCACCGGCCAGACTGGCGCGTTGGGATCGAATCTTCCGTTCACGATCCGCGGCGGGTTGAACTTCAGGTTCTTTTCATATTCCTGCCGGCGCGATTCGATGCGCCCGCGCCAATCGAACGAAGCGCCGCCCGTCGCGACCAGTTCAAGCTCGGAAACATCCAGGAAAAAAATGTCGTTGCGGCCGGACAGGCTGCCCTGTTCGTGGAGCCGCTGGCCCAGAACCAGGAGAACGCGGCGCACGAAGGCAAACCGCCGGATGCCGAGGTTCTTCAATTGCTCCCGAAAGACGGTCAGTTCCTGCGTGCGGCGCAGCGAGTGCGAGAATATCCAGCGTTTGATTGGATGCTTCAGACGCGCGCGGCATTCGACGCTCAGGCGTTCCCGCTCTTCCGCCAGCCGCCGCTGATTTTCCAGCGGATCGGACTGGCCCAGCGAGCGAAGATAGCCGCGCACCAGCCCCAGGATGTAATCGGGCGTCTCGAACCAGCGGGCATTGGACAGCTCGAATTCGCCGCGGCAATGGTGTCCGTGCTCGGTCATGAAGGCATCCCAGGCTGCCAGGAATTTCCGGCCGTGTTCGGCGCGGCCAAGCCTGGCGCGGACCTCCGGCCAACTGTTTTCGGAAGACACAGCGGCCTCTGTGTCACTGTCGGCATGAGCCAGCACCGCCAAGCGCCAGAGCGCCAGGCCGGCTTCCGCGACCGGCAGGCCGCCCAACGCGGCGAACAACCGGAGCGCCAGGCCGGGTTCGCCCAGCCAATCACGGCAGGCTTTCAAAAACACCGGCAGAGCAGCCCCCTGCGTCATCAGGTAGAGAACATCCGCGTCTTTGAAAACTTCCCGAATGTATTGGCCGCAAAGCCGGGCCAGTTCCGGGGTCGAAATGGCACCAAGGTCCAGGCGGTCGAGTTCGTCGGTTTGCTTTGTAAAGCGGTCCAGCCAGGCACGGCCACGGCGGCGGGACAAATGGGTGATGAGATCGTAAAAGATGCGGGGCAATGAGAGGATATATTTCGGCCAGCGGAAACCTAGGTTCGGAAGGTCTTCCGACGCGATGGCCAGAGGGCCTTGGCGGTAAGCCTCCACTGACACGCCTCCCACCATCTCGAAAAAATCAGAAGTTCCCTTGAGCAGGAAAGAAAATGGTTTAACCGCAGCCAAAACGGTGTTGGCGTTAAAATAGAGTCTGCCAGCAACGAGACCCCCGACCAGCGAACCACGCCGGATATCAGCGCCCACCAGGCGAAAGATGGAACCGACCACACCCAGCAAAGATTGCATCATGGACCACGTCATCGGCGTCATCACGTCCGGCATCACTTCGCCGGTGTTAACATTGGTCCAGACCTGCCGGTCCTCCCACGTTCTGGCCGGAGCCTTGATTGTGATCGGACGGGACTGCAACAGAAACACCTCGCCGTCCCGCTGCGCCCACTCGATATCCTGAGGCGACCCGAAGAGGTTCTCTGTCCGGCGGGCGAGATCGCACAGGTTTTCGAGAGTTGCTGACGAAAGCAGCTCATTTTCAGGCGAAGCCAGCACCCGCCCCGTGCGCTTTTCAACCACCATCCGCTCAGGCTGAACCGTCCCTTGCACCAGTCCTTCGCCCAGGCCGCTCACGCACTCCACGACGAACCGGTCTGTTGTCCCCGTCAGCGGATCGGCCGTGAACACCACCCCGGCGTGGCTGGCGTCCACCATTTCCTGCACCAACACCGCCATCTTGACTTTCTCCGCCGGCACCCGCTGCCGCGCCAGATAAATGAGCGCCCGCTCGGAGAAAAGCGACAACCAGCACGTCTTGATGGCGTCCAGCAACGCGTCCGCCCCATGCACATTCAGAATGGATTCAAACTGACCGGCAAAAGACATCCCGGCTGCGTCCTCGACGGTCGCGCTGGAACGCACGGCAAAACTCCGCTCTCCACCCGGTTCCCGCCACGCGGACAGCACCGCGTCCTTCACCACCGCCGGCACGCGAACCTCCGCCAGACAGGAGCGGATTTCCCGGCTCAGTTCCTCGATCCGCCCGATCTCATCGCCGGAACATTGCGCCAGCAGATGGGATAATTCAGCCCGCCTCGGGCACGAAGCCAGAAAGAAATCGAACGCCGTCGTCGTGACACAAAAGCCGCACGGCGCTGGCAGACCTGCCACGATCATTTTGCCAAGATTAAACGCCTTGCCGCCCACCAGCGACCGGTGGTTGTCGCCGGCTTCTCTCAGGTGAAGCACGAACGCAGCGGCTTTGTCCGTTGCCGCCCGCGCCGCATTGTTCCGTCCGGAATTGGTTGAATCCATCTTTCTCATAGACAGCTTCAGCGGCATTGCCTCACGCATGCGCCGCTTGAGAGTGAATAGATGATCCGCCAGAAAACGATGACCAAGATCGAAGACAAAACCGTCAGCGCCCGGCGGATGGCAAAGGCCATGGAGCTGGAAGGTTGCGCTCGTTGCCGCAAGTAGTTAATACTGCGCGCATGAAATCAATGCCTGCCACCACCACTGCCAGAGTGAATTTCAACATCAGCCGCCGGCGGTTTCTCCAGTCCGCTTCCGCACTGGCGGCCTTGGCGGCTTTTCCCGCGCTCGGGGCCGACGCGCTTGACCTGATCAACGGCAAGCCCAAGCGCGTCGGGCTGATCGGCGCGGGCTGGTATGGCAAAAGCGATTTGTGGCGGCTGCTCCAGGTGGCACCGGTTGAAGTGGTTTCAATTTGCGATGTGGACAAGCATCAACTTGATGGCGCGGTGGAACTGGCCAGCCAGCGGCAGAAGTCGGGAAAGAGACCGCGCGGTTATGCGGACTTCCGCGAGATGCTCAAGGAAAAGGACCTGGACATTGTGCTGGTCGGCTCCCCGGATCATTGGCACTCGCTGCTGGCGATTGCCGCGATGGAAGCGGGCGCGGACGTATATTGCCAGAAGCCCATCAGCGCGGATGTGATCGAGGGCGAGGCGATGCTCGCTGCCGCCCGCAAACTCAAGCGCGTGGTGCAGATCGGCACGCAACGCCGGAGCACGCCGCATTGGATCGAAGCGAAAAAACAGGTCGTTGACGCCGGCCTGCTCGGCAAAATCGGGCTGGTGGAAATGTGCTGTTATTATCCGATGCGCCCCAATGAAAACCGGCCGCTCCAGCCCGCGCCTGATTTTCTCGACTACGAAATGTGGACCGGTCCGGCACCGCTGCGACCCTGCGAAGGTCTGCCGCACCGGGGCTGGTGGCGGGGATTTATGGAATATGGCAACGGCATCGTCGGAGACATGTGCGTTCACATGTTTGATGGTGCGCGCTGGATGCTGAATCTGGGCTGGCCCAAACGCATCAGTTCTTCCGGTGGCATCTTTGTGCAGAAGGGTGGCGAGTCTAACATCGCGGACACGCAGACGGCCATGTTTGAATACGATGGCTTCAACGCCGTTTGGCAGCACCGCACCTGGGGAACCGCGCCCGACCCGGATTATCCGTGGGCGCTGTTCATCCACGGCGAAAAGGGCACGCTCAAAATCAGCACCATGCGCGGGGATTTTATTCCCGCAGACAACAGCTCCAAACCGATTCATTTCGACTGCGTCTATGAACGCGAGCAATACCCGGCGGACTTGACGGAACGAGACATTGAACTCAACGCCGCGCCAGCTACCCGCCGCCACATGCTTGATTTCCTTGCCGCCATCGAGCAGCGCACGCGGCCGGTCGCTGACATCGAGCAGGGACACATTTCCACGGCGAGCTGCATCCTCGCCAACCTCTCCATGAAGGTCGGAAGGACGTTGAGTTACGATCCGGCGCAACAGGTGATAGTTGGCGATCCTGAAGCCACCTCCCTGCTCCGTCGTCCATACCGCGCCGCGTGGCGGCATCCAGAAGTATAAATAAAGAACCACGCGCTTTGCGTGTGGTTTTGAATCTGCCCCCTATAAAGGGGCTGGGCTACACATGTCATCCCCGGTTCTGTGGTTATCGGCTAAAGCGGAACTCCTCCTGCCGCTGTTCCTGCCGTTCTTGATATTTTACATGCTTCCGTATCTTCTCTTCATCCAACCCCACCGTGCCTACACAAGTAGGTTGCCCCGTTTTCAAGCCTTCGCCGCGCATGTGTCGTTTTGACCTTTTGGAAGTCAGAACTTGGTTCAAAACAAAATACGGCCAGCAATGCCGCAAAAGTTTCGCAATAAACTAATTGGCGTTTTTTGTTTCCAGCATCGGCGCTTGTGCTGCGTCGGCTACCAGTTGCTGAGGCTTGACCGCAAAAAATTTTACCGCGTCGGCTTGTGTGCAAAGTTTGTTGTAATGCCGATGAATAGCCTTTGGACTGTTTCCGCAAAAGCCAGCCACTCGCCCTGCGTTGTTTAACAGAGCAAGCGAATAACTGGCAAAACTGTGCCGCATGGCGTTTCGCTTCCAACTGACTCCAGCAGCCTTTGCCGTGGAATTTTCGCGTTTGTGAAAAGCAATTCGTCCGTGCGGCCAAATGTTTCCTTTGCTTTCTGTGTAAGGCGCCAGCCACCAGGCGAGATTTTCGACAATCGGCACAATTCGGCGTGAGGCTGTCTTTGCTGCGCTTTGGCCGACAACAATATGATTTTTTTTCACAGGAGTCCCACGGGTTTGAGGGTTGATGGGTAAGAAAAGGCTGGCTTGCGGGTTTGGGCCTTGCCACAAGGTAAGGCATGAATAAACAAACACGACACAAGCCAACCGCCAGTAAGTTTTCGCTTCTGCGGCAACTTTGCAATCTGATTCCCAACCATCTGGTGCCGCAACTGGCGCGGGGCACGGACAGTGAAGCCAAAGCCCGAACCTTTAGTCCGTGGAGTCATGTGGTCAGCTTGCTTTATGCCCAGGTGACACACAGCCTCGGCCTCAACGACGTTTGCGACGCCCTGCGGTTGCGCTCCGGTCCGTTGTCGGCGATTCGCGGGGCCACGCCGCCGAGCAAAAACGGGCTTTCCCATGCCAACCGGCAACGGGATCCGCGCCTGGCCGAACAGTTGTTCTGGAAAATGCTGGCGCACTTGCAAGCGTTGTCCCCGGACTTTGGCACCCGGCACCGGCCGCGCTTCGCCTTCCGGTTCAAGCGGGTGATTCACGTCGTGGATTCGACCACCCTCCAACTGGTCGCCCGGTGTCTGGACTGGGCCAAACATCGCCGGCGCAAGGCGGCGGCCAAATGCCATGTGCGACTGAATCTGCAAACCTTCCTGCCCCAGTTCGCGCTGGTGGATACCGCCGCGGAACATGACAATCTGCGGGCGCGGGAAATGTGCGCCGGCGTGCAGGCCGGGGAGATTGTCATCTTTGACAAGGCGTATCTGGACTTTGCCCATCTCGCCGACCTGGCGATGCGGGAGATGTTCTGGGTCACGCGCGCCAAGGACAATCTGCAATGCCTGAGCAACTTGTGCTCATCAAGTTATTGTTCAATCCGGCTGTAGATGCCGTGAATGTTGCCCGCATCGTCCAACTGGTTTTCAAAAAGACGATCCTCCAGCAGAATCCGTCCACGGCAATACACAAAATGGACGGCGTCCACATCGCAACTAAAAAGACGCCCGGAACCTTCACGCACCCGGACATTGGTATTTTTCAAGGTGAGGTTCTCGCTACGTTGGGCGATGAAGCCATGCCGCTGGACGTGTAAATATTCACGTTCTCGGAATGGATGTTCTTGCTGTTGACGCAAAAAAACGCCGGCGTATCGCGATGCAAGCCGCCGCGCAAAACAGCCATGTTCCCTTTTTTGGGCGGAGTTCGCATCTGGCCGAATGTCAGGCGAACCAGCCCGTCGCCCAATGCTTCGACATTTTTGGGTTTGCCTGCACCCGCCGCGTCCTGAGCTTAAAAGGCGGTGTCCCTGGCCCTGAAGTCAAATTCCAAAAAAGTCACGAAGCGGATATTCCGGCGCGCCGTTGGTGAAAATCAATGCGCCGTTGACAATTTTAAACGGATACTCGGCAGCAATCCGCAGATCAAAATGCGTTCCGTCGGATTCAACAACTTCACCTTGCGAAAGCGACGGTCGCTGCCAGTCAATCGAGAAATTCTTGATCGTCACATTTTTCGAGCCATCCATCACCACTGGCAGAATTGAACCATGCAGGATGAAATCGCTGCTCTGACCATCAATGGTAAGACCGTCAAAATTCCAGAGTGGCAGCGCCACGCGCTGCATTTTGTGCCAGTTGTTGGCGATGGCATAATGCCGTTCCCGTGCCCGATCCGGGTGAACGGGTAAGTTCCTTTGGGAAATATCAATATACAGGATTTTTGACCGCGCGACAGGCATCCAGAGCCAGCAATACGCCGAAGGTGGCGTCGTCGCCGGTGTTTGGTTTGACGCCAAAGTCGGCCACGTTGACAACCGATCCAGAACGGCGGTCCGGCCAGAATTGGTCGGCCTTGGCGAACGGCAAATCAAGCAGCGGCATCACCGCCAAAAGCAAAACCGGGATTCTTTTCAGCATGGTGTAATTACTCGGTGGTTCACTAACACATCAAGGTTCTATTCTGGCAGCAGCGTTGGCATATTGGCACGTATGGCTGCGGCGATTTGTTCAGGATCCACTTTGTAAACGACGCGGTCATAGCTGATCAGCCCGTCGCATTCCGTTTCCACGTCCACGAGCTGGCAATAGAACTGGCCGCTGCGGCCGGTCTGCTTCGTGTCACGCAAAAAATTGCGATAGAAATCGCCGACCTGTTTGTTCAGCCAGATTTTGGCATCGGGAGTGATGTCGGGGAGCACGGCGGTGTCCTTATGTTGATTATAGAAGGCGAGAAAATCCGTCGTCTTCCCGGTTTTTGGATCATAACTGCCGTAACTCCAGGCGTGCGGCCATTGATGGCCGGCACAGCCCAACGAAGGTGTGCCCCACTCGCTGATGATGGTGACGTAGTTGGGAACTTTATCCGGCACGCCACCATGACCATCCAGCACATTCCCGCCACCATGCCAGGGGAAGCCACTGGAAATATCAATCAGACGCGAGGGATCCATCTCGCGCACCCAAGCGGCATTGCCCCGGTAATCAAACCCGCCGAAGGCTTCGTTAAACAAATCCCAAGAGACGATGGACGGGTGGTTCCAGTTATCCTCGATGATGCGGCGCACCTCCGTCCGCCATTGCTCGGCCGCTTCGGGCGAGGTGGGAAGATCGGTTGTCGGATTGCCGCAGTTTCCGGTGGGCATGTCTTGGAACACCATCAGCCCCAGTTTGTCAGCCCAGTAATACCAACGGGCCGGTTCAATTTTGACGTGCTTGCGGACGCAGTTAAGTCCCAGTTTTTTGGCCCACTCGATGTCAAACTTCAGCGCCTCATCGGTCGGCGCCAGATAGACGCCGTCCGGCCAGAAACCCTGGTCCAACGCACCTGGCAACAGGATGGGCTGACCGTTAAGCAGCAGCCGCGTATTACCTTGCGTGTCGCGGCCGGCTTTCACGCTTCTCATGCCAAAATAACTCGTCACGCTGTCCAGCGCACTGCCATCCGTATCCTTGAGATAGACCTTCAGATCGTAGAGGAAGGGCGAATCGGGTGACCACGTTTTTACTTTTGTAATGGGGATTTCAAGTTCGGCAGACACCTGGGTGGAAGTGGCCTTGAAAAAATTCACCAGGTTTTCCTGAATCATCGGCGTGAGTTCATCACCGATGCCGCCGGAAATGTCCGCCACCGGCTGGCCATTGTCGGTGGCAATCGCCTGTAGTTTCAAAGGCCGGGGAACCATGCGGGCGACCACGGTAAGTTTTAATACGCTCTTTTCCAGATCCGGCCGCAGCTCGATTGTTTCAATGTAAGATTCCGGCACGGGTTCCAGCCAGGCGGTTTGCCAGATGCCGGAGGTGGCGGTGTAGGAACAGCCTCCCGGATGCAGGGTCTGTTTGCCGTGCAACTGCCATTCGGCATCGGTGGGATCCCAGACGGAAACCACCAGGCGATGAGTTTGTCCGGCTTTTACATGCCGGGTGATGTCAAAACTGAAACTGTCATAACCGCCCCGGTGCGTGCCAATTTTTTCCCCGTCAATATAAACGGTGGCTTCCCAATCCACCGCGCCAAAATGCAGCAACACCCGCTGCCCTGTCCAGTCCGCCGGGATGACGACTTTACGCTGATACCAAAGCCGCTGATGAGGCAAGAGAGGTTTCATCACGCCGGAAAGCGGAGATTCGACGCCAAAGGGAACCAAGATTTTTCCGGCATAATCGCCGGGCAGGTTTAAGTCCTCTTTTGTCGTCATCCGATAATTCCAAAGACCGTTCAAATTCAGCCACCGTTCACGCGCCAACTGCGGCCGCGGATATTCCGGCCACACCTTATCGGGATTCACTTGATTGGTCCAAGGCGTGGTGAGTATTCCCTTGGCGCGCTGCCAAGACGTTGCTTCCAATCCCGCGCCAGCCGGCTGACTAACTGCCGGGGTCAAGCCATCGGCCAATAAAAAGAAGGGGTTGGTCAATCCCATCCCCGCAGCAGCGGTGACGGCTGATCCGATAAATGTGCGTCGGGTGTATTTCATAGTTTTATAAATGTTGTGGTTGCTATTCACGGACTGCCAACTTCTGCCAATTGATAATTTGGAACCTTTGCTAAACCCGGTTTGAGTGTTTTAATTTAGTGCTTATCCATAAATAGAGTTTCATGTTAAAATCAGCACATACGCCAGCAAATCAGGGCCGCCGCGCATTGCAGCAGTGCCAGAAAGTTGGCGGCGTTTTTTTCGTAGCGCACCAGCAGCTTGCGGAAACGGTTGAACCACGAGTGCGTGCGCTCGACCACCCAGCGGCGGGCGCGCTGCCCAAGGGCTTGCGCCCGCCGCCGGGACGTCGCTGATAACGCTGGCGCTTCTGGCGAGGCAGCGGCTTGGGAACCAATGGTTCGACGTGCTGCCAGAGTTCGTCGGAAACTTCCAACGATTGGATTTTGGCCATGCCGCCAACATAAACTTTGTTCACAACCACACAACACTATTTACGGATAAGCTATTAATGCCGTTACAGTTCGCAAAGGTAAAATTGCCTTGACCGCGTTCGCGGCGAGCGGTTTCACCCGGTCGGCGGGCGTTTTGTGGGCTCCGGTTCATGCCGCGCTCAAATTGGCCATTCGTTTCAGGTTCCAACAGATGCTGTTGAACTCCAACTCCAGCCGGTTGGCGGTTGAAATGGATTTTCGCCGGCGGTCTGGGCTTCGGCGTGCTGCGGTTCGCGTCAACCACGCCCGCGCGTAGGTCCACTGGCGCTTGGCGGTGCGTTCAGATAGTCCCAGCACCTGGGCGGCCTGTGGAAACGCCAGTCCGCCGAAGAAGCGCAGTCTAAAGGGACCCCTTCAGGTGCGTGCAATGTGACAAGGCTGTTTGTCCGTCACGTCAGGTGTTCACCCCATTGAACACGCATTGAAAGAGAATTAATGTCTCCACCGAAAGATTAGAAATGAAAAAACTACTGTTCCTCTCGACCGCTTTAGCTGTCACCGTTTGCTCGAAAGCTGATGACGCTGTTTTCCAAGCTTCATTGACGCCCGACATGGCCATTCACTCCAGGGACACCCAGATCAACGGTTTTGCGCTGAACATCTGGGGTGAGAACCCGCAAAACAGCCTGAATATCGGCTTGCTGAACGGCAGCACCGGCAACAGCCAGGGATTAAGCTGGGGGTTGGTCAACTACGCCGACTCATATACAGGTGTGGCGTGGGGTTTTGTCAATGTGAGCCGGGAGACATTCTACGGCTGGCAAGCTGCCGCGATAAATTACTCGCAAGGTGAATTCACCGGCTTGCAATTGGGCTGGATCAACATGGCGCAGGAGATACACGGCCTTCAGTGGGGGCTGGTGAACTACGCGGAAAACCTGCGGGGCGTCCAGGTGGGTTTTATCAACATCGCGCGGAACAACCCCTGGTTTACTGAACTGCCCGACCAGTTCGCGACCGGTTTCCCCATTGTCAACTGGTCGTTCTGATTGTGTGAATTCCATGCTGGTGGGCGAGCCATTTGCGAATCTCGCAGGCTGTTATCAAGTCGCTCGCATCGGGCCAATCCAGTCGTTTTCCAAAGAGACGGCGAATGATTCTCCCTCGCCGCCAACGGGAGTTGGGGGAGCAGCGACAGCGGCTATGGCGGGTGAGGTGGCGCGTGATACAAATTAATTGGTGACTGACCGCAAGGTCTGGCCGGTGGCAAGGACCGGGGCAAAAAGCCAATGGCCATCGCAAGACCGAGCCGGGGCCAGATCGGCCATCTTTTTGCGGCAAGAATCAATACACCAGCACCAACACCGCCGCATCCTGCGCCGACTTCACCACCTCCTCAAACTTCTCATCCGCCGTGTTCGGCGCTTTGAGCTTGGCCGAAACCGACGGCACCGATTCCAGGAAGCTCAACAGCAGACTGCTCTTGACCGCGTAATTCAATTGGTGGCCGTCCGCAAGGACCTCCGGCAACGCCCCGCTCGCCGCCAGCGCCGCCCCCGCATCCAGCCTGGCCGACACGATGCCGATCACGTTGCCCCGGTCATCCACCAGCGCCCCACCCGAATTGCCCGGCTGCACCGGCACGCTGATTTGAAAACACCGCGGGTCATCCCCCGCGCCGGTCGAAGTTCGACTTCCCACCAGCGATTTCCCCCGTGGTGGCCGTGCGCCAGCACCTTGGGCGCGAACCCCTGCAATCCGATGTCGGGAAAACCGACCGTCGCCACCGTGCCGCCCAATTGCGCCGACCGGCTGGATGAAACGGGCAATGGAGAAAATTTTCCGTCCGCTTTGAGCAAGGCCAGATCATTGGCCGCATCCACCTGCACCACCTTGGCGTCAATCAAACCCGCGCTTGTGTCCTCCCCGCTGCAAGTCATACTCGGCGGCGCGCTCGTCTATTTGGCGGGAATCTTAATCGGGATTTTCGTAACAGGAAATGGCACGTTACCATTTAGGACTGTTTTTGATTTGCTGCTGAATTGAATCCAACACCGTTTTGGTTATGGCAGAGATAAACGATTTCAACTCATCTTCGCTAAACCAAGAGCCATATTTAAATTCTCGATTTAATTTTGCATCGGAACAACTCAACAAATAAGAACGGCGATTAAAATGGAACGTCAACTGAAATGCTACAGAAAAAGCATTTTTACCTTTGATGAAGCCGTTCCAATTAAATATGACAATTAGCTGAGAGATTGGATTGTTCTGAAATCTGTCTAGATTCAAAATCGCTTCACCGATTTTTCCTCGCGTAAACTGATTTGCCCGCATCGCCCCAGCCATCCATTGGGCATGCACATCGTTGCTTGAAAAAAGATCATCGAACTGAGCAAGCTTGTTATCCAAGCGTGTTATAAATGGCTGCAATTGCTCCTTTAGATATTTCATCTGCACCTCATTCGACAATTCGACAGGCGCAGGTATTCCTTGAATTTCCCTTTTCAACAGAGCAACCGCCTTGTCCACGTCATCAAAATCCTCAATGGATTCACCGGTCGCCCCGCGAAGATAAAGATTTTCCGCATCCAAAAGATTTTCGCCGATGAATGAAACGATTCCTTCGTTTTCGCCGACGTCAGCCCTGCGCAACGCGGCAATGTATGGCTCGCGATTTTGAAGTTTGATGACCACTGGCGGAAAACCCGACCGCATCAAAATCAAATTCATCAGAATCCGGGCCATTCGACCATTACCGTCGTCAAACGGATGAATCGAAACAAAACGATAATGGAATAAAGCGGCGTGCAAAACGGGATGCGCGTCGTTCTTGGCATCCTGTTGGCGATGCCATTCGACAAGTTCCGCCATTTTGGCCGGCACGTCTTCAGGCAAAATATATTGATGCACTTCACCGGATTTCATGCGCACGCAATTCGGTTCGGTTTTGTATGTGCCCAACTGGACCCTCTTCTTCACAATTCGTCCATCCGTTGTGACCGCATCGGTTTCGTAAGGTTCTTTGAGTAAAATCTTGTGCATCTCGCGGATGGCAGCCTCTGTGAGGGTTTCCTTCCGTTGGATGAACAATTCAAGAAACGTGATGAGTTCATCATGTCCTTTGATGTCGAGATGATCCTTCATCGGTTTGCCATTTGCGGTCAAACCTTCCAACAGAAATGCACGCGTCTCGCCAAGCGTCAGCAAATTGCCTTCGATGGCATTGGAATGGTAATTCCAGTCGAGCCGGAATTTTTGCATGATGCGCCGCTCAACCTCGGGCTTGAGTGGGCGGAGTTTGTCTATTTCCGCCTTGTGCGCGTCAATTTGCGCAAATAGTTCGTTTAGCTGCATGGTTGATTTATACCAACCAAAGGTGGTAACGGCAAACACTGATGAGCGATTGGATTCAACTGCTAAACGCCAGCCCTTATCCCAAAATGAAAACCGGAAAAGAGTTCCCGTCCGCCGGCATCCACTTTCATGAGATTTCAGCGCGACAAGTCAGATTTCCGTCCTCGCCCCGCCTCGTGCGTGCGCCCCGCGCCCCGTTGCCCCGGCGGGATTCATGCCCCATTCCGCGCTCCATTGAAAATAGCCCAGCCATTCATGGCTGGGATTCGTGGCCCGCAATTCTCCAAAGTCCCGTCAGGGACGAAAGGTGCTTGCGCACGGCCACCAGATTTTCTGCCGTCCCTCGCGGGACTTTTATGTTTGATGGACGCATTACCCAGCCATAAATGGCCGGGCTATTGTCACCCCGCCACTCCGCGACTGGCGAGCGCCAAATGCCCCAATCGGCCATCCCAAAATGAAAACCGGAAAAGAGTTCCCGTCCGCCGGCATCAGATTTCCGTCATCGCCCGGCCTCGTGCGCCTCGCCCTGTGAAATAATGCCCCGCGCCAAGGCTTCCCATAGTCTCCGCCGTATTTCACAGGGCGAGCCACGCGCCCCGTTGCCCCTGCGGCATTCGGAATGCGGAATACGGCGTGCGCTGTTCCGTGCCGTTTCCGCCTTCGCCGGACTGCTGCCCGGAAATCGCGCAGTTCGCGCTCGCGCCGCGCGGTCGGCATGGAACTGTTGACGTGGAAGGTTTGAAATTTATTGGTAGGAGACGAGGTGACGAGGCTCTGATTTGCTTTATTAAAAAGATCGTTGGAAGGTGGCTGCGCCGCCCCGGCGCAGTTGGAAGACAAGGAATTTCCGGCGACGGGGGCGTCGCCGCCACCTCGCGTTGTCGTGTTTTCTACGAAGCAGCTTTTGCTCGTTTCAGAATTTGAAGCGAGCCTCCTCACGTCGTCTCCTACGTTCAAAAGATGCGTGCCGACTCCCTCCGGGCCGGCGCTGACGAAGGATGGCGCGGATTTCACGTCGCGATGAAACGTGAACACTTTTTTCCGCCGAATTTTTCAATGGCGTCGCGCAGGGCAATCTGGCTGGCCACCTGCCGGGCGCGCACGGCGTCGCCGTTCACCAGCACTTCGCCGTGGCTCAACAGCTCGTTCGTCACCATGTCGGAAGTGATGACGGAAATGATGACCCCGCAGATGATGCCCCGGCGGGCGGCTTCGGCAAAGGTCAGGCGCCAGGCTTGCGGGCCATAGACGGCGGGATTGGAGCGCCGAACTCCGATTCGGCAAGTTGGGGCAAGGTTTCAGGCCCTGCCGATGTGGAAATCGGCGCTCCGGCACGCAACGCCGCGCCCACCACGGACACGGATTAGGACAGCACCCGCATGGCTGCCCGATGAAAGCGCAAACCTGGCTTGCCCGCCCGCAGGTTTGTTGATTGAACGAACAAACCTGTGGCGTCTTCCCGCAGGTCTGCTCGTTCATCCCGCTTGCCTGTAAAGCCTGTCCGCAAACCTGTAATGGCTTCCCGCATACCTGCAGAACGCTCCCGCTAATCTGCGGGGCCTTCCCGCTTACCTGCGGGGCCTTCCCGCTTACCTGCAGAACGCTCCCGCTAATCTGCGGGGCCTTCCCGCTTACCTGCGGGGCCTTCCCGCTTACCTGCAGAACGCTCCCGCTAACCTGCAGGGCCTTCCCGCTTACCTGCAGAACGCTCCCGCTAACCTGCGGGGTCTTCCCGCAGGTTAGCGGGAAGGCTCTGCAAGCTGGTAAAATGTCCCATCTGGGGACAGTCCGCATTCAAAAAAACAGGACAGTGCATTTTTGCCGTGGGCTGGCCGTTGGTTGTCCGTTGGGTGGCGGCGGCCGCCGGCGTTTTTTCATTTCGACCAGGCGCCGGCTGGAAAATCTTTCTAACTCCTTGCGCCGGGGCCGGGTTGAAAAGCCGGCTTAAATTTTTTCATTAGCATCACTTTATTTCAAAACGCTTCATCGCTGGGTTAGGCCACCTGTTTTTCAAATTGCGCCGGGCCGGGGCCGCCGCCGGGTTTGGCTGGCACGATTTACGCATAGGCATAGACCCGTCAAATCTTCCGCGGGACCGTATGGCTCCCTGCCGAAGGTTTCTATAAATCAACCTAAACAAAAAAAGAAAGCAGAAATAATATGGCAACAATCACATCAATCAAAAGCTACCGGCTGGACACCAGTTTCACCCGGGGCAATGGCGACGTGGCCAACAACCTCTCGCTGGACGTGGAGGACGCGCTGCTCAACAACCCGGCCTTCCCCACGCCGCCGGTGCCGGTGACGGTCATGACCACCAACCGGCTGGCGCTGACCGCCGCCATGATGGAGTCGCGCAAGGGCGGCTCCGACCGGACGCGGCTGAAGAACGCCGCCTTGCAGGTGGTGGTGGACGGACTGATGAAAAACGCCCTCTACTGCCAGGGGGAGGCCCGGCATGACTTGAATGCGCTGCTCTCCTCGGGCTATGACGTGGTGAGCACCAACCGCACGCCCGCGCCGCTGGACCAGCCGGCGATCCTCAGCATCGCCAACAACGTGAGCGGGCAGTTGACGGTGCGCGGCCAGGGCGTGGTGAACGGCCGGATGTATCAGGTGCGCACGAGCACGGACGGCGGCAAGACGTGGACGCTCTGGCCGGTGTTCACCGGCGCGCGCCTGATGGTGCTCACGCCGACCGTGC
>Ga0181520_10004326_pt1 | contig 23887 bp, 20 predicted proteins | sample PEATcosm2014_Bin_29_FD_132451 | JGI IMG/M metagenome (GOLD analysis project Ga0181520, IMG submission 132451) | Peatland microbial communities from MTU Mesocosm Facility, Houghton, MI, USA - PEATcosm2014_Bin02_30_metaG | ecosystem: Environmental > Terrestrial > Soil > Wetlands > Peat | place...
GAAGCCCCTGGGCTTGTTGAGGACAAAGTAGCGCAGTCGTTCGGGGCCTTGGAGCAGTTTTCCGTCGACGCGGATGTGATCGCGACCGGCATCGGCCTTGGTGCCCAGCACCGTGACCACTTTGCCGTTGACCTGCACGCGGCCCTGCTCGATCAGCGCCTCGGCGCTGCGGCGGCTGGCAATGCCGGCCGCTGCGAGGATCTTTTGCAAGCGCTCGAGCTTGGCAGGCGGACGTGGCTTGGAATCGACTTCGGGTTCCGAGTCGTCTTCGGACTCAGGGCGGTCATCTGACTCCGGCTCGGGGCCGTCTTCGGCTTCGATTTCAGTCTCCGACTTCGCTTCTGGTTCTGCTTCGAGCGCAGCCGCAGCCTCGCCGTCGGTGGTGTCACCGATTGGGTCTTCATTCTTCGGAATCTCAGATTCGAACGCGGATTCCAGCTTTGTCTCTGTCGGTTTAGATTCGGTTGATTCGGGCTGGAGCTTAGTTTTCTTCTTCGCCATGGGAAACTGTCTCTGTTTCTGCCTGCTCGGTGGCGGGAGGCGCAGCAGGAGCGGCCTCTTCGGGGGGTGTAGGTTCAATGCTGACCGCCGTCTCGGCGGTCCCAGTGGATGCGAGCTGATCTTGCTGCTCTTCGGCGGGCGTGTCTTCCAGTTCCTCGCTGGCGGCCTCGTCGAACTCCGGTCCTTCTGGAGCCAGGGCAGGGTTCGGCTTCTGCTCGAAGTCTTCACCCGCTACAGGCTCAGGCTCATCGAGCTCGATTGCTGCCATCTTTTCGAACTCCTCCATCGAGGGCAGTTCGGTTACATCCTTGAGGCCGAAGCGGAGGAGGAACTCGCGGGTGGTCTTGTAGAGGATGGGCCGGCCGATCACCTGCTTGCGGCCAGCTGTGGCGATCAGCTTGCGGGCCAGCAGCGAGCCGAAGACACCGGAAGAGTCTACGCCGCGAATCTCGTTGACCTCGGGCGCGGTGACCGGTTGCTTATAGGCGATCACGGCCAGAGTTTCCAGGGCCGGCAGCGAGAGCCTGAGTGGAACTTTGAGGCTGCGGACGAAGAGCCGCACGGCGTCGTGGCACTCGGGCTTGGTGGCCACACGATAGCCGCCCGCAATCTCGCGAATCTCGACGCCCCGGCCGTCTGCGGCGCAGGAGGCGATGAGTTCGTCGAGGAGCTGGCGGATCACGGCGCGGGCCTCGCGCTCGCGCTGGCGTGCCTGGCGGCGAGCGTCGGCTTCAACGGCGTCTGCTGAGGGCACAGATTCGTCGGCTGGTAGTGTGGCTTCCGCATCTGCCGGGGCCGTTTCAGTGGCGTCTCCGGCGGGGCCAGACTCCGGGGCTGCCCTTGCGGCGGCATCTTCGGTGGGCTCGGTCGTGGCTTCCACGGCAGTTTCCGGGCTTGTCCCGGGCTGCTCCTCGACGGCCTGTTCGACGAACTCGCTGAGAGTTCCAGACAGAATAGGCTCTGACTGGGCGAGCTCAGCCGTGACTGGTTCCAGCTCCGGGTCGGCGAACTCCTCGGGCAGGATGAGGGGCAGAGGTTGGGCGACTTCGGCGGCCTGCGCGGCAGACACAGCCTCTTGCTCCGCCTTCCATTCAAGGGCTTCGGCGGTAAAAAGGGCGGTGAGCTGGGCCAGGGTGACCGGCTCCTCCGCGGCATAGATGACGGCTTCCAGCTTGGCTTTAAGGCTCATTCTGCAATAGGTACCTCAAGTATGGTACCGGATGTGGCGGGGCGTTGCCTGTTGATTGCGCGCCAAAAGGGTGAACGAAGCGGCATTTTTTGGGAAAGAACGGCCAATGGGCAGGGTGGCGACTCGCAAGAATCGAGCTTTGGTGTAGTTTCCAAATTGCCGGTGAGAACGAAACCGCAGGCGTGTCGTCCAGCGCTTCACCGCTGCACAACTCTACTTTGCAGGCTTCGATTCCTCATGACCGCCTCCGCCAATTCGCGCTAACGGCTCGTCCCACGCACGTCTTCGCTGGAGTATGTGCCCAGCATGCACAACAGCTTCATCCCCTGCTTCAACGGCATCCCCGAACGATTCGATTGCAGACGGCTCATGCAATTGCTGATCTACAACTACTCAAATCGCGGCAATCAGGAGCTTACCATCTTGAGAGTCTTGATATTTAAAATGAAAACGCTTCAGATTTCATCATGAGAATCCTGGTTTTGTTGGGAGGTCCAGTCATGAGATTTGTCTTTTCTCTTCTGTTCGCGTTTTGCACGGTATCCCTGGTTTCAGCCCAACTCGCAGAATCCATCCATTCAAATCCTAAGACTCCCGCATTCGATCCGCGTGAGTGGAAGGGCCAGCAGACTGGTCCAGCCACCCAGATCCTCACCCTGGGCAGCGTTCATCTCTCCCAGTTGCCGATTCGCGTGGATGAGGCCATGCTCTCTGCTCTTCTCGACAAACTCGCCGCTTTTCATCCCGATGTGATTACCGCGGAGAATCTCTCCGGCGAGCAGTGCGAGCACTTGAAGCGCTACGAGGGCATTTACCCAGACTCTTTCAGTACTTATTGCTCCTCGCCTGAGGTCGCGCAGAAGGCTGTTGGTTTGGACCTTCCCGGAGCTTTATCCGCGATCCATAAAACCTTTGCCGCGTGGCCGGTTCAACCTTCTCCGTCCGATCGCCGCCATCTCGCCGCACTCTTCCTTGCCGCCGGGGAGGTCCCTTCCGCTGTCGTGCAGTGGTGTCGTCTGCCTGTCGATGAGCGCCGCGCTGCTGACGGCCTCACCGCAGAAACACTCAAGCTCCTCGAACGAACGGAAGCAAAGCCGAACGAGACTTTTGATATCGGAGTTGCGCTTGCCGTCCGCCTCGGCCTGGAACGCGTCTATCTGGTGGACGATCACACCGCAGATGGAGCAATTCCTGACGAGACGCAGGCATTTGACGATGCCATACAGGTGGCGTGGGGGCAGGGCGCCAATGCATTTCCAACTGACAAGCGTGCTGCTGAACTTCAGAAGTCATTGAAAAGTCCATCCGACTTGCTGGAACTCTACCGGCTGGCCAACCAGCCGGAATCTCAGAGACAGGCGATTATGGCCGACTTCCATGCCAACCTGATTCAGCCCTCCGCGGGACTCTTTGGCCGGCAGTATGTGGCAGGATGGGAGGTCCGCAACCTTCGCATGGTTTCAAACCTACTCGCTGCCATTGCTGCACATCCCGGTTGCCTGGTTCTCAATATCGTCGGCGCAAGCCATAAGCCCTATTACGATGCCTACCTCAACCTGATTCACGATGCAATGCTCGTCGACACCGAAAGCGTGCTGAAATAGAAACTCTCGATGAAATCGCGGCCGACTATCGGTGTGCTCTCGGGAGAAGTGCGCGATGCCCATGCGGCCCGGTTTCAATCGGCAAGTTCTGTCATGTGATATTGATCGGCCAGCCGGAGATCTCTGATTTGGGTCGTATCGTCGATCTTCAGCTGCCGAGAGAGCCTACTCGGAAACTGCACCACCGCACGAGTCGCCAGTCGTTATGGATTTGCCTCCAGCGCCTCACCCGCGATCAGTTTGAGAGTGATCTGCTTTTTGCCGCGATAGAAGGTCACGGTGACGGTATCGCCGGGCTGGTGCTTTTCCATCAGAGCGGTGATCTCCTGGGGATCGGTGACTTCCTTGCCGTCGATGGCCACGATAAAGTCGCCGCCGAGCATGATGGGAGTGTTGCCCACGTAGGCCTGTTGGTTGCCGCCGCGCATTCCGGCCCGTTCGGCGGCGCCGCCGGGGATGACCCTTTGCACCAGCACGCCGGAGTCGACCGCCAGTCCAATCTGCGAGGCCAGATCGGGACCAATTGGATAGGACTCGATTCCTAGAGAAGGCCGCTTCACGCGCCCGTAGCGGGTCAGGTCGCTCAACACCGCTTTGGCCGTATTGATCGGAATGGCAAAGCCGATGCCCGAACTCTGGTTAGCCCCGTTGGAGGCGATCATGGTGTTGATCCCGATCACCTCGCCGCGCGAATTCAGCAGCGGGCCGCCAGAGTTGCCGGGATTGATGGCCGCATCGGTCTGGATGGCGTCCTCGATCGGCGCGCCTTCAGAGCCGCCAATCGTACGAATGGAGCTGATGATGCCGCGCGTCATCGTTCCGTTGAAGCCGAAGGGATTGCCGATCGCATAAACCTTCTGGCCTACGGCCAGGTCGCGCGAGTCGGCCAGCGTGACCGGCTCCAGGTTGGGCGCGTTGATCTGCAACAGCGCCAGGTCATGCGTCTTGTCTGTGCCCACTACCTTGGCGTCGTAGCTACGCTTGTTGCTCAACTGCACCTTGACGCCGCGGTTGGCGCCCTGGACCACGTGGAAGTTGGTCAGTACATGGCCGGCCCTGTCGAGAATGAATCCCGAGCCCTGCCCCTGTTGCGGCACCGGCTCAAAGAAGAAGTTGTAAACCAACGATTTCGAGGTGATATTCACCACCGAAGGCAACACTCGCCTGTAGACGGCAATGTTGTTCTGCTCTTCGGCGTCGTATGCGGGCGCGGCCTGCGCCTCGGTGAGCTGCAGCCCGGAGCCGGAGCTGGAAACGCTGGTGGCGTCGAATTGATGCAACACCGGCAGATGGCCCAAACCGCTAGGGAGATGCGCGGTGATGTACCAGAACCCGCCCACGATCAGAACAACCAAAAGCAACTGGCGCAATTTCATCGCTTTTCAACCTCTAAAGTAGTCATTCACTCGAAGCCAATGAACAGTGAATAAAGCGCGTTTCACCAACCCGCTTTGCATCAGCCGTCCACAGGCTTCGCCGACCCACGGGAAGATTAAACCGCTCACGTTCTTCTCCCGGAGGGAGAGTCGATAATAGCCCAGCACAAGCGCAGCGCAGTCCTGGGTTAGAGATCAACAAAAGTCCCCGTCCTGTAGGGACGGTGCGAAATCACTACACGGAACACGTTTCAACACAATTGACAACTCGCAACCCGCGCGGAAGGCGCTTTCTTTTTCGGGACGCCTTTAGCCGCGCCGTTGCGAACCCGGCAAAACTTCACTGTCCCTCGACTACTATTCTAAGGACTCATCTTGCAGAGATTTGTTGCTTTCCTCGCGGAGACGCTGCCACAGCCTCTCCACCTGGCTGCGAAGATACGAAACATCTCCAGCATTATCAATCACATAGTCGGATCGAGCGGCCTTTACCGAGTCGGAAATCTGGTACTCTAACCGGCGGCGCGCATCGGCCTCGGCAGCATTGCGGCCCACGCCAACCGGGCTTACGCGGGCTGCATAGCGGGCGATCTTCAGTTCATCGGGAGCTATGACCACAACGATACGGTCAATGCGTCGCCGCCAGTCGGCCAGTATGCTCTCCAACTCGCCGCGGGCGCGGGCGTCGCGTTCCACTTCAAAGATTAGAGCCGATTCGAGAATAGCCACCGCCGCAGGATTGCGAACAAAGACCTGGTCCATCCAACGCCGCTGCTCGGCAATCACCGCGGGATGCACGATCGCGTTCAACTCATTGATCCGCCCGCCCTGAAAGGCCAGCTCGGCCAGCCGCGCACGATTCAGGCGGCCATCGGAGCCGACCACCTCCAGCCCAAAGACGCGGACAATTTGAGCGAAGACCGCCTGCCCCGGCTCCATCAGCGCACGGCCCAGCTCGTCGGCCTCGATCACCTCTGCGCCAAGCTCGCGCAGCATCGCCGCCACGGTGCTCTTGCCGCTGCCCAGCCCGCCAGTGAGACCAACTCTCAGCACAAAATCCTCCACGCTATCAGGTGATTTGAAAGAAAATGACTAACGTCGCGATTCGAGTTGCTGGATCTTCTGCTGCGCTAGCCGGCGATATTTGCCTCTATGGTCTGTGTCGCGTGTAATGCGAAAATGCTCGATAGCCTTGGTTGAATCATCTGTCGCGAGGAATGCCAGCCCAAGCTGCCAGTGGACTACGGCCAATGCCAATTCTCGGTGGCTAGAGAGACGACGACTACCAATAACGAGCATAACGAGGAGTGAGTTGCGAGGTCTGACTTGTCGCTCTTCCTTATGAGCATTCTCAACCAACCGCACTGCTCTATCGATTGCTTGATGAGCTTCTGTTTGCCGATTGAGTTGAACCAATGCCTGTGCCTTTCGCGCCCAGCATTTTGCGCGCTTCAGATCGTCGTATACTCCACCCCCGAAGTAGACAACATTCCTCGGCATCCCAATGGTCAGTTCCATAGACTGCTCGGCCATATCGAGCGCTTTTTCCGGATCGACTGCTGTCTTCAAGAGCAAATCTGCCATACTGCCTTGACCGCTTCCAGTTGGATCTCCCAATTCTAATGCGCGTCTTAGGTACTCCTGAGATTCCTCATAACGGCCCTGATCTATAAGAGCGTCAGCCAGGCAAACCAATGGACGAACTCTATCAGGTGTTTCGCACGTCGCCAAGCAAGTGCGAAAACACTCCTCCGCCTTATCGGCTTTCCCTGCCAGGAGATAATCCAAACCCTTTCTGCGAAGCCTGAGTTCTGGCGGACAATGCCCCATATTCCGGAAGTAGATAACCCTGGCTCCAACGACCGCCAATACTGCAAGAAGCAGTCCAGTCTGTGGACTGTACCAAGGTGTCAAAATAGCGAGAGCCGTACCAGACGTTATCATGAATTCGTTCCTTTCAAGACAGTAGCCGAATAGATTTTGCTACAGCCCCCGCCTCATTTTGGCGGCGCGCACCGTATTAGCCATCAGCATGGCCACGGTCAATTTGCCGACACCCCCCGGCACCGGCGTATACGCCCCGGCCAGTTCGAAGGCCTTCGGATCAATATCACCCACAATCACAGATCCATTTTTTTGAAAGGCGGCTTCGCGCTTGGCGTTGCCCGCGAAGAAGCGGTCAAACTCGGCCCGGTCATTGATCCGGTTGATGCCCACATCGACCATCGTCGCGCCGGGCTTGACCATCTCCGGCGTGATGAACCCCGCGCGACCGATAGCGGCCACCAGAATATCGGCCTGGCGAGTAATTGCGCCCAGGTCGTGCGTTTTCGAGTGGCAGATGGTCACCGTCGCGTTCTGATGCAGCAGCAGCATCGCCGCCGGCTTGCCTACCAGATCGCTTCGGCCGACCACGACGGCGTGTTGGCCGGCTATGGGAACTTCGCTTCGTTTGAGAATCTCGATAATCCCAGCCGGAGTGCAGGGCGCGAGAGCCGGACGACCCGCTTGCAACCGGCCCGCATTCACGGGGTGAAACCCGTCCACATCCTTGTCAGGCGCAACGGCGTCGAGCAGCGCCTTCGCGTCCACCTGCGCGGGCAGCGGCAACTGGATCAGAATGCCGTCGATTTCGTCGCGCGCATTGAGCCGGGCCACCAGTTCCAGCATCTCTTCGGTGGTCACGGTCTCGGGCGGCGTAATCAGGTCGCTATAGATTCCAAGCTCGGCGCAGGACTGCACCTTGCTGCGCACATAGATCTCCGACGCGGCCACATTGCCCACCAGCACAGCCGCCAGTCCAGGCCTTATGCCCCGCGCCGCCAGCACGCGGACCTCCTCGGCCACTTCCTGCTTGATTGCCGCGGCAATCGCCACTCCATCGAGAACTCTCGCCATCTTTCGCTCCAAAGATCATCGTATCGCTTTGCGCTTCAACGTGAGGTCGCACCCTTCAATCAACGGAATTAGGGAGTGCAATCACACGGAGAGTGGTCTCCATTCTCTCAAAGTGTGATTCGGCTCACATACAACTGCGGAATTGAGACCTTAAGTTTCAACTGCACGAGAAATGTTCTTGAGCACGACAGAGTAGATTCGTTGAACCTCCGGGGTGGCAACGCGGAGGTGGAGGGTTGGGGAATGTCTTCAAGGACACTGGGCATATTTTTTGATTTGCGGGACTCTTCGTGCTCACCTTCCTTTTATTTCTGGTGGTGCGACGATCCGTCGCCTCAGCAAGCTTCAGACAATGTGGATACTATCGCGGAGAAGACCTCTGAAAGATCGTTGCTCGATCGGCCAAGTATGACAGATACGAACCATACGAGGCCTGTCATTCGGTTGTGCAGGACGAGCAGTAGATTCGAAAACACTCTCACATAAACTGCGAGTCTTGATTCTGTGCGCCGATCAAAAACTCTTCTATCCTTAGGAGTATCCAGCCCGCCTCTACCAGCGCCTGCTGGATTTGGCGCACTTATGCACCTCTCCGCGGCGCGCGACTTGCCAGGACTGACTTCTGATCTTCATGATCTTCTCGCATAACCTGCGCTGCTTTTTCTTGCACAACCGATTCAGTCATTAGATCTCGCTCATTCAGCAACTATCTCTGAAGGAATCCCTCCGCTTGCCGAAGGGACAATCAGCAACCATTCGCGGCAACGGCGGAATCTTTGCCGGGCCTGGCGGACCTCCGTTGCGAAGGGAGACTTCGATGTTGCAAAGCGAGAGACGACGGGAAGCGCCGATCGCTCCATCCTGGGCCCATCTGCGTCTTCCCCCCTTTCCCCAAGTCGCTCTCCGCGTACTGCAACTGGCCAACAATGAGAATGTGCAACTGCACAAGTTGAGCGAGCTGATCTCCGCCGATCCGGCCTTTGCCAGCGAAGTTCTCACCATTGCAAACTCGCTCTTGTACGCGCCGCGCTTTCCCGCCAGCAGCATCTTGCAGGCCATCGCAGTGATGGGCGCCAATAACCTGCAAGGCCTGTGCCTCACCGTCGGTGTGCGCGGATACATGGGCAAGGCGCTGAATCAGCCGGCCATGCGGACGATTTGGCGACACAACCTTGCCTGCGCCCTGATCGCCGATCAACTGGCCTCGGTCGGCTTCATGAACAGGGACGTAGCCTACACCTCGGGCGTGATCCACGACATCGGGCGATTGGCGCTGGCGGTAATTCGCCCTAAAGAGTACAGCGTGCCGCTCGGAGCGCATAGCGGCTCTCCTGCAAGCATCCTCAAGGCTGAGCGGGAGCTCTTCGGCTGGGATCATTGCGAGGCTGGCCGCCAACTGATTGTGGACTGGAAGCTGCCGCCCGAGTTTGAAGCCATCGTCGGCGACCACCATGCGCCGCGCGAGAGGGATGACCCATGGGAGATGGCCAGCTTGATTAACCTGAGCTGCCGCATGGCCGACACAGTCGGCTTCGCTGCTTTTCCGGGCTGTGAAGTAACGCCGTTTTCCGATCTGCTCGACGAACTGCCCACACGCGAGCGCAGGCTCTTCCATTCCGCCGTTGAGCCGCTCGCCTTTGAAATCTCTAAGAAGATCAACGCCGTCGAATCGGTGTGATCCAATTCCTTTACGACCGGAAAAAGTTCCGCGCAATAAACAGCCAGGTCTTCCAGGTCCCGACTTTAGGAGATGGGAAACAAAGAGCCTCAACCTGTACCCTCTCAGATCAAGAGCCCACCGGCCAGCGATAATGCCCCACCGCCCGCTCCGCATGGAAGTCTTCAAGTGTGCTCTCTTCTACTCCGCGGCCGATGTTATGAACCACCCGCCTCTGCGGGCGTGCACTTACTATGATGCCCACATGTGGCAGCCGCGCATCGAGCAGCCAAGTGACAATGTCGCCGGCTTCGACAGGCTTGGGAAACGCATCGCCCGCCGTCGGTGTCTCGGCGGCCCATAACCGCGCGCCTACTCGCGTCCAATAAGTCTCCAGGTTCAGAACTCGACGGTGATCGATATTCGCATCGGGATGCTTCGATCCCCACGCCTTGTGCGCAGGGTAGTCGTCGAAGTGCTTCACCATGTCTTCATGCACCAGCTTTTGCAGGTCCAGGCCCAGCCCATCGCGCGCCGCGCGAATCACAACATCGGCGCAGACGCCCGTCGAGCGCGGCACATCGCCGCCCGGATATCCGATCTGCGTCCACGTCGGATCGTAGCCCGTGGTCACCCCCAACTGCGCCCGCGCCGCATCGGCCAGCTTCTGGCCGTTAGTCGGCGTCGCGAGCGCAAGCCTGCCCGCCGTGATCCAGACCGCGGTCAATCCGCCGACAAACGTTCTTCTCTGCATGGACTCTTAGAGTCTCTCCGCAAATTGAGAAAGAAATGTAGTGCCGGTCTCCAGACCGGCTGAACTGGCGGCGTCCACGCCGCCAGACGTCGCCAGTAAAGCCGACCCGGAGGTCAACGCAACCAATTCCCGCATGGACCCTTACTTTGCGTGTCCCGTAAGTCTGTTCAGACTAGCGAAGATCGTGCTCCCGTGGGCTGGCAACTTCACGTCGACTGCATCGGCGCCCTTCCATTTGCTGCCGTCATAGAGATTGCGCGCCCCGTTCGTAGCGCAGCTCTGGCAAACCTGCTTCCACGTGAAATGCAATGTGACCGGCTTGTCGTCAAGATTGAAGAGCGCAACAAACTCGGGCGGGTCTGCAAATGCCTCTTCAGACGCCTCCCACACCCGCACATTCTCAAAACCCGCCGGCAGATTGGCAACCGGATGGCTCGCCCATGCCTTCTGATCGATATCCAGCACTTCCTTGTTCGACATCAGCAACCGCGTGAAATCATCCAGCTTGGTCAGATTCCCGCCAAAGATCAGCGGCGAGCGCGAGATCGACCACAGGTTGAGTTCGGTCTTCTCTTCTTCCTGCGTCAGGCGCGACTGGCGTGGCTCGCCCCATCCCGGATGCGGCGTCAGAGAACCCCAGGGCAGCATATCGGCGTCTGGCCAATTGCCGGGCTTGACGTAGCTAGACCATTTGGCGATGCGGTCGAACTCGCCGGCCAGGCCGAAGGGAAACTCGCCCCATTCCGGCTTGGAGGGCAGCGTCCATCCATCCCAGTGATCGTTGGTGATGCGCCACATCTGCGCATACTTCGCCACCTCGGCCGCGTGCTCGATCTGCGTCGGTCCCGGCGAAAGGCTCAGCACGATCGGTCGTCCTGTCTTCTTGATCGCCTCGGCAATCTGGCGAATCTCGGTGGGCCGGTACGGATGGTCCGAGATGCAATCGACCTTGAGGTAGTCGAGGCCCCAGCCCGCATAGAGCTTCAGCATGGAGTCGTAGTAGGCCTGCCCCGCCTCGTTATCGGCCACGCCCCAGTTGCCCTCATCCCAGCCGCAGGGCGAGTTGATGTCTGCGGCATCCTTGGCGTGAAAGCTCGTTCCCGCGATCGGCGAGTTCTTCTCCACCGCCTGCTTCGGAATCCCGCGCACAATATGAATGCCAAACTTCAGCCCTTGCGCATGAACCCAGTCGGCCAGCGGCTTGAATCCCGCCCCGCCCGCCGACGAAGGGAAGCGGCTCTCGACGGGAATCAGAATCCCATTCCCGTCCAGCAGATACTTCTTGTCGGCCAGATGCGCGCCATCGGGATTCTCCATGTACCATCCCTCGTCGATCACCGCATAAGTCCATCCAAACTGCTTGAGCCCCGCCAGCACGGTGGTGTTGGCCTTAAAGTCAGCCTCGCCGATGGTCAACCCGTAGGCATCCCAACTGTTCCACCCCATCGGCGGCGTAGGTGCGGGGTTCTGTGCGGAGATGAACATCGTGGAGGCGAGAAAGAGAAGAGCGGCGAAGAAAACCTGTCTGCGTTCCATGCGGGAACAATACCACAAATGGCTAACCCAGTTTCCGCCGGCAGCGGGAAGGATCTACACCCACTCATTTTGGGGTGGTCACACTTGGACCGGGGCCTTGTTCCGAATCACTGTTGTCCAACTGATAATATGGCCGAACCTCCCCGACTTTTCCAAGAAAATGGTCGCGAAACACATCTGTGAGGGGCGAGGAAACTCGCTCGACAACATGACACTCGCCGTTGCGAACACCTTCAATAAACCAAAGAGTCCCATCGACGAGATAGTGGTCTGGGATCTCCACTTTCGCCGGCAAGGTCCAAAACCCGACATCGGCAAGAGTGGCGACCAATTCGTATTCTTGGTCATGGGAGAGGCGTCTGGTTGTGTCTGTCGCTACTTTCCCCAATCCGTAACCGCCTTTACCGGTCAGTATCTTGGTGCGCAGAATGCCGTGGCCGTCCTCTCCAAAGTCAACCCTCATGAGGACTGGATGATCAAAAGTCGGCAGCCAGAGGAATCGATAGGACTGCCCCCTCCCTTTAACTTGATCCTGGCAAAGACTTGCTTCCTTAAATACCCCAAGAAGCTTGTCATACGAGTGCAGATCCAGCGTTGCGTAGCTTTGTATTTCGTAGAAAATCGGCGGTGTCAGCTCCAACTTGAGCACCACCTCTCGCTTCATTCCGGCAGAGACAACGATCCCAGAGACCCGTCCGTCTACAAACCCTCGAAATTTCGCCGTGACCGAATAGGTCTCCGGTGGCAGACCCTCAACGAGAACATTCCCATACTCATCGGCCACGACGTTGATCGTTTTTCCACTCGTCACCTGAACCTGAGCGCGAGGAATTGAAGCATCCGTCTCATCCGTGACCGTTATCTTCAACGAACCTGTTCCTTGACCTGCGCACCGAATCGCTGCAATGGCAAGAAACGTTGCTCCAACGGCTAAGCGGTTGATTGTCATAGGACCCCACTTAACTCCGAGCAACCTACATCTGTATCTTCACCGGCCAGGTCTTCCAGATCTCCGCCGAGTAGTCGCGGATCGACCGGTCCGATGAAAACTTACCGATTCGCGCCACATTCAAAATCGACATGCGCGTCCAAGCGTCCTGATCCTTGTAGGCAGCGCTGACCCGGTCCTGGCAATCGACATACGATTGATAATCTGCCAGCAGCATGTACTCGTCGCTGTTGAGCAGAGAACTCACCAGCGGCTCAAACAAGCTCTTGTCGCCGTGTGAGAACTCGCCGCTCATCAGCGAGTCAAGCACCTCGCGCAGCATCGCGTTCGACTCGTAGATCGCCCGCGGCCTGTAGCCCTCCTGCTTGCGCTTCTCGACCTCGGGAGTCGTCAGCCCGAAGAGGAAGAAGTTCTCCTCGCCCACTTCCTCTCTGATTTCAATATTCGCCCCGTCCAGCGTGCCGATCGTCACCGCGCCGTTCATGGCGAACTTCATGTTGCCCGTACCCGAGGCCTCCTTGCCGGCCAGCGAAATCTGCTCGCTCAGGTCGGCCGCCGGATAAACTCGTTGCCCGAGTTTCACGCTGTAGTTAGGCAGAAAGACAACCCTAAGCCTGTCGCGCACCAGCGGATCGGAGTTAACGCGCTCACCCACAGAATGAATTAACTTGATGATCAGCTTGGCCATGCGATAGCCCGGCGCGGCCTTTCCGCCAAAGACAAAGGTCCGTGGCACAACCTCCACATCCGGGTTGTGCTGGATACGCTTAAACAAAGTGAGAATGTGCAGCACCTGCAAGTGCTGGCGCTTGTACTCATGCAGCCGCTTGACCAGAACGTCAAAGATCGACTCCGGATCGGTCTCGATCCCCAACCGCTCCTGAATGTACGCAGAGAGCTGGAGCTTGTTGTGCTTCTTGATCGCGCTCCACTCCTCGCGGAACTCCTGGTCGTCTACGAGCGGCTCCAGCCGGCGCAGCTTTTCCAGATCGTGTATCCAGCCCGCGCCCAGCCGCGCCGTCAGCAACTGGGCCAGCCTGGGATTGCTCAGCACCATCCAGCGCCGCGGCGTCACGCCATTGGTCTTGTTGGAAAACTTCTCCGGCGTCAGTGCATAGAAGTCGCTCAGCACGTGAGTCTTCAGCAGCTCAGTGTGCAGCGCGGCCACGCCGTTGATGGCATGGCTGCCCAGCGAGGCCAGGTGCGCCATGCGCACATACTTCCCGCCATCCTCGTTGATCAGTGAGAGCCGCCGCACGCGATCTTCGTCGCCGGGGAACTTTGCCCGCACATTCTCAAGATGCCTCTGGTTGATCTCGTCGATGATCTCCAGATGCCTGGGAAGCAGCGAGCCGAAGAGATCCTGCGGCCACTGTTCCAGCGCCTCTGGCATCAACGTGTGATTGGTGTAGGACAGCGTATTCTGCGTCACATTCCAGGCCGCATTCCACTCCATTCCATGCTCGTCGACCAGCAGCCGCATCAGCTCAGCAACCGCGATAGCCGGGTGCGTATCGTTCATCTGGATCGCGAATTTGCGGTGCAGCTCGGTCAGCGGACGATGCTGCGAGACCTGAATCTTCACGATGTGTTGCAAGCTGCACGAGACGAAGAAGAACTGCTGCGCCAGCCTTAGCTGCTTGCCCTCCATGCCTTCATCGTTGGGATAGAGAATCTTCGAAATATTCTCGCTCGAAACTTTGTTGGCCACCGCGCCAAAGAAGTCACCGTGATTGAAGGTCTCAAAGTCGAAGCTCTCGACAGCCTGCGCCGCCCACAGGCGCATGGTGTTGGCCGTGTTGGTGCGGTAGCCCAGGATCGGCGTATCGTGCGGCACTCCGCGCACAACCCTTTGCGGAATCCACTCGACAATCTGGCGTCCCTTGGCGTCGGTGCGCCTCTCCGTGCGTCCGCCCATCTTTACTTCAAAAACGTCCTCGGGCCGCTCCAGTGCCCAGGGATTCCCCAGGCGCAGCCACTTGTCGGTCGACTCCACCTGCCAGCCGTCGCGAATCTGCTGGTTGAAGATGCCGTACTCATAACGGATGCCGTAGCCGATCGCTGGAATATCCAGCGTGGCCAGCGAATCCATGAAGCACGAGGCCAACCGGCCCAGGCCGCCGTTGCCAAGGCCCGGCTCTTCCTCTTGTTCAATGAGCACATTCAGGTCGATGTCCAACTGCCGCATCGCCTGCTCGGCCTCGTCGTAGATGCCCAGATTGATCAGGTTGTTAGCCAAATGCGGTCCGGTCAGGAACTCCGCAGACAGGTAGCAAACCACCCGCGAATCCTGCGCCTGGTAGTTCTTCACCGTCTGAATCCAACGCTCCACCAGCCGGTCGCGCACTGTATGCGCAAGAGCCATGTAAAGGTCGTTGACCGTGGCCCGCTCCGTTGACCGGCCCTGCACAAAAATCAGGTTATCCAGAAAGGACTGGACCAGCGCCTCGACGCTTAGCTCGGTTCTCTGGTCCTTACTCGATCCAGTCAGGCGCGATTCCCCTCGCGGCAGCGATAAGGTTACGTTTGTGGTCATTCGATTCCCTCATCTCCCCATGGGCGGGGAGTCCCTTCCACTCGTATCCAGTCTTCCAAAGATAATTCCACTCCCGTCAACGTGCGATGAAAAAAGTACAAGAGAAACGCGGCGGAAAACGGCTCATGGCCCAATTTGAGCCTTTTCACACTCCTTTGGTCAACCTCTCGCATTTTGCTCCCCGCTTCCGGAGGGAGCGACCGAATGCAGCCCTGGATGGAGCGAAGCGGAATCCTGGGATTGCAGGCTGTTGACATGGTCCGCTGCTTAGGCGCGGATCGAATCCCCATACGATAAGCTGATCCTGACATGCAATGGAGCAGCTCAAGATGATCGCAGTCTTAGGCATCGACGGCGGAGGCACTCGGACCCGCGCCTCCATCATGGCAGGCGACCAACTCCTCGCCCACGCGGAAAACGGCTCCATCAAGCGACTCCGGGTCGGAGCCGAGGCTGCCGAGACCAATCTCCGCGCGCTGCTCAATGAGGTGTACGCCCAGGCTGGCGTAACCAGTCTCCACGCCGCCTCGGTGGGCGTAGCCTCCGCCTCCATGCCCGGTACGACAGAGTGGATTACGGCTGTCTTACACGATTTTGCGGTCGAACACTCCGAAGTCGTCGGCGACGAGGTCATCGCCCTCGATGCAGCCTTCCGCGGAGGCCCTGGAATCCTCCAGATCGCAGGCACCGGCACGAACACCATTGGCCGCGCTCCTGATGGCAGCAGGGAATGCGCTGGCGGCTGGAGCTCCCGTCTTGGCGACCGAGGCTCCGGCTACTGGATCGGCCTGCACTCGATCCGCCGCGCCCTCAACGCCTACGACCGCGAAGAACCGACGCAAGTGCTTGAAAAGGTAGGCAAGATCTGGGGCACGCCCAGCCTCGACGATCTGGTAAACCTGGGCGACAGCACCCCCGGACCGGACTTCGCCGCTCTCGCCCCGGCGATCAATGAACTCGCCGAGGCCGGCGACCCGGTCGCGATCGAAGTTCTCGCCGAAGCCGCCTCCGATCTGGTCGACTTTGTTCTGCTCGTCCGCTCCAAGCTCCGCCGCAAGCACAATATTGGTGGGGAAGTTCCGGTAGCCTGGACCGGTGGCGTGCTCTCGCAGATGACCATGGTGCGCGAAGCCTTCTTCGCCAGCCTGAAAGCCGCCGCCCCCGAGATGCCGGTAGGCCGCGACGCGGTAGTCTCCCTCGAAGGCGCCCTATGGCGAGCCCAGCGCCTAGCCGAATCTGCGGCGCCTTCCCAAACCTGATGTAATCAGATAGCTCGGGTGCCCCATCCTTCCCGTCCTTTGCGAAAGGTGGGAAACGACGAACCCCAAAACACACAAACTGCGTCTGCCCCGCAGGCCGTTTGCAGAGAATAACTCTCCTTCGGCGCACAATAAAACAAATCAACGAGCAGCCCTCACCGGCGGCTGGCTTCAATTGGAGGCCCCCTCTGAATAAAACAAACGTATTTTTGACTGTGAAGCTGTGGAGCTATACATAAAACATTCAAAATAAATCACTTATAGAGGAGCTTCTCACGGAATCACAGATCCATGACTTCGCTGAAGCTGCGAAGCCTTGGTTAACCTGCTCATAATCAATGGCTTTCAAAAGCCCATCTCACAGAAACACCGAAGTCGGTGCTCGATCCGGATCTCGCTGTCAACCTGTCTATGGGTTTCCCACGAAGCCCGGAAACCTACTCATTCAGGAACGCAACCGACTGCAAGGAGCTGATCTCAAATGGCTTGCGGCATCGAACATTCGCGCAGCCGAGCTTCTCGTCGCGCCGCACCATATACGACTGCGCCTTGGCGAACTTGGCCCGGTCGCGCTCGTCGGCGCCGCGCGGCAGTTGTGCCCGCTTGCGCCTCACCACCCAGGTGACCTTGTACTCACCCTCCTGCCCGCACTTTGGGCAGATCAGGGTGTGCGTGCGCAGCTCGGTCGTCTCATTGAAAAAATCCCGCTCTTCCATCGCTCTCCATCCCGATGACAAGATTCGCCGCCGGGAGGGCGAAACCCGCTCGCCGGCGAACCTCACGAATCTGCGGAGGGGCTTTCGCTCCGGCACGATTTACTCCATACTCATCCTTAAGAGGAAGGAACGCAAGCAGCGGCCATGACGAAGCGCAAGCCAGGAAAGTTCTCTGCCGCCAAGGCGGTCAAGGCCAACGCGAGAGAGCGAGTGGGCCAGCCCAAACCGGCCCGCGTCCTCTCCACCGAACCACGGACCGGCCGCGCCGCCAAACACAAACCCAAGCTCGATGAGATCATTCGAAAGGAGGAGTAGCAAAAGCATGGCCAAAGCAATCGGCGTAGGTGGAGTTTTTTTGAAGGCGCAGGATCCGAAGGCACTCTCTGCCTGGTACTCGACCCATTTTGGAATCAACTCGGGAGGAGAATCCTATCTTTTCTTCGACGGACCGGAGTCGGCCGGCATGACCGTCTTCTCCCACTTTCCCCAGACCACAGCCTACTTCGGCGACGGAGCCCAGAGCTATATGGTCAACCTCCGCGTCGACGACCTGGACCAGCTTCTGGCCCAACTGGCTGCAGCCGGGGTGCGCATCGACCCCAAGCGCGAGGAACTGAGTTACGGGCGATTCGCCTGGATCTGGGACCCGGAGGGCAACCGGGTCGAGCTCTGGCAACCCCTGCCCTGATTACTAAACCTGACAGCGAAGGCATCTCTTCCAGGTCAAACCGGCTCCCAAGAGCTTTCCGGGCCGCTGACGCGGCGATGCCTCGCGGAGTATCACCGGAAAGAGGCCAAAAACGGTCATTTGGAGCATTTCTTGGTTTAAGAATCGTGTTGTCTAACGCTGTCTTGCGCCGCGTCTTGCACGCATCGGACAAATGTCTTGCGCTGGTAAGACAACCGCAAGACAGCCGTCGTGCCAGCGTCGAAAGCCCGTCAGGCGAAGTCGTGAGGTAAGACAAGGCCCACCGGCTCGGTTTCTATAGGAGCCGGGCACCGATCGGTGCTGCAAATGTCTCGCAACGTCCTGTAAGGCCTCTACAAACTGGCAGACAGCCGAAGACCTGCCCGCTTGAGCGTAAGGCAGCGAAGGACGGTGGCTCGGTCAGATCGAGATGGCTTTCCGGGACTGTGGGAGGTTGTCTTGAATCGATCCTGAGGGATTCGTAGGAGATTCGGTTCTTGCGGGGGGCGACTTGAGTCCGCGCGTCCTGAAGGCTCACGGACTCAAGCGAAAAAAACGGCGCTCTTAGGAGTGGCTGAACTTCCGGCGCATCACCACGGCTAGGCCAAGAAGTCCGGTGCCAAAGAGGATCAGACTGCCAGGTTCAGGGGCGTCCGTTTCCTGCACCTCGACGCCGAATTCTACACCCATGTGCTGAGGGCCGCCAAAGTCTGAGCCCCCTGTGTAGATGATTCCCGCGTCCGTGACCAAGCTGACTCCCAGGTCATCCGGGGGGAGCTTTGTAGGAGCTACGCCGGTCACGGTCAGCAGCACTTCCAACGTGCAGCTACCGCCGCTAGCGCCGTTAACGCTCTTCTTCAGGGTCTCGTATGCAAAGCAGTTCCCACTTGAGTTTCCTGAACCGTCATTGTCGAAGGAGACACCGGTAACCACGTCGCCCGGGTTCCCTTCGTCATACGCAGACGAGAGGCTCCCCAAGCTGAGAATCTCTACCCCGTAAGTATTGTTGTTCGTGAGCTGAATGGGTATGGCGACCACCGATCCCCCGTCCGCGGGATACTGCGTTATCACCGGGGTGTTGAGATGAGTCACGCCAAGCGGATCTGCCAACCCAGACTGGGTGCCAAGCAGGAGTGCAACGGCGGCGGTCACGGTGGCGGTGGAAACTAAGCGCAGAGGTCTTTTCATGGGTGCAACCCTTTCAAGGCACATGGACAACCGTTAACCTGACGCGGTTACTCCGCTCAACGGAGACTTTGTCGGTTACCGGGAAACTGGGGATGCTTATTTCAGTGCAATTTAGATTCCATTAACAGTGTATGAAAACAAAGATCTTACCTTAACTGAGCTGCAGGGAGATGCAATTTCTTGCGTCTTTTGCGGTACTTATCTGCCATCTACTGTCTGGTTTTTTTAAGGGTGCTGGAGGCTGTAGGGGCCTGGCAGGATGGGTTCAGCGGGCTTATCGGTCGGCTCGGGATTGCTGTGGACGTTGGTGCGATTGGAGAAGATACGGAACTGCACCACCAGGTCCAGCAGGACCGGAACGGGTTTGCCGTCTTTGAGCGCAGGCTCAAAGCTCGCTTTTCGGATTGCTTCGACGGCGTTCTCGTCCAGGCCAAATCCAATGGGCCGGCCGACGGCGATCTCCTGTGCCTTGCCGTCGGCGCCGACGACAGTGTGGTAAAGAGCCATGCCAGCAACGCCATTAGCCTGTGCATATTCGTTTGAATCCGGCTCGAACTTGGTCAGCAGTTGCGCCTTTTTGTCCACGGTATTCTGGCGCAGGACGGCTGGGTCTTTGGGCCGGTAGTCGGATTTGGCTGCCACAGCCTCGTAGTACAGTTTCCAGAACTCGGGCATGGCGGCCACCATCCGCTCATCCAGCCCTTGGGCAAAGATGTTGCTGAGCGCGTCCTTAAGCAGCTTTGTGGCGTGCAGAGGAGAGGTGGTTGTGGTCACACTCTGGGGATCTCCGGGTTGTTCGGCCACGGGCACCGCAGCGATTGAGGCCTTCAGTTGGTCGGCTTCGCTGATCTCGGCAGGCGCGGCGGCCTGTCCAGGCGGTGAGACCGAGGTCTCGCCCTTCTTGCTTTTCTCTTTGCCTGTCTTTACTTCCTTCTTTTTCTTGGGGTTGACGACGATCTCCCGGTCGACGGTGATGATCACCGTTTTCTTTTTTTGGGTGATCCTCACCCGGTCATAGGCCTTCGATAAATCCTCAGAGGCAAGCTGGCCGCCGAAGTGCAGCCCATATCGGATACCTTCCAGCTCTACCTTATGTTTTGTGAGGTGTGTCTTACTGATCTCAATGGCGCTGAGCGTATAGGAGCCCTGGGGCGAGCTCCCGATAATGTGGCCATGCTCGTCGAATTTGAGTGAGTTGTCCAGGTAGCCGCCGCGCAGGTAGAGCGTCTTGCCGACAAGCATCTGTCTCAGCTCTTCTTCGCTGATGCCGCTCGGCAGGGATTTTTCTGAGGCCTTCGACTCCTCCAGAGCGGCCTGCGCCGGCGGTGTGGCTGGCGTTACAGCAGGAGCCGCCGCGGGAGCAGTTGGCAAGGCAACGTCTGGCGAGGCCGCTGGAGCCAGTTCGACCGGAGCGGGCGGCTTCTGGCTGTCGCCGGCTTGTGCTGCCGGCGTCGCAGGTTGTTGAGCTGCCGCAGGTTGCGCTGGCTGTGGAGGCTCCTGAGCGCCCGCGGAATCAACAGCCGCCAGCGCGAGAGCGGCGCCGCAGGCGAGCGCGCCGAGCCGAATCGAAGCCGCCAGAGAAGAAAAATGATGACGGAAGGTAGCCACAAACATGGGGGGAAACCCTGAGCGACACTTTAACAGCATTTCCAGTTTCATGGCGAATAGAAACGCAACTGTATTCTTAGCCGCTTTGCTTACCGGTGGCCCGGGCGCGTTTCAACCTCCATAGAATACGGCGAAAGACTCCCAAGATCCGACGCGTGTCGTGCGCGGAGAGGTTAAGCCGCCGCAGCAGCAGGCGCAGATCGTGGTCGTTGGCCGGCTGCATCGCCGGAGGAGAGTAGCCGGCAGCATTCATCGTCTCCTCAACCAACCCGGCCAGCAGTTCCAGAGCCTCAGAGGTCGCCGCGGGCTGAGAACGTGACAGCGGGCCAGCCTCCGCCTCCGGAAGGCGCGCGGCAAGCTCGTAAAGGCAGACCGCTGCCGCCTGTCCCAGATTCATCGAAGGTTGCTCGGGATCTGTTGGTATCTCAACCAGGAGATGGCAATAAGAGAGATCTTCCCGCGTTAGCCCATGTTTTTCCGAGCCAAAAACGAGCGCAATGTGGCCGCCCCGGTCCAGTTCTTCTCTGAGCAGCGGAGCCAAATGAGGCAAAGCAACGACCAGCTGCTCGGGCTTGCGATAGGTCAGCGTCCCGGTACCCACCACCAGCGTGCAATGGGCGACAGCTTCGGCAAGAGATGCTGATTCCAAAGCATTTGTGAGCAGATCTGGCGCGCCGACCGCTGACCTGGCCTCGCGCCATACCGGGGCGAAAGGGGCCACTACAGACAGCCGCTTGAAGCCAAAGTTGGCCATGGCTCGCGCCACCGCTCCCATATTGAGGGGATTGCGCGGCGACACCAGCACCACTTCGAAGTGATCGCGTTGGAATTCATGGAGCAAGAAAACATTGTAGAGCGGCTAGGAACTCCCCGGTTTTGATGGAAACTCGGGCCCCTTTGCTGTAGAGTGGACGGCAATGAGCACAGACCATTCTGGCAGTCTTGAAGAGCAGGTCGGCGAGCTGCGTTCGCGGGTGCGTCGGCTTGAAGATGCGCTTAGCCGTCAGGGCATTCTCTCGCCGGAGTTTCAGTCTCCGGCGCCGTCAGCCTCGGCGACCGCCGCACAAACCAACCCACCTCCGGTTGCGTGGACGGCAGAGATCGCGCGTAGAGCGAAGGCAGGTGAAGCAGGGATGCCTCTAGCGCCGGTCGGCGCACCGCAGGCGACGAGGCCATTGCCGCCGATTGCCGCGCCAAATCTTGGCTACCATGAGGCGGCCTTGGGGGTTGATGGGCGCACACTCGAGAGCCGGATCGGTTCGCACTGGTTTAATCGCATCGGCATTCTTGCGGTGCTGATTGCCGTGGCCTGGTTTCTGAAGTGGGCCATTGACAATCACTGGATTGGCCCGCTAGGGCGCGTGTTGATCGGTCTCGTCGCAGGCGCGGCGATCACTGTCTGGTCCGAACGATTTCGCAGCCGCGGCTATGCGATCTTCTCCTACGGGCTCAAGGCTGTCGGCAGCGGAACACTCTACCTGTCGCTTTGGGCGGCATTCTCGCTCTATCATCTGATGCCCGCGGGCGCGGCCTTCGCGGCGATGATCGCGGTCACGGCGTTCAACGGATATATGGCCTGGGCGCAGGATGCGGAGTTGCTGGGCCTCTATGCCATCGTGGGCGCGATCAGCACGCCGATCCTTGTGTCGACGGGTGAGAATCACGAGATCACGCTCTTTACCTATCTACTAGTGCTGGACCTTGCGGTGCTTGTCCTGGTTGCGCTGCGCCCATGGTCGCGGCTGCTCTTTGCGGCCTATCTCGGCTCAGTCGTGCTCTTCGCGGGCTGGTGGTTCGACTATTACTCGGAATCTCAGTTTGGGTGGACGACATTTTTCGTGACTTGTTTCTTCCTCATCTTTGCGTTCGCTCCGCGTTTGATCCGCGTGGATCTGGAAGATGGCGCGCCTCACTCGGCATGGGACAACCTGGCGCTGGTTTTGTTGCCAATCGCCAATGCCGCCCTGGGATTCCTCACCTATTACGCTCTCTTTGATTGGTTCAAGAGCGATTGGGCATATGCCTGGCTGGCGGTCGGCTTTGCTGCGTTCTATCTGTTGCTACTTCGTTTGCCCGCCACGGCAGGGTTGCGTGAGAGTACTGCATTGCTGTCGTCTCTGCATCTCACCGCGGCGGTTGTTTTCCTGACGATTGCGATCCCTCTCAAGGCACACGACCGCTGGCTTACTACAGGCTGGCTGGTTGAGGGCGCGGCTTTGCTATGGGTGGCACGCCGGACCCGGTTGCTGCTGCTGCGCGTCCTGGCTTTGCTGTGCCTTGTGCTCGGATTCTTTGCGCTGGTGACAATCAATCCGCCCGCGTTCACTACGCCGATCTTCAACGAGCGCTTCGCGAGTTACTGCGTGGGAATCGCAGTCTTTGCATTGGCCGCGTGGATTGCGTTCAGAGCGAAGGATGAGAGTGAGTCGCAAGATTCGGGAGCCGGCCCAGGAACCTGGCCGATGATTGCAGCGGCTGCCGTGCTCACGGTTAATTTCCTGATTTTGCTAGCGATTGGCTGGGAGATTCACAGTTATTGGTGGGTGCTGCGCTGGGCCGGCGATGTAAGACGCTGGGAAGACTATCAGATGTACGCGCAGTTTACCTACTCGGCTTGGTTCATGGCATTCGGCGCACTCCTGCTCTGCGTGGGCTTCTGGCGGCGCTCGGCCTTTCTGCGCTGGCAGGCGCTGGTACTGCTGGCGGTGACGATCGGCAAGGTCTTTCTCGCCGACATGAGCCAGCTAAGCCAGGGATACCGGATTCTCAGCTTTCTCGGGCTTGGCGCGTTGCTGCTTGCCGTCAGCTTTGTCTATCAGCGCGATTGGCTCAACCTGCGCGCAGGGAGCGGTGAAAGACATGAAGCTTAGCGCCGGATTCCTCCTCTTTGCCCTCGTTGCCGCAACTCCCGAGGTGAGGTACTTTCAGTACCAGCGGGCCATCCCGAAATCATCCGGGCAAAGCTGCTTCGTGCTTGATCCAGGCATCTTTCCCCATGCCGCGCCGCAACTCGCCGATCTTCGGCTTTTTCGCGATGGAGTCGAGACGCCATTCGTAATTCGCACCGATGCTCCGGCAGGGGCGGTGGAGAAGCCAATTGCGCCGATGAACCTCGGCAGCCGCGGGGGCAAGACCGTTTTCGACGCCGCGATGCCCGATGGCCACTACAGCGACATCGAGCTTGCGGTGACGGGACAAAACTTCATCGCGACGGTCACGGTCTCCGGGAGCCAAGCGGAGACAGGCAGCGCCGTGACGAAGATTGGCATGTTCACAATCTTCGATCTGACCAACCAAAGACTCGGCCGCAGCACGGTTCTTCATCTACCAGAGTCGGACTTCCGGTACCTGCACTTCAGCGTCGCGGGTCCGATCGCTCCGGAGAATGTCACTGGGATTTCGGTGGTCCGCCTGCCCGCAAGCCAGCC
>Ga0181520_10004327_pt1 | contig 23885 bp, 23 predicted proteins | sample PEATcosm2014_Bin_29_FD_132451 | JGI IMG/M metagenome (GOLD analysis project Ga0181520, IMG submission 132451) | Peatland microbial communities from MTU Mesocosm Facility, Houghton, MI, USA - PEATcosm2014_Bin02_30_metaG | ecosystem: Environmental > Terrestrial > Soil > Wetlands > Peat | place...
AAACAAAACGGCATTTGCCTCCGCAGATTCCGCCGAGGCACGCAGATTTTCTGGCTTTTATCGGCGAAAATCCGCGTCATCTGCGGATAAAACTCGGATTGTTTGTCAACGACATAATCCCATCAAAAACAGCTAAAATTTGATGACGCTGCGCGCTGGTGGTTCCTCACGCCAGATGGTTTTGCGAAATTAAAGGATGATTCAGTAGCACAAGGTTATGAAATTATCTCCCGGCATCCAAGTTTCCATCTTCCGAAAAAAGCATGGCAGGAACTTGGCGAATCCGCTCGAAGCGCGTTTCTTGTCAAACACAGATTTGATCTGCCCCACACGTGGCTTCTTAAAATTGCTTGTCTTGGCAACAAGGCTGTGACCTTCAATTGCATGGATGGCGTGACTTCAATTCAGGCAGCCGTCCATTACTTGCTCGAACAGGTTGGCTTATTCAAACGCGCACTCAAAGATCGTGACCGGATGCGTGCTGATCCCAAATGGTTCAAATGGTCATTCAATCGCACAAATCCCGACATGGTGACGCTTGACTGGTCAAAGCTGGTCGAAAAATGCAAAGAAGACTGCATGAGCCGTTTTTCTGACGACATCGTTGCCGCCGTTCGCACTTTTCTTGAACACAATCCCGAATATCGCCAGCATCGTGATTCTCGTCTTGCAGAATTGAAAAAACGCAACGAACACCGCGAGCGCCGTCTTGCGGAATTGAAGAAAAGAAGGCCACTACGACATTTGGAAAAAACCTCGCCAGCCATTATCGCCCTCGCGTGCGTTGCTTGGGACTGCCAGCAAACAGACACTTTATTTCAGTAAACAATCACAACAACTCATCTTGCAGCGATTGGTCGAAACAGACTCAATGCAGGCGACTCACGAAATCATTTGCGCTCGTTAAGGAAGTTGCAAATGCAGGCAGGTTTTGAGGTTCCACGACTCTCCACGCGACGGGCAAAACAAATGAGGGTGCTTCGAATCGACGGACGGAGAATTGGGTGAACAATGAACCATCCAGTCCATGAACCAAACACCAGTCAAAGTCCGCCGTAAATTCGGTGAAACCTTCAAGCGCGAAGCGCTGCAAAATTGGCTCAACAGTGGCAAGTCTGCCTCTGTGATTGCCGGAGAGCTCGGTCTCAAGGCCAACCGGCTTTATGCTTGGAAACAAACCTTTGCCCCCGCCGCCGCTGGCGGAACTCCAGACCCAACTCGCCGCCGCCCGGCGGGAAATCGCCCGGATCACCGAACAACGGGACATATTAAAAAATGTTGGGCATTCTCTCCGAACCGTCGCCGAACGCTATGAACGGATTGACGCCATGAAAAACGATTGCTCCATCCTCGCCTTGTGCGCCAATTTGGACGTCTCCCCCAGCGGCTACCACGCCTGGCACCAGCGGCGCACCTGTCCCGGCCCGCGCGCCGTGGCCAACCAAGCCCTGGCTCAGGAGATTCGGCAGATTCACACCCAAAGCTGGCAAACTTATGGCCGTCCGCGACTCTTCGCGGCCTTGCGCCAACAAGGACACCGACATGGTCGCCACCGCGTCGCCCGGCTCATGAAGGCCGCCGGCTTGTGTGGCCGCCAGAAGGGGCGCTATACCGCGTCCAGACCACTGACAGCAAGCACGACCAGCCCATCGCGCCCAACCGTCTGGCCAAGCTCCCAAGGCCAACGCCCCCAACCAGCTCTGGGTGGCCATGTCGCAGATTTGCGACCCGCGCAGCTACCATCTGCCCAAGCTCCGTTACGCCGCCGTGAATCTGGGGACGGAACTCGACGTGATTGCGATTGATGAAAACGCGAATTTCAAGACCATCGTTTCCGGTGAACCCATCGAGGCCCGTCCATCTATGGCGAACCGTTCACGATGCAGACCGGCTGCAAACTTTGGTTTCTGGCGAATGGCCTGCGCGCTTCAAAAACTGCACCGAGGCGGAACTGCGGCGCACGCGGTTTATCCGGTTTGATCGTCGTCCGGTGGTCAAGGACGTGACGCTCAAAACCCGGTTGCTCGCCGAGCGCGACGGCGTTTTCAACTTCATGCTCGCCGGATTGCAACGGCTATTGTCCATGCCGGAAATTCCGCTGGGCGGTGCGGCGTCACAATCGGTTCACGCCCGTTTCAAGATCAGCAACGACCCGCTCGGAACTTTCGTCGCGTAGCAATGTGAATTTGGTCCAGAGGCCCGCGAACCCAAGTCGGAAATCAAAACGGCCTTCAGCAGCTTTTGCGAAACCCATGGCTTGCCGGTCGAATTTGGCGACTGGTTTTTCAAACGGCTTTACGAACGGTTCCCCGATTTGAAGGAAATCCGCGCCAGTTACGCGGGCGAGCGTGTTCGTTGCGTTGCCGGCATGAAACTCAAATCTACCCTTGAAACCGACTGAGGCGTCCACCCTGGCCACCCATTTTCTTACCTTTTCCACACCGGGCAAATTCCCCATAAAAGACTGTAAGAGAGACATAAGGGAAATGGTTAGACAGGGTGGACGCGACCACTTTCCGCACGGCGACATGCCTGCCATCCGCCGCCGCCGGTCGAAAATTGGCGCGGGGATAATCGGTTTTTGTCGTTGGCTGGTAAAAAATTCCCCGTTCGCGTTCCCGTGATTGCCATCCGGCTTGCTGAATTGAACGCCAAGTCAGTTGCCAATCACGCGAACACTCACCCCAGGCAAGACTGGCAGTGTCAAATTGCAACCAGCACCGCGCCACGTCGCCCGCTCGCGGATCTGGTTTCAATTCGACACAACCAGGACAAATCTTGCGCGAACGTGCATCACCGGTTGACTTCTATCCTGGCCGCTGACGGATATTTGAGGTTTAGCCAATGTTGAGGGCGGCGGGGCAGCCAGGCTCCGCCCGGCTGCCCCGCCGCCGTTTCACACTTGCCCGCTGTCATATCTAAATTGCTGGTGATTTTCGGCTTACGCCGCCAGCATCCGAACGGCTTAGAACCCGTTCTGACACCGGTAAGCACGTTACCCGATACCGTTACCCCGAAGGCTAAACCGATGGCACAGATTTGAATAAACTATTGAATATAATTGAAGTGGCGGAGAGAGGGGGATTCGAACCCCCGATACCTTTTGGGTATTCACGCTTTCCAGGCGTGCGCGTTAAACCACTCTGCCATCTCTCCACGCGTTTATTTACAAGCACTTAGCGAAGTTTCAAAACTCGCAAATTGAAAATCTCATACTGCAATTTGATGCTGTGTGTATGAAAAATCGTATTGCCGCACCAAAAAAATCTTTGGCTGGAGACGCCGCATGCAAATCTGGTTCGTTATGTGCCATCGGGCATTTATTTCTCACGAATTTTGGTTCTGGGCAAGCTCATTCGTCGTTCGCTTAAAACGAACAAGCCGGTCGTCGCCATGCTCCGGCCGGGCGACCTGGAAAAAGTCGGGCGGTGGCGCATTGAAATTCAAGGAGCCGTCAGTGGGGGAAACTTGCGTTTCGGTGGCGTTGGCTGTTTTTCGAGGCTGTCTAATCAACGAAAGTTTCCTCAAACCATGCAGCGAAGAATTTCGCGGTGAACGGATTCCCGTCCCAGTTCCTTGAGCCGCCGAGCCTCATTGAGATATTCTGCCGGCGGTGGCAAGGACGACATTATCCGCTCTTTCGGGCTGCAACAGGTGCCATGACTTTGTTTTGGCGTGAAAGGCCGCTGCCGACTGGTCTTGTCGAATGGCTGGTTTTCAGGCAGCTTGGTTGTGTGAACCGCCTTGATCAGGCCCTCGTGGAACATGGCCTTTGCGACAGCCGAGAACGCGCCAAGCGGCTCATTCTCGCCGGTCAGGTCCGCATCAACGGCCAGTCCGCCCATAAACCCAGCGACCGAGTGAAGCCCGGTGACAAACTCACACTCGACGCGCCGGAGAAATTTGTCAGCCGGGGCGGCCACAAGCTTGAACATGCGCTGGAACATTTTCAACTCACAGTCACCGGTCTCAATGCAATTGACCTCGGCGCATCCACCGGCGGTTTCACGGACTGCCTGTTGCAGCACGGCGCGGAAAAAGTTTTTGCCGTGGATGTCGGCCAGGGCCAGCTCGCGTGGAAATTGCGGCGCGACCCGCGCGTGGTCGTGATGGAAAAAACCAACGCGAGGTTTCTCCGGCCGGAAAACTTTCCCGCGCCCGCCGATTTTGTCGTGATGGACTGTTCCTTCATTTCATTGAAAAAAATCCTGCCGCCCGCCGTGCCGCTGCTGAAGCCGGATGGGAAGATTGTCGCGCTCATCAAGCCGCAGTTCGAGGCCGGAAAAGCAGAGGCCGACAAGGGCCGGGGCGTCATCACCGACCCCGCCGTGCATGACCGCGTGCTGGCGGAACTGCAAGAATTTGTTGCGGCGCAGGCTGGCCTTTGCTGGCGCGGTGTGGTTGAATCCCCCCTGCTCGGCCCGGCCGGCAACAAAGAGTTTTTGACCCTGATTGAAAAAGTCCGCTGACCATTTCCAACGCATCGGCCTCGTGGGCAACGCGGAAAAATCCGCGTGCGCCGCGAGTGTCCGCGCCGCCGCGCAGCTCATCCAGCGCAGCGGACGCGAAATCATCTGCGACGAGGTCACCGCACAGCTCGCAAAGTTGAAATGCAAGGTCGTCCCCCATGCCGCCGCGCTCGCCCGCGAGGCGGATTTGCTGGTGGTCTTCGGCGGCGACGGCACGATGCTGCACACCGCGCGGCAGATCGCCGGCTCCAAGACGCCCATGCTCGGCGTCAACATCGGCGGCCTCGGCTTTCTCACCGCCGTTCCCTCGGACAGGCTGGCGGACGCGCTCAAGCTGGTCTGGCGCGACGAATTCAAATTTGAATCCCGCGCGCTCATCGAGGCCACCGGCACCGGCCACGGGAAAAAAATCAAGGCGCTCGCGCTGAATGACATTGTCATCAGCCGCGGCGCGGTCTCGCGTTTGATCGCGCTCGATGTGAGCGTGAACGGCGAGCCGATCACGCGCTATCGCTGCGACGGTTTGATTGTCAGTTCGCCGACGGGTTCCACGGCGTATTCGCTGGCGGCGGGCGGCGCGATTGTGCTGCCGACGGCGGAAGTGTTCGCGCTCACGCCGATTTGTCCGCACGCGTTGTCGAACCGCTCCATCATTTTGCCGCTGTCCGCGACCATCCGCGTCAAGGCCGTCAACACGGCGGCGGCGGCTTTTCTCAACGCCGACGGCCAGATTGTCGGCGGACTCGACGCGGAAGATGAAATCACCATCCGTCGCAGCCAAAGCACCGTGCGGCTGGTGCATTTGAAGAACAGCTCTTTTTTGGAAGCCTTGCGCCGCAAGCTGCACTGGCGCGGAACTTATTTTTGAAAGGATGAAGTCAGAGTTATGAATTGTGAATTAAAACTTGATCGGGTGGCACGCATTCCGGCTGCACCCTTCATCCTGCTAAATTCATCCTGCTAGAAAATGGTCCGCCTCAAAGACATTGCCCAGTTCGCCGGCGTTTCGGTGATGACCGTCTCGAAAGCCTTGCGCGACGCTCCGGATGTTTCCGCCGCGACGAAAGCCAGGATCAAAGCGCTTGCCGCGCAGACGGGCTACGTTCCCGATTCCAGTGCGCAAGGTTTGCGGACGAAAACGACGAAGCTCTTCGGCCTGCTCATAGTCGCCGCGACGAATCCGATTTACGCGCGGATGATTTATGCGATTGAGGAGCGCGCCCACGAACTCGGCTACGACGTGCTGATCGCCCAGACGCTCAACCAGCCCGAACGCGAGGAGGCCTGTCTGCGCCGGCTGCTGTCGCGCCGGGTGGACGGACTTTTCATCACTCCGGTCTATCGCTTTGAAGCCGAGGCCCGGATTTACCAGGAAATTGTCGCACGCAAAGTTCCCACCGTCCTGCTTGGCTCGCCCGCGCCGTTCTGCAAAAATTTTATCTGCGTCGAAATCGAAGAACTCGCCGCCAGCTACAACGTCACCCGGCATCTCATCCAGCTCGGCCACAAAAAAATTGCCTATCTAACCGGCCCGCCCGCCGCGCCGTGGGCGCACGAACGTTTTGAAGGCTACCGCCGCGCCTTCCGCGAAGCCGGTTTGGAGGTGGACGACAAACTGGTTTTTGCCGCCGGCAGCACTTTGGAAGACGGGGCCAAGGTCGCGCTGCAAATGCTCAATGAAGGCTGCCATCCAACCGCCATCCAGGCGGTGAGCGACCTCGTGGCCATCGGCTGCGCGGAAACATTGCTGCAACAGGGCATCAAAATTCCCGACGACATCTCCATCGCCGGTTATGGGAACATTCTGGCCGCCGAATTTTATCGCGTGCCGCTGACCACGGTCAGCCAGCCCAAATATCGTCTCGGCATCGCCGCGGTGGAAACCATGATGAACCTGATCCGCGGTGAAAAGGTTCAGACGCGCCGGCTGCCCGCCGAACTTGTGCAACGCCAAAGCACCGCCGCGCCAAAGCCAGCCTGACGCGACGGGCCGGTGAAAAGCGAATCAAAATTGCGCCTTCAATTTTTCTTCCGCCTGTTCGTTTGTCAATTTTTCCCGCGCCCGCAGGATGGTTTCCTCGATTCCCCCGGCCCGGCCCGGCTCGGCAAACTCGCGGTATTTGCGGATCACGTCAGCTTCCACGTCGAAAAGCAGCTTCAGTGCGGCGGCAATGTCCTGTTTCGCCACGGCGCTTAAATTGGCCGTGACGAGCGCGCCGAGCTTGAACTGTGCGCTGGTTTTTAAAAACTCGTCCGAACGCTGTGCCGGTCCTATATTCATGTCTGGAAGTTAATGTCATTGTCCGTTCGCTGTCACGCCCGATAGCGGGCGCAGGATAAACGCCGGAACCGCTTCCCGTGCCGGAATTGAACTGCTTGCGCGAGACCATTTTTCGTGGCCGCCGGCAAAGACTCCGGCGGTTTTCATGACACAATGATGCGAATTTTTTAATACTCCTTCGTTCTGGGCTTTGTGGCCGGATTGCCCCAGAGTCGCCACCGGCAAACAGCGAGCGCATCGCCAATGGTCATCTTTTCTTGCTCGACCCCCGCCACGCTTTGAGCCTTCTCGCGTCCGGTTTTTTCAAAAACGACCAGACGGAGTTTGGCCGCCGAGAGGGACTGGGTTTTCAGGTTCCGGCGAATCAGCTTGCCCTTCACCCGTATCCGGGCAAAATACGTCTGCGATGGTTGGCAACAAATCAAATTTGCATGCGGCGTCTATTGCCAGTCAGGGTCTGGTTCTGACGGCTGCTGTTTTACTTTCGTGCAAAGCAGCATCAGATTGTCAAACAGGTTTGAAAAATCATCGCAATCCCATTGGCATGATTGGTTCGGAGCGTAGCTCAGCCTGGTAGAGCGCTTGCTTTGGGAGCAAGACGTCGCAGGTTCGAATCCTGTCGCTCCGACCATTTCCCACTTTCTGACTGTCCATGACGGACCGCGACTTCAGACCAATGTCCATTGGCTTATTTTTACGTTTAACGCCGTCGTTTGCTTTGACAGCCAGTGCCGGCCAAAGACCCCTGCGCCTAAAGTTTGTGCGTCTATTTGTGCGCATCTTGCGAACAATTCCACGGCAGTTTTTCCACCGCTGGACGGAGAGCAAACAAGGATGAGGCGGAGCAAATGCTCCTGGTCATGTCAAGAGCTCCGGATTTTGCGCCCGCCGTCGCCCGGAGTTCAGCCCGAAGTAAAACCATTTTTTCTCGCCTCCCAGCCCGCGCATCTCTCATACTGCCGGCCACACAAACGGAAAAAATTAACCATGAGCTTAAAGACTTTCACCCTGCTGTGCGTTCCGCTGTTTGCATCTCTCGCCTGTCACGCGATGGCGCAGGCTATCGGGCGCGTCTCCCCTGCATCTTTGCCGCTGCCATTGCCGGCGGCGGCACCGATGCCGCCGGACATGCTGCGGTCGCACAACCCGTGGAACCTGCCGATGACCGGCATCTGGAAATTTGCCATGACGCACGGCCGCATCAAGGCGGGCGTGTTCGTGCCGGGTCATGCCGGGCAATTTGGCATCACTGCATCAAGCAACGAGGAGAAAAATTCGCCGGAAAACGCCTTCGACGGCAGCAACGACACGCGCTGGTGTGCGGGCGATGACAGCGTTCCGCAATGGCTGCAGACCGATCTGGGCAGGAATCGGCATGTCACCGGCGTAAGCATCATCTGGGAGAAAGACGGCGGCGGGTATCAATGCCGCATCGAGGGCAAACAAGATGGCGAAAAATGGACGACGCTCGCGGATAAGTCAGCCGCATCCGGAATCGGCAACGGGACCATCACCTTAACGCCTGCGGAAGTTCGTTTTGTCAGGGTCACCGTCGTTGGCCATGCCGCCGGCTCCTGGGCGTCCATCCGCGAATTTCAGGTTCACATCGCTCAAGACGGGCAAGATGCAGTTTGGCAGCCACTGGCTCAAAAGTTGCCAGCCAGTCCCGAGGTCGCGCTTGATGAATTTGCCTCGACCAGCTTTGATGACGCGAGCTGGGACAATCTGCCGGTTCCTTCGAACTGGGAGATGCATGGTTATTCCGTGCCCACCTACGGCTCGGTGGACAACACGGCTGGCCAGTATCGGCGCTGGGTCAAGGTGCCGGTGTCCTGGACTGGCCGGAAAATTTACTGGCATTTCGACGGCGCGCTCGACGGGGCTGAAGTCTTCATCAACGGTCAAAAGGCGGGTTACCATGAGAGCGGCTATACCGCCTGGAACATTGACTTGACCGGCCTGGTCAAGCCCGGACAGCGCAACCTGTTCGCGGTTCGCGTCTCCAAATCCACTCCCTCTGACGACTGCGAGACCGGCGACTTTCAGTGCATGGGCGGGATTTACCGCGACACCTCCCTGATCGCGGTTCCGCAAACGCACGTTTCCGACATCACCGTGCGGACGCCGCTGGATGCGGATTACCGCAATGCCACGCTCAATACAACCGTGCAGGTAGCAGGCACGCCGGGCGAAACCGTTTCGATTACGGGCAACCTGGTTGCGGCAAAGCAACAAAAATCAACCGGCGTGCAAATCTCCGGCCAGGCGAAAATCGGCGACGACGGCACCGCCGCCATCACCATGACCGCTCCGGTGAAGATCCCGGCCCTCTGGTCCGCCGAGAAACCCAACCTCTACTATGTCGTCATGGAACTTACCAGCGGCGGAAAACCGATTGAGCGGGTCGAGCAGCGGTTTGGATTCAAACAAATTGATTTCAAGAATAACATCGTGCTCTGGAACGGTCACCCCATCAAATGCACCGGCACCTGCCGCCATGACTACTGGGCGGACAAGGGATTTGCACTCACGGAAGATAACTGGGAAAAGGATCTGGCGCTGATGAAGGCCGCCAACATCAACGCCGTCCGCACCAGCCATTACAACCATGCCCAGCGCTTCCTGGAGCTTTGTGAAGAGAAGGGCATTTACATCCTCGACGAGATACCCTACTGCTGGATTGGCGACCAAGTCAAAGACCCGGCTTATGCGCCCTATCTCCTGCAGCGCGCCACCGAAACGCTTGCCCGCGACAAGAACCGTCCCTGCGTGCTGGCCTGGAGCATCGGCAATGAAAACCCGATGGGCCAGGATTCCCAGGATGTCATGGACCTGGTAAGGGCCACCGACCCCACCCGCCCGGCATTCGTCTCCTGCACTAATCCGCGCGACGTGAAGGGTCAGCTCTGGGAGGACGATCACTATCCCGATCCCAGTTCGGTGGATGATATCATCAAACAAGGCAAGCCGGCGAATTTCTCAGAAAACCCGCACATCTTCTGGCAGCCGGAGACGCAAAACTACGATCCGGGCGCGCATGACTTGTGGTCCGAAGCGTTGGGCGGCGTGTGGAGCAAAGTTTGGAACGCCCCCACCATTCTCGGATCGTTCATCTGGGAATGGCAGAACCAGGGCATAGCGGACAAAAATAATAATCCCGCTCCGCATGCAGGCCCGTGGGGAACGGATAATCTCTTTCAAGAAAATGACAAGGGCGTTGTCACCGCCTATCGGGTTCCCAAGCCCGAATGGTGGATCGTTAAGCAGGTCTATAGCCCGGTCCAAGTCGGCACCCGCCCGGTTTCAGCTTCCGGCGGAACCTTTATCGTGCCCGTCACGAATCGCTGTTCGTTCACGGATCTCAACGAACTCACCTGCCACTGGACGGCTTATCAGGGGACGACGATTCTGAAGCGCGGCGTCAGGCACATAACCTGCGCGCCGTCGAAATCGGTCAAGGCGTCGTTCCCCGCTCCAGCCGGCACCACGAAGCTACGACTGGAATTCGATCATGCCGATGGAACTTCCGTGGTGGCTTTTAACCTGGCCGTTGAAGGCGCTCCGCTTCCACAACCGCCGGCAGCTCTGGCCACCGGGGATGCTTTGTCCAGTCAGGACGGCGCCGACACACTCCGCGTGGTCAACAGCCTGCAGGAAATCGTCTTCGACAAACACGCTGGAACCATTCAGTCCTGGCGCGTCCACGGCAAGGAGATTGTCGTTGGCGGCCCGATCCTGAACCTCGGTGAGGCAAAGGCGAGCGACGAAAAATCGTTCTATCGCGCCCCGAACCCGCCGGTCACGGACAGCGCCCAGGTGACCTTGGCGCCCGCCAGTGCCGACGGCACAATCCGCGTGTCGGTGATCGCCAAGGTTCTAGCTGCAACCGGCGGAACCTTGCTCGGCACCGTCACGTCCACCTACAATATCAAACCGGATGCCGAAGTTAATGTGAACTGGAATCTGGATTGGAGCACCACTAACAAAGACCTCTGGGAAGAAGGCCTGAAGATTTCCGTGCCAGCCACCCTGGCACATATGAGCTGGCTGCGCGATTCCTGCTTCACGGACTATCCAGCCGGGCAGATTGGCGAGCCGTCGGGTGACTGCCATGCCGGCGATGTCCAGTTCCGGGCATCGAAGCGTGATCTCCGCTGGCTCGCGCTCACCGACCACGCGGGCAATGGTGTGGCGCTGCTGCCGGTTGCCGGCACGCCCTTGATCGGCCGGGCAAATTCCAGCGCGTCCGGCGGCATCACTCTCTTTGCCAGCCGCGAAGTCGCCGGCCCGAAAGATTTCAGCGGAAGCTGGGTCTCGGCGCACGACATTGAAGCCCGCAAAGGCAAGCCGCTTGCAGGCGCTTTCACGCTGCGGGCAGTCGCGCCATAAACCATGCTTGAGGTGGATCCGGTTTTCATCAACCAGACCGGTTGCCGGCGTTGATTTCCCCGGAGACAATCAAGGCCAATGCTGATGGCGGGCGAAAAGTGAAACTCTGACACGTCACAATCGCCGGGCTTCTTCCTTGATGGGCCATTCTCGGCTGGTCATTCCGATGCAGTCAAGGACACGGGCGGATAAAATGCCTTGTTCATCCTGGTTTTGATTGCCGGGCCGGTGGTTCCCCCAGCAACGATGGCTTCCGCCCCGGCGTTGGGTTCATTGGCCGTAATCGTGACGGCCCCGGGCAGGGCCGGAATATCTTGTAAGTTTTCGCGTTGGACGACGTTGAACATGAAAAAGTTCGGTCGCTGGCGAAAAATTCTTCGTCTGGATAAAAAGCTGCAAGCAAAAGCCTCCGGCGCGGTGTCTAAAAAAATTCATTTGTCGTAAAGCCATTGTAAAATCAGGCGGAAATGCTTTTCCCGCGAAAGTGTTTTCCGGTTGGCACCGGCGCTGCTAAAGACGCGAGTGCCAATCACAGCCGGAGCCGGTTGGATTCCACCATGCCCGTGGATGCGGGCGGAACTGGGCTGCGCGAGCAGCGCAGGGTTGGCCGGAGCGCAGTTCAAACACAAACAAACCATGAAAAAAATTGAAGCGATAATCAAACCGTTCAAACTCGAAGAGGTCAAGGACGCCTTGAGCGAAATTGGCATTGAAGGCATGACCGTCAGCGAGGTCAAAGGCTTCGGCCGCCAAAAGGGCCACACCGAAATCTATCGCGGCAGTGAATACACGGTGGACTTCCTGCCCAAGATCAAACTCGAAATCGTCATCGCGGACGGCCAGACGGACGCCGCCGTCGGCGCGATTGTCAAGGCCGCCAAGACCGGCAAGATCGGCGACGGCAAGGTCTTTGTCTCGACCATCGAAGACGCCATCCGCATTCGCACCGAAGAAAAAGGCGACGCGGCGGTTTAACCCAAAACAAAAACCTTACTCGATAAAAACATGAAAAAATATTTGCTCACACTCGGTTTGATTGCGGCCACCGCACTCGGAGCCTTCTCGCTCCGCGCGGATGACACGAACGCCATGACGGCGACCAATGCGGTCGCTGCCGCCGCGCCGGCGGCGCCGCCGCTGACCAACGGGCCGTCCATCGAACAACGCCTCGAATCCGTCGAAGCCTATTTTGCCAACACGGACCCGACCGCTCCTTACAAGGATACGAACGGCAACTTCACGGTAAATTTCGGGCTGGGCGGAAGCATCATCAACACCAACCTGGCGAACAGCACCGGCGCAAACGTGTCTTATCCCGGCGCGGGCCACAACGCCTGGCTGCTCACCAGCACGGCGTTCGTGTTGTTCATGACGCTGCCCGGCCTCGCGCTGTTCTACGGCGGCCTGGTCCGCCGCAAGAACGTCCTGTCCGTCCTCGCCCAATGCTTCCTGATCACCGGCCTCGTGACCATCCTCTGGGTGTTCGTCGGCTACGGCATGATCTTCGGCGGCACGGGCGCGGCCGGCAAGGAAGACGTGATTTCCGGCTGGGTCGGCAGTCCGGCAATCTGCTGGATGTTCAAGAATGTCACCTCGGCGCCGAACCCGAATTATTCCTATTGGGTTTCGGAAAACGTGTATGCCATGTTCCAATTGATGTTCGCCATCATCACCCCGGCGCTCATCATCGGGGCCATCGCGGAACGCATGAAGTTCAAGGCCATCTTCGTGTTCATGACGCTGTGGATGCTGATTGTGTATTTCACCCAGGGCCACGCCGTCTGGGGCATCAACGGCGCGATGAACGGCGTGTGGAACGCCGGTGCGCCGATCAAGGCCATGGACTTCGCCGGCGGCACCGTGGTGCATATGACCTCTGGCTGGTCGGCCTTGGTGCTCTGCCTGATCCTCGGCAAACGCAAAGGTTTCGGCAAAGAGAACTTTGCGCCGCACAGCCTCGTCCTGACCTATATCGGCACCGGCATGTTGTGGGTCGGCTGGTATGGTTTCAACTCCGGCAGCGCCGTCGCGGCCGATGTGATCGCGGCCAACGCCTTCACCACCACGACCATCGCCACCGCGATTGCGTCCTTCGTCTGGCCGATGTGGGAGTGGATCATCAAAGGCCGGCCGAGCGTGCTCGGTTTCTGCTCCGGCGCGGTGGCCGGTCTCGTGGTGATCACGCCCGCCTGCGGTTACGTCACCCCCCAGGGCGCCATCTGGATCGGTCTGGCGGCCGGCACCATCTGCTGGTTCATGTGCTACAAGGTCAAAGCCTGGTTCGGTTATGACGATGCGCTCGACACGTTTGGCGTTCACGGCATCGGCGGCACCACCGGCGCGATCATGACCGGCATGCTGGCCCGCAACGCGGTGAATCCGAACTTCGCCACCAACATGAGCAAATACGTCACCGACAGCGTCTTTCAACCGCTCGTCAAAGAGCAGCTCAAGGCCGTGGCCATCACGCTGCTCTTGAGCATCGTGGGCACCATCGTCATCGCCTACGTCACGAAACTGCTCGTGGGCCTGCGCCCGACGGAAGAAGTCGAAATCACCGGCCTCGACGAATCCGAACACGGCGAACTCGGCTATCACGAAGACTGATCGTTGAGCAGTTGCAAACTCACCCGGCGGGCGATGCAAGTCGCCCGCCGTTTTTATTTTTTGGTTTTAACCAGGCCCGGCAACCCGCCCTTGATGCCTGCCGAAAAAACCCTGAAATATTTATTGACAGCCTCCCGGTGCATGATTAAAAGTCCGAAATCAAATGACCCTGGGCATAACCGTTAAGGTTACTGTTGCCACTCTCGCACCGCCACCCGGTGACAGCACGGCGCGCTTTTCCCATCCCAAAGCCAGGCCGGTTTCCGGCGCGCCCCAAATCATTGCCGCCGGGGCTGCCCCGCTTTTTCGGCGGCAAAAAAATTGGCGGGCAGGCCGGGCCGGGCAATTTATCGCGCCCCCAAATCTCCCGGCCAGGGTTGCTGACCGATTTTTTGCTTCCCCAAACCCGTCGTCATCGCTTGCCGTCGGATTTTTGGCTCCGCCAAACCGGTCGGCCAGCCTTGCCCGGCAATTGGCGGCTCCCCCAAATGTCTCTGCCACACTTGCCGGGGGTTTTTGGGCTTCCAAAAATGTCCCGGCCAGCGTTGCCGACCCATTTTTTGCCTCCAAAAACCGGGCGGCATCACTGGCAGAGGGTTTTTTGGCTCCAAAAAACCGGACGGAAACACGCTCAAGCCATTTATTTCAAGCGTTTTATGAAAAAGGCCGCGAACTACGCCAATGACGCGAACGCCTCTCGGCGGGGCGGGTCTCCTGGCCGGGCCGGCCGGCGGGCCAGCCTCCCGGCGGCGGTCTTTGCAGACGGCCACCCGGCGCCGCCCGGTTGCGTATTTCGTGCCTTTCGCGGTTCAATTCCCGTTTTCCTGACTCCTAACTCATAACTCATAACTCCTAACTCATAACTCATAAAAATCCCATGCTTGGCAACATCACTCCCAAAAGCTACGACCCCATCATCCAGCACCTCGAAGACGCCGCCGATGGCGCGCACACCTACGGCGCAGCCGTGGGGCTGACGCATAATGACGAGACCCACATCCGCGCCGACCTGAACGCGCTCATCGGCACCCCCGCCGGCCCCGGCGGCGTGCCGCCCGCCGTGCCCGGCCTCAAGACCCTGTGGAACCGCTCGCAGGCGAACAAAACCGCCAAGACCGCCGCCCTCCGCATCGCATGCAGCAACGCCCGGCTGTTTGCCCGCACCTGCCTGCGCACCCTCATGCCCGTGCTGGGCGAAAGCTGGAATTCCCAGTGGAACACCGCCGGGTTCACCGGCGGCTCCCTGGCCGTGCCCGACAACCCGCTGACCCTGCTCCTGCAGTTGCGCGATTATTACGGCCTCAACCCCGCGCGCGAAACCACCGTGCAAGGCGTGGCCTGCACCGCCGCCGCCTGCGAGACCAGTGCCAAGACCATCACCGACGCCGAGACCGCCAGCAACCAGAGCAACACCGATTCCGGCACCGCCTACGGCAATTTCCAGAACGGCATCACCGCCGGCCGCGCCCGGCTTATCGGCCTGCGCACCGAGCTGGAGCAGTTGCTGGCTGACGATGACGACCGCTGGTATGCCTTTGGCTTTGAAAAGCCGTCCGACCCGCACACGCCCGCCACGCCCGCCAACCTCACCGCCGTGGCCGGCGCCCCCGGCAGCAAGACTGTGATCAGCGACTGGGACAACGCCCGCCGGGCGGACAACTACCGTCTGACCGCCACGCTGAAAAGCGATGGCAGCACCGTGGCCGATGAAATCACGGCGGACAGCCAGTTCAGCCTCACGCTGGCCGCGCTGGCCGCCGGCACCGTGGTGGTGCTCACCGTCACCGCCCGCAACACCGCCGGCGAAAGCCCCGCCAGCGGCCCGGTGGAAATCGCCGTGCCGTGAAAGCCGACGACGACGCCGACATCTACGAACATATTATGACCATCCAGAACGCCGCCGGTTTGGAATTTCCGGCCAACGCCCCCGCCCGCGCCGAATTCAAACTGGGCCGCCTCCCGCCGGACCATCACGTCCCGCCCGCCGCGCCGACACCAACGTCAACAACCACGCCGCCGGCGAAATAATTATAAAAACACAGGCACCGATTATTTGTTGAAATAATCGCATTATTTCGGAAAGAAATTTTATGAAAATGAAAATCCTAAGTTTATTTGCCCTGTTCGTGTTATCGGTCTCTTCATTCGCACAAACTTACAGCATTTTGCATAATTTTGGCGTTACTTACAGAGATGGCTATGCCCCACTCACAGTTTTGGTGCTTAACAGCAATACGCTATACGGAACCACCGCCAGCGGCGGCACAAATGGTGGCGGAACCATTTTCAAGATCAATACCGACGGCAGCGGGTATGGCATCATCCGGAGTTTGACGAACAGCCCCGTTCCCGAAGGCGGAATGGTTTTAATGGGCAATTCACTTTATGGCACGATGTTCACTGGCGGGTCGGCCAACAACGGCAGCATTTTCAAAATGAATGCCGACGGCAGTGGTTACACCGAGCTGCACAGTTTTTCAGCGACGGTGCCGTCGGTTTTTGGCACCAATAGCGATGGCAATCGGCCACAGGGGGATTTGGCGACCGATGGCAGCATGCTTTACGGAACGGCTCAATATGGTGGCACGAATGGTAACGGCACCATTTTCAAAATCAATACGGATGGGATGGGATTTATGGTCATCAAAACATTTCCCGCCACGTTTCTGGGCACAAACGTCATCTATGGGAATCCATTGGTTTCTGGAACCAACACCGATGGCGCACGACCGATTGGCGGTCTGGTTTTGGATGGAAGCACGCTCTATGGCACGACGTATCATGGCGGCACTTCCAATGGCGTCGTGTTTGCCATGCAAACCGATGGAAGCGGCTATACGGTTCTGAAATATTTCCCAAGCATAAACGGCATTGGCACAAACAGCGACGGTGCCGCGCCGGTGGCAGGATTGACTTTGAACGGCGATACGCTTTATGGAGTTACGGTTGGCGGCGGAGCCGGCGCTGTCGGAAATATCTTCACCTTAAAGACCAACGGCACAGCCTTTGCGAGCCTGCATGATTTTAACTACATCATTGACGGCGGATGGCCCCACAACGCCCTCTTGCTCAATGGCAGCACACTCTATGGGACGACTGCTGCGGGCGGCATCTCAAATAAAGGAACCATTTTTATGGTCTCCACCAATGGTGCAAACTTCACGATCCTGAGAAACTTTGATGCAGTCAGCGGAAGCCAATGCGATTCCAAGTTTGTATTGAGCAGCAATACACTTTACGGAACCGCCGCGAATGGCGGGACTAACGGCGGCGGTGTGGTTTTTGGATTGGCGGTGTTGCCGCAAATCCTGATGGCCAATGGTAACTTTGGCGTTCAATCCAATGTATTTGGGTTCAATCTTGTCGGGATTTCCAATCAAACTGCAATTGTTGAGGCCAGCACGAATTTAACCGAACCAGATTGGCAGCCACTTCAAACCAACACGCTCGACGGCGCGCCAATTTATTTCTATGACCCTGCATGGAATCTTTATCCAGGGCGTTTCTACCGACTTCGTTTGCAATAATCCTTCAATAAATAAAAGGGTCAGTCCCGCGACCAATTACGCCTGATTTACTTCTGCCATTGGAAACCATAAAATCAAACGAACAACAAAATGTTTTGATATATGCCCCCCCATTCCCCTGAACGAACTGGGCCGGACGATTATGGCGATGCAAAAGTCGCAGGCGGCCTTCCCGGATTTCTGCCGGGCGGTGTGCGAGGGCGAGCTGTGGGCGCTCATCCCCTATCATCCGGAGGTGAAAGGCGGGCAGATTGAGATCAAGACCGGCGCGCCCTTCCCGTTTGCCCTGCTCAAGGAGCAAAAAGGCCAGGCGGTGCCGGTCTTCTCCTCGGCGGCGCGCGCGGACGAGGGCCTGGCCAAGGGCAAGATCCGGGCGAAGACTTATTCGGTCTGCGCCATGCAGTCCATGGTGCTGCTCTCGATCCTCGGTGCCACAGAGTTTGGCGCGATCATCAACAAGGGCTGCGCGTCGGGTTCCATCACCATCTGGCCGGACCTGATGCGCGACCTCGTCAGCGGCGCGGCGTTCAAGCCGCAGGCCCTGACCCGGGGGAAGGAACTGCAAATGAACGTCACGCCTCTGAACCCGGCGGATTACCCGACGGATTTGGTGCAACGGGCGTTTGAGAGCCTGCGGCGGCACAAGAATTTCCGCGCGGCCTGGATCTTTGGCGGGGAAAAGGACGGGAAGCGCGGCTATCATCTGCTGGCTTTAATGGATCCGCGCGACGAGGCGATTTACCATGACTTCAATCTGACGGTGCACGCCAATCGCCGCCCGGACCACGAGATTTTTCTGGGGCTGCTGGACGAGCGGGACCAGGCTTATATCGAGAACTTTTTCCGGCAGGCCAGGCCGTTCTATGTGGCGGCGGATTATCCGCTGCCGCCGGGCGCGAAGGTTTAGGGCAGATTCCCGCCGGGTTCACACCACCTGCACCACGAGCGCGGTGGTGTTGTCGCGGCCGTCGTTCTTCACCGCTTCGTTCGCCAGCAATTGCGCGGGATTGATTTTATCGTCCTTGGCCGAGGCGCGCAAAATATCCACGAGACAATGGTCATAAAGTCCTTCCGTCAAACCGTCGGAGCACAGCAGGAAAAAATCCCCGCGCCCGCATGCCACCGCGCCGATCTGCGGTTCGACGAACTGGTTCTCGCCGCCGAGCGCGCGTTGCAGCACGTTGCGGCGCGGATGCGTGCGCGCCTCGTATTCGCTGATTTTTCCGTTGCGGAACAGCCAGCCGACGTGCGTGTCGTCCTCGGTGAGCTGCTTGATCTCCAGCTTCCGTCCCGGCAGATGATAAATCCGGCTGTCGCCGATGTGGCCGAAATACATCCAGCCCGGCGTGAACCAGCACAGGCTCATCGTGGTCTGCATCCCGTGGCACTCCTCGTAACTCCCGCCGAGATAAACCAGCGCGCGATGGATCTGCACGAACAGCTCCGTCAGCACGTCGGTGAACCCGGCGTTCAAGCCGCTGGCCGACTGCTGGAAGGCGCGCGGCAGCAGGGTGGTGATTTTTTCGACCGCGATCTGGCTGGCGTATTCACCGGCCTTCGCGCCGCCCATGCCGTCGCAAACGGCAAAGGTGAAATCATGTTTTTCCGTGGCCGCCTCGCCGAATTTTCCGAGCCGGTGAACCTCGTGCGCGTCAAACCGCAGGCCGAGGAAGGCGTCCTCGTTGTTTTTGCGCACCTTGCCGGTGTCCGAGCAGCCGGACCATTTTAACGATGCGATTTTATTTGCGGGGCGGGGTGGCTGGCGGTTCATGTCGGCGTGATTTTGGATTCCGGAAGGATGGTGGCGAACTCAAAATCAATCAAACAAAACCGCCCGTCGGAAAACCGGTAGGTGATGTTGCGCGGGTCGGCGTCGTCGTGGCGCACGCCGAATTTTTCCAGCTCGGCGAACAGCCGGCTGGCGCGTTCTTCGTCAATACGCTCGACGCGGGTGCCGCAGTTGGTGGTGATGATGCGGAGATTTTTCTCGTCCGCTTCGAGCAGGCGTGGAACGAAATTGCAGCCGCGCGCCTCGAGATGGCGCAGCACGCGCACCTCGTTGGCAAACCGCGTTTTCGCATCCGGGCCGTGATACGTCTTGAACACCCGGCCATCAAAGCTCAAATGGACGGTGGCGCGGAGCGTGTCTTTGACTTTCAACATACGACCAGCCGGACGCATTGTTTTCTGCCGTTCCACTATTGCTGATTTTTTCCGCGATGCAAGGCTGCTTCGCCGGGCGCGGCCCGCCGCGATTTGCGCAGCGCGGCTAAATTTCCACAGCATTCCCATCCTGAATTGGCGCACGCCATGTTTGCGAATTAAATTTGGCGCGCAAAAAAAGCCCGTTTTACTTGGAAAAAATGATTTTCCACCGGGCCGGCCAGCAAAGTTCTTGCGAACTGGCATCCGCCCTGCTAAAAAATTTCGCACAAGGTTCAACCGCAGACGCCGTTGCGTCCGGCCTGAACCGGTTTGACACAGACAACAACACAATACGCACTCACATGGCAAAATATAAATTAGAATACCTCTGGCTGGACGGTTATGAACCCGTCGCCAACATCCGCGGCAAAACCACCATCAAGGAATTTGCCAAGTTTCCGAAACTCGAAGAGCTTCCCTGGTGGAACTTCGACGGCAGCTCGACGCGCCAGGCCGAGGGCAAGACTTCTGATTGCATGCTCAAACCCGTGGCCGTCTATCCCGACACCACCAAGAAGAACGGCGCGCTTGTCATGTGCGAGGTGTTCATGCCCGACAAGAAGACGCCGCATCCGAGCAACGCCCGCGCCACGATTCCCGATGACCCCGGCGCCTGGTTCGGTTTCGAGCAGGAATATTTTCTCTACAAGGACGGCGCCCCGCTCGGCTTCCCGGCCGGTGGGGGCTTTCCCCCGCCGCAGGGTGAATACTACACCGCCGTTGGCTACAAGAACGTCGGCTGCATCGCCCGCGAGATTGTGGACACGCACTTGGATCTCTGCCTGGACGCCGGCATCAACCACGAAGGCATCAATTCCGAAGTGGCCAAGGGCCAGTGGGAATTCCAGATCTTCGGCAAAGGCTCCAAGAACGCCGCCGACCAGATGTGGGTCGCGCGCTATCTGCTCATGCGCCTCTGCGAAAAATACGGCGTGGATGTGAACTGGTATTGCAAACCCCTTGGCAAGGACGTGGACTGGAACGGCTCCGGCATGCACACGAACTTTTCCACCGAACACATGCGCGAAGTCGGAGGCAAGGACTACTTCGAGGCGCTCATGGCGGCGTTCGACAAATACAAGAACGAACACATCGCCGTCTATGGCCCGGACAATCATCTGCGCCTGACCGGCCTGCATGAAACGCAGTCCATTGACAAATTCAACTACGGCGTGGGCAACCGCGGCGCCTCCGTCCGCCTGCCGCAAAGCTTCATTCCCAGTGGCTACCGCGGCTACTTGGAAGACCGCCGGCCGAACTCCCAGGGCGACCCCTACAAGATCGCGGGCCGCATCCTGCAAACCATCGCCACGGTGCCGACGCCCAAGAAGGGGAAAAAATAATTGCTGACAGTCTAGGAGAAGACCGGGGAAACAGAACGGCGCAGACCCAAGTCTGCGCCGTTTTTTTCGCGCCCGGCAATGACGCATGAAAGCGTTTCCTTTCCGCTTGTCCAAAGTTCGGCAAATCGCTACATCAGCGCCTGTGAAATTCAAAGCTATTATTGCCCGGCTGGCGTCGGCCGCCAATGCCGCCGGCAAACTCGCCATGTCACCGATGCCGCAATTTCGTCTCCGCCACGAAGATGCGCTGGCCGTGGTGACGTGTCTGCGCCCGCTGAAACATCGAAAAATTTTATGACCGCCAATCCGCCCGTTTCCGACATTCTCGCAGAAGTGCGATCCATTTATCAGGCCCTGGGCAAACGACCGGTGCAGCGCAATTGCATCCCGCGGGCTGAATGCTGCAATTTCCGGTTCACCGGCCTGACGCCGTATCTGACCAAGGGCGAAGCCCTGCTGGCGGCAAAAGCATTCCGTTCCACCGGGCGAAAAAATCCGCCGGAGGCAGACGACGGCATTTGCCCGCTGCTGGACCAGATGGCAGGCCGCTGCCTGATTTATGCTGACCGGCCCTTCGCCTGCCGCACATATTTTTGCGATGCGGCCGGCGGCTCGTATGCGCGAAAAGAAGTGCTCGATTTGATCCGGCGGCTGGAAGATCTGGATGTCCGGCTGAAAGGCGACGGACCTCGAAAAATTGTCCCCGCTGTCGCGAACGCGCTTGCGGAACTACGCTGACACTTCTCTGTCCGAACGAACCGCCCAGCGCAGCTTGGCCGGCGCGGAACGCGGATTGGAATGTTGTTCCGCCGGCGTCGGGCGGATGACTTCGCCGGAAATTTTGGAGTAAATTCCATTCTGGCGGCCGGCCGCAAAAGCCTTTTTCACGCGCCGGTCTTCGCCGGAATGAAACGTTAAAATGGCCGCCCGCCCGCCGGGTTTCAGGCACAACGGCAGATTTCGCAGAAACGTTTCGAGCGCGGAAAACTCATCATTCACCGCGATGCGCACGGCCTGAAAAACGCGGCGCACGGTCAAATCGGAATCGTCTTTGCCAAGGTGCGGCAGCGCGGCGCGCACGGCGTCGGCCAGTTGCCGCGTGGACGAAATACCCTTTCCTGCGAGGACTGCGGCGAGCCGCACCGCGTTCGGTTCATCATTTGCTTCGAGCCATTCCGCCAGCGCGGCGGGCTTGATTTTTTGCAGCAGGGCGGCTGCGGGCTGGCCGCGCTGCGGATTCATGCGCATGTCGAGCGGGCCGTCAAACTTCACGGAAAAACCGCGTGCCGGATCGTCAATCTGCATCGAAGAAACCCCCAGGTCGGCGAGAATCACATCCGCGCCGGCAACCGCGTTCGCCGCCAGCATCTGCGGCAGTCCGGCAAAGTTGCTGCGGTGGGCGGTGAAAACGCTTTCATCAAAACCGAGCGCGCGCAAACGCACCTCCGCTTTCGGCAGTTCCACCGGGTCGGCGTCGAGGCCGAGCAGTTTTCCGCCCGGCAAAATTTTCGCCAGAATTTCCTGCGCATGGCCACCATAGCCGAGCGTGCAATCTGCGGCGACCTCGCCGGGCTGCGGCGCGAGGGCTTCGAGAATTTCCACAACCATGATCGGACGATGCGTGCCCACCGGCGTCTTGCCGGCGGCGATGACTTTCGCAATGGTTTCAGGATCGCCGCCGCGTTCCTTGTATTTGTCCTCGAACCGGCGCGGATTTTTTCCACGGTAACGCGCGCGGCGCTGGTGCGGAGCCGGCGGCGGCACTGGTAAATTTTCTTCGGACATGGCCCGGATTCTGCGATTCTTCGCGCTTGAGTTCGAGGCAAATCATCGCGGTTGGCGGTGACATCAACTGTGTCTCTGGCCGCGCCAGTTTGAAATCACGCATGGCCCGCGCCGAAATACGCGAAAATGTGCCGCGCAGCCTTGCTTGGCCCGAAGCGGTGGAGTTGATTTTCAAAGGTCTCAACGGCGCGATGGGATCAGGCGCGTCACGGAACTAAAGAGCGCGACTCAACGCGCCCTGACTCAGACACCGCTAAACCGGTTCGCCCATTAAACGGCGGTGCATTCTGGGCAGCCGGCTTTGGCCCAGACGCCAAGCCAGAGGCCAGCACCGCCAGCAGTGCGATGAAAATGAATGGCCAGTGCCTTACCAGATATTGTCGGCAGTGTCCAACGAATGCCGCCCGCTACCAAGGCAATTCCGGCCTTATGAACGGGGCAGACGAGGCTACACTGTGCGCTGACATAGCTGGAATGGTCGCCGCCATGACCGAAGGCGAACCGGGCATAGTGAGCCTTATCCAGGCCCTTGGTGAACCGGGACAGCGCTCCGTGGCGGGCAAGGCATTGGGATGTTTAGTTTGAGCAGGTGAACTTCGCTTCGCAGGAGAAACATTCATAACCGAGAAGCTGTTCCCGCGTTTAATTTTCATTGGCACCACGCGTGCTATTCGTTGGTGTGTCGAGTTCAATTTTTGCAAGAATCAGAACCCATTTTTATTTTTAAAAAACTGTTGACAAAAAAAACGTCGCGTGCAAATATACGACTATGTTAATCGTATTAAATAAATGCACAGTGGCGTTTAATTGCATTTCAAATGCCAGTTTATCATATCCTTGATGGTGTTGGTTTTTATTTAACCTTAATAACGACTCTAATTATCGTTTATATCAAACGAGCCAAATTCAATCAAAAGTGCCGGTGAGTGGCGGAGATGCGAAATGGCTGGAACTGGTCGTCCAGCATGTCAAATCGCTCCGTTACGGCGTCGTGGAAATCGTGGTGCATGATTCCCGCGTGCTTCAGATCGAGAAAACCGAGCGGGTGCGACTGGACCAATCAGAACATCGTCCAGAACAGACCTGACGAAACAATCAACCATTTTACAGGCGGCTGACCGGTCCACCGGAAGTTTGCGATTGATTAAGAAAAAAGCGGGATTATGCACATGACAAACAAAACGGCATTTGCCTCCGCAGATTCCGCCGAGGCACGCAGATTTTCTGGCTTTTATCGGCGAAAATCCGCGTCATCTGCGGATAAAACTCGGATTGTTTG
>Ga0181520_10004328_pt1 | contig 23884 bp, 22 predicted proteins | sample PEATcosm2014_Bin_29_FD_132451 | JGI IMG/M metagenome (GOLD analysis project Ga0181520, IMG submission 132451) | Peatland microbial communities from MTU Mesocosm Facility, Houghton, MI, USA - PEATcosm2014_Bin02_30_metaG | ecosystem: Environmental > Terrestrial > Soil > Wetlands > Peat | place...
AAAGGACCAGAGCCAGGAAGAGGGGGAATCAGACGAGGTATCGGTGAACTGGACGGTCAGGGGAGAGCTACCCTCGCTGACATCTGCGGTAAATGAGACGTCAGGTGAGATCACTGATGAGGTCACGGTGATATAATCAGATTCGCTTGTCTCATTACTTCCCTCAGAGTTTGAGGCGGTCAGCGTTACCGTATAACTCCCGATACTGGTGTACGTGTGGGTTGCATTCTGGGAAGACGACGTGTACCCGTCCCCAAACGTCCAGTACCAGGAAGTGGGGGAATCAGACGAGGTATCGGTGAAATTAACGGTCAGGGGATTTGCCCCGCTTGTGACATTTGCTGAGAATGAAGCGACAGGAACCGCGGCAGTCACGGTAATATAATCAGTCTCGGTGACCGTGTTGCTGCCGGCAGTATTGGTTGCGGTGAGTGTCACCGTGTACGTGCCGATACTCGTATAGGTATGGGTGGGACTCTCTTCGGCGGATGAACTCCCGTCGCCAAAGGACCAGGCCCAGGAAGTCGGGGAATTGGATGACGTATCCACGAACTGGACGGAAAATGGCACGGTTCCCGACGTCTCCACGGCAGTAAACGAGGCAGAGGGCACCGAGGCCACCTTTGTCACCGTGATCTCGCCGGATTCTGAGAGGGTGTTGCTGCCTGCGGCATTGGTTGCGGTAAGGGTTACGGTGTAGGTACCTACACTCGTATAGGTATGTGACGGGTTCTGTGCCGCCGAGGTGCCACCGTCACCAAAGGACCAGGCCCAGGAAGTCGGGGAGTTTGAGGAAGAGTCCACGAACTGGACCGAGAGCGGCACAGTCCCGCTTGTGACATTTGCAACAAATGCTGCACCGGGGGCAGACCCCGTTTTGCTGACCGTGATATAATCGCTTTTTGTAACGGTGTTGCTACCCGCTGCATTGGTTGCAGTGAGGGTCACGGTATAGGTGCCTGCACTCGTATACGTATGTGTGGGGGTCTGGACAACCGAGGTACTCCCGTCGCCAAACGACCACAGCCATGATGTCGGCGTATTGGTGGATTCATCGATAAAAAGGACACCAAACGGGGCAGTCCCGGAGGTTGCATTCGATACAAAGGCGGCTACCGGCGTGGATGCCGCTGATGCCGGCAGGACAAACGCCATGGCGGCCAGGAGGATGAAAAGACCCGCTGCAAGGGAAGACGATTTCATGGGATCTCCCCCGGGAAGTGCAGACGGTTGTATGCATGAATGAACGGGGTTTGCATGGGTTACACCTTTTACGGTATGTCCAGTCCCCGTTGGAGGTATTTATTTTAAGAACATGAGAACGGTGAAATATTCCCCGGGATGGTGAAGTATCATACCACGCGGTTATGGATATCCCGGAAACTTGTCACACCCGGATTCAGAAGCGGAATGGATCTGACCTGTCCCGTCCCTGAAAAAATAGGGGAGACCGGATGCCAGCCGATCTCCGGTATGATCCGGTACCCCGTGGGCACTGCCAGAAGTTTCCCCCGCCGGGTCCGGATCCGGTTATGGTATCTGCCCCATCTGCCGGACGGTCATCGGGTAAAACCGTTTCCGGGCAGCGGATGATATTACCATTGTGCTGTCTGGCACCCCACAGGTGCCCGGGTTTTTCCTGCTTTTTCCTGATTGCATGCTCGTGCTCTGCTTTGTTTTCGAGAGGGTAATCTCCCTTGTCATCCCTGGTGCTGCTGCAGTGCCGGGCGCGGAAAGACATTTCTGGTCCGGTCCTTTCCGGGTGATTTTTTGTGACGAGGGTCCCCGCGCCTGGGATTACTATGCCGGGGTGTTCTGCCTGCCATCTGTTGGATCTCCCGCCTTCACCTCCTTTAGATCGTGAGTGTCTCTTTTTTGGCACTCACATGATATCGGGAGGGTGCCGGTCAGTCATATAATCCCTGCATGGCGTGGGTGAAAATATGTACCCGGCTCTGTGATTGATTCAACTGCCGGGTATCAGGTATCCGTACCGGGAAGAAAAAAAGGATCCGGTCTCTCCTACCGGGACCGGTGCGCTTTTCGTGCCTGTACCCGTGCAGGCCGCACGGGTTTTGGCACAACAATTTTTGCGAGCACCCGTTTGAGGTAATAATTCATCAGTACGGACATACGCTGCTTTCCCCCTCACTCGCTCCTGAGGGCATCGATCGGGTCCATGTTCGAGGCCATCCAGGCCGGGTACACACCGGAGATTACACAGACCACCACACCGATGAGCATGGCTGCCGGGACATACAGGATACTTGCCGGCTGGAAGAAGTACGCCGTAGTACCTATCATCGCATCCACCACGGAGTACCCGATGATCAGGCTGCTTGCACCCCCGATCCCGGCACCGAGAAGCCCCAGGATGAAGGACTCATACATGAACATCCGGCGCACCTCGCCTTTTTCCGTACCTATGGAAAGCAGGATACCAATTTCCTGGATCCGTTCGGAAACTGACATCATCATCACGTTGAAGATACTTACGGCCGCAACGAGGAGTGATATCCCCCCGATGGCCATGATAAACGTGGTCACCGTACTTAAGGTGGATGTCTCGGTTGCAAGCTGCGATGACGCATCCGTGATCCTCACCGAGGGGGACTTTGCATTGGTGTTGACCTTGTCATCTATGGCACTTTCAATGTCACTGATGTTGTCCACATCCTTGACAATCACGTTTACCTGGGTCCACTCGTTCTTCCCGCCGTACTGGTTGGTATACCAGTTGCTGTTTACCACAACCGCATTGTCCGTTGAGACCCCGTCAGCAACGGTTCCCCGGGGCTGGAGGACTCCGGCTATGCGGAGTTCCGGCCGGGATGAGGATGAGAACGATCCGATCCTGATCCGGGTGCCCACCTTGAGGTTGAACTCTTCTGCAAGTTCTGACCCGACGAGAACCTCTCCTGTCCCAATCTCCGTTGTTCCGTTGCCATAGGTCTGGTTTATGGAAAGGAACTTTCCTATATCCCCAGGATCGATACCATAGATCGATCCCCTGCCGGCAACGGAATTTATCGTGAATTCACCGCTTGTGGAATAGATGGGGATCACGGTTCCGTTCGATCCCACGATCGAAGTGATCTTCGTCAGCTCGGTCTTGGTTATGCCGGAAGATGACGACGACGAAGGAGTGAATCCCGGCGGCCCCATCCTGACGGTATCCGAGGATATGACAATGGTGTTTGCGGTTGCCGAAAGCTGTTCTTTGACTTCCAGCTGCATGTTGGTGCCAAGCATTCCCATCGATGAGATCGCAACCACACCGATCACGATGCCGATCGCGGCAAGCATCGAGCGCAGGAAGTTCAGGCGCACACTCCGGACAGCGAGGTTAAAGAAGATATCTCCTTTTATCATGATTCTGCAATCCTCCCGTCCACCAACCGTATCGTACGCTGTGCGTATTCCGCGATCTTGGGGTCATGGGTCACAATGATCACGGTCTTTCCCTCACGGTGCAGGCCGCAGAGGATGTCCATGATCTGGTACCCGGTCTTACTGTCCAGGTTCCCGGTCGGCTCATCGCAGAGAAGGATCTTCGGGTCGTTAACGAGCGCCCGGGCAATGGCTACCCGCTGCTGCTGACCCCCTGAGAGCTGAGTCGGCCGGTGTGCACTCATATCCTTGTTGATACCCACCTGTTCGAGCAGGATGGTGGCCTTGCCGGTCGTATCCCTTTTTTTGTATTTCAGGATAAGCGGGTACTCCACGTTCTCGTATGCCGAGAGGAGAGGGATCAGGTAGAATTTCTGGAAGATATACCCGATGGTGTCCCTGCGCATATGCGTCCGCTCAAGGTTCGACATTTCAGCTACATCCCTGCCCGAGATATACAGTTTTCCCGAGCTCGGGACATCGAGGATCCCCAGCTGGTTCATCATGGTTGATTTGCCGGATCCTGACGGCCCCATGATGGCGACAAAGTCGTTCTCCTTGATCTCAAGGGAGACATGATTGAGAGCGGTAAAGTCTCCGCTCTCCAGATGATAGGTCTTTGTCACGTCAGCAAGCTGGATTACAGGGATATCGGTCATGTCCGATCCCTCACTGCTTCTTGTTCAGTTTGAGAAGGATCCATTTCCGCTTTTTCCACAGGACAATGCCGGCAATGAGTATGATCACTGCTCCTATGATCGGGTAGAACGAACTGATCCCGCCGCCTTTGCTTCCCGAGAAGAGTGAGGTGACACTGCTCGAACTGCTGCCACCCGGTCCTCCCATATCGCCGCCCGGGCCGCCGCTCATCCCGCCGGGGCCTCCCGACATGGAACCTGATGAGCTGGATGTGGTGGAGGTCTTTGAGGTACTGCTGCCTGTGGTGCTGCTGGTGCCGGAGCTGAGATCGAGAGTCTTTGTGATGTTGTAATCATTCCCTGACGAGTCCTTCCAGCTGACTACCAGGGGGACTGCCGAAAGATCATTTGCGGAAAAGGTGACATCGAAGCTCCCGGAATCGTCGGAGGCAATGCTGCCGATCGCATACACGGGGTAGGTTCCGGTTGCAATGGCCGGGGACCCGACCGTGACGGTCACTCCGTAAGCGTCCGTGATCCCGGCATTGGTGACATCACCGGTGATCTCCTGGGTCGATCCTGAGGATGTGAGTTCAACATCATTGACAATGGGCACGGCAGCGGTTTTGTCCTGGCCCAGGGTGATTGGCAGTACGACATCGGTGTAATGGGTGTTGTCCCCATCCTGGTAACTGACATTGAACGTGAGATCAGAGGCCTGGTGGGGGGTTATGCCAAAGGTCACAGCAGAGGAACTGCCGGCACTGATGGTGGGAATAAGTTCCACGGACGGGTCCGCGTCGATACCCGATCCTACCGGAGTGATCACGATATTTTTAATGTCACCACTGCGGGTGTTCATGAGGGTGAGTGTCACGTTCTGCTCGGCTTCTGGAGCATATGAAGTGGGTTGAGAGGTGATTGCTCCCGTGAGCGTGTTTGAACTAATCTTAATCTTCACCGGGTAATGGATGGCGTTGCCGTTCTGTGTCCCGATAGTAAAGAGCGCGAAATAGGTGCCGCACGGGGGTTTTACGGTGAAGGGGATCGAGTACGTGAGCGAGGAACCTGCACCAATAAAACTCATGCCCACCCAGTCATTGTTCTCGGTAGAGATATGGGGACTGATCAGGGTCGGGTTTTCCAGCCCGATAGCCGATGTTCCACCGTTGGTGAGGGTGACGCTCAGCGTACCTTCGTCATCGGGGAAGTACTCATTGGTATCCAGACTTATGTTCGAGACATACACCAGGGCTGCCTGGTCGACCGTTGAAGTCGAACTTGAGGTGGATGAACTGCTGGTAGTGCTGCTTGACGTGCTTGATGTTGTGGATGAGCTGTCATCCGCGTATACCGCTGATACCATCAAAAGTATCAGCAGGCAACTCAAAATACCTAGTTTCCATTTCATGTTTTTTCCTTCGTATCCGTTTTCCGGTAATATGCATTCGGGGGAGTTCTCCCGGTTTTTGGGATTACCCCTCGCGAAAATCCCTATTATACGGATTTTTTTCTTTCCCTCTCCATCCCCGGCAGGAGGGATATATTGGCAGCATACCCGGCGGCGAATTATAACTCAAAAACAGGATATTCTTAACCGCCCGGTTAACAATATCGCAGCACTGCTTTCCGCTTGTATGCAGATTTTTTCCTTTAGAATAGCGGCCGCGATCCGTGGGAGGCGGGACCGGCCCGAAAAAAAGGGGATGTATAAGACACCCGGTCTGCAGGGAGCGGGAGTACTCCTCTCCTCTATGAGGAAATCCGCCGGTTCAGGATGAAATACAGGATTCTATTCGTTCCCTGATGTGCCTTCCATGCGAACCGTTCCAGTACAGTTTCCTGCACCGGTCGCACCAGAAAAAGGAATACCCCGTACGGGCATGCGGGGCATACCGTGCGGAGGCAATTTCGGATTCCGTGGCCTCACGGAGCACTGAGTTGCACAGCGAACACCGGCTCAGGGGAAGTCGTGGCTCGACAAGCCCGAGATCCAGGAGCTGCTGCACCTGTGCGAGCACGTCCCCCTCCACGATGAGCACGGCGCTGTCACCTCCCCGTCGGGCCAGCTCGTGGTCCCGGGTCAGGAGAATACGGTGATCGTTTCCTGCCAGTTCCAGAAGCCATGTGTCTTCGTCGGGGCTTCCGGCCGCAAAACCGTTTGCACTGACCGTGTCATAGCCCATGAACCGGAGGTAACGGGTGAGGGTGCCGAGCATGCGATCGGCCAAAAACCGGGTTTCGGTATGTTCAGGCATGGCGCACGATCTCGATCTTCTCGCCACACTTCCGGCACTGCCGGTCATCAAGATCCACCATCCGGCTCGAAAAACCCCGGCGCTCGATCAGAAGTGCACCGCAGGCAGGGCAGATAGTATTTTCGAACCGGTTGCGGGCCACGTTTCCTGCGTACGGGAAACGGAGCCCCAGTTCCTTTGCCCGGGAACAGATCTTCTCGATCAGGGCCGCCGGCGTAGTACCGCGGTCCGTCATCTTATAGTCCGGGTGGAACGCAGAGAAGTGCATGGGCGTCCCCGGGCCCAGGTTCTCGATCACCCAGCGGATCAGCGCCTCCAGATCCTCTATGCGATCGTTTACCCCGGGGATGACGAGCGTCACCGTCTCGATGTGCATCCCCAGTCCCTTTGCCACCACGGCCGATTCCAGCACCGGCTGGAGGTGGGCCCCGCAGACCTTGCGGTAAAAATCATCGGAAAAAGCCTTGAGATCTACCCGGTATGCGGCAAGCATGGGAGAGAGCTCCCGGAGGGCTTCCTCCGTGATGTACCCGTTGGTAACATAGCAGGTCCCAAGCCCCTTTGACCGTGCAATCGTACCCATGTCAAGGGTGTACTCGTGCCAGATTGTGGGTTCGTTGTAGGTCCACGAGATACTCGCGCATCCGCTCGCCAGGGCACGGGATAAGCCCTCCTCCGGGGAGAGAGAAAAGAGCCGGGCATGCGCGCGATCCGCCTGCGAGATATGCCAGTTCTGGCAGTGCTCGCACCGGAAATTGCACCCGATGCTGCCAAGGGAATAGGAAAGGGTACCGGGCAGGTAATGGTAGAGCGGTTTTTTTTCTATGGGGTCAACGGCTTCTGCGCTCACCAGGCCATAGGTGGTCGCGTACAGGGTTCCGCCAGTGTTCTCTCTCACCCCGCAGATCCCGTGCTTCCCGTCAGCTATCGTACAGCGGTGGCTGCAGAGCGAGCACTGCACCGCGTTCTTCTCTTTTCTGGTGTACTGGCGCGCCTCTTGCATACACAATTCCCTGTTATTGTCCCGGTTTGTCCGGGGTCTCATTCCCGGGCACATCGTCGTCCACCTCAAGGACAAACGATCCCCGGAATTTGCAGTCTTTGCAGAGGTACACCTGGCCAATGTATCCCCCGGCCACCGGGAAGATATTACGGCTTTTGCAGACCGGACAGTACAACATTCCTGTGCTCCTTCGAACAATTCTATATGAGTATCCGGTACAAAAACTAGTGCAATGAAGACGGTCGTATTATCGTTGGGCGGTTCGATCCTGATACCGGAACTTGCAAAGAACCGGATTTCGGCCTATCTTCCGTTCCTAAAAGAGATTGCCGGACAGCACCGGGTTTTCGTGGTCGTCGGGGGCGGGGGAGGCGCACGGGACTATATCGCAGTCGCACGAAAGCTTGGCATCGATGAGGGTACCTCAGACGAGATCGGGATCCTTGTGACCCGGCTCAATGCCACGCTGCTCATCGCCGCCCTTGGGGATGCTGCCTATCCCAAGGTGGCAGAGAGCCACTCCGAGGCAAAGAAGTTTGGCGAATCAAAAAAGATCGTGGTGATGGGCGGGATCACCCCGGGCCAGACCACCGATGCCGTTGCGGCAGTTCTTGCTGAGCGCGTGCAGGCTGATGTCTTTGTGAACGTGACTTCGGTAAATGGGATCTACGATAAGGATCCAAAGAGCCACCCCTCTGCACAGCATCATGCGACCCTCACTCCGAAGCAGCTTCTTTCCATCGTAAGCCAGGGCGGGCTTGGGGCCGGTTCCCATAACGTGCTCGATATCATCGCCGCACGGATCGTGGAGCGCAGCAGCATCCCGCTCGTTGTACTCGACGGAACCCGGCCAAAGAACCTCTCTGACGTCCTGCTCCGCGGAAAGGGCGAATACTCAGTTGTCAGCAGCACAAAAAAGAAGGTTCTCCCACTCTGATCATTTCTCACCGGGTTAATGGCAGGTATTTTTAGCGATCATGGGAAATAGTACAGGAAGCGGGGTAGTAGGGTAGCCTGGTCCATCCTAGAGCGTTTGGGACGCTTTGACGGCGGTTCGAATCCGCCCTACCCCATGCATGGACGCACAGGACGCAAAAAAAATCTATTCTGCCCTTCTCAAGCGTTATCCGCGTGCCCGCGAGTCGCCGACCACGATCTGCCGTGGCACTCCTTTTGAGGTGCTCATCCTTACCATCCTCTCCGCCCAGACCACAGACAAAGCCGTCCTCCAGGTAAAAGAGCCGCTTTTTTCCGCGTACCCGTCACCCCATGCCCTTGCCCGGGCAAATCCCGCCGATGTCGAGCCGATCATCCACAGCCTCGGGTATTACCACGCAAAGGCAAAGCACATTGTTGCGGCGGCCGCATCCGTGGAAAACGAGTTCGGTGGTGAGGTGCCACGGACTATGGACGAGCTGCTCTCCATCCCCGGGGTGGGCCGGAAGACCGCAAATATTGTGCTGTACCATGGTTTTGGCCAGAACCACGGGATTGCGGTGGATACCCACGTGCGCCGGCTGGCACAGCGTATTGGGATCTCGGACACCGATGACGTGAAGGTGATCGAGCAGGATCTCATGGCCCTCTACCCGAAAAAGGACTGGGGCGACCTTACCGACGTATTCATTGCCCACGGGAGGGCAACCTGTGATGCCAGGAAACCGCTCTGCGGCGACTGCGTGATCCGGAAGTACTGCCGGTACTACCGGGATTTACCGGATGACCAAAAAAAGGACTAATTCTTAAAAAAAAAGAGGACCGAATTTTTTGTCTGTCTCTTCCTATTCTAGAGAGTATTAACTCCCGACCACGAGCCGGATCGCCTGGAATGCGCCGTACCCGATCAGTGCGCTTATGGGGATAGTCAGGATCCAGGCTATCATTATGCTGCGTGCAACGCCCCACTTTACCGTACTTGCGCCCATGGTCGTACCTACCCCCATGATGGACGAGCAGATAACATGCGTCGTACTCACCGGGATGCCTGCTGCCGATGCGCCAAGGATGGTTGCCGCCCCGGCGGTCTCTGCCGCGAAACCGTGCACTGGGCGGAGCTTGGTGATCTTGTATCCCATGGTCCGCACGATCCGCCATCCGCCGGCGAGGGTCCCGAGAGCGATTGTGGTATAACAGATAATAATCACCCAGAACGGCACCGACAGATGGCTGGAATTGGCATTTGCACCATAATATCCCAGGGAAAAGAGGAGCGGGACAATGATCCCCATTGTCTTCTGGGCATCGTTTGTCCCGTGGCTGAAACTATAGGCTGCCGCAGAGCAGAGCTGGAGTCTTTTGAAATGGCCTTCTGCTGTCGGTTTGCTTGCTTTCCTTGTGATCCAGAGGATCGCGGCCATAAACAAAAAGCCGCAGGTAAGCCCGATCAGCGGGGAGAGGACCATAAAAAGGGCCACCTGGCCTACCGTTGCCCACTTGATGGCTACAAGCCCGGCCGCGGAGATACCGGCGCCGGCAAGACCGCCGATCAGCGCATGGGACGAGGAGGTGGGCAGGCCAAAGAACCAGGTGATCAGGTTCCAGCTGATCGCCCCGGTTAGGGCAGCAAGGACGATATAGGGGATAATTCCGGCCGCAACCACATTAAGCTGGACGATGTTTGCAATTGTATCTGCCACTGCCACACCAAAGCCGAATGCTGCAAGAAAGTTGAAAAAAGCAGCAAAGATCACGGCGTTCCGGGGCGAGAGGACTTTTGTGGAGACCACCGTTGATATTGAATTTGCCGAGTCATGGAACCCGTTGGTGAAATCAAAGACGAGTGCGATGATGATAATCGCAACAATAAGGATGAGCGGGGCAGGGATCATAGCCTCCCTCCGTTATGCACAGTATGCAACGCCTTCGCCTCACGAGTGCCGGATGGCGATATCGGAGAGTACGTTTGCCACGTCCTCGCAGTAATCGGTCGCCGTTTCGAGGTTCTCGTAAATGTCCTTGAGCTTGATGATCGCGATCGCGTCATTTGTCTTGAAGAGGTCGGTGACCGCCTGGGCAAGTACATCGTCTGCCAGGTTCTCAAGCCGGTTTACCTCGATGCAGCGCTCCTCGATATAGCGCGGGTCTTTAATCGAGCGGATTCCCTTGACCGCACCCTCGATCTCAACCACGGAGAGGTGGATGAGCTTTGCGAGCTCTGCCATGTGGATGTCGGTATCATCGATACCGTAGTAGAACATCTTCTCGGCAGAACTGTCGATGTTGTCCATCACGTCGTCCAGAGCCGAGGCAAGCCGGGAGATCTCCTCCGGGTCAAGCGGGGTAATAAATGTCCGGTTGAGCTGCTCGTAGATGCCGTGGGTGATCTGGTCCCCCTGGTGTTCGAGGAGCTCGATCGCGTGGCGCTTCTCCTTTACGTTGGTGAAGTCCTCGCTTAAGGTCACCAGCTGGTACGCTGCTTCCCGTGTGATTGCAGCCTGGCGTTCAAACATCTCAAAAAAGATCTTGTCCTGCGGAATCAGCAGTTCCCGTAAACCCATAACACAAACCCACTGCTAATGGCGCAGGCGAACTAAAAAATATAGCGAAATATAGTGTTCACGGGAGGAGGGGCAAAACAAGGGTCAGGGCCATGTAGCCGGCCCATGCGCAGGCAGCGGCAAGCGGGATGGTGATCACCCATGCCGTCATCATCTCGCGCACTACGTTCCAGTGGACTGCGTTCTTGCCCCGGGTGACCCCGACCCCGACAATTGCCCCGCTGATCACATGGTTTGAGGAGACCGGGATACCGTGCATGGTGACAAACGCAAGCGTCGTGCTCCCTGAGGTCCCTGCGCAGAAACCCTGGTAGGGCCGGATCTTTGTGATTCCCTTTGCCATTTTGTCTACCACCTTCCATCCGCCAAAGCAGGTGCCAAGGCCGATTGCAATGGCAGAGAGCAGGACAACCCAGGTGGGCACCGCAAAGGTGGCAAGGATGCCGGCGGAGACAAGGAGCGCGGTGATCACACCCACTGCGTGCATCCCGTCATTTGCCCCGTGACCGGTTGCCTGGAAGAGGCTGGCAAGGATCTGGAGCGGGGTAAAGACCCGCTTCATCCGGTTCTGGCGCGAGGTCCGGAAGAGGTGCGAGACAAGCAGATCAAACAGGAACGCGATGGTGGCCCCAAGGACCGGGGAGATGAAAATGAAGAGCACAACTGCAAAGAGGCCGGTGAGCTTGAGCAGGCCAAATACAATGGCGAGCGGGATCGCGAGGCCCGCCCCGCATATCGCCCCGATAAGGAGGGCAAACCGGTAATCCCCGTGCAGGGCAGCGGTGATGGCAGCAAGGACCACGGCCCCGGTAACTGCGCCAAGCACTCCCCAGCCCAGCGCTCCAAGGACCATGCTTCCTGCAGGGAGGATGACGGCAGTAAAACCAAACCCGGCAATGCTTGCACCGATAAGTCCCCCGATCAGCGCATGGCTGCTGGAGAGCGGAATGCCGATCCGGGTAGCAGAGAAGACAAGCGCAATGGAGGCAAGCATCCCCACGATGATGGTTGCCGGGGTCATAGCGCCGGAAGAGACAATGGCAGTCCCGATGGTGGCAGCAACAGCAGTCGTGAACACAAACGGCCCAAACATATTGCAGACCCCGGTCAGAAAGACCGCTTTACCCGGGGAGAGCGCACGGGTGGCTACTACTGTTGCCACACCCTGGGCTGCATCGGTAAGGCCGTTAAAGAAGTTCAGCACCAGGGCCACAAAGATGCCAAACAGGATGACAGGATCGTAACCGGTCATGAGTGGCTCATCGAGATATCAACCAGTGCATGCCCGACATCGTTGCATTTCTCCATCACCTTTCCCATGCTCTCGTAGATATCCTTGAGCTTGATTATCATCAAAAGATCCTGGGTCTTAAAGAGGTCGAGCACCGCCCGGGAGAGGAGTTCGCCGGAGAGGTTATAGAGCCGGCTGATCTCAAGGACATGGCTGTTGACATCGGCCGGTTTCTGGAGGGTAGCAAGGGCATCCATGGCATCGGAGATCTCCTGGGCAGTCATCAGGATCAGGTACGAGTATTCCTTGAGGACATCGTCCGACTGTGTCAGGCCGTAGGTGGCGATCTGGTGGGTGACCCAGTCGATCTTATCCAGCACATCGTCAAGAGCGGGGGCAAGCCGGGCAATCTCGTCCGGTTCGAGCGGGGTGATCAGCGACTCGTTGAGACGCTCATAGATGTGCCGGGTGGTCTCGTCGCCGAGATGCTCAATCTGGCGCACCTTATGCGACTTCTCGGTACCGTTGGGGAGCTCGTGGGTGATCTCGTTGAGGGTTTCGGCAGACTCTTTGATCTTTGCTGCCATATCCTTAAAGAGGATAAAAAAGATCTGGTCTTCGGGCAGGATCAGGTCGCGGATGCGCATAATCTCAAAGATAACGAGAGATTTGGTAGTATTTATAGTATCTGCGGAGACGCCCGCCGATCAGGGATTTTTCCTTAAAATGTATGAAATATGCCCGGTGATCGGGAAAGGATCTTTCTGGCAAAGGAGTTCACAAAAACGCGGAATGGACTGGGCGGGAATTGAACCCGCGGCCTCTCCCATGCCAAGGGAGCGTAATACCACTTTACCACCAGCCCGCTCTAACCATGTTGCACGGCATAGGTTAAAAGAATTGGGTGGCGCAGGGCCATTATTGCCCGGGCCTGCCGGGTCAGGCCTTGGGGGCAGCGGGCGCCTTTCTCGGCGGATTGTGTTTCCCGTTCTTTTTTTCCGGCTCCTTTGTTGCTTCGCCTTCTTTTGAGGCGTGGCCGATCCACGCGAGCACCTTTTTTCGTGCCACCTGCAGATCGGCCTTATGCACGATCCTCCCGTCCACGATGCAGGGTTGCAGGAGCGGGATGGCGTTTGCGGGCGGGACCTGGCCCAGGGGCAGGGTCCGGTGCTTCCCGCAGACCAGCTCGTACACCTGTTTTCTCCCACTTCGCTTTCCTCGCTTTGCCTTTGGCTTTCCCTCGATCTCCACAATGTCCAGGGCAAAGTCGATCACCGGGGCATTTGCGATCGCTCCTTCGATCCCAAACGCATCCACGCAGTCCCGGTATAAGATCACGTCCTCTTTTGTGACCCCGCCAGAGAGGAATATCTTCACCTGGGGGTAGCCGTGCGAATCGAGCTCCCAGCGGACCTCCTCGATGATAGCTCGCATGTTCCCCCGACGCGAGCGCGGGGTGTCAAGCCGGACTGCCGTGGCTCCGCACGCAGCGGCACGCAGCGACTCGGTCTTCTCATCACAGTAGGTATCGCAGAGCATGATGCGCGGCACCTCTTTTGGGGCATCGCGGTCAAAAGCGCGCCAAGCGTCATCGGGAACAGAGAAGCACATCACCATCGCGTGGGGCATGGTTCCGACCACCGGCATTCCCGCGGGCGCGCAGGTATTGGAGACACCATCTGCTCCCCCGATCCATGCGGCCCGTTCGATCATGGTTGCAATGGCCGGGTGCTGCCGCCGGGACCCAAAGGAGTACACGGGCCGTCCCTTTGCCTCGCACATGATATGGGCTGTTGCCGAAGCAATCCCGGAGGCATGGCAGAGGAACCCGAGGATCGCAGTCTCGTACCGGCAGAAATCCCGGTACCGCCCGGTGATGCGCAGCACCGGCTCGCCCGCAAAAAAGAGCGTTCCCTCCGGCATGGCGTCTACCATGACCGGCAATCCTTCAAGGAGTGCGATTACATCGGCCATGCCACAGACAATCCCCCATGTGTCGGGGAGGGCTGCCGCGGTCACCTCCATGGATACGAGTGGGTTTATCTTTTCCCGTGCAAGCACTTCTTCGGTGCGGACAAAGTAGATGTCCGTGCACTCCCCCCGTTTTATCGTCTCGTCGCTGACGGTATCGAACATGCCCATGAAGAGTGTGGGGCAGGCACGCTCTTTACGTTTACTGGCCCGGGACAGCCGCGTACGCTATCTATTAGTGCCGGGGCACACAACCTTTTCTTCGACAAACCATGGCGCGGCTTCTCCCTGTAATAACGATTCCCGGCAGCCGGTGCAGAAGGTGTGCCTGATGCTTGGCATCATCGGCGGGACAAGCCTGCTCTTCTCCACGCTTCCGGCACTGAAAAAAGAGACCGTGGCAACACCCTTTGGCGAGGCTGAACTCCTCTGTGGGGATATTGTCATGCTCATGCGCCACCAGTATGGCAGGCCGCCGCACCGGATCAATTACCGGGCAAACCTTGCTGCCATGGCTATCGCCGGTGTCGATCATATCGTGGCCTTTGGCTCATCGGGATCGCTCAAAAAGGAGATCCCGCCCGGCACCACCCTGATCCCGACCGATTACGTGAGCATGGCAGATATTCCCTCTATCCACGATCACGCGATCGAGCATGTCCGCCCCGAACTCTCCCGGGCACTTGCAGAGAAACTCGCCGCAGTGGTCCCGGAGGCACGCCTCGGGGGCGTGTATGTCCAGACCCGGGGGCCACGGATCGAGACCGTAACAGAAGTAGCGGCCCTGGCACAGATCGCCGATGTTGTGGGAATGACGGTGGCCTCCGAAGCTACGCTCGCCTGCGAACTGGACATGGAGTTTGCCGCGCTCTGCACGATCGACAACTATGCAAACGGCCTCGGGGCCGAAGTACTCACCTTCGAGCACATCCTCTCCACCTCAAAAGCCCACAGCCGGCGCACCGAGGAGGTCCTTGGGGCGATCATCCGCGAGATGGGATAAATCACCGGGGTTTTAGTTATGACCACACAGGAATCCGCAGATATCTTTGGGAACAACAAATCGATTCTCATCACTAACGTAAACGACGGCACCGGGCCGGTAGACATCTTCATTGACACAGAAGAGACCATCTCCGATATCGGCTGCGAGATCCGCAAGCGCCACCGGGGCGAGGCCGAGTTTATCGTGGACGGGGCCGGGGCGCTTGCGCTGCCGGGCCTTTCCAACACCCACACCCACGCGGCCATGTCGCTTCTCCGGGGCTATGCTGACGACATGATCCTGCAGGACTGGCTGGCGCAGAAGATCTGGCCGCTTGAGGCCCACCTGACCGCAGATGATGTGTACTGGGGGACCCGGCTTGCCTGCCTTGAGATGATCCGGACCGGCACCACTGCGTTTAACGACATGTACTTCTTTATGGAGTCCGCGGCAAAGGCCGTGGACGAAGCCGGGATCCGGGCCCTGCTCTGCTATGGTTTTATCGATCTGGGTGATGCGGAGAAACGGGAGCGCGAGTGCCGGGCCACCGAAGCGCTGGTTGCGCATATACGGGGCCTGAAAAACTCCCGGATTCACGCCGCAGCAGGCCCGCATGCCCCATACACCGTCTCACCCGAGGGCCTGAAATGGTGCGCGGAATTTTCCCGCGAGCAGGATATCCCCGTTCATATCCACCTGTCAGAGACAGAAAAAGAGGTAAATGACTGCGTTGCCCGGCACAAAAAACGGCCGGCAGCACTGCTCGACGAGTGCGGCCTTCTCTCCCCCCGGACCATCGCGGCACACGGGTGCTGGCTTGATGATGCAGAATGTGCACTTCTCGGGAAACGCGGGGTAAGCGTCTCCCACAACCCGGCAAGCAACATGAAGCTTGCCACCCACCGGGCACTGCCTTACCGGGAGCTCGTGGCTGCCGGGGCAAACGTCTGCCTTGGGACCGACGGCTGTGCCTCGAACAACAACCTCGACCTCTTTGAAGAGATGAAGATCGCAGCGCTCCTCCAGAAGTTCTTCTGGAACGATCCTACCGTCCTTGCGGCACCGGAAGCGCTTGGTATGGCAACCGCAAACGGGGCAAAGGCGCTCGGGTTTGGCGACGGGGCGCTTGTGGCAGGGGCACCGGCCGATCTCATCCTTGTCACCACCCGCACCCCTGCAAACACCCCGCTCCATAATGCCGCTTCAAACCTTGTCTATGCCTGCAGCGGATCTGCCGTGGAGACCACCATCTGCAATGGCCGGGTGCTTATGTTCGACCGGGAGATCCCGGGCGAGGAGAAGGTCCTTGCGGAGGCTGCCGGTGCAGCCGCACGACTGGTGAAACGTGCGCAGACTCCTTCCTGAACCTTCTGGTGTTCCCTGCACCGGCCAAATCCGATATTCTTTTACTCTATCCCCTCGAACCGGAGAGGTATGACTTCCTGCGAACACCACCCGGAACATGCACACTCCACAACCTGCCGTGTATGCAAATCCGAGTACTGCCATGACTGCCACCCCTCTTCGCTTGGCATCTGCGAGAAGTGCGCGTACAAGATCCTGATCGGTCTTGTGGTCATCATGGTAATTGTATCGTATATAGCGTGGTTCGGCGTGTACTAACTCGCACACCTGGTTTGCGCGGCAACGGGCGGTTGTCCCGGGACTCCCGGGATGGCGGCCTTTTTCCTGTCCGTTCTGCGGCACCCGGAACCTGTACCCCCAGTCTCTTACCGAAATACACACCATGTCCCCCGATGTTCCTGCCCTCTGTAATGCCGGATGCCAGGACCCGGCCATCTGCCGGATGCCGGCCCTGCCGGTCACCGCCACGGAAAAACGGATCGTTCTCTTAATTGCCATTCTTTCCGGTTTCCTCACCCCGTTTGACGGATCGGCGGTCAATATCGCCCTCCCCACGATCGGATCCGCGTTCCACATGGACGCGATCTCGCTCTCCTGGGTAGCGACTGCCTACCTCCTTGCCTCCGCACTCTTCCTTGTCCCCTTCGGCAAGCTCGCAGACATTTACGGGAGGAAGAAGATCTATTTGTGGGGAATTTGCGTCTTTGGTGCAGCCTCGCTTATCATGACGTTCGTTGCTACCGAACAGCAGATGATTGCGGTACGGGTCCTCCAGGGTATCGGAGCCGCCATGATCTTCGGTACCGCGATCGCCATCCTGACCGCGGTCTTTCCCCCGGGCGAACGGGGCAAGGCGCTTGGGATCTACATCACCTCCGTGTACCTGGGCCTCTCCCTCGGGCCGTTCTTCGGGGGTGTCCTCACCGATGCCTTTGGCTGGCGGAGTATCTTCTACATCAACGTCCCAATTGCGATCACGGCGGCAGTTCTGATCGTCTGGAAACTCCGGGGCGAATGGGCTGAATGCGTGGGCGAGAAGTTCGATCTCGCCGGATCGCTTATCTACAGCCTTGGCCTGATCGCGCTTATGGTCGGCTTCTCGGTGCTCCCCGATATTTCCGGAGGTGCTCTCGTGGTCGCCGGCCTTCTCCTCATTGGTGCATTCGTCTGGTACGAACAGCGGCAGGCATTCCCGGTTCTCAACATGCAGCTGTTTTTCAAAAGCCGGATCTTCGCGTTCTCCAATATTGCTGCGCTCATCAACTATTCGGCTACCTACGCGGTCGCCTTCCTGCTCAGCCTTGACCTCCAGTACACCAAGGGTTTCTCGGCGGAATATGCCGGGGTTATCCTGATAGCCTCGCCGTTCTTCCAGATGATTGTCTCCCCTTTTGCGGGGAAACTCTCTGATAAGCACGATTCCCAGGTACTTTCATCGCTGGGTATGGGCCTGACCGCACTTGGCCTGTTTCTCTTTATATTCCTCAATGAGTCTACGCCGCTCTGGTACATCATCGTGGTGCTCATTATTCTCGGAATCGGTTTTGGCCTCTTCTCCTCCCCGAACATCAATGCGATCATGAGCGTGGTGGACAAACGGTATTATGGCGTTGCATCGGGTATCAACTCCACGATGCGGTTGTTGGGCCAGATGCTCTCCATGGGGATTGCGATGATGATCTTTGCCATCGTGATCGGCCAGGTGGAGATCACGCCTGCAAACTACCCTCAGTTCACCCAGAGTCTCCATTGGGCGTTTGTCCTCTTCACGGTCATGTGCGTGGCCGGGATCTACTTCTCCCTCGCCCGAGGAAAACAGGAGGGACAGACGGTGGTGGAGGGATAACTTCTCATCACTTTTTGAGGGGAATATAACCTCGTGTGCCTGGGCGTTGCAGTCCAAAAACAAAAGAACTCTTTCCCGGGATAACGATTCCTTCCCGCATCAGGACCCCTCGCGGGGCATGGCGGGGCAAGGGAGTTGTTGCAATACGTTGGAAAATTGTTCTGTCAATACCCGGAACAGGGCTTCGGAGTATTTTTAGTTCCTCGCTGCCGCGGGAGCAATCGCAACGAATGGTGCAGAAATAACCGTGCTTTGAATCTTTCAGGATTATCCGGTTTTTTGTGAGGATATGCGGGGAGATTTGTTACACGATTGCAGGAATCAAAAAAGGCTCTCCAATGAAGGGTGAGAAAAACCTCCCCTGCCCTTCACGCGGTCTTGATCTTGTCTGCTGCTTCAAGGCCGAGCCTTTTGATCGACTCTTCCCGCATGACAAACTTCTGGATCTTGCCGGTCACGCTCATGGGGAAGTCATCAACAAAAAGCACGTAACGGGGGATCTTGAAATGGGCGATCTTCCCTTTGCAGAACTCCTTAACCTCGTCTTCCGTGAGCGCCTGGCCGGCCTTGACCTTGACCCATGCGCAGAGTTCCTCGCCGTACTTGATGTCCGGCACGCCGACTACGTACACATCAGAGACCTTCTCGTGGTGGTGGAGGAACTCCTCGATCTCCCGCGGGTAGATGTTCTCCCCGCCCCGGATCACCATGTCCTTTAACCGGCCAACAACCTTGAAGTAGCCCTCCTCGTCCATCGTGGCAAGATCGCCGGTGTGGTTCCAGTGGTCCTTGTCGAGCGTTGCATGGGTGGCAGCCGGGTTATTATAATAGCATTTCATCACGCAGTAGCCGCGGGCGCAGATCTCCCCGACCTCCCCCATGGGAACAATCTTGCCGGTTTTCGGGTCAATAATCTTGAGCTCGGTATGGGGGAAGGCCTTCCCGATTGTGGTGACCCGGCGTTCGAGTGGATCTTTTGTCGTTGTCATTGTGACGCCCGGCGAGGTCTCGGTCTGGCCGTACACGATCACGATGTCCCGCATGTTCATCTTCGTATTGACTTGCTTCATCACCTCGATCGGGCAGGGCGAGCCGGCCATGATGCCGGTGCGGAGGGAGGAAAGGTTGTACTTTGAGAAGTTCGGGTGCGAGAGCTCGGCAATGAACATCGTGGGGACACCGTGGACTGCCGTGCAGCGCTCCTTTTCTATGGTCTTTAAGACTTCCTCGGCATCAAAGGTAGGACAGGGAAGCACCATGGTCGTGCCGTGGGTGGCCGAGGCCATGTTGGAAAGGACCATGCCAAAGCAGTGGTAGAAGGGTACGGGGATACAGAGCCGGTCTTTCTCGGTAAAGCCCATGCCCTCGCCGATGATGTAGCCGTTGTTCAAGACCCCGTGGTGAGTGAGGACAACGCCTTTGGGAAATCCCGTTGTGCCGCTCGTGTACTGGATGTTGATCGGGTCGTCAAAGGTGAGGGCCTCGCCGCGCTCCACGAGCTCGTCCATGGTGATGTCATCGGCCTTTTTGATGAATTCGTCCCAGGTAAAGGTGCCGTTGTACGGGATGTTACCCATGAAGACGACATTTTTTAAGAAGGGGAATTTTTCGCTTGAGATCCTTCCCGGCTTCTGCTCGTAAGCCTCGGGGCAGGCCTCGTAGAACATACCTACGTAATCAGAGGTCTTGAACCGGCCCTGCAGGATGAGGGTCTGGATCTCGGACTGCTTGAGGGCGTACTCGAGCTCGTATGTGCGGTAGGCCGGGTTGATGTTGACCATGATCGCCCCGATCTTTGCGGTGGCAAACTGGATCACGATCCATTCGGCGTGGTTCATCGCCCAGATCCCGACACGGTCGCCTTTATCGACCCCAAGGCCCATAAGAGCCCGGGCCACGAGGTTTACCTGGGAGAGGAACTCCTTATAGGTCCACCGGATGTTCTGGTGGACGGAGACTATTGCCTCGTTCTCCGGGTACCTGGCCGCAATATGGTCGATCATCTCACCCATCGTCATTCCCAGCAGGGGGAATTCCGAGGTCCCGCACGTATAGCTCCCCTTGTCCATCGTAAAATATGGAGCAATCACAGAATATATGGCTGATGGCCGGAACTCCAGGACTGATTAAAAGTCCCTGACCAAGGGAAAACCATTAAATTTCGTCAGCGCGATTTTGTACAGTCAGCTGTGGCAACACGCTGCATGACGGGCGGGGTTGTGGCCAAGCCCGGAATGGCGACGGGCTCCAGCGGTCTTTGCGTTCAAAAAACGTGCTCGCAGATGATGAACAATGGGTCTGCTGAAATTGATGATGACCCGTTGGAGCACTGATGCGCATGTCGGAGAGACCCGTCGATCGTGAGTTCAAATCTCACCAACCCCACGTTTTAAAAAAAATGCTGTTTTCGTAAAAATATTGGCCGCAGGGCCTGTTCCTCCTTTATGGGTACTCTTTCGAAGAATACTGGTTATCAGGTGAAATTCTACGGTTCCCGGCTCAGCCGGAGGGAATAGTATTCCATATTGACTGTGGGGCCAAAGATATTTTCATGCCCGGTGGAGATGGTAACCGTTGCGGATTTTGCGAGAGGGAAATGGGTCGTGATACTGAAGATCTCATTGTTACCCGGAGGAAACTGCGCTGCAGTGCCGGAAAACACCAGCTGGCCGTTTGCCTCTATCCGGAGCCACCGGTTTTCCGGAGTATCTGTTGGTGACATTTGCCCCACGAATGTGAGGGTATTCCAGCCTTCACCAGAGGGATCGGTGAAAGTCTGCCATATGTCAGATTCCGTGGATCCGGCGAGGAGGCTGATATTGGTGCCGTATTCCCGTGACCATCGGTAATCCGTGGCCCGTTCTCGGAGCAGGGCCCGACTTCTTTACCTGACCACGTGGAAGTGTGCTGCCAGCCGCTCCAGTCATCCATGGTATGCCATACAAGGGTGAGTGAGTTATCAGAGGAATTTGTTGTCCCGGGCATGACTGCCTGTGTTACCGGAAGAGTCCCACTGCTTTCCAGCCGGGCAGATGCAGGGATTCCCTGAATAAGTTGAAAAGCGATTAACGACAGAAGAATGACGATCGCGACCAGGCATATAGCCGCGATAACCTGGAATCCGGCCCGGTTCCCTGACCAGAAGCCTGAAATCCGACATCCGCACTCCGGGCAGATCTCGGCATTTTCATATTTGAGTGCCGTACCGCACCCGGGGCAATACTTCATAGTTCCCGTGTTTGAGCTGCAGGACACTTAATGCTGGCGATGAATGAAAAAAATCCTGTGGTTCAGGGAGGAAACTCCTTTTCAACTCCCGTTTTTGCCCAAAAAAGGAGCCACGTTTTTACGCGTTCCCGCAAATATCCCGGGCCCTCTCACCGGAAGGCCTACTGTTTTATGAAGGAAGAGACCACTTCCCTTTCATGAGCTGCGAACTGCACGTTGTTGATGCCTTTACCGGGCATCCCTTCCGCGGGAACCCGGCGGCGGTCTGCATCCTTGACGGCCCGGCCGACCCGGGCTGGATGCAGGAGGTTGCGGCCGAACTCAAACACTCGGAGACCGCGTTTCTCCATCCCGGTGCCAAGGGCTGGAACCTGCGGTGGTTTACCCCCACGCGGGAAGTGGAGCTCTGCGGCCATGCTACCCTTGCCTCCGCCTTTGTGCTCTGGCAGACCGGGCGGGCAGGAGCAGGATCGCCAATCTCCTTTGATACGCTCTCGGGAACGCTTACCGCACGGCAGGACCGGGCAGTGATCACCCTTGATTTCCCGGCGGATCCGGTTCAGGCGATCCCGCTTATTTCCGGGCTCGATAAAGCGCTCGGGGCCGCCCCGGTCTTTACCGGAAAGGGCAGGTTCGATCTTCTCGTGGAACTTCCCACCGCTGCGGATGTCTGCGACTGCGAACCGGACATGGCGGCACTTGCAGCGCTTCCCGCCCGGGGGATCATCGTAACCGCAGCTTCCGATCTCCCGGACTTCGATTTTGTCTCCCGGTTCTTTGCTCCGTCGGTCGGGATACCGGAAGACCCGGTGACCGGCTCCGCGCACTGCTGCCTTGGCCCGTACTGGGGGGCAAAACTCCACAAGACCGAACTTGCCGGGTTCCAGTGCTCTGAACGCGGCGGGTCCGTGAAGGTCACGCTTGCGGGAGAACGGGTGATCCTTGGCGGCCATGCAGTGGACGTGTTCTCGGGACAGCTCCACGTGTGAGTGCGGCATCCCCGGTCACCCCCGCGTAATCTTATCATGGTTGACGGTCACATAAGTAAGAGGAGATAAAAGATTCACATGTATCTTGTCGGAGAAGCACTCATCGGCGAGGGCGCAGAACTCGCGCACATCGACCTGCTGCTCGGAAGCAAGGAAGGCCCGGTCGGATCCGCGTTTGCAAATGCGGTATCCCAGCTGTCCATGGGACACACCCCGCTCCTTGCAGTCGTCCGCCCTAACCTGCTCACCAAGCCCGCAACCGTCATCATCCCCAAGGTGACGTTAAAGGACATGGAGCAGGTCAACGAGATGTTCGGTCCTGTCCAGGCAGCGGTTGCAAAGGCAATTGCTGACAGCCTTGAGGAAGGCGCGTTCAAGGATATCAACATCGAGGAGATCGCGATCATCGCGTCGGCCTTTGTCCACCCTGAGGCAAAGGACTACAACCGGATCTACCGGTACAACTACGGTGCCACCAAGCTCGCCCTCCACCGGGCGCTTGATAAGTTCCCGGACGAGAAGACCCTTGTGTACGAGAAGGACCGGGCTGCGCACGGTATTATGGGATTCAAAGTGCAGCGCCTCTGGGACCCGCCGTACCTGCAGGTCGCCATGGACCTCGTGGACATGGGCAAGGTTGCCCAGGTCTTAAAGGAAGTGCCGCAGAACGACCACGTGATCATCGAGGCGGGAACGCCGCTGATCAAGAAGTTCGGCCTGCACGCTATCGGCGAGATCCGGAAACTCCGCCCCAACGCGTTCATCATCGCGGACATGAAGATTCTCGACACCGGCAATCTCGAAGCCCGCATGGCAGCCGATGCCACCGCAGACGCGGTCGTGGTCTCGGGTCTTGCCCCGACCTCGACCATCGAGAAGGCAATCTCCGAGGCCCGCAAGGTGGGCATATACTCGATCATCGATATGCTCAACGTCCAGAACCCGGCAAAGCTTATCGAGAAGCTCAAAGTGAAGCCTGACATTTTCGAGCTCCACCGTGCCATTGACACCGAGGAGACCGCCCATGCGTGGGGCGACATCCCGGCCATGAAGAAGGCAGCAGGCGGGAAACTGCTGGTTGCAACGGCCGGCGGCATCCGGGTCGAAGTCGTGAAAGACGCCCTCAAGGCAGGCGCAGATATCCTTGTGGTCGGCCGGAGCATCACGGCGAGCAAGGACATCGGGCATGCAACCGATGAGTTCCTTGACCAGCTCAACCGGGAAGAGATCGACCAGTTCCGGATTATGACTGATTTCTAAAACCACCCATTTTTCCCATACGTTTTTTTTTTTAAAGAATTCTGTGACCCGCCGTTCACGGTATGCCCTTTGCGGATCGGTTCAAAAATGAACCGACCCTATGGAACAAAAATTGACCTGTGTATCTGTTCACGTAACCCATAATCGGGGGGAAACCGGGCTCTCTTTTGCCGGGGTATGCGACAGCTCCTGGACCCGGATCAGGAACCACCTCTTATCCGCA
>Ga0181520_10004330_pt1 | contig 23878 bp, 19 predicted proteins | sample PEATcosm2014_Bin_29_FD_132451 | JGI IMG/M metagenome (GOLD analysis project Ga0181520, IMG submission 132451) | Peatland microbial communities from MTU Mesocosm Facility, Houghton, MI, USA - PEATcosm2014_Bin02_30_metaG | ecosystem: Environmental > Terrestrial > Soil > Wetlands > Peat | place...
CTGGCAGCTCTTCGGCGGCACGGCTCCAGGCTATCCGCGCGTGCAGGCCATCTGCGATTACGTGCATAATCGTATTTTCTTCGACTACCAGAACGCCCGCGCGACCCGCAGCGCCGCGCAGGCTTTCGACGAGCGTACCGGCGTTTGCCGCGACTACGCCCATCTGGCCATCGCCTTCTGCCGCGCGATGAACATTCCCGCTCGGTACTGCACCGGCTACCTGGGCGATGTCGGAACGCCGCCTCCCTACCCCCCGGGCGATTTCGCGGCGTGGTTCGAGGCCTGGATCGGCGGCCGCTGGCACATCTTCGATCCGCGCAACAATGTGCCGCGAGCGAGCCGCGTCCTGATGGCGCGCGGCCGCGATGCGTCCGATGTCGCCATCGCCACCACCTTCGGTCCCAACCTGCTGGAAGGTTTCAAGGTCTGGACCGACGAGATCCGCGGAGCGGCGGCCTGATGTCTCTTCTCACCGTTTGCCACTCCACCGTCTACCATTACCGGGAGCCCGTCAGCCTGGGCGAACATCGCATGATGTTCCGGCCGCGCGCCAGTCATGACCTGCGGTTGATCCGAACCAACCTGCTCATCGCGCCGCGACCCACTCAGTTGCGCTGGCTGCACGATCCGTTCGATAACTCCGTCGCGGTTGCCACCTTCGACGGCGCCACGTCCGAGCTCCGCTTCGAAAGCACCGTGACGCTGGAGCATTTCGAAAATTCCATGCCGGACTATCCGCTCGAAGAGTATGCGCGAACGTATCCTTTTCGTTATTCCGATGAGGACTTTCCCAATCTCTCGCTCGCTCTGGCGCACCACTACCCAGGCGAGAGCGTTTCGGCGTGGGCGTTGCAGTTTCTGGATCCAGCGGATACTACCGCCACCATGAAAATACTGCGCGCCATGACCTGCGGCATTCGCCAGGAGTTCACCTACGCGCGCCGCACCGAGAAAGGCGTGCAGACTCCCGAGGAGACGCTGCGCACGCGGCGCGGCAGTTGCCGGGATTTCGCGGTCCTCATGATGGAAGCCACCCGGTCGCTGGGCGTAGCGGCGCGGTTCGTCAGCGGCTACATCTTCGTGCCCGCCAGTTCCGGCCTCACGGGCGGCGGAAACACCCATGCCTGGATTCAGGCCTATTTGCCCGGCGCCGGCTGGATCGATTTCGACCCCACCAACAGCATCGTCGGCAACCGGAATCTGATCCGCGTCGCGGTCGCGTGGGCGCCCGAGCAGGTGCTGCCCTTGTGGGGCACCTACGAAGGCCCCCCGGAAGCCTTCCTCGGGATGGATGTCACGGTGTCCGTCACCGAAGCCGCGGCGTGACGATCGTATGACGGCGCCTCGAATTCTTCGCCCGCGGGCGGCTGGCCGTTTCGTCCTTCTCTGCGATCACGCCAGCAGTTACATTCCGGCGGAACTGCACGACCTCGGCTTGCCGGCGTCCGAACTCGCGCGCCACATTGCATGGGATATCGGCGCGGCGGGCGTCACGGAGGCGCTGTCGGAAATCCTCGATGCCCCAGCCATACTCTGCACTACCTCGCGCCTGGTGATCGACTGCAACCGCCATCTCGACGCCGCGGACCTCATACCGGAAGTGAGCGACGGAACGTCGATCCCCGGCAACCTGCATCTGGGAGCAGCCGCCCGGGCGGCCCGCATCGAACGCTGGTTTCGCCCGTAGCATGACGCGGTCGAATCGATCTTGCTGGAGCGCGAGGCGCGGGGTGCGCCTTCCATCGTCATTTCCATTCACTCCATGACGCCTTCTCTCGCCGGTTGTGTAAGACCCTGGCAAATTGCCCTCTCGATCCATCTCGACCGCAGCCTTGCCGACCGTGTGCTCGCTGCTTTGCGCCAGCCCGGCGACATAACTGTGGGGGACAATCAACCATACGATCTTGACCCGGAGCTGGACTACAGTATTCCATTCCACGCCCTCCGCCGGAAACTGCCGCACCTCCAGGTGGAATTTCGCCAGGACGAGATTTCCGACGCGGCCTCCCAGCACCGATGGGCCCTGCGTTTCGCTCAGACCTTGATGTGAGGCGAAGGTCAGCGAATTCTCCGCGACGGTTCGGGTCAACATCGCTCTCCCAATCCTCGAGGTCCGAAGCTCGACGCGATGTTCAGGCGGGGCGCTACGAACGTGGGATCGAGCACGCACGCGCCGGCCTGATTGCGGATGACTCGATCAATCCGTAATGCCACCACACCCAGGCCGGGGACCCGCGCCACTCCAACGCGCGCCATCTTCTATAATGAGGTTTCTCCATCTGAAACCAACTTTTCTCTTAAAGGAGCATTCATGTCCTCGAAGCGTATCGGGATCCTGACTGGCGGTGGCGACGTCCCCGGATTGAACTCGGTCATCAAATCGGTTGTCTACCGGTCCGGCGAAGCCGGATGGGAGGTGATCGGCATCCGGCGCGGTTGGGAAGGCCTGACGCACGTCGATCTGCAGGACCCGGCCAGCCGCAGCCGTTACGTTCTGCCGTTGAACCGCGAGAATACCCGCACCATCGACCGCACCGGCGGCACCTACCTGCACAGCTCGCGCACGAACCCGTCCAAGATGTCGAAGCTGCCTCCCGTGCTCGAACGCCGCACTTTCCCCTCTCGGGAGACCACGAAGAAGGGTGTCACTTCCACCGTGTACGATGTCACGCCGGCGGTGCTCGAGAACCTGGAAGCGCTGGGGATCGAGTACCTGGTCGCGATTGGCGGCGACGATACCCTCAGCTACGCGGCCGAGCTGGATCGCCGCGGAGTCAAGGTGGTGGCCGTGCCGAAAACCATGGACAACGACGTGCAGAACACCGAGTACTGCATCGGTTTCTCGACCGCTATCTCGCGCGCCATGGATGCCATCGAACGGCAGCGGACCACGGTGGGTTCGCACGAGCGCATCGGCGTCTTCCGCGTGTTCGGCCGCGACGCAGGCTACACCGCGCTCTACACCGCTTATGTCACTTCGGTGCGCTGCTGCATCCCCGAGTACAAGGTGAACCTGCCGAAGCTGATCGAAATCCTGGTCAACGACAAGAAGCATAACCCTAGCAACTACTCGCTGGTGATTCTCTCCGAGGGCGCGGAGTGGGAAGGTTACAAGGTCAAGGAGTACGGCGAGGCCGACGCATTCGGGCATCGCAAGAAGATGAGCGTGGCCGAGGATCTGTCGAGCGAAATCAAGTCGGCCACCGGCGAGGAAACCATCGTCAGCGACCTGACCTACGACCTGCGCTCCGGCAGCCCCGATTTCGTCGACCGCCTGGTGGCGAACACCTTCGCCGGCATGGCCATGGACGCCATCGAGGAAGGCAAGAGCGGCCTGATGACCGCCATCAGCGGCGGCTGCTATACCATGGTGCCGATTCCCGATCCGAAGCTGGGTCCGCGGCATGTCGACGTCGCTACCATGTACAACACCGAGCGCTTCAGGCCGGTTTACGACCACAAGCTCGGACTGCCCATCTTCCTCACCAGGGCCTGAGGCTTGAACTGGAAGCACCTGTTTTCGCGGCGCGGCGCGCAGCTCACTGGCGAGTTGCGCGCACGCATCCGCGCCTCGTTCGACCGCGCCGCCGGCGATGAACAGCACTTTCCCACCACCATCGATCCGCGCATTTATCATGTGACGCTGATCCGCCGGCACCTGGGCCAACTGGCCGGGCGGCGCGTTCTCGACGTGGGCTGTGGCAAAGGCCGCTTCGCCCGCGTTCTGCACGACCAGGAACCGGCATCCGAAATCTTCGGCTTGGACCTTTCCCTCGAGATGCTGCGGTTCGCGCCCGCGGGCGTTCGCGTCTGCGCTGGCTCGATGACCGAACTGCCGTTTCCCGACGCCGCTTTCGATGCCGCCTACGCCACCGAAAGCCTCGAACACGCGGTCGAAATCGCCCAGGCCGTGAGCGAGATCTGCCGCGTGGTGAAGCCCGGTGGAGGGATCGTCATTATTGACAAAAACGCCCGTGCGCGCGGGCGCCTGGAGACCCCCGAGTGGGAGCGCTGGTTCACCCGCCGCGAACTCGAGGGCCTCTTAAAACGCCACTGCCGCCAGGTGGAGAGCCGCGACATTTCCTACTGGGAAGACGTGCCTCCCGACGGCCTGTTCCTGGCCTGGCTGGCGGTGAAGTAGGCCGCCAGCCGTTCGATCGGCGGCAATCCACCGCCGCAACGCGCTATTGAGCCGGCGCGTTCGTCCGGATGTCCGGGAACATGAAAAACCCGCCCCCGGATCGCGGTGTGGTCCGCCGGCCATCGCTAGTTACCATGACCGGCGCCGGCGCGACGACCGCCGTCCGCACCTCGTTGCCGCTGTCGACCACCACGATGCGCAGGGTCAGGGTGGGCGAGCCGGGACTGCTCAGTTGCATGGTGCCGGTGCAGTCGGCGTTGAGGCTGTACGTTCCCGTACCTGGGCGATCGGGGGTCGTATAACCGGAAATGGATCCGTGAATGTTGTCCGTCTGGGTCAGGTTGCCATCGCCGTCGAAGCTGGTCATGGCAACTCCCACGACCGTCTCAATCGTAGTGGCGCCAGGGGCTGAAGGCCTCGTGCCGGTGACTGTAAACCCATAGTCACCTTGCAGGGTGGCATTCGTACAGGTGACGTTCTCTTGCCCCCAAAGGGCAGTTGCTGTGAGCAGTAATACAGTAAGTGTGATCTTCATTTGTCCTCTCCTCCTTGAGTGAACGTTGTTGGTGAGTTTTACTAGTCGCTGGCGGCAGCGACGCGATATCACGATTCGGCTTCCAGCCGGCAGCGCCGGCCGTGATCTAAGGGGAGCATACGCGACCGCAGCGTTTATGTCGATGGTCCGCAGGTTTCTTGTTGCTTGAATGTTCATCCCCAGGTAATCCGGGCGGAATCACTTACTTACGGCGTTATGTCTCCGCGTTTGGAGCGCGAAACATGGGTCCGCAATCGGCAGCGGATGCTATATTGGACTCCAGTTATGGGCGCCGCCGGCCGAAGACCCCACCGACTCCGCTTCGCCACATTCGAGGTTGACGCCAGCTCCCGCGAACTCTTCAAACAAGGCCGCAAGGTCAAGCTTCAGGAGCAGCCGTTCGAGCTTCTTCTCGCCCTCCTGGAACGGCCGGGTGAGGTTTTGACGCGAGAAGAGCTCAAACAGCGGATCTGGCCGGACGCCACGGTGGTGGATTTCGATCGCGGCCTCAACCGCGCCATCAATCGCGTCCGTGGCGCTCTGGGCGACTCCGCCGAGAACCCTCGCTTTGTCGAAACGCTCCCCAGGCGCGGCTACCGTTTCATCGCTCCGGTTCGAGAATTCGACCTCACGGAGGTTATACCGGCAAGCAGCGGTGCCACGGAAGGCGTCAAACGGGAGCCACCGGCCGGCCCGGCGTCTCGCACTCGCGCCATCGCCGGCAAGCGGGCCCTTCTCGCGGCTGCCGGCGCCGTGGTTCTGGCAGCGGCCCTGCTCTGGAACCCCGGAAACTGGCGCGGTCGCCCGGCTGCGTTATCGCCGGGCCCGCAAGTCCGCTCAATCGCCGTCTTGCCGTTTGAGAACCTCTCGAACGACCCTGCCCAGGAGTACTTCACCGACGGGATCACGGATGAGCTCATCACCGACCTGGCCTCACTGGAAGGCGTCCGCGTGATTTCGCGTGCCTCCGTGATGTCCTACAAAGGCAAGCACCAGCCCCTTCCATCCATCGCCAGCGCCCTTGGCGTGGACGCCGCGGTGGAAGGTTCCGTGGCACGCGCGGGCCAAAGAGTACGGATTACGGCTCAGTTGCTGCTAGCGCGCGAGGACCGGCATCTTTGGGCCGAAAGTTTCGACCGCGATCTGGGGGATATCCTCACCGTGCAGCGGGAAATCGCCGCTGCGATTGCCCGGCAGATTCGTGCCCACGTTTCACCGGCGACCGTTTCACGCCGGCCAGCGATCAATCCCGCGGCGTATGACGAGTATCTGCAGGGACGGTTCTTCTGGAATCGAAGAAATATGCCGGACACGCTCACCGCCATCAGCTATTTCGAGCGCGCCATCGGGACTGACCCCAACGCGGCGGCTACCTGGGCTGGGTTGGCCGACTGCTACAACACACTGGCTGCCGAAGAGGGGGCTCCCAACCAGGAAGAGCTTTTCTCCAAAGCCACCGCCGCCGCGGTGCGCGCCCTGGAGATCGATCCTAATCTGGGGGAAGCTCACGCTTCCCTCGGATACACCTATCTTTTTCACAGTTGGGACTGGGCCGGCGCAAAGCGCGAGCTCGATCGGGCTGTCGAACTCAATCCTAATGACGCCAGCGCCCACGACTGGCTGTCGCACTATTCCGTCGCCATGCGGCAGTTTGACGCTTCTCTCGCCCACAGCCAGACCGCTTTGGAAGTCGACCCACTTAACCCCTTGCGGCGGGCGCATATTGTGTGGCACTTGCTCTATTCGCGCAAGTATGACGACGTCATCAGCCAGGGCCAGCGGCTTCTCCTGGAAGCCCCCAACCTCACCGGGGTTCTCAACTTCCTGGGGTTGGCATACCAACGGAAGCAGATGCTGCCCGACGCGATCGCAGTGTTCCAGAAAGCAGTAGATGCGACGCAAGGCGGCTCTATCGCCTTAGGGGACCTCGGCCACGCCTACGCCATTGCCGGTCAACGCAGCAAGGCAGAAGCCATATTGAAACAACTTCTCGCCCGCTCGCAGCACAAATTCGTTTCGCCGGAGATTCTGGCAGGGATTTATTGCGGGCTGAACGACCGCGAACGGGCCATGGACTGGCTCGAAAAAGCGTACACCGCGCGGGCGCCTGGTCTAGTCTATGGTCTGGTCTACATAGCTGTCGATGCGGGGTTCGACCCCCTACATTCGGAACCGCGATTCCAGGCGTTGCTTCGCAAGATGCAACTGCCCGCCGACTAATCGCGAACAGGGTGCCAGTTCGGCCACCGATTCCTTGCGGTCGGGCGGCACGGCCGACTCCCAATATCAAGGAGTTCGCCGAGCTGAGTGGCACGCAGCCAGAAGCGAGCTAAGTGTCTGCCGCGCGAGGCAGGCTTCGCGTAGGCCGGACGGTGCGCCCGCGGTTGCTTCAGCAGACCAGGTCTTCGCGGCCTACGTGCAGATCTTCCAGGTTGCCGAGGACGGTCAGCGCGATGTGGCGTGAGTCGAAGAACGTCCGCGCCAGTTCCTGCAGACCGCCGGCGGTCACCGCTTCGATGCTCTCCACCAGCTCGTCGAGCGAAAAGAAGCGGCCAAAATAGAGCTCGTTGCGCGCCAGGCCGGACATGCGCGAGGAGGTCGATTCCAGGCCCAGCACGAGCGAGCCTTTCAGGTAGTCCTTGGCGCGGCGCAGTTCTTCCTCGCCCACCGGCTGTTCCTTTAGATCGCGGAATTCCCTGAGGACCGAATCGACCACGCGGCGCGCGGATTCGCGCGATGTGCCGGCGTAGACCGACAGGCAGCCGGTATCGCGATAGGGGCTGAGCTCGGAGAAAACGGCGTACGCCAGGCCCTGGCGTTCGCGGATGTTCTGAAACAGCCGCGAGCTCATGCCGCCGCCCAGCAGGGTGTTGAGCACATACCAGGTGAAGCGCTCGCGGTGGGGCAGCGGGTGCGAAGGAACTCCCAGGCAGAGATGCACCTGCTCGAGCGCCCGCTTGTTGCGCAGCGCGATGCGCGCGTGGGTGTGCGGAGCCTGCTCGGCCGGCGCCGGCGGGCTCGACGGCAGTTCTTCGAAATACTGGCGCGCCAGGCGAACCAGCGTCTCGTGCGTCAGGTTGCCCGCCGCCGTTACGATCACGTTGGCGGGCGTGTAGACCGCGGCATAGTAATCGCGGATGGCGGCTTGATCGAGGTTGCCGACGGTCTCGGCCGTGCCCAGAATCGGTTTGCCCAGCGGATGGTCCTTCCAGAAGTTGGAAGAGAAGATCTCCTGCACCAGGTAATCGGGGCTATCGGCCTCCATCTTGAGCTCTTCCAGGATGACGCTCTTTTCCTTTGCGATGTCTTCGTCGCGAAACAGCGGGTGGAGCACCAGGTCGGCTAGCACGTCGAAGGCGCGCGACAGGTGCTCGTCGAGGACCTTGGTGTTGAAGCACACCAGTTCCTTGCCGGTGAAGGCGTCCAGGTTGCCGCCGATCGAATCCACCGAGCGCGCGATATCTTCGGCCGAGCGCTTGGTGGTGCCCTTGAACAGCATGTGCTCGATGAAGTGCGAGATGCCGTTGCGCTCCGCGGTCTCGCGGCGCGAGCCGGTGCATACCCAGATTCCCACCGAAACCGAACGCACGTGCGGCATGCGCTCGCTGATCACCCGCAGACCGTTCGCGAGCGTGGTCATTTCGATATCCCGAACCGGATTCGCAGATGTGGACATTTCGGAGAGGAACTGCTCTATCTTCTTTTTAACATTGTTCCGGGCCGGCCGGTGCGGCGAGCACCCGCAGGGGGCGTGCGACATGAAAGTGGCGAGCTCTTGGATCCCGTGAAGATCTGCCGGTATCCGAGCGTACAGCTACGCTCGGCCGCATCTTCAGCCCGGAGGGCGTTAGAAAACAGCCCACGGCGTAAGCCGTGGGAAAACCGTTTTTTCCCTGCCAGCCCCGGAACGGGGCGCAAGGTCGCTCGCCAAAAACGTCTTCCGCCCCGTTCCGGGGCTAAGCTCACCACCGTCCTTTCCTACGGCTTGCGCCGTGGGCTATGATCTTTCGCCCCTCCGGGGCTGGGCCCGCACTCAATGTTGGAACGCGATCCACTTTCATGTCGTGCGGGCACCGACGAGTGCTGTGCTGGAGCGGAGAGGTGCAAACGCGTCCTCGTACCTTTCTGGCGGTCCCGTTCGTCCTTCATAGTACAATTGAAACAACTGGAGTCCTCGATTTACATGAAATTGCACTCTGCCGCGATTTTACTGGGGTTCGCGGTCGCTGCGCTCCCGCTTCTCGCCGCCGATGTGCCGCCCATGGCGCGCCCCAAAGCCGGCAAAGTGGAAATCCTTCCGCTCGATCAAGTTAAGCCGGGTATGAAGGGCGTGGCCTGGACCGTGTTTCAGGGCGCCGAGCCGGAAGCCATCCCCATCGAAATCATCGGCCGCTGGAAGGATATGTGGGGGCCGAAGCAGGATATCATCATTGCCAAGATGGGCGGCAAGGCGCTGCGCACCAACGTCGCCGCGGGGATGAGCGGCAGCCCGGTCTACATCGATGGCAAGCTGGTGGGCGCCGTGGCGCTGCGGCTGAGCGTGTTCTCGCCGGATGCGATTTGCGGCATCACTCCCATCCAATCGATGCTGGAAATTCAGGATTTCGACCAATCGCGGCCCGACGATTCCCGCACGCCGGTCAAGCCTGCGCCGCACACCGACCAGGCTGCCGTTCCCGGCGAACTGCTCGGCCAACTGGTGGCCGCGGGCGCCGCGGCGGGCGGTTTCGCGTCCGACACGCCGATCATGGAGCCGATCGGCGCGCCGCTCGCGTTTTCCGGCTTCACCGACGACACTATGCGCGAGTTCAGTCCACTGTTCCGCCAAATGGGCGTCCACATGGCGCAGGGCGGCGCGGGCGGGGATCTGCGCGGCGGCCAGCCGGCGCCGGGATGGGAACACGCGCTCAATCCGGGCGACTCCGTGGCCGGCGTGCTGGTGGATGGCGATCTGACCGTCACCGGCCTCGGCACGGTGACCTACAACGACGGCAAGCGCGTGCTCGCTTTCGGGCATTCCTTCTTCAATCTCGGGCCGGTGGACATGCCGATGAGCAAGGGCGAGGTGCTGATGACGCTGGCCTCTTCCTATCGGCCGAACAAGATGGCCAACGCGACCGAGATCGTCGGCGCCCTTCATCAGGACCGGCACAGCGGCATCGAGGGCGTACTCGGCGGCGTCAGCCGGATGATTCCGGTGGACGTGCGCGTTCGCGCTTTCGACGATAAGAACCACGCTTCGCGAGAAAAGGAGTTTCACTTCCACGTCTTCGTGCAGCAAAAGTGGACGCCTTACCTGATGATGCTGACGCTGTACAACTCCGTCTCCGAGCTGAACGAATTCGCCGACGAAGCCACGTACCGGCTCAGCGGCCAGGTGGAGATGAACGGAGACCGGAACATCGCGCTATCCACCATGCAGACCACCGGCGAGATGCCGATGCCCGCGCCGATGTTGCTGGCCGGCTGGTTCGGCGACAAATTCAACCGGCTATACCTGAACAACGTGAAGACCCCGGAAGTGAAGCGGGTCAACGTGACCGTGGACCTGTTGCCAGAGCGGCGGATCGCGACCATCGAAAATGCGTGGGTGGACGACGGCGACGTCGAAGCCGGCCAGGCACTTCCGGTCAAAGTGTTCCTGCGGCCCTATCGCGGCGAACCCATCGAACGCGATTTCACCATCCACATTCCCGAAAGTCTGGCCAAGGGCGACCACCGCATCCTGTTGAGCGATGCCGAAACCGTCAACCGCATGCAGAACATGGCGGGCATGATGAGCCACTTCCTGGACGTCTCGGAAACGGTTTCACTGCTCAACCAGGAGCGCTCCAACAACCGGCTGTACGTATCGCTGGTGGAAGCGAGTCCGACGGCATACTATGACGACAAGACCATGCCCAGCCTGCCCGGCTCGGTGCTCAACGTGATGCAGGCTGGGCGCTCGCCCAGCCGCTCGTTCATCATCACGCCCGAAACCGCGGTCGAGCAGACGGCGCTGCCGTTCGATTACGTGGTCACCGGCAGCTTCTCGCTTCACATCCACGTCAAATGATAATGGCGCCGCTCGGATTCGTGGGGCGGACCCCCTGGTCCGCGCGGGTCCCCCTGGACCCGCTGCCCTTGGGCCACTTTGCGAGGCCGGCCAGGGGGCCGGCCGCGGACGGGGGCGTCCGCCCCACAGCTTGCGCGCTTCCACAATGAGTCTCCCTATGAACCGACTATCGATTTCTTTCCGCCGCGCCGCGGCTGTTTTGATTGGCTGCGCGGCGCTTCATGCGGGCGACACCCGCTTCTGGTCGCTGGGCGAATACGCCGATTTCGAGAAAGGCAACGTCAAGAAACTATCGCTGCGCAGCGACGGCCTGGTCACGCTGGCGCCCGAATTGCGCGAGATATTCGATACCTCGCTCGCTTACCTGTGGGCGCTGGCGCGCGATTCCAAGGGCGTGCTCTATGTGGGCGGTGGATCCAACGCCAAGCTCTACCGCGTTCCGCCCGGCGGCAAAGGCGAGTTGGTGGCGGAGCTGGACGGTCTCACCGTGCAGGCCGTCGCCATCGACCAAAAGGACCGCGTGTACGCGGCTACCTCGCCCGACGGCAAGGTTTACCGCATCGCGGGTAAAGCCAAGCCCGAAGTCTTCTTCGATCCCAAGACCAAGTACATCTGGGCCCTCGAGTTCGATAGCGCGGGCAACCTCTATGTGGCTACCGGCGACCCCGGCGAAGTGTACCGCGTCACGCCCGACGGCAAAGGCGCGGTCTTCTTTAGCGCCGATGAGACTCACGTGCGATCGATGACGCTGGATGGGAAGGGCAACCTGATCGTGGGCACCGAACCGCGCGGCCTGGTGATGCGCGTATCACCCGCCGGCGAGGGTTACGTTCTCTACCAGATGCCGAAGAAGGAAGTGACTGCGGTATCGGTCGCGGCCGATGGGTCGATTTACGCGGCAGCCGCGGGCGGGAAATCGGCGCCGTCCGCGCCCGGGCCGGCTATGCCTCCGCCGCCGATGCCGCCCGCTACAGCCGCGGCTACGCCGGCAGTGCCGGGAGCCACGCCGCAACCCACGCCGCGCGCGGTGGCGCCTCCGCCCGCGACGCTGGCCGGTTCCACCGGAGTGTCCGGCGGCAGCGACGTTTATCGCATTCACCCCGATGGCAACCCGGAACGCGTTTGGACGAACTCCTCCGACGTCGTTTACGCCATCGGTTTCGATGTCGAGGGCCGCGCCATTTTGGGCACAGGCAATCACGGCAACGTGTACCGCCTCGAAACGCCGTTTCTCTATTCCGCTCTGCTGACCACCGCTTCCACCCAGGTGACGGCGTTCGCCAGCGGCCCCGGCGGCCGGCTCTACGCGGTCACCGGCAACGTGGGCAAGCTGTATGAGATCGGACCCGGCTCGGAGCGCGAGGGCACGCTCGAAAGCGACGTCTTCGACGCCGGCTTATTCTCGCAGTGGGGACGGCTCAGCTTCGAGGCACGCATGAATGGCGGCAAGGTAACGCTGGCTACGCGTAGCGGCAATCTGGATCAGCCGCAGAAGAACTGGAGCCCGTGGTCGGCCGCTATTTCCGACACCAAGGGCGCGCCCGTGGCTTCGCCCGCCGCGCGTTTCCTGCAATGGAAAACCACCCTCACCGCCAACGCGGAAGGCCGCTCGCCGGAATTGGAATCGGTAGATGTGGCCTACCTGTCGAAGAACCTGGCGCCGCGCGTGGAGCAGATCGAAATCACGCCAGCCAACTACAAGTTCCCCGCGCCGGTGACGCCGGCGCCGGCCGGTTCGCAGCCGCAATCGTTGAACCTGCCGCCGCTCGGAAAACGCACCACCCCGGCGCCCGCGCTCAGCTTGGATTTGCAGGCCACCAGCACGCCGTCGCTCCAATGGGGCAAGGGATGGATCGGCGCGCGCTGGGTGGCGTCCGACCCGAATGGCGATACCATGACCTACACGGTCGAGATCCGCGGGGTAGCCGAAACCGAGTGGAAGCCGCTCAAGCAGAAGCTCGGCGAGAAGTACTTTTCGTGGGATTCCACGGCCTTCCCGGACGGCGATTACCGCGTCCGCATTACCGCTTCCGATGCGCCTTCGAACCCTCCCGCCGATGCGCTGACTGGGCAACTGGTGAGCGAGGCTTTCACCATCGACAACACGCCGCCGCGCATCGGCGGGCTCAGCGCCACGCGCAATGGCGGCAAACTCGAGGTGCGCTGGCGCGCCGCCGACGCGCTCAGCAACATCGCCAAGGCGGAGTACTCGCTCGATGGCGGCGATTGGACCGTGGCAGCCCCGGTGACCAAACTCTCCGATTCGTTGGAGCTCGATTATTTGCTCTCTCTGGACGCCGGTCCCGGCGAGCACACCATCGCCATCCGCGTGGCAGACGATTACGCCAACCAGGTGACGGATAAAGTGGTTGTGCGGTAGGGGCCGAGGGCTGAAACCGGTGCCAGACCTCCAGTAAGAGCCAGTGGCCGACCAGCCAAGGGATGTCATCATCCGCGACCTCTACAGTGACGACCCAGAAAGGATCTCGGCAGCACTTTATAGCGCGGCCTATCACGATCCGGATTGGCGATGGGTTCAGGACGAATGCCTCAGGCTCCTCAAACACCATGACGTCGGTGTGCGTTGGACGGCCGCAACGTGCCTTGGAGACTTGGCGCTCTTCCATAAGACACTCGACCTTCCTCGCGTTCTTCCCGAACTATTTGACGCCTGCAAGGACGAGAGCATCCGAGATCCAGCTCAAATGAGCATTGGTATTATCGAGCAGACGGTGAGACCCCAATAGCGAGAGCCAGGTTCAGGTCGCGACTAGCGGGAGGTCGGTCTGGCGGAAGTCATTGCCCTTGGCCAAGAGACGGTGTCCGGAGACTCTCGCCAGCGCGTAAGTACAGCAGTCGCCCAGATTGAGTGCGGCGGGGTGATGACCCTTGCCGAACTCCCGGTAGGCGGCGCGGGCGAGCTCAAACTGCTCGGCGTTGAAAGGGACGATCTCGAAGTGACCCCGATGGAGCAAGAGGTCCAGATCCCTGCCGCCCGCCGGGCCCTTGCGAGACTCCATGACGACGGAAGCCTCCAGCGCGGCGATGCTGGACAGCAGGCGAACCGGATCAAGCTGGATCGCGTTAGCGAAAGCTTCCGCCTCTGGCTCGTGCTGGAGAATCGCGATCAAAGCGGAAGCGTCTATGACCATAGCCCGCGTTCGTCGTAGCCGAGGATTTCCGCTTCGCTGCGAGTGTCCAGATCCGGCAGAGAAGCGCAGTGCCGCCCGATTTCCAGCAACTGTTCCGCCAGGGCCGGCGCAGCGATGCGGCCCTCTTCGCGCCGGAGTTGCTCGCGCAACGCGTCGATTACAACTTCGGTGATGCTGTGGCCGGTCTTGTGGGACAATCGGCGAGCGAGTTCGTCGGCCAAAGGGTTCTTGATATTTAACGGCAATTCTGTCTTCTTCCTATCTGTATTGATTCTACACCATTCTGCGGCTAGCCCGGGGCTTCAATGGCTTTTCACGAACGCGTCTGAGGCGTCGTGGCAACTGAACAGCCGCATATAAGCATTGGCAAACACGGGCTTTACTGACCAGACCCAGCTTTGGGGATCGCTCCACACCGGGTCGGTGTCTTTGGCGACAATCACGTCGATGGGCAGGTCGCGGCAGACTTCCGCCAGGCTGATTCCGGCCGGTTGACCGGCGGCTGGGTAAAGCCGCTCCAGGCGGGCCATGACGGGGCCGCAGAGTTTGGGATCGCCGCCATACGTCACGTCGCAGTGCCGGCCAGCGGCCACGATGCGGCGATCCGAGTACAGCATGGCGTCGGTTTCCTGCTGGTCGACGTCGGGGTTGTATTGGAGCGAGGCAGTCTCCGGCGTGGTGGCACGTACCCACTCATAGGCGGCGCGCGCCGCGTAATTCCGTTTGCCGAACTGCCGGTCGGGGACATCGAACGCTGTGGCGGGACAACCCCCCGGTCGGCCAGCATCCCATAGAAGCGAACGATGGCGATCTCATACACAGTGCCGGCGGCGCCGAGCACGATGCAAGCCGTCAGCAACCTCTTTCGCCGCGCGGACAGGAAGTTCAGCCGGTCGCGCCGAGGCCAGATATCGACCGCCCAGACGAGCAACACGAACTGAGCGGGCAAGAAGCCGCGCCAGCCCAGATCGTTGGTGCCGTTCACGTCGGAGCTTAGGAACGTGCAGATGAGAGCGCTAGTCAGCAGCATGGTCAGGCACGCCGCATCCCGCCGGGAGGGCTGATCGAGGCCGGCCCGGTATTGGCGCCACTTGACTCCCGCCACAAAGAAAAAGAAGCCGAATTCCAGCGCATAATTCAGGGGCAGCAGAGGACCGTTCACCAGAATCAGACGCAACCAGCCTGGCATGCCCGGCCAAATCGGGACCAGGGCCGTCATCGAGAAGGCCCGCACGGTGAAGTGAATCGGAGATCCTTCGGTGGGGCCAGGCCCGAGAGCGTGCAGGAATGGAAAAATGAGGGCGCAGCAGACGATGCCCGCAACTGCCATCGCCATCGTATCCCGCCGCCAGCGCTTGCCAATGCAGATCGCCATCCAGACGCATAGGAACACGGCGAAAACGAAGGCGACCCAGATTGAAGTGCCCGCCGCCGACGCGAAGGCGACACCCGCGGGAAAACCGTAACGAGCCCAACCGTTCCAACCGTTCTTCGAGGCGCCATGCCAGATCAGCAGAAAGCCGGTGATGGCCGCGATTAGGGCGGCAATCGCGTGCGGCGCCCAGATGGCGCTGTGCAGAAACCAATCGACATATTCGTTCCAGCATTCCAGACTGGGGAGAACGAAATCCATTTGCCCGAGGGCGTACAGAAACAGCAGGAACGTGCCCGGGAGGATGTCGAGGCCGGTAATCGCCATCAATAACACGCCGGTCCGCAAGCGCCGCGCCAGGGGGATTTCCTGGTCCAGGGCGAACAGGCGCAGGCAGGCTGCCAGCAGCGCCATCAGCCCGATGCCGCACCAGAAGGCGCCGCCGATCTCGGCGTGCCGCGCGCTCACCCAAGGCGAACCCAGACGATTCACCAGGCTGCACGTCATCATCCAGAAGTAGTGATAGCGGAGCGGCGCCGGCGGGCTCGGCAGGAACAACGGATTTTGCGGCGGCACGCCCGTAACCGTCACGGAGTGGATCAGCGAAGCGCGCAGGGAATAATCCGGTGAGGTGGTCGAATAATAGAGCCGGTCGCCGGTCTGCAAATCCACCAAATAAAATAGCGTTATCAAGAGCCACGCGGAGATGGCCACCGCAAAGAAAACCCATCCCTCGGGCAACCGCCGGCGCAGCCGGCCGCCCGTCGCGTGAAATACCAGGAGCGCCAGCAACGCCAAGGCCACCGCCAGATACAAACCCTGCGCGACGCGCACGGAGCCGCATCGGCCGACGAAATAGGTCAGAATCGGGCAGAGCGCGAAGGCGAGCGGCAGGCTGATTATGGCGCGGAAGGGGGCGCTGCGGCTGCGAAACTCAAACAGATTGAAGGCAAACCCAAGAACATAGCCTGGCGCCCACACGAATAATGGGAAAATCAATATTGCCAGCAGACTTCCCCTCAGGTCCGCGGCCATGAAATGGTATTCGGGCATTACCGTCCGGAACTCGCTTCAGTGTACCTGTTTCTTAGCGTCCAATCCGCCGATCCAGACAGACAAGACGAAAAAGGATAGGGCCGGTCCGCTAGCTTGAGATAATCCGGTCCGGCGCAGCCTCGACCGCTGACAGGGCGGCGACGGTTTCTCTCGTTGAACGGAGGACGACACGCGGGCTGAGCCTATGCGAAGATGTGAATGACCATGGCGCCGTCCATGGCAAGCGGCTGGAATCGGGATCGCACGATCGGGCGCCAGCGCGTAAATTCAAACCCATGACGCAGGATCACCCTACAGCGGAATCCCGGCGGGCCGTGATTGTCGTCCCGTGTTACAACGAAGGGAGCCGTTTGCCCGTTGCCGATTTTCGGCGGTTTCTCGACGGGCCGGGCGCCGACTTGCTGTTCGTGGACGATGGCAGCACGGACAATACCGTGGAAGTGCTGCGCGACATTTGCGCCGGCCGTGGAGACCGCGCCAGGTTGCTCGAATGCGGCAGGAACGGAGGAAAAGCCGAAGCGGTGCGGCGTGGCATGCGCGCTGCACTGGAGAGCGGAGCTCGGTATGCCGGCTTCTGGGATGCGGACCTGGCAACACCTCTCGACGAGATCGCCGCATTTCTGAGCATCCTCGAAACGCGGCCGGAGATCGATATGGTATCCGGCTCCCGCGTGAAGCTTCTTGGCCGCAAGGTGGAGCGCCATGCGATGCGTCACTATCTGGGGAGGGTTTTTGCCACCGCGGCCTCCACGGTGTTGCGAATGGCGGTTTACGACACGCAATGTGGGGCCAAGGTTTTTCGGGCCGTGCCCGCGACGGCCGGCCTTTTTGACGAACCCTTCTGCAGCCGCTGGGTGTTCGACGTGGAAGTGTTCGCCCGCTACATCCGCAAGGTCGGCTCTCCCAGCGCGGCAGCGGCGCGAATCTACGAATTCCCGCTCATGGTCTGGCGGGACGTTGCCGGTTCCAAAGTCAAGCCGAGCGACTTTCTGGTGGCTTTCCGCGACATCGTGAGGATCTATTGGAAATACATGCGCATTGTGTGACCGCGCGGGCCCGCCGAAATGACCCGCGCCAGGTGAGTACTAGGATTAGGTTGGACGGATGCAACTGAACAAACAACAAAGTAGCGTAGGCGGTCTCGGAGTGGCGCGGAGGGCTCACGCAATGGCGCCGATCGCACCGGTTCCGGCGGACGTTGGCCAAACTCAGGCCTCGTTCGACGATGTGTGGGAGGTCGAGCCAATCCGCAGGGTCTCCTTCTACTTTTGCCTGGCTGCGCTCTTCTTGCGCCTCAGCGTGCTACCCGAGCTAGTCCTTTACGTCACCCACGTCAACACATATCTTTTGTACCTCGTCGCACCGCTGGCGATCGTATCGACGCTGCTGAAAGGAGGCGTGCAGCGCACATTCAGGTCGCGCGCTTCTTTCTATTGGGCGGGCTTCTTTGCCTGGATGGTGCTGGCGACGCTGTTTAGTTCCTGGCGGGGAGGTTCGACTGCGAAATTGATATCGTATTCCCGCGTCGATGTCATTTTTCTGGTCTTGCTCGGCGGCATGGCATTTAACTGGAAAGAAGTCCGCGTGCTGTACCGCACCATAGCGGCCGCGGCTTTGGTGAATCTGGCCTCGACGCGCATTTTCGAGCGGGTCTCGGAGGGCCGGGTGTTCCTGGATGCGACCGGAAGCATCGGCAATTCGAACGATTTGGCGGCACAACTGCTATTGGTGCTCCCTTTCCTGCTTTATTTCACGCTGGGCCGGGGCAGGTCGACCGTGGTGCGGATCGCGCTGGCCGGCGCATTGTTTTACGGGATTTGGATCATATTGGGGACCGCGTCGCGCGGCGGCCTGATTAGTTTGGCGGTGGTAATTCTCTGCCTTCTGATTCGTGCTTCGCTGCCGCAGAAGCTGCTGTTGGTGGTCCTTGTCGGCGTGACCGCAATGGTGGCGCTGGCGGTATTGCCAGCGATGACGATCCACCGCCTGAGCTCCATTTTCGGAGTGAAGGAGAAGGAGGCTGATGAATCGGCGGAGTCGAGGATGTATCTCTTCAGAACGAGCGTAAGGTTTACAATCGAGCACCCGGTGTTTGGGGTCGGTCCCGATCAATTCCTTAATTATGAAGGGAAGACGAGCCGGGCGCAGGGTTCCCACGGCAATTGGCACGAGACTCACAATGCCTATACCCAAGTGTCGTCGGAGTGCGGCGTGCCCGCGTTTTTTTTCTTCACCGCCGCAATTGGGTCGGCAATGCTGCTTGTCATGCGGACCTATCGCACCGCCAAGCGGGAGGGCTACCAGGAAATCGCAAACGGATGTTTCTGTTACCTGCTGGGGATGGCGGGGTACCTGACCGCACTGATCTTCCTGGCACAGGCTTACACGTTCAGGCTGCCGGCGATGGTGGGGCTAGCCGTGACCCTCCATTTCGCAGCCATGCGAACCATGAAATCGAGTCATGACCGGCAAGCGCTCACGCCGGCGGCCGCTGGCGGGCTGGTGTGAGCCGGCCGGCGGAAAAAGACCGCCAGCGCTACCGTCGCCGGTGCTGGATCCACTGAGCGGCCACATCGAAAGCCGCGTCGGTGCGAGCCTCGACGATCTCGGCGTAGCGGGACAGCAGGTTGGCGGGCGGCGGCTCCAGTTGGTTGACTCGAACCAACAAAACCGCGTCGCCTTCGACATCGCTCGTGGCGGACTCGAAACCGCGCGCGGTGACCAGCACCGGCGGTTTTCCGGTGGCCGCCCGCCCAGGGAAGCATGCCACCGAACCATCCGTCAGCGCCAACAGCGATTCCTCGCCGGCTGCTGGCTCATGCACCGTCCCGCCGGCCAGCGCGATCCTCGCTGCGCCGCGCAATGCGGAACGCGCCGCTGGGTCGCTCGCGGCGCGCAATCGCAGCCGGTCGAGCGCCTGCCGCCACAGCCGCCGAAAGACCTGCGGGCTGGCTACCGCGCGCGCGAGAAACCGCAAGTAGTTGATCTCCAACATGGTGGCGAGCTGCTCTTGGCTGTAATAGCGCGAGGTGGTGGCGCGATGCCGGTGCTCCACTACGGCGCCCGCGACGTATACGCTGGGCCAGCCGCGCAGCCAGGCGCGATACCCAAGGTCGAGATCTTCCACGTACGCCGGCGCGTAGGCTTCATCCACGCCGCCCAGCGCGCGCAGCTTGGCGGCATCGAAGACCGAGCAGCCGCCGCTGCCGTAAAGCACCCAGGTGCCATCCTCGCCGGCGAGCGGCTCGTCGCAGCGGACGGGGAAATCCTCCGGCGCAGCCTGCGCCATCACCGCTTTACCGGTCTCTTCGCGGCGCACGCCGGGCGGGAAACGGATCTGCGCGGTGGCGCAGAAGAGATCCGGCACCGTCCGAAACGCCGCGCGTAAAGCGGTAAAGAAGCCCGGCTCGATCCGCATGTCGTTGTTGAGCAGGCAGACGCAGGAGTATCGGGCGCGCCGGATGCCGTGGTTGACGGCGCGCGCGAAGGAGAGCGGCTCAGGGGAAACCTCGATGATGAGCTGCGGGTAGATAGAGCGCAGCCATTCCGCGGTTCCGTCGCTCGAACCATTGTCGATGACGACGATCTCGCCCGGAATGCCCGCCAGGTCTGCCACGATGCCGGGCAGTTGAGCTTCGAGCAGCGCCTTCCCGTCGCGCGACGGGATCACCACCGAGATTCCGGGGCTGGCCGTGTTGGCGGCCAGCGGAGCTGCCGCGCCGCGACGAACGGGGCGCGCCCAACCGGCCAGGCGGGCGGCGGCATAGGCGGCGTTGATCACAGCCATTCGTCTCCAAGGCGTGGCGCGGGCAGTCTTGCCTGCAGCGTCGCCAGTCGTGGCGACGTTCTTTGGTAACGGCAAAGTGTCGCGCAACAAAGAAATGTCGAGATGACTCTCGACACAGCAGGCAGGACTGCCTGCGCCACGGCGGCGCCGGGAACCGGCCGGCATGACGAGGGATTGGGCATCGTCAGATCAGCGGTCGGCCGGGCTCGGTGGCGCCGGCGGGCCGCTCCCAAAGGTCCAGCGCCTCGATCGCGAACGCGGTCGAAACCGGATTGACGTGGGGCAGGTTGGTGCCGTTCCGGCGGCCGAACCAGTAGCCACCGTCAATACGCTGGTCGGCGGAGGCAGATTGAAACTCGACGAGCGCGCGCGCCTCGGCGGCGGCGGCTTCGCGATCGAGCGGCTCGGCCGCCGCGGCGTCAGCCAAAATGCGAATTCGCAGCAACTGCGCGTAAACATCGGCGCGCGCGAACTCGGGCTCAATCTGGCGGAGCAAGCAAGACACCTGGTGGATGCCGCCGGCCAGGGCCTGCGCACACCGGGTGTCTTCGGCGACCGGCATCAGGCCTTCCAGAAAATACAGGTAAGCGTGCAGGCGATCCATGGTCTTGATGCTTCCCCCGGCGTCCGGAAGAAAACTGGCGGAGTTGGCAAGCGCGGGATCGAGCGACTCCTGGTACAGCTCGCGAAACGCCGTGTCGCCGGTGGCCCGAGAGAGATCCCACCAGGCCATGGCGGATTTCAACTGGTAGCATCCAGGCATCCGCGACCAACTCGCGGCATCGCGCTCAACCGGTGTTTTGCCGGGCAGCGCGAGAATCGGGTGCCAGCCATCGACGGCGCGAAAATCCCGCGCCATCGAGCGGCCCAGCGCGACGGCGCAATCGAGGAACTCTTCGGAGTGCGCCGTGCGCCATGCGGCGAGCAACCCGCGGACGACGATGCCGCAATCGAAGAAATAGGACAAAGCCGGTGGATCGGTTTCGAACGGCATCGTGGCCAGGCTCGCGTGCCATGCATCGCGCACCAGGAAACGCGCCGCGGCCAGCGCCCGGCCCAAGTAACGCTGGTCGCCGGTCAACCGAGTAAGGTACACCAGCGCGCCGATCGCGTAGCCGGTGATTTCGGTCGAAACCGGGCGGTTTTGCCCGGAGTCCGCGCGGTAATAGCGGGCCACGCCGCCGCCTGGTTGTTGGATTCCGGAGGCCAGAAACCAGCGTCCGGCGCGCTCGAAATGGGTTGACAACCCGCTAGTGTAGCATTAGGGTTGTCCAGCGTCGTTGAGGTAAGGCACTCGGACCAGCGCCGCCCGATTCGGCATATACAAGACATTGGCTGCGCGGACGGAAAAGTCCCGCATACCGGTGGTGAGCGCGGTAGGAATCGAACCTACAACCAGTGATTAAGAGTCGATTTCTGTCGATTCCCTTCGACAACTTCAGCCGCAGTCCGGTCACTTATGTTACGGGCGACGTGGCGGGCGCCATGGAAAGCCCGGTGTACGCCATCCTCAAACTCGGACCGGAAATGGATAAGTTCCAGGCGCCCGGCGGATATGCGATCGAGCAACATATGGCCGCGCTCCCGACCGATGCCGAACACTATTCCATGAAGTGGATGGCGAATGACACATCACTTACGAAGTGTTCCGCGATCTTGGGCTTGCCTTCGCGGTGGTGCTGATCCTGATCTACGGCTTGGTGGTGGGATGGTTCCAATCGTTCATCACGCCGCTGGTCATCATGGCGGCAATTCCGTTTTCGCAGGTCGGCATCCTGCCTGCGCACGGTCTGATGAATGCGTTCTTCACCGCCACGTCGATGATCGGGTTCATTGCCGGGGCTGGCATCGTGGTGCGCAATTCGATCATCCTGGTCGACTTCATCGAGCTGCGCTTGCAGGAGGGGATGCCGCTCGATCATGCGGTGATCGATGCCGGAGCGGTCCGCTTCCGTCCCATGATGTTGACCGCGGCGGCCGTCGTTGTCGGCGCCGGAGTGATCCTTTTCGACCCGATCTTTCAGGGTCTCGCCATCGCGCTGATGGCCGGAGAAGTCGCTTCTCTGGCACTGCGCGGGGCAAACGCGCCGGGTCAGCATCGCGCCGACAGCGGCGATCGAGAGCAGTAGCGCTCCGGTTTGAAACTCGAGTTCCTTTCATCTCCCTCTTGCCGGTCGTTTCGTCGACTCTGCTGAAGATGCGACTGGTGTTTTCAGATCGTCCTTGGCCTCGGGCCTGTCTGCATTCGGTTTCACGATGACTATCTCCTGAGCGCGTTACACCTTGGCTTCCGGCGGGTCTGCGACTCCTCCCGCCGGCACGAAATCCGGCACGTCAAGACGCGCCACGCCGATCCGGCTGTCGGCCATTCCGTAATAGACATCGAAGCGATCCGGCGATCCAAGATCGTCCCGCCGGTCAATGCCGGTGGGGAATACGACGTTGGCGACGGTGCCATCGCGTTCCTGCGGCAGCGATGGAATCAACACAGGCTCCGCGGAACGATAGCGGATCACGCGCGGATGCTCCTTTGAAAGCACCATCACGCCAGCCGAATAACGTAGATGGTGTCCGGCGTTGCCCGGCTTCACTATTTCGCTCACGCCGTGGTAGACAATCAGCCACCCGTGCCGAGTCAGGATGGGCGGAGTGCCGGCGCCAATTTTGAGCCGCTCCCAGGGCGAAACGGGAGCGGCTAGCCGGTGATGGGAGGCAAACGTGCCGAGGCAACACGGTTCACGGTCGTCCAGAGGCGTCGGGCAGTAGGAAATCCAAATGCTCTCCCGCTCCAGATCTAACTCACGGGACGCCGGATGGAGAGCGGTCTCCTCCGGACGAGTGCCTGGGAAAAGCGGCCGGTGGAGGATGGCCAACTCCGGGTGCCCGGATGGATTCGGAATGGCGACGGGGAAGAGGCTGGCGTCTTTATCGTCTACGTCGGCGAATTCGATGCCCTGATAGGGGCCGAAATTCGCGAGCCCCAGGCGCTTCCAGTGGAAGAGGTCCTCCGAAGCCGCCAAAGCGATCCTTGGGCCTCGGGTTGAGAATGCCGCGTAAGACATCAAGTAGCGCCGGAGCGGTTCCACGAAGGTGATCCGCGGGTCCTCGCACCCGCCCTTGCCGCCGGGCTGCAACTCATAGTCGGCTTCCGGTTCCAGTGCGATGCCGAGCCGCTCGACTCCTGCCGGATCGCCAGCTTCGTTGAACCGCACTCGTGCAATGCCGATGCGAGAGTAGTTCCCCTTCGCCACCAGCCGCGGGAAAAGGTAGAGCTTACCATCGGGCCCGCGGGCGGCGGCAGGATTCAAGACGCCTTCAACCTCCTGGGGATTGCCCGGTTCCGGCTCCATTATCATTCCCAGGCGCTGCAAATTGAATCCAACCATCAGGGTTTCCTCATAGCTTCAACACTTCCTGACCGTGATCCGACAGACAAGCGATGATGGTTTCGACAACCCGCTTGGTCTCGTGGGGACCCTGCACCGGAATAGAAACAACACCTGCCTGTTCGGCTGGATAGTCGTTTCCGCCCGCGAACAGGGCATCGCCAATGAAAATCATTTCTTTCAATGCAATACCGAGAACGTCTCTTAGTTTTCTGACGCCGTAGGCTTTGTCTATGCCCGGTTTGGTGACATCGATGGACGTCGCGCCGCCCATGCGGACGGAAAACTCGGGGATCAAAGTGTCGAGAATCGTTTTGATCTTCTTCCGCTTGGCATAATCGGAATCCCACTTTATTTTTTCTTCCAAGGGCGCCTGCTGACCGAGCGCCGAGAA
>Ga0181520_10004331_pt1 | contig 23868 bp, 15 predicted proteins | sample PEATcosm2014_Bin_29_FD_132451 | JGI IMG/M metagenome (GOLD analysis project Ga0181520, IMG submission 132451) | Peatland microbial communities from MTU Mesocosm Facility, Houghton, MI, USA - PEATcosm2014_Bin02_30_metaG | ecosystem: Environmental > Terrestrial > Soil > Wetlands > Peat | place...
GGTGAAATCGACAGTCGCTCCGGCGATGTTGTAGTCGAGTATCTTGACGTTTGCGGTCAGGAGGTCTCCTGAGCCTGTTGCAAACTGGGTTGAATTGGTAACGGAGAGGCTGAGGCTGCATCCCGGAGGAGGGACGAGCGGTGAGATGCGCGTGGTGAATGTTCCACCGTAGGTCTGCACAGCCGGCGTCTTGCACCCCACCTCAGAAGATTGGGTGCAGACGGTTGCCGAGAGATAGACGTTTCCGTTGGTTAGCTGATTCTCCGTTATCTGCTTGTTGATATTTATGACGCATTCCATGTCTCCTCCTGAAAGTATGAAATTTGGGCTGCATGCGCCACTGAAAGATCCGACTCCGGAGATGTTCAGCGTCGCGGTTGCGTTCTCAATTGAGTATTGCTGCGAATTGGAGAAGAGGAAGACCGCCCTGGTGGACATGGCATTTGAGCCGATCACCATGTCCCTGCAGGCCACATAGCCGGAAAAGGAGCAAGTGTTCTGTGGAATTGTCTGAGGCACAGTTGCAAGGACGTAGATTATGCTTGCGATTATCACAAGGACTATCAGAGCGAAGCCGTATACCGAGAGGAATTCTATTGAGGATTGTAGCCGTTCCGTCGTTTTGGAGGCTTTTGAAGAAGGATTTGTTTTTCTTTTTTTTGCCAGGGACTCACAACGGGTTTCCTTTTATGCCGACAGGCCGCATCTGTTCGATATATCCATTATACGCAACAATATAAAAACATTGCTTGGAGAACGGCTTCGTGCGCGCATTGACGGATCGCACAGAAGTTTTATATAATAAATAAGGTAGATATTTACCATGCCAGTCACTCTGCCCCAGGTGATAGAGGCCCTTAAAAAGACCGTGGACCCGGAGATAGGGCTGAACATAATCGACCTCGGCCTTCTCTACAACATAAGCGTGAGCCCTAGCTCGGACATAGACATAAGGATAACGATGACAAGCCCCATGTGCCCGGTGACCAGCATAATACTGGCCGACGTGGAATTGAGGCTGCAGCAGATTCCTGGAGCAGGAAAGGTCAATGTCGACCTGGTCTGGGAGCCCGCCTGGAATCCCGAGATGATTTCCGAGGAGGCAAGGCTCGGGCTTCAATAATATCTTCTTGTATAAAGATGCGGTTTGGTGCTGTTGATTACTGACAGCTCAAAACAACTGGGATTATTATGGTTGTCCTTCTCCGCCGCCTCCGTTGGATTCAGGGCTGGTGTAGCCCAGGAAGGTTGCATTCTCAGTAATGTCGCCGTTAATTGTGATTGTGGAGGATGTGGCTGTTCCGGTGTAGGAGCCTGCGCCTGTTCCCGCCCAGTTGCCGAAATAATAGCCGGCGTTTGTATTCGGTGTCTCTGAAAGTGCAACCTGCTGACCCGCTGGCAGTAGGACAGTGAAGCTACAGCCGGAGGTGCAGGAAAGGGAAGTGCCTCCGCTATTGCAATTGCTGCAGCCAACAGCTCCGGTGCCGGCTGGTTTGGCTGTTTCGGTAAGCGTGTAGTATGCAGACTGGTAGTTTGCGGTTATCGTTGTGGGTCCGTTGACAGTGGCAAAGACTTTGTTTATCAGGTCGCTGCCCGTTAGGCCGGTGAATCCAGGCCCTGACCAGCTCGAGAATGCGTATCCTCCTCCGTTGTTTGTCCATGGATTGGTCCACATGGCGGTCACTGAAGTTCCGACCGGGACTGTGGTGGTGTTTGAGCTGCCGAGGGTATGTCCTGCGCAGATCTGGCCGGTGGCCCCGGCAGGCGTCGTCCAGGCAAGGCATGCGCCCCAGTCGTTTGCCGCATCGCTAGGACTGTAGCTTTCCTGAAGGGTGAGGGTCGTGCATGCGGGAGCAGTTGACTGGTAGTTTGCTACCTCCGTTATTGGGTTGTTTACAATGATCGTAGGCGATGTGACCGTTCCGATGAATGGGCCACCGGTGGTGTAGTTACCCTTGCCGGTTCCGGTCCAGCCGGTGAAGGTGTAGCCGGGGTTTGAGCTTTCGGACAAAGTTACCGCGCTGCCAGCCGTGTAGGTTCCTGATCCCGGAGTTACAGTTCCAGCGCCCGGAGGATTTGTGGATTCGGTGAATGCGTATCGTGATGGAGGGGTGCAGGTTGCGGTCTCCGTTATCGGGTTGCTCATTATTACGAATAGTGAGTTTGCCTGTCCGGTGTAGCTGCTCGGTCCTGTTCCCGTCCAGCCGTAGAATGTGTAGCCGTTTGGAACCACGATTGAGAATGGTACGGTTGAACCGTAGTTGTAGAGTCCTCCGCCTGTGGGCGAGGTGCAGCCGTTGTTGTTTACTGTGAGCATTACCTTGTACATTGCGATCTCTACTGGTCCTGAAGAAGATGAAATCCCTGGCGCAGTGTTTATGGTGAGTGAGTGTGACGTGCTTGTTCCTGAGTAGGAGCCTGTGCCATTTTCAGTCCACGAGAAAGCGCCTAGGCCGTTGTTAGCCAAAGAGTTGTACAGATATGCCTCCCCTGTCCAGTTCTCGAAGACGTAGCCTGGTGCGGCAGGGGTTTCGGTGATTGTTACCTGTGTTCCTGGTGCATATGAGCCTGTTCCCGGAGTTACAGTTCCAGCGCCGGTAGGGTATGGGTATTCGGTGAGTATGATTTTTGATGGAGAGAAAGTGATGCATGTTGCTGTTTCTGTTATAGGGTTGTCCATTGTTACCGAATGTGAGGTTGCATTTTCGTTGTAGCTGCCGGTTCCGGTTCCGCTCCATCCGGAGAAGACTGTGTTTCCGGTGGTTGGTACCACAACAGAGAAGGTTGCGGATGAGCCGTAGTTGTAGTTTCCTGAGCCGGAGACGCTGGTGCAGCCGTTGTTGTTCACAGTGAGCGCATACTGGCCTATCTGGAAGTTTGCGGTCTCCGTTATTGCGTTGTTCGTCATCGTGACCGTGTTGGATGGACCTGGTCCGGTGTAGCTGCCGGCGCCTGTACCTGTCCAACCGGTGAAGGTGTAGCCGGGGTTCGGAATCTCGGATATCGTCACGTTTGTTCCTTTAAGATAAGAGCCTGAACCTGGATAGACCGTTCCTCCCGCAGAAGGGCTTGCAGAGGCGGTGAATGGGTATGGAGTTGGAGAAAGTTGGTAGTTTGCGGTTACCGTTGCAGGGCCGGTTACTGGGAAGTCTAATACGGTCGAAGTGCCTGCGGCGGAGCAAGCGGCTGCGGCGCTGCCGTTGCAGGTCCAGCCGGTGAAGGTGTTCGTTCCTATAGATACTTCAATGATGTTTGCCAGTTGATTGGAACTGTAGGTTCCGCTGCCCGTAACCACTCCGTATCCAGAAGGATTTGCTGAGGCGGTGACAATATATGTGGTGGGTGCATTGGAGCTTGATGCCGCCTGATAATTTGCGATTATTGTTGCATTGCCGATTACATTGAAGCTGAATGAAGTTGTACTTGTTCCTGTCGGGCAAGTTACGCTTCCACTGCAGGTCCAGCCGGTGAAGGTGTTTGTTCCTATGGGCGTCTGGGAGATTGTTGCGATGCTGCCGGATTGGTAGATTTCTCCACCGTTAACAACTCCGGTGCCCGAAGTGCTTGGAGAGGCTGTGACTGTGTAGGTGATGTTTAGTGGAGATATTGATGGCGATTGGAAGTTTGCGGTTATCGTTGTTGGTTCGGTGATTCCCGCTGCTAACAAATGAGCAGAGTATCCCGGAGCGCTGATTGTCGAGCTGTAGGCTCCTGACCAGTCCGTGAATGAATATCCGCCGCCGTTGTTTGTCCAAGGTTCTGCGTAGAGATCGGTCACAAGAGTCCCGATTGGGACTGTGGCTGAGGCTGATGTTCCCTGGCCGCCGAAAACTGAGGGTCCTGCGCAGATCTGGCCGGTGGCTCCTGCCAGCGTCGTCCAGGCGACGCATGCGCCCCAGTTTTTGGCCGCGGCGCTGGGAGTTTCGTTGATTGCGAGAGTTGTGTTTGCGGGAGATGTTGATGTCACCTGGTAGTTTGCGGTCTCCAATATTCCGTTATTTATGGTGATTGTAGGGGATGTTGCTGTTCCGGCGTAACAGCCTGCTCCGGTGCAGGTCCAGTTCTTGAAGGTGTAGCCGGAGTTTGGAGTCTCGGAGAGCGTTATCTGGGTTCCTGGCGCATACTGCCATGATGGCGGCGTGACTATTCCGGCGCCTGCAGGGTTTGTATTTTCTGAATATCCATATAATGATGGAGTTGCCTTGAAGTTTGCTGTTTCGGTTATGTTGTTGTTCATTGTTATTTTTGCAACTGCGCTGGCTCCAGAGTAGCAGCCTGCACCAGTGCAGGTCCAGCCGGTGAAATTGTATCCTCCCATTGGAGATTCGGAGATTGTTGCTATGCTGCCTTTGGTGTAGTTGCCCCAGTTGTTTACTTCTCCTCCTGTTGAAGGGTTTGCGTGTGTGATCAAGCTATAAAGGGTTGTTGTTGTGGACGCCATAAAGTTTGCTGTTACCACGGCAGACCCGGTTACGTTAAAGGACCAGGCTGAGATAATTGGGAAAGGTTGTGATGGTGCTAATGGGACAGCAGGACAGCCAATTCCGCTGCAGGACCAGCCGGTGAAGACGTAGCCTGGTGCGGCCCGTGCGCTAAATCCTGCTCTGGCACCGTAATTATACATTGTTGGTCCGCCCGATGCGATGCTTCCTGAACAGCCGTTGCAGCCGTCATTGATTACTACAGTAATCGTGTATGGAGTAGATACTGCCTTGAAGTTTGCCGTTTCGTTGAGATTGCCAATGAGAGTTACATTAGGTCTTGCATTGACTCCGGAATAGCCTCCATTGTTGCATCCCGCGCCTGTGCAGGTCCAGTTAGTAAAGACATAACCATCTGCGGCTTGTCCAAATAGGCCGTCTACCGTACCGTAAGGATAGGGACGACATCCGTCAACTGCGTTTGGCATATCTTGCCAGCCGGCACCGGCGTTTTGAGGATTTGCTGAAGTGCAGAGAATTACTGTAGGATTTGGACTGATCTGGTAGTTTGCCGTTTCGGTTATGTTGCCATTCATTGTGATGAGGGGGTTTGTGTTGGTTCCCGAGTAGCAGCCGGTTCCGGTACAGGTCCAGTTCTTGAAGGTGTAGCCTAGGTTTGGAGTTTCGAGTATTGTTATGTTTGTTCCCTTTAGGAATGCGGCCGTGGAACCACCGCAGATGAAACAGGGGTATACATTCCCTCCGTTTGAGGGACTTGAAGATACGATAATATTGTAATAACCTGGATTTGATTGTTGTACGAGATATTCCGAACTCCATGTGCTATTATAGACCAAGTTTGTTGAGACTCCGTTGTTGAGGTTGCCAGAGTAGTCGTTCGCGTTGCCGTTGAGCGGCCACCATCCGACTAGGCTGTTTAATACCAAAGGATCCCCGCCTATCCCTTTATAGTAAAGCTGCAAAATCTGTGAAGGAGTGAATGAGGTGTTGTAAATTTGGATGTTTGAGATCAGTCCATTAAATTTAAGACTGCCTCCACATTCTTTTGCGCCTATTGAATATTGGCAAGCTCCTGTGCTAAATGGCAGTAAAGTCCCTACAAAGTTATTGCTTGAGGTGACTAGCACTCCGTTTACATATATGCTCATTGTCTTCCCGTTAAGTGAATCGGTTAAGAAGTACCACGTCTTTGGACTTAATGCCGTAGTACCTGAAACGCTAAAGTGAGCATTCGAAGTATTTGCTATTTCCAGAGTAGGATAACCGCCAAATGCACTAATATACATGTCAAATATCCAGTCGTCACCGACGCCACTCCAAGAGCCGAAGTACTCTTGAGACATGGGTGGATGCGAGGTTTGTATATTATATATTGTGGAAACGTTGTTAGTGTATATCCAGCCGGTAACCGTCATCGTATTGCCAGTTAGTGTTGTGCTAGGCGTGTTCGAGATGTTTACAACGCTGCTTTTTCCGTTGAACTGCGCAACATATTGTGGCTGTGCATTATTGCAGACTCCTTCGGTGTTGATAAATGTGGTTGTTCCGGGTCCGTTGGGCCTATAGACTTGACAGGTATTTGAGCTTTTCTGGAAATTTGCTGTTTCTACTATATTTCCATAGACTATAATTCCTGGGCTAGGAAGACTTCCGGTGTAGCTTTCATTTCCGGTTCCGGTCCAGCCGGTGAAGACATAACCGCTTGCAGGGGTTTCGGTCAGTTGGCCTGTCTGCCCATAGCTCACGCTTCCGTTCTGCAGGTAGAATGTATTGAAGTTGACGCTTCCTCCGTTGCTAGGGTTTGCATATATTTTTACTGTGTAGGAAGGCAGCACCCTGAAGTTAGCAGTCACAGATACATTACCTGTCACTATGAAGGAGAACGAGGACTGTGTACCCTGTGTACCTGTTGGGCAGATAACGTTTCCGGTACAGGTCCAGCCGGTGAATGCATAACCATAGTTGGGCGTCTCGGAAAGGCTGGCGGTCGTGCCCTTTATGAACTTACCGGCGTTGTTTACACTGCCTCCGGCTATAGGGTTAGAATAGGCATTTACATTATAGTATATGGAGGTTGTCGCCTGCTGGAAGTTTGCTGTTATGGTTGCAGGTGCACCTATCGCGGTTTCGAATGATGTTGTGGTATTTGAAGGCAGAGGGCACCCTACGTCCAGGCAGGTCCAGCCGGTGAAGGTGTATCCCGGTGCAGGAGTTTCGGATACCTTATGGGGAACGTCGGAACATTCCGGTCCACCGCTAACGATTCCGTCAATTGATACCGTTCCTCCCACTGTAGGGTTCGCACTTGCTGTTGCGTAAATGCCAGCGGCAGCAGGGAGGCAGCCAGTCAGGCCGCCGGGAACGGAGTATGTATTCTGGAAGTTTGCTACCTCAGTAACGTTGCTACCCATGGTTATGATGGGATTGGCTGTAGTGCCCGTATAAGAGCCCGTGCCTGTACCAGTCCAGTTCTTAAAGGTGTAGCCTACGATGTTTGGCATCTGGCAGAGCTGGTAGGTCGAACCTAGGTTGAGACCAGGGAAGACTGCAGATGGAAGAGGCAAGCCCGCACCTTTGCAGTAAACCACGCGCAGATTGGCGCTCGCATTGGAGATGTTTGTGGCCACATAGCCCACGTTTATGGGGTTCGCAGAAATTTTCAGCGTGTAATAATTCGCCGCAGGCGTTGTATGCTGGAAGTTTGCTGTTTCAGTCATATTGTTATTAACAATTACAGTTGCGGAAGAACTAGTTCCGGTGTAGCTGCCTTGGCCTGTGCCGGTCCAGCCGGTGAAGGTGTATCCCGTATAAGGAATCTCGGAGAGTGTTACGCTTGTTCCCTTTAGATGTACGGAACTGCCGCCACTGCAGTAGGAACAAGGACTTACCTCTCCTCCACTGACTGGGCTTGAGGATACAGTAAGATTATAATATACTGAATTTGACGCATGCACGTAATTTGCCTGTATGGTTGTAGGGCCGTTTATGGTGAGGAGATTTCCTTTAGCTAGGTTTCCTATGGCGCTGCTTGTTGAGGAGTAAGATCCTGACCAGTTTTCGAAGGAATATCCTCCTCCTCCCTTGTTTGTCAACGGTCCAGTGTAGAGTGCGGTTAATCTCGTCCCTATAGGAACAATTGCAGTATATGGGTTTGGTTCTTGAATGTTATCTACGCAGAAACTACTCTGTGTCTGTATGCCGCTTGGAACAATGTATCCTCCACATGCGCCCCAGTAGTTTGCCGCATCACTTGGACTTATTTGTATTTTGAGAGTAGTGGTAGGAGAAGTTGACTGGAAGTTTCCTGTCACTGTGGCAGATCCGGTTACGTTAAAGGACCAGATCGGAGAAGTTTGGGATGACCCTTCTGGGGCTGCAGGGCAGCCTGGACCGGTGCAGGTCCAGCCGGTGAAGACGTAACCCTGTCCAGGAATTTCGGAAAATTGTGCTCTAGCACCGTAATTATAGTTGGCTGGCCCGCTATCCACGCTGCCTCCGGAGTTTGATACGACGCTTCCCGAACAGCCACTGCAACCATCATTGATTGTTATGTTAATTGTATATGGTGCCTGTGCATGCACGTAATTTGCCGTTATGATTGTGGGTCCGATGACGGTGAAGAGTGTCGGATTTGATGCTGGGTTGTAGATGCCGGTACAGTTGTCAGTTGAAGACGAGTATGTGCCACTCCATGAACTGAATTGGTAGCCGCCGGTTCCGGCAGCAGTTCCAGGCATGGTACAGAGGACATTCACTTTGCTTCCTATGGGAAGCGTGTAGATTGCAGCCGATATTCCTCCATAGTAATCTTCGCATGGTACAGGTCCTTTCATTCCATTAGGTGCCGTATACTGGAAACATGCGATCCAGTAGTTTGAAGCGGACGCGGGATTCTCTTTTAGTGTGAACGTTGTCATTCCAGAAGATAGCGGTTGGAAGTTTGCGGTTATTGTTGTGGATCCGGTGATTGTGAAGTTGAAGGAGGACTGGGTTCCTGAAGGGCAGACTGATACAGCCCCTAAATTGCCGGTGCAGGTCCAGCCGGCGAAGGTGTAGCCTGGTTTTGGTGTCGCAGAGACTCTTATCAGACTTCCTGCTATCGCAGAACTGGCTCCGCTTGCCATTCCGGCAGTGTATATTGTCGTTATTCCTCCCGCAGAAGGGCTTGAGGATACGGTAAATGGATAATATGATGGAGTTGATGATGATTGGAAGTTTGCCTGTAGGGTCGTTGGGCCGGTGACATTTAAGAAAGGAGGTTGTAGGTCCTGGCAGCTGGCGGCCGAATTGTAGGAGCCTGACCAACCCAGGAATGAGTATCCTCCGGTTTGGCCGTTCGTGGCGACTCCGTTTATGGTGACTGTGGTGGCGGGTATGGCGCAGACGTAGTATATGACCGCGCCTATGGGGATTGCGGCGGTCTTGGTGGTGGTGGCGGGCGGGCCGATGATGACGTCATTGGAAGAAACATAGGGTTCTATGCATGTGCTGCCCGACTCATTGATTTTGTTGGCTCCGGGTCCCATCCAGGTTGCGCAAACACTCCAGTATGTCGCGGCGGCGCTTGGAGTTTCGGTTAATGTTACGTTTGTCATTCCGGAAGGAAGTTGTGGTTGGGTTGACGTTGTTGACACCGGAACAAAGTTAGCCTGCTCTGTTACCGAAGTACTTGGGGTGAAGGTTGCATTTGTGGAGGATCCGGAGTAGCAGCCCGAGCCGGTGCAGGTCCAGCCGGTGAAGGTGTAGCCTGCGTTTGGGATCTCGGAGATTGTTGCGCTACTTCCTGAATCGTAGATTCCGCTGCCGGTGACCGTTCCTCCGCTGGAGGGGCTTGCCGAGCTGTTGACTGCGTATGTTGCTAGTTTGGTTACTGTGAAGCTCGTGCCGTCAGTTGTTAATGCGGATGGCTGCGCAAGCTCCGTGAGGGCGCCTGTTGAGCTCACATTGACCATGGTGATCGAGGTTATGTTCGGAAGCTCGCTTAGCGGCTGCGAACCCGAACCCATGTTCGCGTAGTTGGTCCCTGCCTCGGAGGTATAGTCGCTTCCGTAATATGCTGTGCCGAAGTTGCTAAGCGATGAATACACGCAGGAGCTGCTTGAAAGACAGGTGTCTGGTTGTTCGTCTATCCATTCAGAGGAAAGCTTGGGTGAGTTGTATGTGACCGTTATCATGAATGCTTGCTGCATTGTCAGGTCTGTCAGCGTTATGATCCATGCATTCGGAGCGGTTCCCTGTGTTATGTTAGCGGATATCCTGTCTCCAGGAGAAACGGTGAATCCGACCAGAGGCGTTTCGGCGGCAGGGACCAGTTCATACCATGCAATATAACTCGCTGTCCCGTTGTAATAATCTGATTCGGTGCCTGTCTGTATAAGGGTGTTATCAGTTAGGCCTCCTATGCCAATCCACTGTGTCGAGTAGGTTGTATTCGTGCTTGGACTTGCCGTCTGCACTATCCAAGAACCCTGCACAGAATTGGCTACTGCCGCGGTGTCGTTGCTTGCCCATCCAGCCCAGTTCGTCGTTTCGGAGCTTGCTGATTTTATAGCGACTTTTTTGTTGGATTGAACATTGACGCCAGGTGTTACAGAGACCCGTGGGCAGTTGTATATCCCCACAGTGTATTTTGCTCCTGAGTTATATTTCTGCTTTGAATTGCACGGCGAGACTATGCTGTTGTAGCTGATTGCCGATTGGTTTCCCAACAGGAAGGTCTTGATGTGGCCTGTAATTTTAGATGGGGTGCTGGAGTTGATCTGCCTTGGGTTGTATCTGTCCGATATATAATTATGGAATTGCCCTTTGTTCTGAACCGTGTTTGTGCCCTGCTGGCCGACGAGAACGTAGTTTGCGACCTCTGTAATAATGTTTTTACTCACCATCACTGTTGCGGATGCGCTGGTTCCTGAGTAGCAGTTCGTTCCGCTGCAGGTCCAGCCGGTGAAGGTGTAGCCGGAGTTTGGAGTCTCGGAGAGTGTTACGTTTGACCCTGGAGTGTATGATCCTGTTCCTGGGCTTACGCTTCCTCCGCTGGAGGGGCTTGAGGATACAAAGAGATTATGGTAAATGAGAGCTGCCGTTGATTCGGTTGTGGCTCGGTATGTTGTGTAATTCAGATTCGATAGGAATTGGTATCTGCCGTTGAGACGATAGTAGCCCGAGCCGGTGTAGTTGATGAGGTTGAGCGGGCTGCTGCCCGCCTGGCTTGCCGCGGCGGTGTAGGTGATTAGCAATGAGAAAAAGAAGAAGGCACAGATTATCTTATTTGTATTCATACAAACATGTTTCCATTACGTAGGGATAAGTTTATAAATATTCGTCTGAGTTCTCAGAATCAAGGTAATGCTGAATGGGGACTGATTTGCCCCGGAAGCCACACCATACAAATCAATCCAAAACTGTTTTATGAACGTATGTCATGTCTTGTAATTTGCCTGTATTGTAGTAGGCCCAGTGACTGTAGCAAACACCTGGTTTACCAGGTCGCTGCTTGTCGAGTTGTAGGCTCCTGACCAGCCTGTGAACGAATATCCTCCGCCGTTGTTTGTCCATGGATTGGTCCACATGGCAGTCACCGAAGTTCCGATCGGAACTGTGGTGGTGTTTGAGCTGCCGAGAACATGTCCTGTGCAGATCTGTCCGGTGGCTCCGGAGGGCGTTTTCCAGGCGATGCATGCGCCCCAGTCGTTTGCCGCATCGCTTGGGTTGTAGCTTTCCTGAATGGTAAGGGTTGTCACTTTGACATAGTTTGTCTGTATCGTCGTAGGCCCACTGACAGTTGCCCACTTACCGTATCCTGGATTTGCGTTTGTTGAATTGTAGGATCCTGACCAGTTTGAGAAGGCGTATCCTCCGCCGTTGTTTGTCCAAGGTTCTGCGTAGAGATCGGTCACCAGAGTTCCGATTGGAACGGTAGCATTGGCAACTACCCCTTTGCCTCCGTAAACTGAAGGACCTGCGCAAACTTGCCCGGTGGCTCCTGCCAGCGTCGTCCACGCGACGCAAGCTCCCCAGCCAGCAGCGGCCGCAGACGGGTTCTCATCAATGGTGAGGGTTGTATTCACCGAGGCACTTGCCTTGAAGTTCGCTGTTTCTGTCATGGCGTTGTTCACCGTTACAGTTCCAGATGTGGCTATTCCTGTCCAGCATCCAGTTCCCGTGCAGCTCCATCCCGTGAAAGTGTATCCTGCCTTAGGAGTCTCAGAGACAGTTACCTTGCTGCCTGCGCTATAATTGCCATTACCCGTCACCGTTCCTCCTGAACTTGGGCTCGCAGACACACTAAGACTATATAAAGTTGTTGCATTTGCCTTGTAGTTTGCGGTCTCTACTATATTTCCATAGACCACTATCCCTGGGTTAGGAAGACTTCCAGTGTAGCTTTCATTCCCGGTTCCGGTCCAGCCGGTGAAGGTGTAGCCTGCTGCAGGCGTTTCGATGAGTTGGCCCGTCTGTCCATAGCTCACACTTCCGTTCTGCAGGTAGACTGTATTGAAGTTGACGCTTCCTCCGTTGCTAGGGTTTGCATATACTTTTACGGTGTAGGAAGGCAGCACCTTGAAGTTGGCAGTCACAGACGCATTACCTGTCACCGTGAACGAGAATGAGGACTGTGTACCTGTTGGGCAGGTAACGCTTCCAGTACATTTCCATCCAGTGAACGCATAGCCATAGCTGGGCTTCTCGGAAAGATTGGCAGTCATGCCTGCCATGAACTTACCTGCGTTGTTTACACTGCCTCCAACTACCGGGTTAGAATAGGCATTTACATTATAGTATATGGGTGTTGTTGTCTTCTGGTAGTTTGCGGTCACTGTAGTGGAACTTAGCATTGTGAAACTGAAGGAGGTCTCAGTGCCAATAACGCTGCAGATGGTCGCAGCGCTTCCTGTGCAGCTCCATCCAGTGAAGGTATATCCTGTCTTGGGCGTTTCGGATATTGTTACCGAGCTGCCTTCGCTATAGCTGCCGGCGCCAGTCACCGTTCCTCCTGAACTTGGGCTCGCAGACACAGTCAAACTATATGACGGAGTTGTATTTATTGTATTTATTAAGCTGACCTTCCCTCCAACCTCAAAGCCTGCTGAATTTATGTTGGAAAGCGTTGGCGGAGTCATATTATAGATTGTATAATTTGTTCCGAGCAGCTCGATCTGAACGCTCGCCTTTGCCGGAATCGGCTTTCCGAATGTTATCTGGTATGCTCCATTCGCATCAAGAACTGCGAAGTTGCTTACGTTGCCGTTCTGGTCGTATACGGGGAAGCCTCCTAGCCAGATGAATTCGGATTCCTGCTGAGGACCAGAGTTCGAAAGCAATCCAGGCACTTGTGCATTTGTCAGTCTTACTAGATTGTCCTGCGAATTGTTTGTGAATCTCGAGAACTGCATTCCGCCGCCGTTGGTGTTTGCAATGACGGTGCTGCCGGGCGAGATGCCTATTCCTTCATATGCCGAAGGAGGGGTTGGAGAAGCGGCGATGATAAATGGTCCACTTCCACTTGTGTCAGGATATACATAGATACTTGCGCCTTTCCCGCCAAGTAGATTTTTGGTCAATTGGAGGTTTGCAGAATTAAGCACTCCGCTGTTCAGGACTGATCCTATCAGGGTACTGAATTGGTAATACAATTTTATTGTAGAATTTGATTGGGGAGGATAAACTGCGGATATGCTAAACCTCAGCAAATCCACGCTCCTTGCCTCATAGTATGTCAGTGAGGTTGTGGATACTGACGCAACCTCGCTTCCGCGCTCCGTTCTGAAACCGGCCTGCGCCTTTACCATCGCTGCGCCGGACTGCGAACTCAGGTATCCTACCCCGTTGTTTCCGGCAGTCGAATAGTTCAGCCAGTAGAGCGGGCTTGCTCCCACCTGCGAGGAGTTCGTTATGCTTAGTATAGCATAGGCGCTCGGAGTTGTGCTCGAGTTTAACGTTATTTCAGGTATCGTGTAGGTGAAGTACTGGGTCCTTGTGGTCGTGCTTCCGGGTGTCGATGTGCCCAAAGCGAAGTTCACTTGGTTGTTCTCTCCGGTGTAGCTTACATTACTTGCGAATCCGGCCTGCAGGTAGTTCGATGAAGGCACGGAGTAGAGAACCACAGGCCCACCGTATGAAAGAGTGCCCAGCAACACAGAGCTTTTCGCATTGCGGGCCGTCACATTTGAAGACTCGTACACCTGCACCGTTACTCCAGGGTATGGCAGGTCAGAGCTTAACGTAATGTCCGTTAGATTAGCGAGTGCCACTCCCGGAATAGTCTGCGTGCCGAACCCTTGGAAGACTACTACAAAGGAGCTGCTGCTTGTCTGGCCTGGCTTGTGGCCCGTTATCTGGACGTTAAGGGGATTGGCTGTACTCACATATTTACTGTTTAATCCGCCATTGGTAAGGGTTACGTATATTCCCGCATTTGAAAAGTTTCTAATGCCTGATACGACATCGGCAGTTCCTGTTGGATTCACCGCACTCCCAGGTACGAATGTGTAAGAGTTCAGGTTGTAGTTCAAGGTCTGCATGTTGGATGTTGGCGCTGTTGCTCCGCTTTCTGGAGTCACTGAGAAGGCATTCGTCAATGCGCTGGATACTGTAAAGTAGTTTACCGCTTCCTTCACCACCGTGGTGTTCACGTACGAGTAAATTCCGGTTACTGGGGTTGAAACTCCGCTAGCGGAGAATGTCATTGTTGAGATTGACTTGTTTTTCTGTCCTCCGACGTTCTGATAGGTCACTAAGCCAGAGGAGCTTGTCCTAAATGACAATTGGTCGTAGCTTGAGCCGCTGTAGGCTCCTGGCGTCCCGAGGCTGTCTCCTACGAAGTTTAGCCTCCAGTCCGCAGGGTTTACTACAATGTTCATTGACTGGCCAGGGGCCAGCATGTTTGCCTTCGACTGATTAGTGTATAAGATTATGCTCTGCAACGCCGCGTTGGCAGCAGCAGCGCTGCCTGACTGTGGTACCGATTGATTTGTGGTCCACCTTAGCGAAGCCACCCAATTATGGCCGTTTGTAGCTTCATTGAAGTCTTTTCCGCTTGATACAGTGATGGAAGTTGTTGCGGAGGCCTGGAAATTTGCAATCTCTGTAATTTGGCTGTTCACTGTCACGGATACGGCAGGATTTGTTCCCGAGTAGCATCCCGTTCCAGAACACGTCCATCCTGTGAAGGTGTAACCTGTCTTTGGAGTCTCCAAGATTGTTACTGTTGTTCCCTTAAGATATGATCCTGAGCCTGGTGAGACTGTCCCTACATTCAGAGGAGACGTGTTTACAAGGAGATTATAATATGTCGATTCAGTGCCTGCGGACTGGTATGTTGTATAATTAGAACTCGATAAATACTGGTATCTGCCGTTGAGACGATAGTAGCCCGAGCCGGTGTAGTTGATGAGGTTGAGCTGGCTGGCCGCAACCGTCGAAGTAACCAACAAAGACACAAAGAACAAGGCATAGAGGATCCTATTTGTATTCATGCAAACACGCTTTCACTATATATGCATAAAGTTTATAAAACTTCCTCCGGGTTCCCCGTAATCAAGTAACGCCGAGTCTGCACCGAGACGCTAATGTAATATATACCTTTCGCAGCAATATAGGAGGGTAATACTCACCTTTAGTGTGTCCAATGGGAAAATTTTCACTGGCTGACGAATTGCTTACCAGCATCTGGGTCTGCAGGAGATGCAAGGCTAGGAACCGGGCCGGAGTGAAGAAGTGCAGGAAGTGCGGAAGCGTTTACCTGCGAGTGAAGAGAAAGGAAGCGCGAGTGAAGAAGTAATCCTGATTATGTTTGAAACGATGTGAATTACATGGTAGACTTGACGCCGATAGAAACGGAAGTATTGAATGCAATGAAGGAGATAGGAGCCAACAGCGAGGAGAAGAAGAAGACCGCCGATGACATAGCCAAGAAGTCCAACAGGCCGAAGAGCATGGTCACAAATGCGCTGGTCTCCCTCGCAAACAAGGGTTCCATAAAGAGGGTGGCAAGGGAAAAGTCAGCAGGATACTACGTACTCGGTTCTACACATTAACAGGGATTTGTATGGAGGGCTCGGATTCAATCGAATTTTCGGCAAAGTGGAAGGAGTGGGTGGTGATCAAGAGGACCACCATAAGGGATGACACAAAGCCGGAGGAAATAGTCTTCAGCCTCGCGTCCATAAGGCAGACAATAGACAGGAAGGCTTTCGACCTCCTCGGAATAGAGACAACCGGAATGGACGAATACGCTACAAAAGTTACGACGGGCATGAGGAAGAATTTCAAGGACCTCGCCCAGGCGGTGCAGTCGCTCAGCTCCTCGGAAGCGAAGGAGATAATCGAAAAGGCATGCGCATCAAAGCCCGAGCTGCAGGAAGTCGCAAGGACCTATCTCTTCAGGAAGGTGATACAGGCGCTGGGCTTCGATTTCGACGTCAACCAGGAGATGCTCTCAAAGGTCTATCCGAACCTCAAGCTGCCCAAGCCGAGGGGAAGGCAGCCGAAGAAGTGAGCAGTGCTGCAATGGCATCCGATTCCTCAAGGATATGCATCTTCGTGAGGCACGGCGAGAGCCAGACCAATGTCAGCCACATCCGGTCCAGGGACCTCGACAAGTATCCGCTCACGGACGCAGGAGCCCTGATGGTCGAGGAAGCCGCGGCAAAGCTCTCGAGGCTAGGCGGATCCGTCAAGCTTTACTCGAGCCCCATCCTGAGGGCGAGGCAGACCGCCGAGATAATTTCCAAGCATTTGAAGATCGAGCCTGAGATGACCCCGCTGCTTATGGAGCGCGGCTTTGGAAAGTACAACAACACATCCTTCCAGGCGGGAAACGAGAACAGGAGGGTGCTCAGGGAGCAGATAGCCTCGAACTATCCAGACTGGGAGAGCTGGCAGGAAATGGCCAGCAGGATGATGGAGTTCTCCAAGCGGGTCAAGCCCGGAAGGATAAGCGTCGCGGTCACGCACATGGATCCGATAAAGGCTCTGGTAGGGCATTTGGTGGGCAAGGAAGAGCCCTTGATGCTCGACGTCTACTTCAAGAACGCCTCCTTCAACGTGATAGATTTCGCAAGAAGCGGGGAAGAGGCAATCCTCGCGACGGACAGCAGCGAGCTTCCAAATGGGCTAAGAGGAAAATCCTGATAACGTTTATATTATGTATTAGGCTTATTCTATGAAAAGGGGAGTTAGGCTAGTCTGGCAGGCTTTCAGGTTTGGGTCCTGAAGACTCGAGTTCAAATCTCGAACTCCCCGTAGTTTTTTGTCGACGTAAAGGCACGTATTCGGAGAGGAAAAGTTAGTACAATATTTTAGCCGGCAGAGAGTAAATCGGAACTACGCAAATATATCTTTGAACCGCTATACGTTCTGATAAACCTTGCTCCTGTTCTTCTGCATGCTTTTTCTATGTCTGCAAGTACCTGCGGTCTATTTAGCATTTCTACAGGACCTTCCACATCCCCAAAGACTTGACTCGTTCTATCCTCCAACAATATGTAATTGAGACCCCGATCCAAGGCAATTTTTATAAGATTCTCTACAGCATAAATTCTCCAGCCTCCATAAATCGTCGCTAATTTTCGGGGAAGGCCAGGAGAAGAGCCTTTAGCAGTTTTGTAATGTGATTGGATAAATTCAACACGCAGATTTTTTCCCTCCACTTTAAACCTCATGCTTCCTACTGAACCCGGAGCAAATTCACTAGGCCCGCCAAAAAGAAGATGCTCTTGTGCTTTGAGGAAAGCTGCAATATGCTGAACTTCCGGAAACAAAACTATTCGGGGATAGTTAATACTGTTCCAAAACTCTGGAGAATTAACAACAATTACAAACCTTTCACCACTATTTCTCATTACGTAGAGCCCGTCTGTTTGAGTAATACCAGGATCTTTACCCCACGCTCTCAGTGCAATTTCTCCTATTTTGTTTAGAGCTTTGGCGCGATTACTAGAGTAAGGTTTGGAATCTTTTCTTAGAATCTCATCAAGCGGAAGAACTTTCTTCTCGAAGCTATACCCCAGGTCCCTTAAAACAGGAATAATTGAAAGAGGTTCTCTTCTATACCTAGGTCTATACAACTCAGTTAAGTCTGGTATGCCTCCATTTAACTTATATTTAAAACTAAGCAATGTTTCCATTAGCTTTGGTGTTATTTCTTTCTCAGCTAAAGCTCCCATTTTACCATTGTTTAAATTAATGCTTTTTTGATATATAAACATTTCTCATGATGATTGCCTGGATAGCAGGCTCTGGAGGCAGGGTCGTCTTGCTTGCGCTGAAGCCTAGCGAGCTGTGGCGGTTTTCGAACTCCTTTGATTTGTTCTTGGGCCATATGCAAGGATGTCGTTTTGCACATCGTTTTAATATATTTGATTAAACGATAAAATGGCGAAATGTTCGCATAAGGTCTGAGTACCTTTGGATATGGCAGAACGTGGATTTTACTGTGATGTGATGACCAGGAGGCAGGTAGCGTACAAAAAAGAGATACGAAAGCTAGTCTCAAAGGGAAAGATAAATGCGAGAATCCGGGAGCTGGGCGACTGGCGCGGAGAGACGTTTTCCCGCGTCCGTGCCTTGATCAAGCAGGCAGACCCTGAAGCTGTCGAGGAAGTGAAGTGGATAAAGCCAACCAATCCGCTGGGCACCGCGGTCTGGTCCCACGACGGGTTGATCTGCACCTGCGAGACCTACAAGAGTGTCGTAAAGATGACATTCCCAAAGGGTGCCTCGTTGGATGATCCTTCAGGTCTCTTCAATTCCAGTCTCAACGCTAAAGTGTGGCGCGCCATAGACTTCCACGAAGGCGACAAGATTAACGAGAAGGCCCTGAAAACTCTTATTCGCGCTGCCGTTACCCTAAATACGTACTCGACATCAGGTGGCTGAGGGAATTCCCCTCTCCCTTGGTAGGAACGCTCCGCAGTCAGGCAGTTACGCCTTCTTCCTCATGAACATGTAGATTATAGCTATTATCACTATAATCACGATCAGTGCCACTACCCATATCATGTAGGATGAACTGCTGCTACTGTTTTGCGAAGTCTGCGACGTGGTACTCGTGTTGGTCGCGGGTGTGGTCGTTGTAGTTGTAGTGGTTGTGGTGGTGTTTGTAGAGGTTACAGGCGGAGTGGTTGTGGTGGTGGTGTTTTTAGCGGTGGTTGTGGTCACTTTTGTGGTGGTCACATTGGTTGTGGTCTGAGATGGTGCAGGTATCAGCTCGTAGACATGCATCTGCGCCTTCTGGAGGCTAACGTCAGACATTGTCCCGGCGGTTGTGTTGTATACCCATTTGTTCTGGCCAGAGTAGCTTCCACCCGTATATCCTGTGCCATTGGCCTGCTCGTTGATGTAGCTGTAGGAGGTCCAGTTGGTTTCGTGGTTAACGGTGAATGTTATTGGGTGCGGAGCGCCGGTCTGGTTGACAAACGCTGGAGACTGTATTATGTTGCCGTTTATCTTGAAGAGGAAGGCTGATTTCGGGGTGTCGGTCGTGCTTGGAGGCGAGGCCAGATTGAATGCCCTGAAGGTGGAAAGGGTGACATTGTATGAAGAGTAGATTTTCCCGCTTACGTTGGCGTATGTCCCTGGCAGTATGGTCATGGTCATGTTGTAGCCCGCGGGGCTTCTTATGCTAAGCATGGCTCCTACCGACTCGTTTACCAATTTTGTCGTGGTGTTGAAGAATATGAAGGTGGGTGTTTTACCTATTGTATTTGGTACAACCGAGTTTGAGGATGCTTGAGGATAGGTGCTATGTAAATAGCCGGTAGCCGAAGAGCTGTTGTATATGGGCCCTATGGCCATTACCAATCCCATTGTTGCTAAGAGTCCAACTATGAAAGCCGCGAGATAAAATCTCATGTGATCATCTGTGGAGATTAGAATACTAAGTATTAAAAGGCTTCCCGTTGAGAGCCCCTGTAGGACTAATGGTTATACATTCCCGTCTTTTAACGATTCCCTTTCCACATGACGCAGTTGCCTCCATGCAGTGGGTATTGCCGTGCTTCCTAAAGTGGCAAATGCCGCCAGAACGAGTAGGGATATGGCATTTGTTACATTGTCCGCAGAACGTGCAGCATACTGATAAAATCCGTAAACAAGGTCAGAAAGACCTAATGCTGCTGAACCTATGCCAACTGAAAATACGAATGTGTTGAATGCTTTAATGGCATTTAAATCGGATAGCGTTGCCATTCTTTCTTCTTCGCTTGATGGTATTGCTGGCTTTTTGTCCTCTTCAGTCCTACCCTGTCGGAAGAGATGAAACGATGCGATAGCGGCAGCGGCTAAAAAACCGACAATCGAAGAACCGATGGCAATTTCTCCTTCTCTATCGCTTTCCTTCTTGATCTTTGCCCATTTAGGAAGTACATTCCTAATTCCGCGAATTTCCCCTCCTTCGCAGATGCCTGGTTCGTGGAATCTGACTTCATCGGAGATGGCCTCCATCTGTTTTGGACTGAGTTTTCTAAAAAGGTCATATTCGATTTTGTGTAAATCCGGCTCGTTTATCGGTTTAGCTCCCTTAGGAATTAACATCGTTTCGCATAATGTCGGATGATGTCCTGGGATGCTGAACTCCTGTCTTGCTATTAGTATTAGAGGGATTCCGTGTGGGGAGATTTCTAATGTGTACAGAACGTCCGAGCCTTTAATTCCATATGCCATCTCTGCCGGCTTAGCTTGCGTTGCGTCAATCTGCACTGAAGGAAGTGGAGGGGAAGCAGAATTGGATCTGGCCATTGGAAATAAGGCTGCCATCGCGATGGCCGTTCCGACCGCAGCAGAAGGCCTGGCTTTAACATTCATGTCATCGCTTAATATCTCTTCTTTCCACCTATATATTGCTTTCTTTAGGCTTCCGAGGACATCGCGTGCACTTGGCCTTATTCTGCAATTAGCCACGAGCGTCGACCAAGACAGAAGCTGAAGTAAAAAGGAACATTTCTTTGCTAATAAACGAATATCTCAATGATCCTGATACACGAAAACCAGACATCAAGAATTTGTTGGCACTTTCATTCACTACCGTCTCAATTAGAGTTTAAGCCGCTATTATGTTTTCTTTATTAAATCCCGATAATTAAAAATGTTAATATTGTATTTATTTTCTAGTTCTTTCTTATTATCATTTATTCTACCATCTTCTGTTATCAGATCCTCTCTCAATGCTATTGCAGTAGCGACTATAATACAATCGATATAGTCATTAAGGACATCCAATAATCCCTTGCTTATCTTTATTATATGGGAATTATAGAAAGGTTCTACTCTAAACTCTGCATTTATGATATCTATAGCCTCTGAAGTAAATACAGGATCTACGTTAAGTTTCGCCGCTTTTGCTTGCAATTCAAATAACGATATCATACTTATTCCAAGATCATCGATATTTAGATTAATTTTGCCTTCGTCTACATCCAACAAGAGGTCTGTGTCTACGCCAATTCGAGATAGTGGCAAGATATATGTTGTATCGATTATCAAATTCACACCGCCTTCGAGAGACGTCCCCTAAATTCTTCGAATTCCCTTGAAGTCACAGTTGCTACTTTCTTAGAATGCAATAATCCAGTTAATTTACTGCTCTTATTTTTGAGGGTTTTCTTAAGAATATTATTTATGACTTTGGATATCGCTTTGGTGGTTTTGTATTCTTCCACACTTTCTTTAACTAAGGCTTCGTATATTTCTTTGTCTAATATGACTGTTGTTCTCTTCTCCATTTTATCACTAATATGCTTATATGCTTAAACATATAAATATCTTTCTGTCGGACATGTATATTAGTAATTGAAATCATAATTCATGGTTCTGGTTGAATTGAGCCAGAATTGTTAAAGCCCGAGAGACCTGCGGGTGGTTGGTAACGTACGCCCTTGAATATAGACGGTTTATAGCCAACTATAACATTACTTGTATATCTTGACTTCAGCCATTCCATAGAGCGTATGTAGGGACTCATTGGGAAAATCGGTGTAATTTATTTTCAGGTATCCTGTGTAGATTTGATATATTGAGCCTGAGAGAGGCTTGGAACCCGCATAGCATTGCATAGAAAAGGTCCTGTTAGCACCTATCGGAAGATATGCATGCGGCGTTACCTCCTGCGTCTGTATGTTTTTAGAATTAGTGTTGCATCCTATGGCCGTTATGTTGAGCGGCGATGTAGTGGCCTGGACTATGCCAATTGTAAGAAGCCCGTTAGATGTCATGTAGAAGTTGGAACAGCTGAATCCTGCCTCCAACTGGCAGATTTGGGGCGGTTGACCTGAACTAGGCGTAGTGAAGCCGAGTCCGTATGCTATGATAACGACCAGAAGTATTATCACCGCGCAGATTATCAGGTAACTCCATGAAGGCCTATGTCGAAGTTGTTTACCGTCTTGCATAATATCTCTTCGGATACATAAAGAACTTTGAAGATATAAATATACCCACCCAGAAACATTGGCGATTATTATTGAGCCCGAGAGATTTGGCGTCTGTTGGTAATAATCCCTCCATTTTGGAGGATAGAAACGGATGTTGTAAAGGCGATAAGAAGTGAGGTAAAAAAGGCAAGGAAGTTATGAATAGGATGTTGAATAGGTAATGGATTATCCTCTAGCACCTCTGGCCATCTCGCCTGCTTCTAGATTGATCCTTGCGGTTTCGTTTATCATATGAAACATATATGTCCAATACCAATGCTTTGATATGTACTTTTGATCATCGTTTTCCAACTTCTCTGCGAAGAAAGCAAAATACTCGCTGCCTTCGATGCTTTTTGAGATGTGTACAGAGCCAAACTTCTCCAGGTACCATCTCAGCCATCTTTCGTCTGCTTTCTTAATGTCCTCTCCAGTCTTAGCGTAGATGAGGTCTTCATTGAACATCTTCTTTTCTGCTTTTGTCATCGTGGGATCTGCAGCTATTAATATCAGATTAAGCTCTTGCCATATGGCTTTCCTTGTCTCAAATTCATTAGGACTGCCAACGTTGTATTCTTTCAATAATTCCCTAATCCGCTTATCAGTTTCTTCGGAAATCTCAAACTTATACCTTTTTGCAAATTTCTTGACATTAACTTCATAAAATTCTTTTGAACGCGCGCCGTAGTCCTTCTGCATAACCGTATGATGAATTTTCTGGGCTGCGGCTGCTGCCTTGGTTTCATTTACACGTTTTCTTTCGTTGAAGACCATATTCGCAATCCTTGATAAAACAGCACTTTTTATATTTATAGATATGCTTAGGATCAAAGGCTGAGTTTTTTCATCTCATGAAGCAGCATCGGATCTGTTATTTTATATGTATTTTCGATTTTTTCTATAAATCCGAATTTGATCAGCGAATCTAGGAGGCTTGACAGTCTTGTATCGGATATGCTTCCAGATTTTGCTGTGATATATCTTTTTATCTCAGCCCAGGAGCCTATGCCTTCTGCGATCGCTTTTAACAAAGAGAGATATCTTCCTCTTGATTTTGAAAGTAGCCTGTTTACTTCATCCAGGACTATCTTTGAACCTTCGTTATAGACGTTTTCCATTGCTTTGCTATATGGAAGTTTCTTAACGCCCCTATAATAACCATAATACGTCAGCCACCCTGCAATTCCATCCAGTTGAGCTATTGCATTATCCAACTCGGCCTCTTCGATCTTCAATTTTTGTTCCTTGAATCCCTTCCGAAGGAATTGTTTGCCTAGTTCACCATCGAATCTACCAAGAGTAATCTCGGTTTTGAATCTCCCATATAGCATAGCCTTTGCATCTTCATAATTAAGGAAATCTTTCAACATTCCGATTTCACTTCCTGTTAGTATGTATCCAACATTGGAAAGATTGTCTAGGCTCCAGGCGATTATCCCATCATATTTTGTCTTGCCACCTAGTCTTAAATACTGGGCTTCATCAAATGCAATTACAAAATTCATCCTCTTATTAGCAGACCACTCGTTTATTGTCCTAAGCACTTTGGTTAGGCTTTCATGCGAATCGCCGTCAAAGATGTTCCGCTCATTAAAACCCAATCTACCTGTAAACCTCTCAAATTCACTGATTAATGCCTCACAGATTGCTGGCAAACTTATGTACCCATTCTCAGAATAAATGTCTCTAACGTCAACAAGTATATATGGAACTTTCTTTTCGTTAAGGAAGACATGCAGTAAGCTTGTCTTGCCAACCCTCCTTACACCATATATAATTACCAACTTTTCCTTTAGCCGTATGGATTCTTCTAGCATACCAAGCTCTTTCTGCCTGTCAAATAAATCTGAAGGATATTCTTTCGGAGTGGTATCAAACAACACTAACTACACCCATTAGTTGCTAACTACTAGGGTTAGTAAAATATAATAAGCTTCCTATAAGCTAATAGAGCCCCGAGAGACCCGACCCACAATTGACTGTTTATAACGAGCTTTTGAGGTTTTGCAGAGATTATA
>Ga0181520_10004332_pt1 | contig 23861 bp, 20 predicted proteins | sample PEATcosm2014_Bin_29_FD_132451 | JGI IMG/M metagenome (GOLD analysis project Ga0181520, IMG submission 132451) | Peatland microbial communities from MTU Mesocosm Facility, Houghton, MI, USA - PEATcosm2014_Bin02_30_metaG | ecosystem: Environmental > Terrestrial > Soil > Wetlands > Peat | place...
GATTTGGAGAATCGTCGATATCGACGTGTGAGGAAGAGTCATGATTTTTGCAATTCTGGCGTTCGTAGCTGTCTTCGTGCTGATCGGGAGCATCGGTGTGCTGATGTTCTATCGCGAGGCGGCGCTGGATCGCATCAGCCAGGTCATCAATCCGCGGCGCAAGCAGAAGACGCTGGTCGAGACTTTCCAAAATACGGGCTCATCAATCGGCAACGTGGTGAAGAAGTTCGACAATTTGATGCCGAAGAGCGAGAAGGAAGTCTCGGTTATCAAGATTCGAATGCAACGGGCTGGATTCCGGGGCGAGAACGCGATGAAGGTCTTCTACGGTTGCAAAGTGCTGCTTCCACTGACGCTGGCGGCGATCGCCGCGGTGAGCGGATTAGCGGAGCTATCGCCATTTTTCGTTTACTTGATTGCACTGGGCGGAGGATTTCTGGCGCCGGACTTCTGGCTCGGAAAGCGCATTGAAAAACGGCAAAAGAAGCTCAACCGAGGCTTGCCTGACGTTCTCGACCTCCTGGTTATTTGCATGGAAGCGGGCCTGAGCCTGGACCAGGCGACGGCGCGCAGCGCGGAAGAGTTGAGGACATCGCAACCTGAGATTTGCGACGAATTGGGAGTCGTGGTTTTGGAACAACGCGCCGGACGGGCTCGCTCAGAGGCATGGAAGAACATGTCGGAGCGTACCGGCGTGGAGAGTCTGCGCAACCTGGTTTCGATGCTGGTGCAGACGGAACAGTTTGGAACAAGTATTGCCAAGATGCTCCGCGTCCATTCGGACACGCTGCGTGTGCAGCGTGTGCAATTGGTCGAGGAGATGGCGGGGAAAACCTCAGTCAAGCTAGTGTTTCCGCTGGTGCTGTTTATTTTTCCTGCGCTATTTCTGGTTACACTGGGACCAGCCGCGATCATGATGGCTGATTCGTTCAAGTCACTGACCAAATAATTGAGGCAGGAAGGGGAAAACGCATGGATAGCACCATGATTATCAGAGTTGTTTCCGCGGCATTGGCGGTCGTTATTCTGGTGGTTTTGATTCAGCGCCGCCGCACGCGGGTGAAGTAACAGCCGGAAGGCAAGACGCCGTGGCGTGAAGAATGACCAGTTCAAGCCACGGCTGCAGTTAGAAGCTTCCGTTGCCAGGTTGGCACGTCGCGCAGGCGGCGTGCCTGAGAAGGTGGCCTGGGCAAGGGGAACAGGTGAAGTGTTCCCTTCGCAGGCCTGACTGCAGGCGAAGAGAAAGGGCGGAGCCGCAGATGGAATTGATGGAACGAGCCGAACCGGTGAAAGGAACATCGGGGAGTAAGGGAGCCGCGGCACTGCCGCCAGGGGTCCAGTCGAAGATGGAACCGCAAACGTATTGTGCCTACAACCAGACTCGGGAATGTTTCTTAGGTTTGAAAGTCACGGCCGGCGACCTTCCTTCGAACCACGTCGCGGAGCTGATGCTGGAGAAGCCGCTGAAATCGGGCGAGGGACTGTGGATGAAGCCATTCCGGGGCATCGCGGCAACGGCGATGCCGGCACCTCTGGATCTTATTTATCTCGACGGCGATTGCCGGGTGATCGAGATGGCGGAGTCCTTTCCGACATTTCAGGTGAGCTCGTCAAGCCCGAGGCCGGAGAGCGTGCTGGCGTTGCCGGCGCACTCGATTTACTCGTCGCAGACCCAGTCTGGCGATCAGCTTGTGCTTTGTGTCGCCGAAGAGATGGAGCGGCAATTGGAAAGGTTGACGAACAAGTCTGACGAAACGGAGCCGATGCCGCAAATTGCAGGCGCAGCGCTGTTGCGCGAAAAGCCACTGTGGAGCGGTGGCCCGGGACTGCTGGAACTCGAAGACCGCAATGGACACGACAAGCCCGAAGCAAAGAAGACCCACAGTATGGACCTGACGCCCCCGAATGCCAAAGCCAAGGGCCAGTTGAGGTCGTGGTTTGATCGCTGGTGGTCGCCGGATCCACGCAAGGCTCCGCGGGTAAAGGAGCCGGGCCTGGCTGCCTATTACTGGAACGGCGCGGCGCCGGTGGCGCACGGAGTTCGAGACATCAGTTCGTCTGGGCTGTACGTGGTCACCGAGGAGCGGTGGTATCCGGGCACTCTGGTTCTTATGACGCTGCAGAAGACCGATCGGGGCGAGGAGATGGCGGAGCGTTCGATTGCTGTGCAATCGCGAGCTGTGCGCTGGGGTCCCGACGGAGTGGGGTTGCAGTTCATTCTGGCTGACGAAAGAGACATGCGCAGCGGAAAGACCGCGATTCTGGATGCGGCCACCAGGGAGGAGTTCGATCTCTTCCTGGCGCAATTGACTTTGGAAGGGTAACGAGCGCACCGGTGCGCCAAAGAATTCCCTGGGCGGGCGCGGTTGAATTGCAAGATTGAAGCCGGCTTAGCCGTGAGGTGGAACGATGACGATTGAAAGTGGCCTGCGAAAGATCGGTAATTTGTTTGGCCAGCGTGGCGAAGAAGGGTCGGCCCTGCTCGAATTTGCCTTGACGCTGCCGATGCTCTTTGGGCTCATTTACCTGTCGGCAAGTTTGACGCTGGGCATGTACAACCTGCAACAGCTTGGGAACGCAACTTCTGCAACAGCAATGGCGGTCGGAAGCGATGCGGGCCTGTTTCCCGGCAACGACCCATGCGCTTATGCAGAATCCACGATGGTCGCGTCGCTCCCGACCTGGAAGGCAGCGAATTTCTCCTACACTCTCAAGATGACGGATGCTAGCGACGCCTCGCACTCATACTCGGGAAGCGGGACGTCGTTCTCGTGCAGCACTGCACCTTCAATGGGACCGAACTACCCCGTCACTCTAACTGTGAGTTACACGTACTCCTGGCTCGGGATTCCTAATCTGCCGTTTTTCCATCCCGGCACGAGCACGGCGGGTGTACTGGCGTCGAGCCAGTCTGCGATACAGATGTGAACGGAGGAAGGCCTCGAATGTTAAGGGTTCTCTCGCAACAAATACGAAAGCTGATCAGGAGTGAGCAAGGCCAATCCGCCGTGATGGTCGTGATCTGCGCCTCTGCAATTTTGGTGTTAGCTGTGAGCTCGGTGGAAGTAGGCCATGTTTACTACGCCTACCGCCAGTTGGTGCAGTCCACAAACGAGGCCACGCTAGCGGGCGCGCAAGCCATGTCCGATGCGCTCACGAATACCAGCTCGAGCGGGGCCTACACCGCGGAGGTGACTGCGGCGGTGAAGCAATACAGCTCGGCGACCGGCCAGTTAAACGCCAGCAACATGCTGTCGAATGACCAGATTTCATCGCAGACTCTTTTTTGTTCGTCCACGATGTCGAAGCCGCCATTCTATGTGGAGTGCCAGACTCCGCCCGGGGGCAGCGCCGGTTACAACGCGATCACGGTGACCCAGACGGCGAAGGTCAATCTGTGGTTTGGATCACTGGTTGGCATGTCATCTATGAACCTGTCAGCCACGGCGACCGCCGCGATGAAGGGCGGATCGGATGTTCCCTACAATCTGGCCGTCATCATGGATACCACGGCTTCCATGCAAACCACCATACCGGGCGACAAGGATTGCACCACGTCGCAGATTTCCTGTGCGGTCCAGGGTCTCGAAGTCATGCTGGAAAACATGGATCCGTGCGCGCAGAACACAACGTGCACTTCAAGCACGCCATACGTGGACGACGTGGCGCTGTTTGTGTTCCCGGCACCCAGCGCTGCCTTTAGCGCTAATGACTATAAGTCTCAGTACTGCGGCCTCGGTGCTACCAGCGTGCCGTACAACTTCGTCAATGTGACTCCAGGGTCATCCCAAAATCTGAACATGGAGACGACGGGCCCGGACGCGGGCGCGTACGAAATTATTCCCTTCAACGACACCTATAAGACGACCGATTCGTCAGCTCTTGCAGTCGCGTCAGCTCTGGCGGAGGCAGTTGGGGCCAGCGGTTCGGGCTGCACCGGCCTTACAGCGCCTGGCGGGCAGGGAACATACTACGCACAAGTCATTTACACCGCGCAGGCGGCACTTGTCACGCAGCAGACTGCGAACCCCGGCTCAAAAAACGTCATGATTATTTTGAGTGACGGCGACGCGACTGCCTGCGCAACCGGCGCGAACACGGCGGCTGGCGGTTGCAATTCAAAAGGCCAAATTGTTGCAGAGAATAATCCGAATTGCAGCAGCAGCGGAGGGAGCTGCCTGAATGGAACCGGAACGAGCGCCACAAATCCATCGGGCTATCAATCTCCGACGTATCCATCGGCGCTGGGCGAGTGCGGGCAGGCTGTTCAGGCGGCACAATTGGCTACCGCAGCGGGAACACAGGTCTATACGATTGGTTTCGGATCGGAGACCACCGGGTGCACAACGGATAAGACGTATACCACAACTTCCGGTTCCGCGGATGGCGGAGAAGCGTGGCCGAGCGGTACCTATGCCAGAACGCCATGTAACGCGATTGCCGCCATGGCTTCCGACCAAAACCACTTTTATTCCGACAATTCGGGCGGGTGCCCGGCACTCACCCCTGCGAACGCAGACTTCACGAGCCTGGCGCAGATTTTTCAGGCGATCGTGGACGGCCTGAGCACGCCGCGCATGATTCCCAACGGCACGACTTAAAGCATTTTCCCGAGGGAAAAGAAGAGTTGTAGAAGGAACTCTTGAAGGGTACGGGCGAGGAGCCTGTACCCTTTTTTGCGAACGGCGCTGCCAAGACGAAGCAAACCCGGTGGCCAGCGGTCTCCCCACAAGTTGATACTGCCCGGTTTATCCAATTATTTGTTTAACTTACAGGCTCCAGCCGGTTGAGTACCCTGGTCACCTTCGCATAGCACGAAAGTGCAATTCTCTGATTACCCCCGAACCAAGATCATTACATGTGATCCCCAGTTTCTGGGAAGGCCGCCGTGGAGTCGACAAGATCGCACGGTGACACATTCCCGGGGCACAAGCGCAATTTACTCGTAAGCAAAGTGCACGACTTCCCCAGCGCCGCGGCTTTGTCCTTGAGATATTAACCAGCGGAAGTTTCGATCCCCCGCACGAAGAGATTGGGGACGGGAGACGAACACATCCGCGGTGTATGGGGTTGGGCTGCGAAGGGTTGGCTCCCAGTGCCGCAAGCCAGCGCGTTGGACGGGGTAGCGCTGACACTCAAAGCGGTAACTGTGCGAGAGAAGGGAATTGAACCATGAGCATGAGACGGTTCTGCAGTTTATTTAATCGCCGGTTCCTGAAGAATGAACGGGGCCAGGCGTTGGTTGCCGTAGTGATCACTGCATCCACAATGCTGGCGCTCGCCGCAGCGTCGATTGAGACGGGGCACGTGTATTACGCGTACGAGAAGCTTGTGGCGTCGACGAATTCGGCGGTCCTGGCCGGCGCGGAAGCCATGCCAGACACCACTAGCGCGCAAACTAATGTGACCACGTACAGCGCGCAGTCGAACGGGATGAACGAAACTCCGATGCTGACGAACGTGACCGCGACGCCAACTTTCAAGTGCTTCAGTGCCGTGTCGAGCACGCTGAACGTGCCGTGCGTGACCTCCTCGGGCGCCAGTGGGGGATACAACGGCCTGGCGGTGACGCAGAACGCGACGATTCCTCTCTGGTTTGGCGGATTGGTCGGCATGAGTAAGATGAACGTTTCGTATACGGCGGAAGCGGCGATGGCAGGCGGTCAAAACACGCCTTGGAACATTGCCATCATCCAGGACACCACCGCTTCGATGAACGACGCAGATAGCGGCGACCAATGTAACGGAACGCAAATCACCTGCTCGCTGTTGGGAATTCAAGCGCTGCTGAACGATCTGTATCCCTGCGGGCTGGGTCAAACCTGCACGACCAGCACGACGTACGTGGATAGCGTGAGCCTGTTCGTTTTTCCGGCAGTGACGGGCACAACAGCGTCGAAGGATTCCACTTGCCCGACCGCCAATCCGACGATCGTGGCATACACGTTTCCCAATCCGCCCTCGAACACGACACTGCCAACGGCTGATACATACCAAGTGGTTGGCTTCGCAAACAATTACAAGACGACCGACGCTGCGACGACCCTGAATCAAGCTGCGCCCATCGTGATCGCGGCAGGAGACTCAGGGGTAACAAACTGCACCGGGATCAAGGCGCCAGGCGGTGAGGGCACGTATTACGCGCAGGTGATTTACGCAGCACAGTCGGCGCTGCTGACCCAGCAGGCGGCTAACCCCGGTTCGCAGAACGCCATTATTCTGTTGACCGACGGTGACGCGACTGCGTGCGCTTCGAATGCCAACACATCGGCGGGCGCGTGCAACACCGCGAGCAACCTAGTGGCGTCGGAAGGCACTCTGAACGGAACGGGAACACACACCAGCAACCCAACCGGGTATGAGTCTTACACTTATCCGTCGGCGCTGGGGATGTGCGGCCAGGCAGTGCTGGCGGCACATGCCGCGGCAAATGCAGGGACCACCGTATATACGATTGGGTACGGCGCAGAGACGTCGGGAGGATGCTTGTCCGACAAAACCTATAGCACAACCGTTACCACAGAGGGCGGACCGTGGGGCCCGGGCAAACAGCCCTGCCAGGCAATCGCGGCAATGGCGTCGTCGGAAACCAACTTCTACTCCGACGATGGTCAAGGCTGCGAGGCGACGGCTCCGACGAACCAAAACCTGACGAAGCTGACAGCAATCTTCCGCGCGATTGTGGACAATATGAGCTCGCCACGATTGATCCCAGCGGGCACAACATAAGACAAGCTGAGTCACAAGGAAATGGAAGGATCGAGGGGTACGGGCAAGCTCCCGTGCCCCTTTTTTCTGCAGGGCGCCAAATGCCGCTCCGAGCAGGTAAATCGTGACCAACGTAACAGTTCGATAGCACGAAAGTGCAATAGCAGGTAACCATCGCAGGCACGATCATGGCTGCAGTAACCCCTTCCCCAAGAGGTCGCAGGAGTGTCCGCGCGTGCGCACGATGGCATCGCAGAAGGACAAATCCGCTGACCTCTTCGCGCTGACGGCGCGATCAAAGAACTGTTTCTCGCATCGTTGGGCACCTGCGAACCGGGCGAGAATCCCCCAACTTCAAAAGCAAGAGACAACCGAAGGAACGACTGGCAGAGCAGACGGAGTTTTGCGCCGGCTCAAAGCCACGACGCAGTTTGTCGTTCAATGCCAGCGGAGATTTGAGAGCGTTCAAATTTGCCGTTGCACTGCCGATGACGCCGCAAGTGAGCGGCGCGAATTCACGTTCCACAACTTCCAATTTCAACCCATCGAGCAACCGAGCGCCGAATACGTCGGCGACGAGGCTGCATGAAAGGAGGAATTTGCAAATGAAACGGTTTAGAGTTCCGTTCCTACGCAGGTTCCTTAAGAATCAGAAGGGTCAGGCGGCGGTTGCCGTGATGATCACAGCAACAACAATGATGGCCCTTGCCGCAGCTTCAGTTGATACAGGGCATGTGTATTACGCATACCAGGAACTTGTGGCGTCGACGAATTCGGCTGTCCTGGCAGGCGCGGCGGCGATGCCCAACACGACCCTGGCGAAAACCAATGTGACCACGTACAGCGCGCAGACGAACGGGATGAATGCGACGCCAATGCTGACGAACGTGACCGCGACGCCTTCCTTTCTGTGCCTGAGCACCGTATCTAACTCGCTGAACGTACCGTGTCAGACTTCCACGGGCGGCACTGGGGGCTACAACGCAATGTCAGTGACGCAGAGCGCGACGATTCCATTGTGGTTTGGCGGGTTAATCGGCATGAAGCAGATGAACGTCTCGTACACGGCGAAGGCGGCCATGGCGGGCGGGCAGAATGAGCCGTGGAACATTGCTGTAATTGTGGATACGACCGCCTCAATGAACGACGCGGATGGCGGCGACCAGTGCAACGGGACGCAAATCACCTGCGCGCTCCTTGGCGTGCAGGCACTGCTAAACGATCTTTATCCCTGCGGGTTGGGCCAGAACTGCACGACCAGCACGAATTACGTGGATAGCGTGAGCCTGTTTGTGTTTCCGGCCGTGACGGGCACGACAGCGTCGAAGGACACCAGTTGCCCGACCAGCGATCCGACAATCGTGGCGTATACCTTCCCGGACCCACCGTCGAATACGACGCTGCCCACGGCAGACACCTACGAGGTGACCAGTTTTGCGAACAATTACAAGACAAGCGATTCAGCAACGAGCCTGAACCAGGCCGCGCCGATCGTGATCGCGGCAGGAGATTCAGGTCAAAGCAATTGCGCCGGAATCCAGGCTCCGGGCGGCGAGGCGACCTACTACGCGCAGGTGATTTACGCAGCGCAAGCGGCGTTGGTGACGCAGCAGGCGGCAAACCCGGGTTCGCAGAATGCCATCATTCTGTTGACCGACGGCGACGCGACGGCGTGCGCCTCGAATGCGAATACAACGGCCGGTGCATGCGATACCAAAAGTGAGCTTGTAGCATCGGAAGGCACGCTGAACGGAACGGGAACCCACACCAGCAACCCGACGGGCTATGAGTCGTACACGTATCCATCGGCGCTTGGAGAGTGTGGCCAGGCGGTGCTGGCGGCACAGTCTGCCGCGAATGCCGGGACGACGGTGTACACGATCGGTTACGGCGCCGAGACTTCGGGAGGCTGCCTTTCCGATAAGACCTATAGCGCCACCGTTGGAACGAATGGAGGAAGCTGGAGTCCGGGGGATCAACCGTGCCAGGCATTAGCGGCGATGGCTTCTTCGGCGGTGAATTTCTATTCCGACGACGGCCAAGGCTGCGAGGCGACGGCTCCGACAAACCAAAACCTGACCAAGCTGACGGCGATCTTCCGGGCTATCGTGGATAATATGAGTTCGCCCCGCCTGATTCCCACCGGCACTACATAGAATGTGGGCTTGACTTCTTGCAGAGAATCCGGTAACAACGTCTGAGAAAACCGGGTAACGACGCGACTCGATCGACCGAAGGGAGTTCCCCCCGTGCGTATTTCCTGGACGATTGTACTGGCAACGTGTGTTCTCATGATTTCCGGCTGCTCTGGTGTGCCGGGAACGTCGCCCACGCAGACCGCGGGCAGCGCTGTCCCGGGAGCTCCACTACAGGGCATGGTGCATGGCGGTCAGCAGCCGATTGTGGGGTCGCACGTCTACCTCTACGCGGCGAACACGACCGGATACGGCAACGCGTCGGTGTCGCTCCTGGCTAATAGCGGTGGCACTGTCTCAGATGGCCACGGCAAATACTATTACCCCACGGGACCCAACGGCACGTTCAGCATCACTGGCGATTTCACATGCCCCAGCGCGGGCTCGCAGGTGTATTTGTATGCGGTGGGCGGCGATCCGGGGTTGGGAGATGGAGCGAATTCGGCCATCGGCTTAATAGCGGGTCTGGGTACCTGCGGATCGCTTTCTTCCGCGCCTTATGTCGTAGTCAACGAGATCTCAACGGTGGCAACGGCATTCTCCATTGCCGGATTTGCCAAGGACGCGACGGACGTGTCGAGTTCGAGCTCTCCGCTGGCCACGGAAACGGATGTACCCAACGCTTTCGCAACGGTGACGAACCTGGAATCGCTGGGCAGGGGCGTGGCACTGCCCACAACGCCGAATGGAAATGGAGTTGTGCCGCAAGCCACCATTGACACGCTGGCCGACATTCTAGGTGCATGCGTAAACTCAGCCGGTCCGACGTCAACGCCATGCACCACATTATTCGCCAACGCGATGAACGGGAATTCGCAGCCCACGGAGACAGCCACGGCGGCGATCAACATTGCGCACAATCCGGGTGCGAATACGGCGACTCTTTACGGGCTTCTGCCGACTGATCTGCCGTTTCAACCGACGCTGCTCTTCCAACCGAATGACTTTACCATCGCGATCACGTACACCGGAGGCGGGCTGGACGGAACCGGACTATCCCCCTCAGGCGTGGCGATTGATGCATCGGGCAATGTGTGGGTGCCAAATTACGGTTCCAGCAGCGTCAGCGAATTCACTCCCAACGGCGTGCCGAAGTCCGGTTCGCCCTTCAGTGCGGCCGGGCTGGACAATCCGACAAGCGTGGCCATTGACCACTATGCGAATGCGTGGATCGCGAACTTCAACGGAGCTGACATCAGCGAATTCAACGCCCAGGGGCAGAGAATCTCCGGCCCTCCGGGGTACACCGGCGGCGGCCTGAACGAGCCTTACGGCATCGCCATCGACAGCGTGGGCAATGCGTGGGTGGCAAACAATGGCGGCAACAGCCTGAGCGAATTTGAATCGAACGCATCAGGTGGATTGGCGCTGTCGGGCAGCAGCGGATATGGCAACCAGGTTCTGGCCGGCCCCGCAGGCATCGCCGCTGACGTGAATGGCAACGTGTGGACGACGGACTATCTTGCCGCAACAGGAAGCCTTGCCGAAGCTGTACCAAGCACTTTACCGGGCCAGCCGCCCACAGTAACGCTCTACACGGGCGGGGGGCTGAAGTCCCCGTACGGCGTCGCTATCGATGGTTCGGGCAACGTGTGGGCGACGAATCGAGGCGGGGCTGGCAGCGTGAGTGAGTTCAGTTCAACTGGGACTGCCATCAGTGGCAAAAGCGCCTTTAGCGGCGGCGGGCTGGACAATCCGTACGGAATCGCCATCGACGGCGCGGGTAACGTGTGGGCCGCGAACAATGGCGGCGATAGCGACAGCATTAGTGAAATCAGTTCAGCCGGAGCAGCAATTTCAGGCGCGAATGGATACGTGAACGTGTTGATGTTCTCGCCGTACGGCATTGCAGTCGACGGATCGGGCAATGTCTGGGTGGCGAGCGACGATAACGTAGCCCCGCTTACAGAGTTTGTGGGTGTAGCGACGCCGGTTGTGACGCCATTGGCGGATGGGGAACTGTTCCAGGAACTGGGAACGCGACCTTAAATCAGGCGCCGAATCGGCTGCGCAATCCGGCCGCGGGTTCGATCAATGATTACTCAACCTGCTCGGGAATAATCAAAAGCACTTCGACCTTGGCGTTCTGGCCTTGCTGCGTGGCAGGGCGGAATTGCCATTTCTCAAGCGCAGCGAGGACAAACTGAGCTTGAGGAAACGCCTGCGGGAAGACGATGGAGAGGGTTTCGAAGCGTCCCGATTGATTCACATATCCATGGATCATGAGCGCGTCGGCATCGATTGAGCCGGGATCGAGATTGGGGCGCACGATGTTGTAAGGCCAGGGAGCCTCGAGAGTCGTTGCCGGACCACCCTGGGAAGCGTCAGGCCGCGGAAGCGAATATTGCAACACCCAACTATGCGACAGCCCAACGTGCAGGTAAACGGTGTACGCCATTCTGCCATTCCATACGCCGGAAATTTCGGGATACTGGTCCTGGATGGTGTTTCCCACAATCGTGGCGCCGAAATGACCATCCTTCGGCACGGATAGAGCCGTCGTCGAAGGTTGAACGCTTTCAAGGCTGTCTGGCCCGTCTCCTGCTTCAGGTTGCGGTGTCTGCTGATTGCCGTTGGGAGCTACGCCGGGGCCGGAGATCTTGAACGCCAGGCTTTGACCGGGGCCGGAACCTTGATTGCTGGGATTGCCGCCCGGACCCGGGCTCGATCCTCCTTGACCGGGTTTGGCGGATGAGTTGGGATTGCCGGGCGACGCATCCTTGCCCTGCGCCGCAAGAACTCCGGGGCCACGCACCACCACAGCCTCATTCACCGGCGGCAGAGTGGCAATTCCTTCCTTCATGCGCAAGTTGGACAAAGAGAGAATCGAAGCCGGCGTGGACCGCGTGAGAGATTTCGTGGACATGGTCGGCGGCGCTTGCACAGGCTGCTGCGTCTGCACCCTGATCGGCGAAGTCGTACTCGCATTCACGATCGGATGGGACGTGGGGTGAAGCGTGGAGGCGACGTTGACTTCGGCCAGAGTGAGTTCCTCGTTGGGCCGTTCGACCGAAGGCTGCACATCCGATGAAGGGGGTTTCTGCGGCTGCGGCGGAGTAACTTTCTTGACGACCACTTTGCTGGGCGCCCAGATGGCAACCTGGGGCAAGGGAATCGGCATCGGGAGCGTGATGGGCTTAGGGACGTCGGGCTGGAGAATCGTCTGCGGCCCGGCAGGTGCTTGCGCAACGTCACGCAAAGCGGGGACGCTGAGCGACGGCTTGCCCTCGGAAGCAGGAGCGTGTGCGCCCGGAGCCGCAGCAGGTTTCGGCAGCTTCGGCGGATAAAAACGCGCCTGTTCGTCGGGCATGTCCAGATCAAGCTCTCGCACGCGATAGTGATCCGTGGAAATTCGCGCATAGGGCGGCTTGTAAGCGATTCCGAAAAGGAGCACTGCTAATGCCAGGACATGAAGAATGGCGGAGGCCGCAATGGTGGTGGGCCGCGGGCCGGGGTCGGCGCGCTCGTTGAAGAGTGAGATCGAATACGCAGGCGCCATCAGAGGTTTAAATCCCCCCTTGTAATTCTCTGGACGAGTGATGACTTTCAAACCGCGCGCAGGGAAGATTGTTCTGGGGACCCTCCCACTTTGGCACATGAAATCTGGCGCGGATATAACACGGAAGATGCAAACGCGACCTCAAATTGCCGAGTAGAATCACGGTAAACTTATCGACGAACGGCCCCTAAAAACAAGTGCGGCGCAAGCCGGATGGATCCGTTCCGGGAGTACATGATTGTCCATTTCAGAATCGCTCATTGAGGCGTTTTCCCCCATAGCACTTTTGGTACCTCATCGAAAGAACTGAGAGATTCTGATGCGATTTGTAAGGCTTTCAGGGAATACACTGAAACCGCACTTCGAGCCGAACTCGATCAGTATGAGCGTGGTGGGCGCGCGGTGCGCTGCATTTCCGGAATGGTGAATCGAATCTGAACACCGTTCTGAGCGGCCCGGTGACAGCACGAGGATGAAAGACCAAGGGCTGTTGAATTCCGGACGCGGCGGTATTGAAGAAGAGTCAAGGGCGGACTTGGCAGAGGCAGTAGCGGGGAATGAAGGCCGGAGTTGGCGAGGGCCGGCTCCATCGGAGCAGCAATGAATCGAAGACTCATGACGATTTTCCTAGTCGCAGCGGTGATTGCAGGCGTTTGCTGCTGGGGGGTCTATCGCCTTGTGAGCGGCAGGATGAATGCGACGAAGCCTGTGGCTACGACGCGGGTCGTTGCAGCGGCAAAAGATATTCCGCTGGGCGCAGTTTTGACGACGGCCGACCTGACGACCATGACGCTGGGTGGCGCGCCACCGAAGGGCGCGATTCTGAAGCAGGAAGATGCGATTGGCCGGGGCGTGATTACGCAGATCTCGCAGGGAGAGCCGATTCTAGACAGCCAGTTGGCCGGCATAGGTTCAGGTGGTGGATTGGCTCCAACGATTCCAAAGGGCATGCGGGCATGCGCAGTGCGAGTGGATGAAGTGGTGGGCGTTGCGGGATTCGCGATTCCGGGTATGCGCGTCGACGTACTGGTTTCAGGTAATCCGCCGGGCGGTGGGAACGAGGGCGTCGTAACTGAGACGATTCTGCAGGACATTCAGGTTCTCTCAGCGGGCACGGATATTCAAAGGAACGCCGAAGGCAAGCCTGAACAAGTGCAGGTGGTGAATCTGCTGGTGACGCCGGAGCAGGCCCAGCTGCTGAGTTTGGCGGCGAATTCGCTGAAGATTCAACTTGTGCTGCGCAATCCTCTGGATACGCAGACGACGAAGGTTCCGGAGACGGCCATGAGCAATCTTTTTGGCACCCAGACTCCGCCGCCGTCGCACGAGAAGGCAGCAAGAGCTCCTCACAAGCCCGAGGCGAAACCGTATTCGATGACCATCATCAACGGCAACCACACCACAGACGAAAAGTTTGGTTCACCTGAGGGACAGCATTGAGAGCGAAGGCAGGGTTCACCATCGTATCCTGGAGCGCGCTGGCCTTGGCATTGTTCGCCGGACAAGCCGAGCGGGCACATAGCGCCCCGGCTCAGGCGGCGCCGGCTGCCCAGCCGCCGGCAGCAGCGGAATCCACTTATGAAGACTCGACGAACGAGCTCTCGGTGACGGTGGGAAAATCCGTGCTCGTCGATTGCGCACAGCCCATCCAACGGGTTGCCATCGGGCTGGGAGATATTGCGGAAGCGAGCGCGATCAGCCCGACGGAGATCATGGTGGACGGGAAAGCGCCCGGCGAAACCAGCTTGATTATCTGGGACATTCATGGCGGGCGGCAGTTCTTCAACGTGACGGTGAGGCAGCAGGCAAGCATCACGGGCGACAGTCTGGATGCGATCCGGCGCGAGCTGAGGACGGAGCTGCCGGGCCAGTCGGTCCGAGTGAGCTACAGCAACAACGCCATTTTCCTGCGCGGCACGGTGAACGACTTGACGAGTTCGACGCGCGCAGTGCAGATTGCATCGGCGGCGGGGAAAGTGGTGAACCTGCTGGATGTCAATACACCGAAGTCCGATCCGCAGATTCTGCTCAAGGTTCGTTTTGCCAGCGTAGATCGGAATCGGGCGCGGCAGCTGGGCATCAACCTCTTCAACCTGGGACTGGGCAACGCGATCGGTGGAGTGACAACAACGCAGTTTACGCCGCCGGCGATTTCGGGCAACGCATCGGGAAGCACGGCAGTGGGGGGTGTTGACGGAGGCGCGCTTTTCTCGAACGAGTTCAACCTGCTGGCGTATTTCCCCGGCCTGGGCGTGGGCGCCGACATCTCAGCGCTCGAGAGCAAAGGCATTGTCCAGGTGCTGGCGGAGCCGAACCTGATGGCGACCGATGGCAAGGAAGCAAGCTTTCTGGCAGGCGGAGAGTATCCGTATCCGGTGGCTCAGGGCTCGTCCGGCGGATTAACGACGGTGACCATCGAGTTCAAAGAGTATGGCATCCGATTGAACTTCATTCCCACGATTACGCCGCGGGGAACGATCCGGCTGCAAGTGGCGCCGGAAGTGAGCGCGCTGGACTACACGAATGAAGTGAACATCTCGGGATTCGAAGTGCCGGGAATCACTTCGCGCAAAGTGAATACGGAAGTGGAGCTGGCCGACGGCGAAAGCTTTATGATTGGCGGCCTGCTGGATAAGAGCACGAACGATACCTTCGAGAAGATTCCTTTCATAGGGGACATTCCAATCATCGGGAAGCTGTTCCAGTCGGAGCAGAAGACCAAGAACGACACCGAGCTGATTGTGATTGTGACGCCGGAGATCGTGTCGCCAATAGCGGCTGGCGATCCTGTGCCGTCGCTGCATTATCCGGAGCCGTTCATACCTGCGAACTCGAATATCCCGATGCACCAGCCGGACGCAAAGACGCCGGCGAACACGATGCCGCCTGCTCCAGCATCGATGCCGGTGGAGACGCTGATCCAAAGCATGAAGCCGGAGAAGCCGCTGGTGATCGAGGGTGCGACGGGCGGATTCGGCGCGGCGGGAGGGACGATTAACTCTGGCGGCTCGGGCGGAGGCTACACCGGCGGGGCAGCAACGCCGCAGCAGTAATAGCGCGCAACGCGCACTCCTTAGGATGGTTCGAAACAGAAGAGCGTCAACCGCTCTCTGTCGAACCATCCGAAACCCAGAGGCAAGCGGATGAATCCGTTTGAGAGGTTCGCCAAGGGCGTGGTGGAGTTTGTTTCGCCGCCCGCGCAGGCAGGGCCGCAAGGGCCACTGCTGGTAAGAAACCTGACGCGCGGAACGGTGCTGGCGACGCGGCTTGAGGCCGCACACACGGGAGCAAAACGAAGGAAAGGGTTGCTGGGCCGGGACGGCCTTGCGGCCGGTGAAGGATTGTGGATTGCGCCGTGCGAATCGGTGCATACGTTCTTCATGCGATTCCCCATCGACCTTGTCTACCTGGACCGGGACAAGAGGATCAAGAAGGCACGGAGCGCCGTGGGGCCATGGCGCTTGTCGGCGTGCCTCTCGGCACACAGCATTCTGGAGCTGCCTGCGGGAACGATCGAGCGGTCGCAGAGCGAGCGCGGAGACACGCTGGAGATTGGGTAAGCGCCGGGCGCGGGCCAGAAATAAAACAAGATGAATAGAATCAGGCAGATAGCAGCGAACGCACGCCGGCCAAAACGGCATTATTAAGACGCTGATTCTAAACGAGTTGTTTGTACGCCTGACCCGTAATTGCACCTGTTTTTTCGACGGTCTCGAGGGTCGGCTTACTGATTCTAAAGGAGTTATTTGGCGAATATTTGGTGAAAAGCGGAGATTTTTTTTATTTCATGAGTTTTGAAGATCCGGAGGCCGTCCAAGCCGGCGACAAAGTTAACAAGTGAAGCAGTGAATCAATCGATATGAGAGTAAACAATGAGCCGGGCTGTTTGGCCCGGGAGTTTCGTTCTGATCTGAGTATGCGCCGAAGGGGTCAAATTATCGGCAAACTTGGTTAAGTATTTATTGCGCTTCTTTTCAGTGGCTTGGGGCGATTTGGGGGTTATCGGGCTCTTGACATCGTGAAGCTAATAAATCGCGCGAGCCCCCACGGGAGCGCCGCTTTGCTTCAGAAAGGGATCCCCTTGGAGGTAGCGCCATTGCAAAACCGTCTTGGGCTAATTTGAGGCACCGGCGAGAGGGCGGAACGGCGATGTTTGACGAGGAGTCACTGACGGATAGCCGACCGTCCGACCGGAACTCTCAAATTGACCTAACGACAGCTCAACGAGTGAGTCGGCTGTTGTCCTCGGTTCAGCTTGCAGAGCAGCGGACAGGTTCGACCCGAATCGGCAGTGGCGCACTCTCAAGCGCGGAGACTTTCGGCGGCGCGCAGCAGGCCTTGTCGAGGCGCGCCAAGTCCGCCTGCATCGCGTTCTCCTGCCTGATTACCGCAATCGTCTCGCGAAGGATCCGCGCTGCACCGGCATGTGAGGGTACAACGATCCTGTAGTGCATCCATTTGCCCTCGCGGCGCGCGGCCACTACGCCCGCCCGTCGCAGATACGCAAGATGGCGTGAAATCTTGGGTTGGCTCTGCCTCAGGATTTCAACAAAATAGCAGACGCAGACTTCGCGCCCATCCATCAGGTTCAGTAAACGCAGCCGCGTGCGATCGGATAGCGCCGCAAACAGAAAGGCCAGATCGGAGGCTTTTGAGGGACGATCCACAATTCCATGATATACGCCTTGACAGATATGTCCAGAGGAGAATACATTCGCCTCAGCATATGTAAAGGAGTCTTTTGATGGAATCGACGACCAGCGTTAAGGAACAGGTGAAGGAAAAGTACGGGAGCGCCGCCCGCTCCGTGGCACAATCCGGCAACGTGCAGGCTCGTTGTGACCCCGGCCTTCGTTGCTGCGATCCGATCACAACGAATCTCTACAGCGCCGATCAGACCGAAACCATTCCTGAGAAAGCTGTTTTAGCGTCCCTTGGATGCGGCAATCCAACCGCTCTCATAGAACTCAAAGAAGGCAACACAGTCCTAGACCTCGGTTCCGGAGGCGGTATCGACGTGTTGCTCGCTGCGAAGCGTGTGGGGCCGACCGGCAAAGCCTACGGCCTCGACATGACGGATGACATGCTTGCTCTCGCCCGCGAGAATCAGCGGCAGGCCGGTGCGGTCAACGTCGAGTTTCTGAAAGGTGAGATGGAGAACATCCCACTCCCGGCCAACTCTGTGGACGTGGTTATTTCAAATTGCGTCATCAACCTTTCGGCGGACAAAGATCGTGTTCTCCGTGAAGCCTTCCGAGTGCTGAGGCCCGGCGGACGATTCGCTGTGTCCGATGTGGTCGTGCGCGGAAGCGTGCCCGAAGTCGTGCGCAAAAGCATGCTCCTCTGGGTAGGCTGTATCGCTGGCGCGCTCGAAGAAAGCGAGTATCTAAGGAAGCTGAAAGGTGCCGGATTCGAGGACGCGACAATCGAGCCGACGCGTGTCTACAACGTCGAGGATGCGCGCCAGTTCCTCACCGAGGCCGGTGTTGACGTGGATGCGATCGCTCCCCAGGTGAATGACAAGTTCTTCGGCGCCTTTGTCCGGGCTAACAAACCCAAAACCGTCTGCTGCGAACCGGGTTGCTGCACTCCTGCCGCAAGCGGAGAGGCGGAGTAAGCCGATGCAAGATCACTACAATGTGCTGTTTCTATGCACCGGCAACTCGGCCCGCTCCATTTTGGCTGAGGCGCTGCTGAACCATAGGTCAAAGGGTTCCTTCACTGCATACAGTGCGGGGAGCCATCCGTCTGGAAAGGTGCGGCCCGAGGCGCTGAGACAACTCGAACTCGCTGGTATCGCCACGACCGGGCTACGGAGCAAATCCTGGGATGAGTTCGCGGGTCCGACTGCGCCAAAGATGAACTTCGTCTTCACTGTTTGTGATAACGCTGCCAAGGAAGTTTGCCCATTTTGGCCTGGACAGCCGATGACCGCTCATTGGGGAGTTCCTGATCCAGCGGCGTTGGAAGGCACGCCCGAAGAGATCGAACGCGCATATCGCGATGCGTTCTCGATACTGGACCGACGCATTGGGCTTTTTCTATCGTTGCCGCTGTCCACGCTTGGGAGCTTCGCGATCCAAAAAGAAATCGACAACATCGGCCACCAATGAAGCCATCACTTCAGCGGCGCATTGTTGCCGAGTTTACCGGAACCCTTTTTCTCCTTGCCGCCGTTGTCGGCTCAGGGATCATGGGCGAGAGGCTGGCTGCCGGAAATGTGGCCCTCGCTCTCCTCGCGAACACCATTGCGACCGGCGCGGTACTGATTGCGCTCATCCTTGCTTTCGGAGCTATATCAGGGGCGCACTTGAACCCTGTTGTGACCCTGGCCGATGCGGTGCGAGGCGGTTTCGCCTGGCGTGAAGTTCCGATCTATATTCTGGCGCAAGTTGCGGGGGCCGTGGGCGGCGTAATCGCGGCTCATTTAATGTTTGGTCTACCATCGCTGGAGGTTTCGACACACATCCGCAGCGGGCCATCCCAACTATTTAGCGAGTTTGTTGCCACTTTTGGATTGCTGGCGGTGATCTGGGGCTGCGCTCGGCATCGCCCATCCGCCGTTCCCTATGCCGTTGGTTCCTACATCACCGCAGCCTATTGGTTCACCGCTTCCACATCGTTCGCCAATCCTGCTGTGACTCTCGCCCGGTCTATGACCAACTCATTTTCCGGTATTCGCCCGACAGACGTCGGAGGTTTCATCGGGATGCAAATTGGTGGCGCAATCGCCGCAACGCTTCTCTTCGAGTGGCTCGTGCCTACAGCCAAGGTGGTTTCAACGGTTCAGACTGTGGAACACAATCGGTGATGGTTTGCGACGATGATCCTTCGGTCCCCTGCCGATTGCGGCCAAGTGACCGGCCACTCGTCAATAACACTTCATTAAACACTCCAGCACGCCGCCGGCGACGCTGCTTTTCTCTTGCACCCTCCATAGCAGGATTCTTGTGTACTGGGTTTCTCTGAGGCTCGAGGCCCCGAGCCTCGATCGCTCGATCGTGGAGTTGCCCAAAAACTCCTGATCTTGACCAAGAATTCAACGAATTTGGGGATTTATTCAGCAAAGCCCGGGTGCGTTCACTCTCAGGCGGCTGCGAGTTCTGGCTCAGGACGTCGCGCCGGGCCGGGCATTTGAAGAGGAAAGAAGATGGAAAAGCAGGTGCCGGTTCTACCGAGACGAATGGTGCTCCGGACCCGGATCGAGCCTCCCAGCCGGCTTACGATCCCGTTGGCAACCCAGAGGCCAAGACCGGTACCCTGCTCTCCCTTGGTTGTAAAGAACGGCTCAAAGATCCGGCTCATGATGGCGGGTGGGATTCCGACCCCATTGTCCGCGATCGAAACCCGGAAACCAGCGGTGGACGGTTGGGAACCGCGGGATGAGTTGCGGATGCGGACCGCGATGGTTCCCTTGCGGGGAACGGCATCAATTGCATTCAGAAGGATCGCGGTAATCACCTGGCGGATTTCGCCGGCAAAGCTGTCGATCTCCGGCACATCGGATGGGTATCGCGTCTTGCATGCGATTTGGGACGTTTTCATCTGATTGGCAAATATGTTGAGGACTCCCTCGACGGTGTCCTCGAGGTTCACCGGCCCCGAGGAGTTGCTCTCCCGGTAGAAGCTAAGCGACTGGCGCGTGAGATGCGTAATCCTGCCCAGTTCATCTTCCGCCATTTTTGCGAGCGCCCGTTCGTCGGGCCCCAATTTCGGAGAATCGGCCAGAATGGACATAAGATTGGTAATCGCCTGGAGCGGGTTATTGATTTCGTGGGCCATGGTTGCGGCCAAACGGCCCGCCGCCACGAGCTTTTCCGACTTTACGAGAGCGGCGTCGGCGAGCTTGCGTCCCGTAATATCCCGTGCAATTTTAGACGCGCCGACAATCTGCCCCTGGGAGTTGGCAATGGGCGAGATGGTGAGCGAAACATTCAATAAACGTCCGTCTTTGTGGCGACGAACCGATTCGTAATGGTCGACGTGATCGCCGCGGCGAATGCTGTCGAGAATCATTGCTTCTTCACCCAAACGATCGGGAGGAATGAGCAGGGTGATGGACTTGCCAATGACTTGCTCCGCAGTGTAGCCGAAGATCCGCTCCGCGCCAAGATTCCAGGACTGAATGATTCCATGCAGATCTTTCGCGATGATGGCATCATCAGAGCCCTCGACAATGGCGGCCAACCGGGCAGAAGCGAGATCAGCGAGCTTCGGTTCGGTGAGCTCGTAAGACCGAATCCCAGCGCCGGTCACCTGATCTTCGGCGGCCCCGATTGGCGGGTGCGCTGAATGAGAAAGGATGGAATTTGAAATGGAATCTTGCCCGGAGAGGGAACTCGACGGCGGTAGGGGGGACTTGCCGGGGATCGACTCTATTCCCGTTTGGTGTCCGACGGTGGAGACGTTGTTTTCGATGACGGGAGGCTCCGGCGGCGACTGTTGCATTCTACAAGGAATAACAGTTGCGCTGTTGGATTGATTGATCTCGGGTTCCACCTCGATGTTGGCCCCACCGTTTCGCCAGATGAACAGAGGGACGGCGCGTGTTGCGCCGCCGCCAAGTTGAGAGTCTCGCTCATTGAATCTGGTACCGGTTCCGTCACCGCGTGCCAGTCTTTCGTTGCTCCGTCTCTTCCTTGTCATGAACAGCCTTCTTGACCGGGATGTGCTGGCCCGGCTGGTTCTTCTCTTCCACGTTTGGTTGTTCGGGATTGGGCTGGCCCGTGTGGACGAATGGATCATGCTGATCGGTTTGGCTAAGTTTTCCCATCGAAGTATCCCTCCAACAGGCTTGGATGCGCGGTGAAACGAAGAGGCAATGCAGCCGCAGGCGTGTTGTGAATGTGGATTCAAGTGACGTCAAATGAGGCGCACCGCAAGAAGGATCAACCGAGCTTAAGACGACAGGTTTGGGGCGAGGGTCGGGTCGACTGCCGGCGAGGAGCCGTGCGTTGGCGAGGACTGAGCTCTCCATTGCTCAAAGAGGGCGAAGATGGCGAGGGCGATGGTGATGGCCGCGAAGGAACGCGTGACGAATGGGTGGTCGATCAGGACGCCCGAAGCGAAGCGCATGACCAGAGACCAGGCGAGAGCGGTGGAGAGGAAGAGAGTGGCCTGCTTGATGTCTCTCGAACCTACAGCGGCGGCGAAGGCGCCGAATGCGAGGCCGGGGATTAGATCGATGACATAGTGCTCGCCGGTAGAGAGCGTAGCGAGGCAGGTGAGAGCGAAAAAGGCGAAGGCGACTACTTTCCAGAGTTTGCCGGGGGCGAAGAGGAGCAACAGAAAAGCGGTGCCTACGTGGAGAGATGGAAAGGCGTTGGGCATTCCGGCGAGACGGATCGGGTCTGGATGGGAGACGAACAGAACGGCGGGCGGATGGAGCCACTGCTTGCCGAAGGCGTAGATGGGACCGCAGGCGGGAAAGAGCGCATAAAGAAGCGGGCCGGTGACCAATTCGGCGACGTAGGCGAGGATGACGGATGCACGCAATTTTGCGTAGCTGGTGACGAGGAACCAGACGATCATCATGGGGACCATCAACTGGTAGACGATCCAGAGAGGGACGCGCATAACACCCTGCAGGGGGCGCGCGATGACGGCGGCCTGCAGGCCCAGCGACCGATCGACACAGAGGAGAATGGGATCGAACTTCCAGGGAAAGAGACCGCCTTCAGATCCCATGACTGTGGTGAGAAGAAAACCGTAGAAGAGATTCAGGACCAGAGCAAAGACAAGCAGGGGGCGGGTTTTGTCTTTCGTGTCGCGGAGCATCCAGACGACCGAGAGGAAGAGCGCGACGACTCCCAGGATCGGCGGACTCAAGAGGATGTTCACGAGGCGCATGCGGATCTCCGGGGTGGAGGGGTCATAAGGCTGCGGAGGGCGGGACGGCGGAGGGCGCGATTTCCGGTCCCTCCGCCACGGCGGACGAGGGACCGGGGTCACCCGCGTGATTTGAGGAGGCGCGCGCAAAGAGATACCAGATGAGCCATGCGGGCGCGACCCACATGTAGACGGGCGAGTGCAGGCCGAAGGGCGAGATGATCTGGATCTCGATCAGGACATAGATGAGCGCGAGGAGCGAGAGCAGTGCGGCCGAAGGTTTGCGTGAGACGGCGTAAAGAATTGCAGGAAGGGCGACGGACTGATCGAAGATCCAGCCGAACGGGGCGACGAGAAGCGAGACGAGGATGAGGGGGCTTCCGTGCTCGAGCCAGTCCCATATGTGACGGCGCGGCCAGAAGTAAGCGAGAGCCCAGATGCAGCCGAGGACGGCTGGGATGAAGGCTATCCACTCGGCGGAGGGGTTGATGCGGTCGCGCAAAAGGTCGCCGAGACACGGAGTGAATTCGCGCGTGATGACAGAGGTGCGCATGTAGTACGCGTACTGGCTCCAGGCGGATGGGTCGATGAGCGAGGTGAGCAGCGCGCCAAGCGCGAACGCAGTCACGCTGCCGAGGAGGATGCGCCAGGCGCGGGAGACGATGATCCAAAGCAGAAGAACAAACGCGAAGGGCAGAAGCAAATGCGGCTTGAGAGTGCAAAGCCAGAGTGCGGCACCTGCGGCGAAGGGGCGCGATTTGTGATGGCGGAGAAAGAGGACGAGTCCAAGGAGAACGAGGATGGAGGTCTGGCCGAGGATGATGCAGAAGAGCGCGGGAGGAAAACAGTAGCCGAGCCAGGCGAGATGAGTGCCGGCAGCGGGACCGAAGAGGCGCAGGAGAATGCGGACGGAGGCGACGAGGAGGGCGATCATCACGAGCGACCAGGGAAGCGCGGAGGCTGTGGGCGAAAAGTAGCCGAGCGGCCAGGCGAGCGGGAGTGCCCAGGGAGTGTTGCGCATATAAAAAGCGCCGGGCCCGCGGAAGCCAGCGTCGCGCTCGATGCGATTGATGGCAGCGGGGTCGTAGGGATTGCCGTGCTGGACGAGTTGGTGGCCGGTGGCCCAGTAGACGATGAAGTCGCGGCGGGCGATGGTGGCGGGGTTGAAGGGGAGGGTCGCGAGAAAGAGGGTGGTAAAGACGACGCCGAGCGCGCATGCAATGGCAATGAAGAGAGCTGTGAAATCGCGCTGGCTGGCCAAGGATGATGCGCCTTTCCGGAGCGAGACAATTCTCGCGCAGGTCGATTCTTAAGAAGGTCAGAGCAATTATAGGTGCGGCGTGCGTGGGGATTGCGGGAGTAGCGGCGCGGTTGGTGGTGAGTGCGAACCAAGACGGTGAACGGTGGACGGTGGGCGGTGTGCGGGCGAGGACGCCCGCACGACAGCCGGTCTGGAGACCGGCGCTACAAGAGAGACGGTGAACGGTGGGCGGTGGAAGGTGAACGGCGAGCAGGGAACAGTCAGGCGGATCGGGCCGGGAGTCTTCCCTGAGCGGTGGAGCAGGCGATGAGGTACCAGCGAAGCCAGGCTCGGATGGTCCAGAGCAAGAGGGTGGAGCTGATGACCTTGA
>Ga0181520_10004333_pt1 | contig 23853 bp, 18 predicted proteins | sample PEATcosm2014_Bin_29_FD_132451 | JGI IMG/M metagenome (GOLD analysis project Ga0181520, IMG submission 132451) | Peatland microbial communities from MTU Mesocosm Facility, Houghton, MI, USA - PEATcosm2014_Bin02_30_metaG | ecosystem: Environmental > Terrestrial > Soil > Wetlands > Peat | place...
AAGATGAAAGGCAGCGCTGACCGGATGGGGAACAACGGTATACCAGACGTCCTCGCCCAGCGCGTTCGAGATGCCCAGCAGCACGGCCATCCCTGCCGCTGCGCGGGGGAGCCACACTGGCCGTCTCAACCCGAACCACACCCGCCAGATCATCACCCAACAGGCGAGGAGCAGAGGAGTCAGGACGGCATCGTTGAAGACCGTGCCGGTGGCAAAGCTGACCGCCGTTGTCCAAACCTCGAAAGTGAGCGCCGCGGTCATTCCCGAAGCGACCAGGAAGGCGGTTCCGATCCACAGGTAGACGCGATCCGAGCGATCGAAGAAGATCAGGCTGAAAGACCCGAGGGCGAGCAGCAGGAATACGGCTGCTTCGACCGGATCCACGGCGTAAGAGCGGATCAACTCCAGCCAATTGGCCTTATAGTTGCTTGTCACGACGGCCGCGTCGCCAACAATCGGGGCGTTATGCAGGCCGCCCGCTCCAAAGGACTGGGTCAGAGTATAGGGTTCCATGAAGAACCGAAAAGCCAGAACCAACGATTCGTCTCGGTTCTTCGCCTGTTCAGGCAGCAGGAACATCATGGGCTGCGTAGGGTAGACGACCGGGTGGCTGTGGGAGAAATCGCCGAAGCTGCCCAGAAGCGAGCCGTTGGCGAAGAACTGGTAGCCGTCGTCCACGTCGGAAGGTCCATCCAGGGCCAGCTTCTCACTGGGTTGCGTGTTGAGCCGCACACGGATGCGATACCAGGCATAACCCCAGTAGCCGGGATGGCCCTTGGCGGTCCAGCCCGGTACATAGCCGGAGACTCCGGCGATGGGGTCCACGGCGCCCTCCTTGGGCGTCAGATCGACATCCTCCCACTTCGAGTCGTCGAAGCCCGGCTCCGCCCAGAGCGGCCGATGGGTCGCCGGATCGATAGGCGAATCGCCGACAGTAAACTTCCATGGGCCGTAGAGGTGCGCGGCGGATTGTCCGATGGTCACATCCATCGCCTTGCCGGACGGTGAGGAGGGATTCGATGAAGGCGCGGTCTGGGATTGCGCCCGCGCGCCGCACCCAAACCATAGAAGCATCAGAAGCGCAAAACAATAGCGTCGTGCTATAGCCATGGTCATCTTTCAGAGAAGCCGTTGCAAGCACTATATCCTCCAGCCCATCTCACCGGGAATTTCCCAAGACCCCGGCCCTCCTTTTCAGGTGGAACAGGTACTACATTTTCGGCATCGCGCCTGGGTCACCGGCAATCCGTACATACTTCCTGACGCCGGCTTCAGACGTTTGCGAAATGATCGCCATCCGGCGTGCAATGATCGACGACCGGGGACTGCCCACCTTTCTGAACACCGCTTGCAGAAAACTTCTTTCGCCTGGCGCAAACTTGTTGATGGGAAGAGATGCGGCCTGTCCGTTTGTCAGGTGTTTGCCCGGTCCGTGCCCCAGGTACTCCACCCCCTCCCCCCACGCTGGGGCCACTATTTCGGCCCGCTGGCAGCAGCAAGACGCACGGAATGAACAGCTTATGGAAACAGCCTGTTAACTGGCCAGGAAACAGAACCTGCATTTTCGTGCCGGTTTAGAGTCGTTTTTGGTCGTTTTCGTGCACGTTCTGGGAACAAAACGGCGGTTTCCTGCCACTTCCTGGCGACGCATACAGCTCCCCTGGTTCAGCGCAGAGCGTCGCCAGCTTCAAGGCCTCGATCATGCCCCGCGGGAATCCATCGCCCGTCGCGGCCCGCTTTTTGCACAATTCCGAATGACGAAACCGGCGCGGCGGCGGCATGTACCATGAACAAAGACTGATTATGAAAGAAACAAAAAACCTCTCCCCGGAAATTCTGCTTCATGTCGCAAAGGTATTGAACCTTCCCCTCAAGGGCATCGTCTCGGTCATCGAACTGCTCGACGACGGCGGCACCGTGCCCTTCATCGCCCGCTACCGCAAGGAAGCCACTGGCAACCTGGACGAAGTGCAGATTCTCGATATCGAAGACAAGCTGGCCTACTTCCGCGAATTGATGGAGCGGCGCGAGACCATCCTTGCCTCGATTGCCGAGCAGGGCAAGCTGACCGACGAGCTGAAGGCTCGCATCGAAGGCACGCTCGACAAGAGCGAACTCGAAGATCTGTATCTGCCCTACAAGCCCAAGCGCCGCACCAAGGCCACCATTGCGCGCGAAAAGGGCTTGGAACCGCTGGCGCAATATCTCTGGGCGCAGCAGAATACCGATCAACCGCTGGAGGCGTTCGCCGCCACATTCGTCAGCGCGGATTTGGGCGTGGCCACGGTGGACGAAGCGCTGGAAGGCGCGCGCCACATCGTCGCCGAGTGGATCAGCGAAGACGCCGATCTGCGCAAGGCGCTGCGTACTCTCGTGTTCGATGAAGGCATCGTGGTGAGCCGCAAGGCCATGGACGCGGTCGACGAGCAGGACAAGTTCAAGATGTACTACGAGTACAGCGAGCCGGTGAAGACCATCCCCTCGCATCGCATGCTGGCCATTCGCCGCGGCGAGGGCGAGGGCGTGCTCTACTTCCTCATCGAAGTGGAAACGCTGCGCGCCATCGCCATTATTCAGAAGCATGTGCTGCGGCTTGCGGGCGACTGGACGCACCAGTTGGAATTGGCCATCGACGACGCCTGGAAGCGCCTACTGAACTCTTCGATTCAAGGCGAGATTCGCCTGGAGTTGAAGAAGCGTTCCGACACTGAGGCGATCAAGGTCTTCCGCGACAATCTCTACAATCTGCTTCTCGCTCCGCCGGCCGGGCCCATCTCTGTGCTGGGCATCGACCCTGGCATGAGGACTGGCTGCAAGGTTGCTGTCGTCGATAACACCGGCAAGCTGCTGGCGCACGACGTGCTCTATCTGCATACCTCGAAGCACGGCAACGACGAAGCCGCACCCAAGCTCGAAGGCCTGCTGCGCAAGCACAACGTGCGCGCTATCGCCATCGGCAACGGCACGGCAGGGCGCGAGACCGATGCCTTTGTGCGCGACTTTCTGCGCGAAAAAGGCATTCAGGACATTTTCTCGGTGACGGTCAGCGAGTCTGGCGCCAGCGTCTATTCGGCGTCCGCTGTTGCCCGCCAGGAGTTTCCCGATCTCGACCTCACGGTGCGCGGGGCCATCTCCATTGCGCGGCGCTTGCAGGACCCGCTCTCCGAACTGGTCAAAGTCGATCCGAAGTCAATCGGCGTGGGCCAGTATCAGCACGACGTCGATCAGCGCCAGTTGCAGGAATCGCTGGAGACGACCATTGAGAGCTGCGTCAACAAAGTGGGTGTAGACCTGAACACCTCCTCGTGGACACTGCTGCGCTTCGTGGCCGGAATTACCGAGCGCACCGCGCTCAACATCGTCAGTCATCGCAACGAGAAGGGCAGCTTCCGCTCGCGCGCGCAGGTGCTTCAGGTTCCCGGCATCGGGCCAAAGACCTTCGAGCAGGCGGCGGGCTTTCTGCGCATCCGCAACGGAGACAATCCGTTGGACATGACCGCGGTCCATCCCGAGTCGTACCCGGTGGTCGAGCAGATTGCAGGCTTGCTCGACGCCACGGTGGAGCAGATCATCCAGCAGCCGCAGCTACTTGAAAAAGTTGACCCCAAGAAGATCTCGGCAGGCGCGTATACGGTGAACGATATTTTGGCCGAATTGCGCAAGCCGGGCCGCGATCCGCGCGACAGCTTTGTTGCGCCGATTTTCCGCGACGAGGTGAGGGAACTGGCCGACGTGCAGGTGGGCATGACGCTGGAAGGCGTGGTGACGAATGTGACCAAGTTTGGCGCATTCGTCGACATCGGCGTCCACCAGGACGGCCTGGTGCACATCAGCGAGCTGTCGAACCGCTACATCAAGGACCCATCGGAGGCCGTCAAGACAGGGCAGATCGTCAAGGTGAAGGTGCTGACCGTGGATGCCAAGGCAAAGCGCATCGCGCTCTCCATCAAAGCACTGTCCGCGCCCTCGCCACGTCCCACGGGCAAGCCCGCGCCGCAACCTCCAAAGCCGGAACCCTCCATGAACGAGAAGCTCGCGGCCCTCTCGTCCAAATGGAAGGTCCGGTAACAGACATGGCGGCTGAGTCGCCTTTCAGGTGCATTCGGCCGCGCTTTGACGCAGCTGCTCAATTTGGGAAATGCAGCCTCATTCATTGTCCTTCCACTGAATATGCAAGGGCCGCCGCCCTTTGCCTAGGAGGATGACGTCGATTGGCCCACCTATGCCGCTGGGCGAGGGGATGAGCTGTGCCGTGCGGCTGGCTGCATCGATGACATTCGTTGCAACTGAAACAGCCTGATCCAGCCGCGCCTCGGAGACTGGCTTGTCAACGAGAACGAACGACATAGTTTCCGCGGTAAGGAACATTCGGCCAACTCCTCCAAAGACGTTCTTGTTGAGGTAATCCGCTTCGCCATAGGACCACATGCCCCTTCGGTCTTGTGGCGAAATCGCGATTCTGCTCAAACGAGTGGCCTCAACATGGCGCGTTACTTGTTCAATTCTTACTGCAAGGTTCAGCACAAGTGAGCGTTTGGAGCGGCGATCGTAGCTGGCGATCACAACCGAGAAGATTTCGCGGCCCACGTATTGTTCGAATACAAGCGGATGAGTCCGCCGGAAGGCTTCCACTGCCGCAACACACTCTGCGCCAAGATCGTCGAGAGAAAGTTGGAAGGGATCGGCGCCTTTTCGTTTAAGATAGCGCGCGACCACGGATGAAATATCCAACAGGCGCGGAGCCGATCTCTGGTATTCGCACACATCCTTCTCTCCGGGATTCGGCGGTGCAATGAAAGCCACGTCGCCTGTTACCGCGACAAACGTGCGCTTCGGCCTTCCGAGTTCCGCGATCTTGTATTGACTGTCGCAAAGGGCGCCGAACAGCGAGGTTCGGCTGTCGGCGGCAACGATCAGACCCGCCGCCGACGGGACGATCACCACCAGCGTTGCGCTGGCTGAAGACGGCAGAGCCAATGCGAAAAGGGCACATGCGAGAAGTCGCGTCATTGCCCTCAGTATACGGATGCACAGCGAGCGCCGCGCCGTCAGGTCAGGATCGACTCATCGTAATACCGCTAACCTCATCGCCCCGATTTTGGGAGCCTCTCCAGCGCATCGGTCACGATTCCCGGCGTGAGCACTTCCGGGAGGAGCCGGGGGCTTTTTTCTCCGGGAGTATAGAGCGCATACGCAGGCACCCCGCTGCGACCCAGCACCGTCAGGGCTTGCGTGATCGCTTCGTCGTGCCGCGTCCAGTCCGCTTTCATCAAGACGACGTTTCTGGCCGCAAAGGCCTCAAGAACTTCAGGCCGGGTGAGCGCGACCCGCTCGTTCACTTGACAGCTCAGGCACCAGCTCGCGGTGAAGTCCACAAAGACCGGCTGACCGGCAGCGAGGGAACGGCTCACCGCCGCCTCCGACCACGGCTGCCATACGCCCTGTATCGCTTGAGGGGCCATGGACTCCGACGCGGTCACCAGCTTGTTCGCGGCCAGAAATGCCAGCCCCACCACGGCCAGCAAAATCAGACCGGCAATCGCAGACGCCCAGCGTTTGGCCGGCCATCGGCCCAGGAACCATCCCGCAATGGCCAGCAGCAGAAAGCTGGCCAAGAGAGCCGCCAGCACGCCAGCGCCATAGGCCTGCGCCAGTACCCACGCCAGCCAGATTACGGTGGCAAAGATGGGTACGGCCACGGCCTGTCGCAGAATCTCCATCCAGACGCCGGGACGGGGCAGCCAGCGCGTCCAGGCCGGCTGCATGGTCAGCGCCACGTAGGGCACGGCCAACCCCAGCGCCAGCGCGGTGAAGACGGCAAAAGTGACCGCCGACGATTGAGCCAGCGCGTAGCCGATGGCCGCTCCCATAAGGGGCGCGGTGCAGGGCGTGGCCACCACTACCGCCAGTACGCCGGTGAAGAAACTGCCTGTGTAGCCCTGCTTCTGGGCAAGCGCCCCGCCCGCGCTGGTCAGCGTCAACCCGATCTCGAATTGTCCGGCGAGAGAGAGACCGAGAAAGAACAACAAGCCCGCCATCAGTGACAAGAAGACCGGCGACTGGAACTGGAATCCCCAGCCCAGCGTGGCTCCCGCCGCGCGCAGACCCAGCAAAACTCCCACCAGCACCCAGAAAGAAACCAGGATGCCCGCGGCATAGACCAATCCAAGCGCCCGCAGCTTGCCCCGACCTTCGTTGCCGCTGTTGACCAGCGCCAGCCCCTTGAGGAAGAGCACCGGAAAGACGCAGGGCATCAGATTCAGGAGCAGTCCGCCGAGAAAGGCGAGCCCTGTGGCCCGCAGCAGCGCCGCCAGCGAGCCAGAGCCTGTTTCTCTGGGTACCGAGTTGCCGGATTGGCTCATGCTTCCGGCTGCCGTCGCTGGGGCTTGGTAGGCTGGGGCTTTAGCTCCGGCATCGGCGGCACTAGAATCAGCCGGGCCTTCAGGCCCTGCGGCCGGCTTTTCAGGAATTCCACTTCCAGCTGGCGCACCGGGCAGCGCCGCTATCTCGAATGCACGCCCGCTAGACAGCTCCAGAACTCCCTTCAACCGCGCAGGATTGGCGGTCAGGCCCGCATCCTTCTTCAGATCGAGGGTCAGACCTTTGGCTGTGGGCGTGAGCTTTTGCGGTGCTGGATTGTCGAGTATGCCCGGATCCGACGGGAAGAACACTGCCTCCGTCTCCCGCTTGCCGGTCTCAACCGTGAGACGGAAGCCTTCAGGCGTCAGTTGGAAGCCGCTCTTGAAGCCGGCGGGGAACGGATTGGGAATCTCCGGCAGGGACTTGGAAGTCCTTTGAAGAAAGCGCATATCGAGTGGCGTATTTGGTAGGTACGGTATCTCAAACATCCCGCCCCAAACGGTCCTCTGAAGCTCCAGATCCGCCTTGCCGGGGATGCAACTCGCCTGGCAGACCAGCCAATCCACCTTTGCGTGCAGCGTAACGGGACCCCCTTTGACGCTTTGCGCAACGTACAGCTTGAGCGGGAAAATCACCTCATTCTCGTAGCCAAAGTCCATCAATGGGCCGAGGGGCAGACGCTTCGGTGCGGGAAACTGCATTTGCCCAGCAGTAATCCCCTCGGGCAGCGTCCATTTCACACGCGGTGGAAACCCAGCATCGCCGGAGTTCTTCCAGTAAATGTGCCAGCCTGGTTCCAGCTTGAAATAGAGGCCCACATCGTTGAGTTTGTCGCTGGGGTACAGGTCGTTTCCCGGCACAAGCAGCTCGACATGAACGTGCGGCGCATCCGCGGAGTTCGACACAGCCAGCGCGGGCAGTCGCGTGGCGAAGGCAAGGAGCAGCACGAAGAATAGACGGGACAGGCGCATAGTTTTGAAAAGCCAGATTCCTGTTGGATGCACGGAACCGCGGTTGGACGCGAAGAGTCGAAACTGCCGAGGAGCGCGCCAGATCACTTTAACAATAACCGAATCGCTTCCATATCGGATTCAGTCCCCGATGGTTAGGAATCGTGCTTTCCCACCCATTTCGCAAAGTGCGCGAAATGGATAGGGCACGGGGCTTTACGGGGTGGGGAAAGCTGACCTGTGCCGCCTTCTATTTGCCCGCCCAATAGGCGCGGTGGCCGAGGTAGTCGGAGTCCGGCAGGTTGGCCAGGATGACGCGGCGAAGGGCGAGCACGTCCAGATCGCCGGTCTGCTTGAACAGCACCGTGCCGTCCGGCGCCAGCAGCACCGTGTAGGGTACGCCCGACTCCCACTTGGGATCGAAGGCTGCCTGCATCGCATACGTATCGGTGGAGGCGAAGATCAGGTTGCGTCCCGTGGCATGTTGCTTCTCAAGGAACTTGACCACTCCCGGCTTCTCGTCGGGCAGATTCGTCGCCACCGTCACCATGTCGAAGTCGCGGGTGCGGAACATGCGGTAGGTGGTTTCGAGGTCGGGAAACTCTACCACGCAGGGACCGCACCAGGTAGCCCAGAAATTCACCAGCAGCAACTTGCCGGTGGGGTTGGCGCGCAGCTTTTTCAGCACGCCGGCGTCGGCGTCTTCCAGCGTCACCGGCTCGGCTTCGATCTTCTTCAGATAGGCCGCCCCGCTGGCGATCTTTGACTTCCACTTGGTGGAGCAGCCGAAGACGCCGGTGTGGTCCACCTGCACGGTTTTGCCGGTGATCAATGCGTCGATGGCGTTGCGTGTGTCCTGGATCTTGACGAGCGATTCGCGCTGGCTATTGTCCACGCGGCCCTCGAAGCGCAGTTTGCGTTCCCGGTCGAAGATGAAGACGTGAGGCGTGGCTTTTGGGCCATATGCATTGGCTGCGGCCTGCGTTGCGCCGTCGTAGAGATAAGGGAAGTTGAAGTGACGGTAGGCGGCGCGAATCTTCATGTCTTCCAGGCCGTCGCCTACATCGGTCCAGGCCAGCTCGTCCAGGCGCACCGCGTCCGGATCGTTTGGCTGAATCATTACGAACTGCACGCTCTCGTTCTTGTAGTCCTCGACCAGCTTTTTGAGTCTCGACTCGTAAAGCTGCGCAGTCGGGCAGTGGTCGCACGTGAAGACGATGACCAGCACTTTGGCGGCCTTGTATTCGGCCAGCGTGTGCGTCTTTCCGTCGATGCCGGGAAGTGAGAAGTCAGGCGCGGCGGAGCCGATGGCCAGGGTGGGATGCGCGTTGTCGTCTTCGGCGATACAGCGCTGCGCTGCGAACCCAAACGCGAGCAGCAATGCGCAGGCCAGAAGGCCCGCATTCGTGAGTCCCCAGCGACGTTGAGCCTGTTCCGTCTTCATGCGAATGGATTTCCCTTCTTCTCGATTCGGAAGAAGTATACGCTCCGTATGCGCAGGTAGAAAATCGATTGTTATGCGGGCAACCGACCGAATGGGAGATTCTTGCCTACCAGTGTCTGCGGGCATGCTGGCGGTAAATGCAATCGTCCTGAACGCACTTGACCCCGGCCAAGCGGGCACGGGCCACGGCTTCCTCGTGGATCACGCCGTCTTGCAGCCACAGGTACTTGATTCCCAGCCGGATCACATCGTCCACGAGGTCCGGGACGTGCTCCGAGGAACGAAAAACATCGGCCAGATCGATGCCCTCGCCGGTCTGCGCAAGTGAAGCGGCCTGCGCAGTGTCGAGGTTTGGATAACAAGGCATTCCCAGCACTTCGGTCAGTGCAGGGTTCACCGGGAAAACACGATATCCGTTGGCGGCAAGGTAGCGGCCGATGTTGTGGCTGGCGCGGTGCGCCTTATCGCTCATGCCAACCACAGCGATGGCGCGCGCGTTGCGCAGCATCGCTTCGATAACGACCGGATCGTTGGTCATGCACTTCCCTCCAATCGGAGAGGTTGCCGGTCTCCCACCCATTCCGCATTTTTCTTCGAAAAGCCGCGGAATGGATGGGGCACGGAGCTATTCTTCCTATTCCCTATTCCCTTAGTCCCTGCTTCTACACGTCCAGGTCGTCGCCGGCCTCGGGCGCTACGGCGGTGCCGCGGCGCTTGGCCAGCAGATAGCCGCGCAGAAACGGTTCCAGGTAGCCGTCCAGCACCTTGTCCACGTCGCCCACTTCCACCTTGGTGCGATGGTCCTTGGCGATGCGGTAGGGCTGCAAGACGTAGGAGCGAATCTGCGAGCCGAAGTTGATCTCCAGCTTTGAGTCTTCCACCTTGCGGCTCACCGCGCGCTTTTTTTCAAGCTCGTACTCGTAGAGCCTTGAGCGCAGCATCTTCATAGCCTTTTCGCGATTCTTGTGCTGGGAGCGCTCGTTCTGGCACTGCACCACGATGTTCGTGGGCAAGTGGGTCATGCGGACGGCGGAGTCGGTGGTGTTCACGTGCTGGCCGCCCTTGCCGCCGGAGCGGTAGGTGTCGATGCGCAGGTCTTCGAGCTTCAGGTCCACGTGGATGGTTTCGTCGATCTCCGGCGAGACATAAACAGACGCAAACGAGGTATGCCGCCGCTTGGCCTGGTCGAAGGGCGAGATGCGCACCAGGCGATGGACGCCGCTTTCGCCGGCCAGTTGCCCGAAGGCATACTCGCCCAGGATGGTGAAGGTGGCGGACTTGATGCCCGCCTCTTCGCCGTCCTGGTAATCATTGACCTCGGTCTTGAAGCCCTGCTGCTCGGCCCAGCGCAGATACATGCGCATGAGCATCTCGGCCCAGTCCTGGCTCTCGGTGCCACCCGCGCCGGGATGCACGGTGACGATGGCGTTCAGCGGGTCTGCCTCACCCGAGAGCATGGTGCGGGCTTCGAGCGCCTCGTTGAAGGCGGACAACGCTGCGATGTCGCGTTCCAGATCGGCCAGCACGTCCTCGCCCTCGCGGGCCAGCTCGAAGTAGGCCTCGATGTCGCCGGAGCGCCGCACCAGCTCCTCGTCGTCGGCGACGAGCGACTCCAGGCGCTTCTTGTCGCGCATCAGCGGCTTGGTGGCGTTGGGATCGCTCCACAAGGCCGGATCGGCTAGCTTGGTTTCTAGTTCTGCGAGTTCCCGGCGGATGCGAGCCGGGTCAAAGATACTCCCGCAGGTCGCGCACTTGATCGCGCACGGGAGCATATGCGAATTCGAGATCGTTCAACGATGACATATTTTGCTCTTATGACCTGACTTTGGATTGGACTGTGGGGCTGCGTTCTATTGACTGAATTTAGAATACCACCGCAGTGGTTTCGACCATCTTGGTGAGGTCGATCACCTCTTCAGCGGCGTAACCGTAATAAAACGTTTTCGTGAAGGGGCTGGATACAGAACCTATAGGAAAATCAGTCTGGATGGAAAACTTCTGCGAGAGTCGTGTAGGGTCCGCAACCATCAATAGCCAAATTTCCTCTGCTTTCTTCCTGTAGGTGTTAATCTTCTTGGCTTTCTTGTCAATCTCCGCTTGGAGGCACTCAGAGGTTAGGGTTGCAACCAGTCCAGCCTTTACGACAGTCCAATGAGCAAAACGAAGTTCAGGCACTCTTTCGGTATGAATGAAATAGACCGAATCCAATAAAGGGTGTTCCTTATCCTCTTCCTCGATCGATCTCCATTTGACTGCCTGCGAATTCTGGGGGCTCATCCTTTGAATCTGATCTGCAATAAGCTTGGCGATCTGATCGCCCTTCTTTTTGTCGAGCGAGATCTGGTCTGAGATAACAATTGTTGACAGAACCGGAGGGTTGCCGGCACTGAAATAGATTTCTCGTGCCCTGGACATGATCCGATCAACATTTGACTCAATCTTTTTGAGAAGCGATTCTTTCAGCGGTTCGGGGTGCGCCTCCGATCTATTCCTCCGAATGAAAAGTTCCGTCATCTCGATACCGACAGCGCGCCCTTCCAGGTCGATTAGGAAGTCAGGACATTCTCCTGGCACGATGCGTGCGGGTGTGATTCCTTGGTGCTCAAGAAATCGCTCCAGCAAAAACCTTTCGCGCTGTTTCTTCTTCTCATCAGACCCCATCCAGTCCTCCTTCTAAAGTCATGAATATGGCCGAGTGCCTCAAGTCCGGGTTATAGGAGCTGGGAGAGCGCATTAAGCTCCGGCAACCCATTCGAGGCTACGCCACCTTGACCTCATGGAGCAGTTCGGGGTGGCGATCCAGCACTTTGACCAGCTTGACCAGTGCCAGAGGCGGCTTGGTCTTGCCGTTTTCGCAGCGGGAGAAAGCATTTCAATCTGGCTCTCCATTGGGCCGGACGGCGGTGTGGCCCTGTTTCTGGGCGGCATCGCATAAAGCCTGATCGAAGGTGACAAGCCGGGAGCGGGTGGCCTGCGCAAAGGCTAGCAACCAGCAGTCGCCGACCCACTTCGAAGCAGCTTGATACCCGAATGGCTCTGTGGCCGTTCGAAAGCACTGCTCCATTTGCTGTGGCTCTGGGCAAAACGCCACGTGCGGGTCTTCGAGCCAGCGGTCGTAAACAGCCCACGCCTGGAACAGGGTGAGCGCTTGGTCGCCCATAACAGCTTTGTTGGTGAGCAGTCGCAGGAGTCCCAGCTGAGTGTACCGGGAAAAATGAACCCGATCATCGGCTGCCAAGAGCGTCTTCCACTTCCAGGCTAGCCCATTATGCGGGTGAGCCAAGACCGAAAGCGCGATCCACACGTTGACATCAGGAAAGTATAAGGTCATGCGGATTCTCGTCCACCGGGAATAGAGGCCCCAGCTTGCCGGTGCCCGTAATGAGGGGACCGGTTACAGGCCTCCCCTTTTTTGGCTCCGCATAGGTCTCCTCGACTGCCCGTAAGATGAGGGAGCGGATGGAAACACCGGTGCTCCGGGAGCGCGCTTTCAGCCGCTCGTGCAGCAATTCCGGGAGTTCGATCGTGGTTCGGGCTGGCATGGGACGATTATGCCACAACTCCGAATCGAGAAAAACCCAGTGTTCTTTGACAAACCGCTACCTCCCTGCCAGCAGCTTTCTCCCCGACCAGGCCACGACCACCGCAGAGAGCAGAACGCACAGCCATCCAAAGACATCGCCATGGGCGGTGTAGAAGGTGATGTCGTCGCGGAAGCCGTACTGAGCGGGCAGGGCATCCACCGCGTGGCGGGGAATGCTCTGACGCACCCGGCCGTAGGGGTCGATGGCCGCGGTGACGCCGTTGTTGGTATCGCGCAGAATCCAGCGGCGGTTTTCGATTGCCCTCATGCGCGCCATATTGAGGTGCTGCCAGGGGGCGCTGGTGTCGCCGTACCAGCCATCGTCTGAGATGTTGACGAGCACCTCCGCGCCCAATTGCGAGAATTCCCGTATCTCGTCGGCAAAGACCGACTCATAGCAGATGAAGACGCCGTATCGATGGCCGTTGAGCCGGAAGACCTTGCGCTCTTCACCCCTCGACAAGTCGGAGACCTTGCCGGTGAGCTTATGGGCGAAAAAGAAGACTTTGCGGAAAGGAATGAACTCGCCGTAGGGAACCAGGTGGATCTTGTCGTAGCGGCCCACCTGGTCACCCTGCGCGCTGAACACCAGCCCGGAGTTGTAGGCGCGCCAGATTTGCTCTTCCCGAGAAAAATCCGTGCCCACGCCGCCCACTACGAGCGGCGATTGGGAGAGCTTTGCTACTTCCTTCATCGCCTCTTGGAAGCGGGCATCGTTCTGAAAATAAGGCGCGGGAGACTCAGGCCAGGCCACCAGGTCGGGGTGCGTTGGATAGGGCGGACAGACGATTTCGCCGGTGGGCGCGCCGGTCTCGGGAATTCCCGCGATGTACGTCTTGCACTGTTCGCTGGCCAGCTTGATGAAGCTGGCAATGTGGTTTTCCCATTCGCCGGGGGCAGTCCAATAGCCAACCCCCTTCACGTCGAGATTGGGCTGGACCAGCACGGCCGTAGCCGTTGTGGGTGCTGCGGGCGGGTGGGAGAACGGCGTCAGGCTCGCGGACCCTGTCAAAAGCAGAAAGAGCGCAGTCGTTGCATTCAGCGCAAAACCTGGCCAGCAGCGCAAAACGATACATGCCAACATGGAATTGAAGCCAACCAGCACAAAAGTAATGCCATAGACGCCGGTCCAGGGTGCGAGCTGATTCAGCACCATATTGTCCACCTGCGAGTACCCCAGTTGATCCCACGGTACGGAAGTAATGCGGGACGCGGCCAAGTCCAGGGCGGTCCACAGCAGGGGCGCGGCGGCCAGCGCCAGCTTCGTGCTTCCGGTAGCCCGCCGCACCAGCACAACGCCCAGGCCGAAGAGGCCGAAATAGAGCCCCAGCACCAGACTGTATCCCAAAAGAAGCAGAAAGGAGACCAGCGGAGGCAGCCCGCCGTGGAGCAGCATGGTGTCATAGATCCAGTAACAGTTACCGCCGTACCAAAGGATGCCGCAGGCATAGGCCAGCAGGAAAGCGCGGCGCGGGGGACGTGGTCCCTCGATGTTGGCGGGCGACAGAATCGCCCACAGAAGGGGGACCAGGCCGAACCACGCGAAGATACTGCGCCAGACCGGCATCGGCCCCGCCAGGGGAAAGGGCAATTCGAGCAGCCCGGCGGAAAGCCCCGCAGCGGCCCACAACTTCCATGATTGGTATCGCATACAGGGCCGAGTTTATCGCATCCGGCAGAGGGCGCAACCCTGTATTCCGTTGACGCTTGTTCTATTCACAAGGAAACAGCAATCGGCGGGTCTCCGATGAGAGTAGGGAAATGCGGTCTTTATGGGTTCCTTATGCGGAATGCGGACTCGCGCGGGTCAAAAACAGGCTACAATCCGGTTATGTTCCTGGCCCTACTTGCAATGCGCGTGCTGGAAGCGATGTTTTTTCTCGGCCTCGCCGGTTCGACGGTGGTCGTGATCATCAGCTTCATCGAAGACGGAAAAGAGCTGTTCGGAGACGACTGACCGGCCTGATCCTGTGATTGGTGGAAGGGCTAGCATTTTCGTTGACTCCCCGCCAATTCGGACATAGACTCAAGCAGGGCGGAGGGAGATTTCCGCCACCTGGACCCCAGAAGGCCGGCACATCAGCCGGCACACCCGCGATGGCATCTTCGAGAACGACTGTAGCTCCTCCCTCAAACCGCGTACGCCTCATCGTGGCATCTTCCGTGATGCTCACGTTCATTTCTTTCTGGCGCGCGGCGGCGATTGTCCTCTGCGATCTTGGATCGTCCGCTTTTTACGCCGGCGGCATTGCCGAAGAGGCCGTGGGCGCGGCCGCTCCCTGGTTCATCCTGGCCATCATGCTGTTCAGCTTTGCGGTGCGCGCGGTTTACGTCGAGAGCTGTTCGATGTTTACCCGCGGCGGCGTCTACCGCGTGGTGAAGGAAGCGCTGGGCGGCACCTTCGCCAAGATCACCGTATCCGCCTTGATGTTCGATTACATCCTTACCGGCCCGATCTCTGGTGTTTCCGCTGGGCAATACATTACAGGATTGATGAACGAGTTGTTGAGCGTGGCCTACGATGGCCGCTGGCTTCCTCCCGCTCTGACCGTCTTGGTTCCCGCAGACCACGCGCGCCATCTAGCTGCTCACCTCGGAGCCTTCCAGTTCGACATGAATCACACCGCGGCGGTCTTTGCCGCGGCGGTCACCATTTATTACTGGTGGCAGAACATTAAGGGCATCGAGGAGTCCAGCGGGAAGGCCATGCAGGTCATGCAGGTCACCACAATCATGGTGGTGATCCTCTTTGTCTGGGGCATCTACTCGCTGTTCATGACGCCGGGCGCTCACCTGCCTCCGTCGCCGATCCCCTCCCACCTGGCCTTCAGCGAAGAGGCTCAGGGTTTCCTCAAGGGACACGGGTTGCCGCTGCTGGGCCTCTTCGGCATCATCATGGCCTTCGGCCATTCCATCCTGGCGATGAGCGGCGAGGAGAGCCTGGCGCAGGTATACCGCGAAGTCGAGCACCCCAAGCTCAAGAACCTCAAGCGCGCGGCGATCGTGATTGCCCTCTACAGCCTGATCTTCACGGGCGGAGCAACGCTGCTGGCTTCCATGCTGATTCCTACTTGGGAGCGCACGCATATTTACCAGGACAACCTGATTGCCGGCTTAGCCATGTACATGGTCGGCCCGCTGTTCTGGAAGATTGCCTTCCGCATCTTTGTCGTGCTGGTAGGCTTCCTGATTCTCTCCGGAGCCATCAACACCTCGTTGATTGGATCGACAGGCGTGCTGATGCGCGTGGCCGAAGACGGAGTGCTGACCGATTGGTTTCGCAAGCCGCACAAGAAGTTCGGCACCAGCCACCGCATCATCAATTTAACCTTCCTCCTCCAGATGTTCACCATCATCGCCACCCGGGGCGATGTATTCATGCTGGGTGAAGCATATGCATTCGGCGTCATCTGGTCGTTCTCTTTCAAAGCCCTGGCGTTGCTGGTCTTGCGCTGGAAGTTCAAGGGCGAACGGGGCTGGAAGGTTCCGGCCAATCTGCGCATCGGAAACTTCGAGATTCCCTTCGGGCTGCTTTCGATCTTCCTGGCACTGCTCTCCATTTCGCTGGTTAACCTCTTTACCAAGTCGGTCGCGACGGTAAGCGGCGTTATTTTTACAGCAGTCTTTTTCGTCATCTTCACCCTGTCCGAGCACGAGAACCGGCGCAAGCATGCCGTCGCCGAGCGGCAGATGAAGGATCAGTTCCAGCTTGAGCATCAGGACACCATCAACCGCGAGTCGGCGGCCATCCGCCCCGGCGGCACAATGGTGACCATGCGCGACGCCGCGAACCCATTCGCCCTCAAGTGGACGTTATCCCATACCAAGACCGAAGACCAGGATGTGGTGGTTCTCAACGTGCGCATGATGGGCGTGGGCGGCCCCGAGTATTTGAGCGCTGTCGACCAGAGCTTCAGCGAGCACGAGCAGATGATCTTCACCAAGGCCATCTCCGTGGCCGAGAGCTTCGGCAAGAAGGTCTCTCTGCTTCTGGTTCCTGCCGGGGATGTCTTTGCCGCGCTGGTTCAAGCGGCGAATTCGCTGGAGATCGATACCGTGGTCTCTGGACTCTCCAGCACCATGACCGCCGAGGAACAGGCTTACCACATTGGACAGGCCTGGGAGGCGCTTCCGAACCCCAAGCGCCAGTTCAATTTCTATGTCATCAGCACGAGCGGCGAAGCCAAGGCGTTCTATATCGGACCGCACGCCCCAAAACTCAGTCCGGACGACGTGCAACTGGTGCATCGCCTGTGGGTGAACATGCGCCGCGATCCTTCCGTGCAGGATCTGCATCACAGCGACATTATCACCTACGCTCTTACCCGGCTGGCCGGTCATTACGCCCGCGAGAAGCAAGAGATTCTGCGCGATCTGCGCAATTATCGCGCCGCGGAGTCGCCTGCCGCCCATCGTCTAGGCGGGTCTGATGCTCCCGACAGTCCAACAGCGCTGATGTCGCTCGATCAACCGCGTCCGCTCAAACCGCCGCGCTAATCCGCCGGCTCATTTGCTCGGACGGTTCGTTTTATGGCGCGTAGACTTCCTCCTTCAGTTTCCGGAATCCCGCGTGCGGTCGCGACGAAGTTCATCTCAAATCGTTTGCGGATGCAGGCAGAGCTTAGAAATAGTCGCAAGAATAGTTGGTACTGAGATCTATGTACCGAGATTCACGGGTGGAACGCTCTTCGGCATTCAGGGTGGAGGATTCCATGGCAATCGATATGCGCGGACTTTGCCCGCTCCTTCAGGTCTACGACATGCCCACCTCGATTCACTTCTATCGCGATCTGCTGGGATTTGAGATCTTCAGCACCTCGCCGCCTCGCGCCCCGGACGATTTCGATTGGTGCTGGCTCAAGCTCAACGGCGCGGAGCTGATGCTCAACACCGCTCATGAGTTCGACACCCGCCCGGCTGCTCCCGATCCCGGGCGCACTGCCGCCCACGACGACACCTGCCTCTTCATCGGCTGCCCGGATGTTGCCGCGGTTTATGGCGATCTGCTCGAGAAGGGACTCGACCTGAAAGAGCCCAAAGTCGCGCCCTACGGCATGAAACAGCTCTACCTGAAAGACCCTGACGGATTCGGTATCTGTTTCCAGTGGCCAGTGAAAAACACATAATCCTAGGACGGCCCTGCGCCTTTCGTGTATTGTGGTTTGGTTTGGTTCGCTTATGCTTCTTTGGAACGCAACCCTGGCTGAACCGCAGCACTTCTCTCTTGCGGAGAAGGTGCTTCTCGTCGGGCTGGCCATGAATTCGGCCGCGGCTTTCTGGCGCCGCTTCGGCACGGTTCTCGACAAAATCCTCAAAGCGAAGCCCGACCCCGGCTTCCGCCTCTTCCCGCTCGGTCCCCGCATTCGCGACTTTGTGTGGGAGGTTCTTTGCCAGGCGAAGGTTGTTCGCCAACGTCCGCTTCCCGGTCTGGCGCACGCTTTCGTCTTCTGGGGCTTCTGCGCCTTTGCCCTGGTTACACTCAACCACTTCGCCGTGGGCCTGGGTGTCGGCTTTCTTTCGCCCACAGGCCCCATTGGCCGGTTCTACTTCATCCTTGCTGCCGTCTTCGCCCTGGCCTGCGGCGTGGGCATCCTGGGGCTATTCGTTCGGCGATTCGTGGTCCGGCCCAGATGGCTCGGTCAGAAGCTCTCCTGGGAATCCGGCTTGATCGCGCTACTGATCTTCGTGCTAATGGCCACCTACCTGGCCTTGTTTTTCGTTGGGGACTCAGATCCGGCAACTCGCGCCCTGTGGTGGGTTCACACGCTCGCCATCCTGATCTTTCTCGCCGTTATTCCCCATACGAAGCACCTGCATCTGGTTCTCAGCCCGGCCACAGTCTTTCTTTCGCGCGGGAGCTTTAGCAATGTCCCTCCGCTCGTCGGTGACGAAGACTTCGGTCTGGTGGCCGGGACCGACCTGACTCGCCTGGTGAGCCTCCAGGCCTACTCCTGCGTGGAGTGCGGCCGCTGCACCGAGCACTGCCCCGCCGCCGCGACCGGCAAGCTGCTCAACCCCAAGGAGATTGTTCTCGGTCTGCGTGCGTATCTCAATGACCATGGCCCGGCAACCGAAGAACCCCTCCTGGGCAAGTACAACTCCCAGGAGGCCGTATTCCAGTGCACAACCTGCGGGGCCTGCGAATTCCAGTGCCCAGTGGGTATTGAACATTTGCCCATCCTGATCGGCTTGCGCCGAGGCGCGGTCAACACCGGCGCATGGCAGGATGAATACGGCGGCAAGCTCTTCCTGGCCCTCGAACGCGGCAGCAATCCTCTGGGGATCGGCGCCGGCGAGCGCGACAAGTTCATTGAGAAAGCCGGCCTGCCGATCTTCGATGGAAGCCAGGAGTACTGCCTGTGGTTGGGCTGTATGGGCGCATTCGACCCCAAAGGCCGCGAGATCGTCGCCGACTTCGCCCGCATTCTTGGTTTCCTCGGCACCAGCTACGGCGTGCTGCGCAGGGAGAAATGCACCGGCGACGCCGCCCGCCGCCTGGGCAACGATCTGGTCTTCCAGCAACTGGCCGAGGCTAACTTGGAGAATTTGGCCCAAAGCAAGGTCAAGCGTATGGTGAGCATCTGCCCTCACTGCGTGCGGACGATTCAGGAAGATTGGAGAGAGTTCGGAACTCCACCCGAGATCGAGCATCATAGCGAGTTTCTGGCCCGCTATGCGCATTGGTTCCCGCAGCAGGTGTATGAACGGAGCACCGTCTACCACGACCCCTGCTACCTGGGCCGGTATCGCGATGTTTACGACGAACCGCGCAAGGCGGTGCTGCTGGCCGGAGAGCTGGTGGAAGCTCCACGCAACCGCGAGCGCAGCTTCTGCTGCGGCGCGGGTGGCGGACTGGCCTTTCTTGGCGAGGATCCCGGCGAACGGGTCAGCAAGGTCCGCGCCGACGAACTGGTCGCGACCGGCGCATCCGCCATCGCCACCGCCTGCCCCTTCTGCAACAGCATGTTCCGCGATGCATTGGCGAGTCAGGGCGAAGCTGCTCCGCAGTTGCTCGACATTGCGCAGTTACTCGGGCGGGGATTACCGGGGCGCAACGATCCATAGGGGCAGCACTCGGGCCATCCCAGTTTGAAGAGGAGACACGACTTTGGGATTCACGCGGCGTTGTTTGATGGTTGTGGTTACGATCTGCCTGGGATTGTCCTGGATTGCTCCGGGGCGCGCGCAGGCCGCACAAGTGGTTCCCGGTGCGGGGATGGAGACCGACCGCTGGCTTGAAATCGACATGTATTGGTTCAACCAGAAAGACATCCCAGGGTCCGTTCGCGCCTTCTGGGACCGGTTTCAGCCCATCTATGCCGGGGTTCGAGGATACCGGGGTGTGATTCTCAATATCGGTTGGACCGTTGGCCCGGTGATGGAGTGGAGCGGCAACCTGGAGCAGCGGATTTCACTGCCCAAGGGCACCGGCCAGGCCCGCTGGGTAGATGAAAGCGAACCTCTCAGGGGAACGACCGAAGAGCGCATGCAGCAAGCGAAAGCGCGTTTCGCCAAGCCGGTGCTGGCCGAGCGGCGAGGCTATGCTCCGTGGACTTACGGCGATGTAAAACTGCTTTCCGCCGCATTGAAGCAGGAGGCCGCACGCCGGAAGATCGAAGGCTTCAAAGTGGGCATGCTGAACTACGCCTGGACCAACGCGTATGGAGAAGAGGCTCCTTGGGTTGGCCGTCATCCCGAGGCGTTCACGCCCATTGCTTCTTTGGGGGGCAATAACTTCAGCGTCGGCCGCTACTTCGACCCAGGGGCGGCGCTTCACGCCGATCCTGCGCCACTGGGCGGCTTTCCCCAAGGCATCCCCGAGGGAACCGAGGCACACCAGGCTTACGCAGCCCAGTGGGGGAGCCTTTCGCGTTCCCTCGGCCTTGACGCCGTGATGCTGCGCGACTCTTTCGGCTTCCCCGTGCCCTATCAACGTGGCGGTCCCTGGGGGCCGCTCGCCTCGTCGCCCGAAGTCATTCGCGCCGCGACGGAGTCAGTGGCCGCGCTGGTTCGCGAAACCAAGCTCGCCAATCCCGAAGCCCTGGTCATGATGTACTCCAGCGGCGCTTGCGCCATCGCGGACTGGCGCTCCAATGGCCTCGATCTCGAGAGCATCGCCGCCGAGGGCTATCTGGACATCTTTGTCGATCAGACCTGGGCCGGAGCGTGGAACGAGGTCGGTCTGCGCGAAAAGCCTTTCTGGAACGCGCCCACCAAAGGATGGACCTACCAGCTTGCCTACACCCTCATCCACGCGGCGGTTCTGGCAAACTCCAAAGTCCGCCATTATCCGCTGATCGAGACTTTCGACGCCTGGGAGGACTGGGATGTCATCCACTCCGCGCCAGATCGATTGCGCTGGGGCATCTGGGCCTATTCCCATGCCGCGGTAAAAACGCCGAACGGCTTGAAGCTGCCTGTCGGCTCGTATATCTCCTGGGCCAACCAGGGTGAGCGGCTGTTGAGCGAGAAAGACGTCCGCTTCCTGACCGAAAACATCAACGCAGCAGTTGCCGACGCGCACCAGACAACGGAAGTCCTGGGACCCACGTTGGTTTACTCCCGCGACGCGATGCAGTGGCAGGCCGATCACGCCGCGCCTGGCCGCGATGTGAACGAATGGCTGGACGAGCAGGCTGGATCTCTGGCCAAGTGGCCCATCCCCATCCTCTCCATCACCCGCGCCGAGTGGCTCCCGCAGGTTCAGTCCGACCTGTTCATCGTGGGAACGCCCTCCCACCTGGCGCCCAAGGACCAGGCCGCCCTAGTCCGCCTGATCCAGGGCGGCCAGCCCGTCGCACTTTTCGGCAGTCCCCAAGGTGGCATCGATCCCGAACTGGCCCGTCTGGCGGGCCTCAACGCCCCAGCCGATGCCCTGAGGGCGGAGCTTCGCACCTGCGACGCAACCAATCCGTCGCGAGGTCTGGTCGCGAATGTTCCGTCCGTTTTTCAGACCCTCTGTCATCCCGGCGCCACGCCTGCGGCCTCTGCCCGCGTGGTTTACTCCGAAGGCCAATCTCCTGCGCTCACGCTCAATACATCCGGCGCGTTCCGCCTCGCCCTCTGGAACCCGCCCGATCTTCGCTCATTGGAAGGCGTGCCGCTCAAGGAGATATGGAAGAATACCGGCGAACCCTACGCACTTGCCGCCGGCGCAATGAACGAGTTGCTCAAGGAGAGCGGCAGCCTGCACGCCGAGCGGATCGACTTGCGGCAGACAATGGGAATCGCTTCATGGCGCAGCGGGAACGGCAAGCGATACATCCTGGCGGGCAATCTGGAAGAGGGCCTGCGCGACGACGCCGACATGACCCGCCACGCCACGCTGGCGCTGCCTGCCGCATGGGGAGCAGCCGATTGGAGGGACGGTTGGACCGGACATGTTGTTCATGCGCGGAAAAACCAGCTCACAATCGACCTTCCACAGGCTGGGTCGGTTCTCTTGGAGTTGTCGAAATGAAGTCAAGGAGCCCTGCCGCTTTTCATGATCCGCGGGGCTTCATAAGCGTGACGAAATTGCCGTGACTTAGGACGTTTTGGAGCTGGTCCATATGAAAATCGTCGTCGCCATCAAACAAGTCCCCGAGCGCGATGCGCAAATCCGCATCGATTCGGCGGGAAAGTGGATTGAAGAATCCGGCCTTCAATTCGCCCTGAACGAGTCGGACGCGTATGCCCTCGAAGAAGCTCTCCAATTGAAGGAGAAGCACGGCGGCGAGGTCGTGGTGCTCTCAGTCGGACCCGAACGAGTGGGCACCACCATCCGCGAGGCGCTGGCCAAGGGCGCGGACCGTGCCATCCACGTAGTCTGCGCCGACATTGGGGCACGCGATGCGCTCGGCGTGGCCCGCCTGCTGGCCGCGGCGATCCAACCGGAGGGCCCCGACCTGGTCCTCGCCGGCCTCCAGTCCGAAGATCTGGGACAGGGGCAGACCGGCGTGATTGTGGCCCAGTTGCTTGGCCTGCCGCACGCCACGCTCATCCTGCAAGTGGAGAAGACCGAGACCGGCCTGCGCGTCAAGCGCGAGTTGGAGGAGGGATGGTACCAGACCATCGAGCTGCCCATCCCGGCGGTGCTCACCATTCAATCCGGCGGCAACAAGCTGCGCTACGCCACGCTGATGGGGATCAAGCGCGCCAAGACCAAGGAGGTGCGCACGGTGACGGCTGCCGAGCTGGCCGTGGCTGCCGCGCCGGTTGTCGTCTTGGAGCGGGTCGCTCTGCCGCAGAAGCAGAAGACCACGCAGATGTTGCCTGGCACAGCCAAAGAAGCCGCCGCAGCGCTGGTCGAGATATTGAAGTTCGAAGCGAGGGTGCTATGAGCGGGATTCTCCTGGTTTTAGAGCAACGCGATGGTCACATAAGCCGCATCAGTTGGGAAGCCCTGGCGGCTGGGCAAATGCTGGCCAGCCAAACCGGGCTCCCCGTCAGCGCAATCGTTGTTGGCGCAGCAACCGAATCCCTCGCGGCCGCAGTTGCCGCGAAGACTGCGGTCAGAGTAATCCGCGTGGAGCACCCGCTGCTCGCCCAATACACCGCCGACGGGTTCATTCAGGCCCTTCATCAACTCATCCAGGCCGAAGCTCCGGCGTACGTAGTATTTCCGCACAGCTACCAGGTGCGCGACTACGCGCCTGCGCTGGCCGCGCGCTGTGGTTCGGTGCTGATCGGCGACGTGACCGGCATCGGCGAAGGTCCGTTTTTTACACGCCAACTGATGCAGGGCCGCCTCACTGGTAGTTACCGTCCAGCGGGCAGCGGGCCGTGCTTCCTGTCCGTGCAGGCTGGCGCATTCCGTGCCGGCGTCGCTGAAGCAGGTGCGGCCGAAGTCACGACCTTTCCTCCTGCTATCGATCCGGCGCAGATTTGCGCCACCCCCAGCGCCCCCTTCCGAGCCTCCCAGCAGACTGTGGACCTGGGCTCAGCCCAGATGATTGTCAGCGTGGGCCGGGGCATCAAGGGCGAGGAGAACCTGCCGCTGGTGCGGGAGCTGGCAACCGCTCTGGGAGCGGAACTGGCGGCCTCGCGGCCCATCTGCGACAACGGCTGGCTGCCCATGGAGAGGCAGGTGGGCAGCTCCGGCCAGACCGTTGCGCCCAAGCTCTACGTGGCCGTCGGCATCTCCGGAGCCATCCAGCACCTGGTGGGCATGAAGGGCTCGCAGTGCATTGTGGCCATCAACAAGGACCCCGGCGCGCCCATCTTCGAGGTTGCCGACTACGGCATCGTCGCCGACCTTTTCGAAGTACTTCCTGCGCTGACCGAAGAAGTTCGCAAGGCCAAAGGCTGAGAAGCGCCCGGCTTCGGCGCTCCGGCCTTCCGAGCCATTGCGGCGGCGGAATTCCAGGCGGACAATATGGATAGCAGCGGTGGAAATGCCGTCTGAGGATGGAGGGCGTTCATGATGCGCTTGCGCGGTTCGACCCTGGCAGTCCTGCTAGTCCTTTCGGCACCGGCCTCCCGGACGTTTGCTTCCGAAGCGGACGCTCTGGCGATCGATGCGAACATTCAGGCCA
>Ga0181520_10004334_pt1 | contig 23849 bp, 23 predicted proteins | sample PEATcosm2014_Bin_29_FD_132451 | JGI IMG/M metagenome (GOLD analysis project Ga0181520, IMG submission 132451) | Peatland microbial communities from MTU Mesocosm Facility, Houghton, MI, USA - PEATcosm2014_Bin02_30_metaG | ecosystem: Environmental > Terrestrial > Soil > Wetlands > Peat | place...
CTGGGATGTTGTTCAGAATGCTGAGTGACATGGATTTGTCTCCTTCTTGCCTCTCGGCGGAGCCGGCCAGATTGCCGTCCTTTCCGCTGGGGCCATTGCTTCGTACAACGTTGCTATCGGATCGTTCCCCGGCAAGCTTTACTCAGCATCAAAACTTTTCTTCCCTTTCTTATTCAAACTCGCGAGTGCCCGCATTCTCTAACTCCAACCTTATGGGCTTCCACATCCAAACTCGGAGGTTTCCATATAACTCGCGGGTGCCCCATGTTCGCCTTCCTTTGGCTAACATGGGGTCGTTGACCTTGCTCTTGACCTTGATCTTGACCTTGCTCTTCCCTTAACTCAAGTTTCTTTTTCCAGCCGCCGATAACCCTTATGGAGGGGCAAGCAGCGATGATCGAACTCAGCCGGCTCAATGGACATCCCATCGTCGTCAATGCCGAACTTATCAAGTTTGTCGAGCAGAACCCCGACACAGTCATCACTCTCGTTACCGGGGACAAGCTAGTGGTGCGCGAGGCCGCTTCTGAGGTCATGCACCGCGTACTTGCCTACCGTCACAAACTTCTTCATCCCGAAGCTCCGCTTTCATGCGCGGATTCCAACCGCACAAACTCCGCGGGCGAACTCTCCACCGGGGAATAAGAGGCCATTGTGGATAAGGCAACTGTCGCCGGACTCGTCGTAAGCTTTGGTGGTATCACTACCGGACTTCTGCTTGAAGGCGGAAAACTCAGTCAGGTGCTCCAACCCACCGCTGCCCTCATCGTCACCGGAGGTACCCTTGGTGCGGTTCTCCTCCAATTTCCGCTCAGCACCGTCCTCGCCGCCTTTCGCGATTTCCGCATCGTGCTTTTTGAGCCCCGTTCCAAGGCCAGCGACGAGATCGACCGTCTTATCAAGCTGGCGCAAAGGGCCCGCCGTGACGGCATCATCTCGCTCGACACCGAACTTTCCTCCCTCCCTGATCCCTTCATGCGCCGCGCCCTCATGCTCGCCGTCGATGGCACCGAGTCCAGTGAGTTGCGCGCCATCATGCAGCTTGAGCTCGATTCCAGCGCCGAAGCCGAGGAGGAGTTGCCTCGTGTCTACGAGGCCGCCGGAGGCTTTGCTCCCACCATCGGAATCATCGGAGCGGTACTCGGTCTCATCCAGGTCATGCAGCATCTCGATAAGATGGAAGAAGTCGGCCGTGGCATCGCCGTCGCCTTCGTTGCCACCATCTATGGCGTCGGCTTCGCCAATCTCGTCGCTCTGCCCATCGCCGGCAAACTCAGGCATCGCCTGCGCTTCCGCCAAATTCTTCGTGAGCTGACTCTCGAAGGTGTCGTCTCAATCCTCGAAGGCATCAACCCTCGAATGTTGGAAGCCAAGCTCAACGGATTCCTCCAGCAGGTTACCGAAAGATCCAACTCCGCCGGCCAGCTTCCAGCCGATTCCCGCAGCCGGGTACGCAGCGTTTCATGAAGAAGCCACACAAACCGCATGGCAACAATGAGCGCTGGATGGTCTCCTATGCTGATTTCATGACCCTCCTCTTCGCCTTCTTCGTCGTTCTCTACTCTTCCTCCCAGGTTGACAAAGCAAAGATGGCCAAGCTCTCCAGCGCCATCGCCGCCGGATTTCAGCAGCTCGGCATCGGCGTTGGCCCGGGCGCCATCATCGTTGTCCCCGGAACCACGCCTGCTCACCCCGCTCAGCTCATCCATTCCCCGGATAGTGCCGAAGCCATTCGCCGCCGCCTCGAAGCCCAGCTCGCCGAAGCACTCCGGCGCCACATGATCGACCTGCGAGACACTCCCGAGGGTCTGGTCCTCAGTCTGCGCGAGGTCGGATTCTTTGACAGCGGCTCGGCCACCCTGCGCGCCAGTTCCATGGAGATGTTCGACCGCATTGGCGCCGTCCTCGCCCCCATCCAGAGCAATCTACGCGTCGAAGGCCACACCGACAATGTTCCCATCCACACCCCGCTCTTCCAGTCCAACTGGGAGCTCTCCACCGCCCGCGCCACCGAGATCATCCGCATCCTCCTCACCCGCGAGGGCATCGGCCCCGGCCGCCTCTCCGCCGCCGGATATGCCGAGTTCCACCCCATCGCCGACAACTCCACCGAAGACGGACGCCGCCTCAATCGCCGTGTCGATATCGTCATCGTCGCCCCACATGAGCTAGCGCCGCTCGCCTCTAAGACAGCGCAGCCCTGACTTATCTACGGTATCGGCAAACCTGGATTTCTTGGGGATGAACACCGGACGGGCGCAGCCGGATCCGACTCACGGCTGCACCTCTTGTTTTTCCGGGCGCTGCTGCTGCTGCTGCGCTTCCCGCTCTCGACGCTTCTGCTCCTGCATCTCTCGACTTCTTTGCTCTCCATACTCCTGAAGCTTTTGCTGGAGCGCCGGGGGCAACGAGCCGTGCTCCACCCTGGAAGTTCTGCCGAACTTGTTCTTCACATAGTCCTCCAGGTCTGCGGCTGCGTTCGGCCCGAGGGCTTGCTTAAGGTCGTCGATCACTCCAATGATTGCGGCATCGCGTCGTTGGTACAGTTCTTTCAGCTCTGGTGGCTCAGGAGGCATGTATTTCCATCGCTCAGGACCAAGCGGTGCAATCCTTCGGAATTAGCTTCCTATACTCTGCTATCATTGCATTGGTCTTCTCGTCCAAGGCCTCGGTCTCTTTCTTCATGCGTCCGGCGGCACGGCGCACGTACTCCATTTCGGTGGCGTTAAACCTGAGGTTTTCCTGGAGATGATTCCGCAGCCAAGTCCCGTCTTTCCCCTGCTTTTCATGCTCCGCTGCTGCTTCATCGAGATGAATCTGATCCATGAGGACGTCATAGTAGAGATAAGGTAACGGGGTCGGTGCTGAATACTCGGTCCCTCCCCCGGCCGGCAAAGGGACGGACCGATTGGGGACCGGACTGCCTGGGGTAAGCTGTCCAGGGGTTCCGGCTGTGCTGCTCTGGGCAACGGCGTTGCCCAGAAGCGCCGATACCAACAAAAACGCCACCACCGAAAAAAGACCAAGGACGCGAGAGCCGGGGATCGAGTTCACGGCTGCACCCCCCCGCTATTCTGCTGCTCTTCCTCTTGCTCTCTCTGAGCCTTCTCCCTCTTCAGCCGCTCCTTAAGTTCCAGAGTTGACTGCTCCATCCTCTTCCGGAGCGCCTCTTCAGCTCCAGGCGGCAGACTGCCATGCTGCATCACGGGAGGGGAGTTCCTGCCGAAGTTCCTGTGTACGAAGTTCTCCATCCTGGCTGACGCTTCCGGCCCAAGGAGTCGCTTGAGGTTCTCGACCAGGTTCATCGTTGCGTCTTGACGTTGCTGGAAGAGATCGTCAGCCCTTTCTTTTATCTCCGGGGGCATCGGCGGCATAACCGGCGGCCGATTTTCGGGAGGTTGTGCGCGGTACGCCCTCAACTGAAGGTCGTACGGGGCTGTGACCACATTCCATTGTTTGTCGAGGGCCTTCGTCTCTCTTCTGTTGCGCATGGCGGCCTCGCGCAGGTCCGTCATTTCCAGTTCGGTATAACCAAGGTTTTTTTTCACGCTATTGCGCAGTGCGAATCCGTCTCGTCCCCGCTTCTCAACCTCCTCCGCAGCTTCATCGGCGGCAAGTACCTCTGTGAAGAACTGATCGTAGGCAGATGAAATAGGTATGTCCCACCCTGTGTCCGCTGAAACAGGGTGAGACTGAGACTGATTTGGACCGGCACCGCCTGTGGTGGGCTGTCCAGGCGTCCCGGTGCCGTTGCTTTGTGCAAAAGCACTGGCAGTCCACAACGCGCACGCCAAGGCGGCCAGAACACCAATCGTCCGCACTCCTGACCAACGCCTGAACTCTCTCGAATTTGTTTTCGTCAACATTCGTTTCCTCCTATCCACCTTCAGCTACTGTAGTGAAACCAGCACGTCGATTACTCCTGTGCCGGTGTTCAGTGAACCCAGCGCCTTGCCACGATCAGAACGAGTGCAAGAACACGAGGGAACCTTACGCCAACATTTGGTTTCACGGGTTCACCTCCGGTTTATCCTGCTGTCGCTGGCGGTATTCCAGCTCTTGTTCCTCTTCCTTCTGCTCCCAAGTTTTCCTCATCCGCTCCTGAAGCTTTGGGCCGTCCTTTTCGAGCTGTCGCACTAACGCCTCCCGCGCCCCAGGCGGGAGCGGACTGTACTGACCATACTCAGCTGCTGGCGTGTTTCTTCCAAAGCTCCTGTATACCCAATTCTCCATCTTCGCCGAAGCCTCCGGTCCAAGGGTCCGCTTCAGCTCCTCGACCACATGCATAGTAGCGTCTTCGCGCTGTTGGCCTAGCTCTGTGAGTTTTTCCTTCAGCCTCGAAATCTCCGGGGTCTCGGTGTGGTTCTTGAGAAATTCTTCCCGATTCGCTTTCGTCTTAAAATACAAATCCCACCACACCGTATCTGATTGCTTACTGAGGGCCCCCGTCTCGGCCTTATGGCGCTGGACAGCCTCGCGGAGGTCCGTCATTTGTATCTCGTTAAAACCCAACATACCCTTGACGTCGTTTCGATAGCGGGAACCGTCCTTTCCCTCTTTCTCCAATGTGTCAGCCATCTCATCGGAGGCCGCCACGCGCCCGAAAAACTCGTCATACGCGGTTGGTTTAGGGACATCCCATTTGAGTTCGGCGGAAGACTGGCTAGTAGCGGCGGTGCTGCCCTGAGCGGCATACGCAACAGCGCCCACGTCACCGGCGCTCTGGGCCGCAGCAGCCCCAAGCGACACAATTGACAACGCCAAAAGAATCGGAACATTCGATCTCATGGTTCATTCCTCCTGTCCTCACGTCCTACTGTAACGATACCAGCACGTCGATCACTCCTGTGCCGGTGTTCAGCAAGCCCAGCGCCTTACCAATGCTGCCGGAACTCTTCGGATCAATGACCAAAACACCACCGGCCTCGTGCGTTGGCCGCCCGTCGTCCAAGCTCAAAAGTATGTTCAATGCGCCATTCCCGTTGCAAAACAATATCTGATAAACCCTGGGCGCCGAGATTCACTACCGGTAGGCCCTGACCCGCACCCATCTCCCGGCGCAATCTTCTGGCCGGTAGTAAAGAATTCGTCTCTTTCAACCGATTGAACGTATGAAGGAATGGAATCCTCCATGCCAGACTTTGTTCCCGAGGATGTGCTCAAAAGCCTCATCACCGCGCGCACCGAACTCGTCCAGCAGTTCGAGCTCGTCCACTTTCCCGGAGCCATGGCGTACGTTAAAACGCCGGTAAAGAGGTGACCTATGCTCTCGCTCTCTGATTTTCAGCACCGTGTCGAGGGACTCAACGAGCTGCCTTCGCTGCCCGCCATCGTGCTTCCCGTGCTCAATCTGCTCAATGCCAAGTCCGACGACATCGACCTGCAGAAGACCGCCCGCCTTGTCTCCCATGATGGCGCGCTCAGCACTCAGGTCCTGCGCATGGCCAACTCGCCGCTCTTCGGTCTGCGCAGCAGTGTCACTACCCTGCGCGCCGCCGCCCTCACCCTTGGCGTCTCCCGCCTGCGTGACATCGTAACCGCCTGCTGCCTCATGCAGATCACGCCCAAAGGCGTGGAGATGGATGCCGCTTCTTTCTGGGAACACTCTCTGGCCTGCGCGCTTGTCTCACGCACTCTCGCCCGCAAGCTCAACTACGGGGACACCGAGCGCGCCTATCTCGCCGGCCTTGTCCACGACCTTGGAATTCTCGTCAACATGTTGCTCATCCCCCGCCAGTTTGCCAAGGTCGTCAAAGCCGCCGCCGAGTGCCACCGCCCCCTGCGCGATGTCGAACTCGAACAGCTCGGCATCTCGCACGAAACCACCGGCCAACTGCTCTCCACCCAGTGGCAACTCTTCGACTATCTCTCCGACGTCATGCAATACCATCACAACGTCGAGAACTCCATCCTCGATCCCAGCCTCACCGCCATCGTCAGCATCGCCGATCTGCTTTGCCGCACCTCCGGCCTCGGCTACGGATACCAGGAGAACATCGAGATCACACTCCAGGAGGAAGCCGCTTGGAATGTTCTTGCCACTCAATCTCCGCACTTCCGCCAGCTCGACATGGTTCGCTTCACTCTCGAAGTGGAAAGCTACGTCAAGGAGGTCAGGACGCTCGTCTCGGTCCTCTTCCGTTTCTAACAGGCTGCTGTCGTCCATGTTCAATCCAACGGACCAGCGAAAGGTAGGTTGTAGTTGAGCTGTTCCACCAGCATGCGTTCGCTGCGTACCGAGTAGAGCACTTGCAACAACAGCGCACGCAGCAACTTCTCCGGCGGAATCGAGGGCCTCCCATCGTGCAACGCTTCGTCAGCCATGGGACGCGCCGGGCGCAGGGGAAGGTCTCGGGGAATGCGCTGCTCGGGACTTATAACTGAAAACGCCCAACTGCTGCTCGTCGCCTCCACGCATACTACTTGTTACCAGCTTGTGCTGTGGAAGCTATGGTGTTTGTGCTGGAACTTGGCTTATCATCCCCACCCAGGAGCTGACTGAGGAATGGCCGGAGAACTTAGCTGTGGAACCTGCGAGCACTGTCAACGAGCATTCGGGTACTGGCTTGCACACTGCGGATTCGGAGATTGTGTTTATGCCTACTGCGATGCCTGTGGCAAAACGGCTATCCTATCCCTGTGGGATAAGCGCATGCCGAAGCTGGCGGATTGCCCGGGGCAACAAGAGATGTGCTCTGCAATGGAGACATACGTAGAACCTTGTGAATGTGGTGGAAGGTTCAAAAGGGGGGCGGCTCCGCGATGCCCACACTGTAGTCGACCATTATCCGCCGAATTGGCAACCTCCTTCATCGAGAGTAACGCGCCGGGCACGAAGAAAGGCTGGCGCTGGCAAAGGAATTGGAGCGGGATCTACTGCATCGTCATCGAGCATAGAAGGGTTAACAACAACTTCCGATAGATGAAGCTACGCCTCTGACGATAATTCCGTTCCAATGCTTCGATGTCAGTTCTTCAGCAACCTGCTAGGGTCCAACGGCGGCGCACCAGCCGGTCGCAGACGGCTGAATCCCATCGTTGATCGTCCGTGTTCTCGTTGCTTGTGTAGAAAGCTGGGTGTTTCTAAAGAGCGTCATTACCTGCACAGCAAGGAATGGTAGTGTCCGCGATTTTGTGTAAACGTTGTTCCTTGTGATTTTGTTCTTTGCCGTTGGCCGCATCCGCGAAGTTGGCTCCGGCAAGTGCCTTCTGCCTCTGGGGCAATCACATGGTGCCCCAATTCTCCTTGCGGGGTGCGGTATGTTCGCGTACGAGCAGTGGCAGTTCCAACACTGAGGAACAAATCGCCGAGATAAGTTCCCCGCGTTTTTGTGCTCGGGGGGCCGCCTGCGACCCTGGCCCGCAAGCGCCGAATCAAGATGCGCCAATATCCTTTGCGCATAGCGGGCGCTCGAATCGATTGTTAGGCGACTTCAGGCGCTGAAGAAAAATGGTCGCTAAATTCTTTGACCGGTAAAAATCAACCCGTCGGTACGCGCCGCATTAGGCAAAAAGCTGTACAAATTACCGGTAGTCGTATTCAGGTATACCAATCCGGAAAATTGCATAGTCGGCATTAAGCAGGGCGAGCCGCCGCTGATAAGCTCCAAGGTATATCCGTTACCTTTGAACAAAGGCGAAACGGTGCCGGTATAGGTGCAACCGCTGGCACCGGTACCTGAGACAATGCCGACGCCGAAATCTCCGAGATTCGCCGACACACTGGCCGGTCCGAAGGTGAAGGTTGCTGCCTCCAAATACTGCGACGTGGCGACGGTGCCGGCATACGTGCCGGCCAGGGTTGCCAGACTTTGCACGCCCTGGTAGTCGGAATCGTAGTTGATATTGAAGCGAGTCGACTTAAAATCACCGGCAGGGTCGATTTCTACCGGATAATTAAATGTGCCTGCAATATTGACGCCAGTACTGTACCGGCCCGTCAAGCTCGGACTGGTCGTTTCGTTGTCCACTTGCGTTATGCCATTGAAAACGTCGGAAGTGGAAGTAATCGGTATGCCGCAATCTGTCCCATGTGGGGCCGGATTAGGACTTGGCGTATTCGGGTGATTTGGCTCATACAATGGCACCAGATTAATCGTGTTTGGCGGCGTCACTTCGTAACGTTGCCGGCACTCATGGTGCCGCCCGAAAAGGCAAGCGAACCGGAAGATGCACTGATCAAATTGCTCGGGGCCATCGGATTGATCGAAGTAGTTGCGGTCGGATCGAAGACGAACGAGTAAAAGTCCCCGCTGTACCTAACGAAAACCAACATGCTCTGGTTGGTGCAACCAACCGGCGGCTTGACGCCTGCGACGACATTGGTAAAAGTAACCGTAGGCACTTGGGCTGGAGTGCCGGAAGTACTCGAAAACAGTCCTTCAGGAGTCGACTGATGAGTCACGGCCTAACCGCTACTGCCCCCGCAAGACGAAAGAATAGCCGCGCCGAAAATAGCCGCGCCAAGACGGATGATTTTAGAAAACATGAAACCCCCTGGATAGTAGATGAACATAATTAATATATAAGGACAACGCCAAGTTGCGTGACTTCGCTTCAAGCTATCGCACGCTGCCCATTGTTCGCCGACGCGATGCGTGTGTTGGTTCCGGGTGCTAATTCTCAACTCCTGGCAACAGCCCGATATCAGACGCCCCGTCAGCTTTGTTCATGTAATCAGACATACCCAAAAGATGAATTAAGGTGTGCAGCATGTCTTGGAAATGGTGAGTATTACTGGAAGAAGAACCCGCGATTACGTGTGGGCCGATCATTACGAAGGCGATGTGTCCGCCGCAACCGGAAGCCTGAGCTGGCGAACAGGAATCGTCGCTGGAACTGTCACCGGACTTTCCTGCCAGTGCAGTCCGATGGACTCCCTGTCCAGTCGGCACCGGAAGTCTTTGTACAGATAAGCCAACAATGAGCCATGGGCATTTGAGTAGAAGTACAGAGCCGTTCCATTCGTGGCGGCGAGACCGCAGAGATAAGGCATACCGGAAGAAGAGCAGTTGGTTGCGCGTCCAGCGGGAAGGACTTGCGAGAAATCCTGATTCTCTAACACGACAACAAAGTGGTGTGTCAGCTCGGCCTGCATCGCACGCTCGATTAAGGCCTTGGTTATCTGTTTTAGCGACATTTCCATTGGATGTTCCTCTCCGTTATCGAGGAACAATCACTTACACAGAAATCAGAATACCCTCCAAGGAATCCCCACACCGCCTCAAATTTCTTACCACGGCCCAACGGCACTGCAACCTCGAATGCTCCAGCAGGTGAAGCGTAAGGCATCCCTACTGCACCAGTTCCTCTGCCTTCCCCAGCACTTGTGCCAGTTTCTTTGTCAGCGTCTTTAGCGTAAAGGGCTTCTGCAGATACTCGAAGTTCACCTCCATCGGTCCCTGCTGTAGCAGCGTGTGTTTGGTGTAACCCGACATGAAAACCACCCGCAGCTCCGGCAGATGCTCCAGAATCCGGTTCGCCATCTCCCGCCCGTTCATTCCCGGCATCACCACGTCGGTCAACAGCAGGTCGATTCGTCCTGCATACTCCAGACCTGCCGCAATCCCTTCCTGCGGGCACGCGCACGACAGCACCTTGTAGCCCGCCTGCTCCAGCACCTCACCCATCAACCCGCGGATCGTATCCTCATCTTCCACCAGCAGAATTGTCCCCTCCGCCAGCCTTGCACTCATCTTCAGAGCTTCCGGCGGCTCCGTCTCGGTTCCAATCTCTTCCCGCATCCTTCTCTCCCAATCCACTGCGCAATTGTACTGAGCGTTTAGTGCTGTTCCAGAGTCAAACTACTCACCGTTGCGCTTCCTCCTCCGTCGTCATCCCAGCGGACTAATCATTGCTAACACGCGACATCTCATTCTTGCCGAGATACGGTCTCCGCTGATACATCTAACTGCCGCTTCCTCTTCGCACAGATTCAAAATAGAACCGTCGTCCCACATCGGACGAAACTGACGTTACCATTCCTTCTTACTCCTTTGTTGTCGCTCTTCTTCTTAACTCTGGTCGTCGCTTTTGTCCTTGCTGTCATCTGTTTACCCCTAAAACACTCTCCGCTTTTCTTCCAGTACCCCTAGGTCAATCGTTTCGCACTCTGCCAAACGATTAACTCATACGCCTACTGGCCTTCCAAAACGATTATCTTTCCGTGCAATCCTCTCCACTCTAGCTCTGGCGGCCCTACCATCTGCCAGAAACAGGAGTTTTTTCCTAGAGAACTTTTCCTCTATCTCCCACCCCCGCGATTTTCCTGCTCTCTACGCCGCACCCACGGATTTCTCCTCGTTGGCAATGGAGAATAAATTCCGTCTTACCCCATTCTTTCGCCCCACTCGGGCGGATGACTTTCAGCCTCTTTCCGCAATTTCGTGAAACGGGTACTTTGTGTGCTGTTGCGGATTGACAGGCGCTCGATAGCAGCGACGAGCAGACGTCCGCCCCGCAGCTGTCGTTGAGGGGGCGAAGCTATGTCTGCCCAGAGCTGGCGAGTCCATCACAAAGCCGCTGAAGATATGGCATCCACTCTGACATTGCCGGAAGCAGCAAACGACGCGCACCAACAGCTTCCCTGCTGGTATGCCATCAGCACCTCACCCCGGCACGAGAAAGCCGTGGCCAACCAACTGGGTCTGCGCGCGGTTGAGCATCTTCTGCCGGTCTACCGCGAAATTCACTACTGGAAGCAGCGCCGCACCCAGGTGGAACTCCCACTCTTTCCCGGCTATCTCTTCGTCCGCATTGCACTCCACTCTCGCCTGCGCGTGCTTGAAATTCCCGGGGTCACGCAGATCGTGAGCTTCAGCGGCAAACCCGCGGCTCTGCCCGATTCGGAAATTGCGGTGCTAAGAACTGCCCTGGCGCTGCGCCGTTCGCAACCCCATCCCTACCTCACTCCCGGTAAGCGCGTGCGAATCAGGACTGGACCACTGGCGGGTCTCGAAGGTGTCATTGACCGCCAGCGCAGCGAATACCGCATGATCGTTTCCGTTGATTTTATCCAGCGCTCAATGTCCATTGAGTTGAACCCTGCTGACCTCGAACGTATCTAGCGTGGACCGCACACGCGAAAATTCTCTTCGAATTTTGTCCAAAGGAGCGATTGTGTCTCCCCTCAGTTTTCCTGAACAGCGGCCCGCATTGCTGGCGGCGCAAGAGACGATCTCCGCAGAGACTCAGACCTGCGGCAGCCTGGCGATGAAGGCCGACGCTTTAGCCAGCCCTACCGCTTCGGAATTTCAAAACACTCCGGTCACAGTGTTGCGGAATCCCCCAATACTCGCCGAGGTACAGCGCAACCACGCACCCGGATTGCAGGTGGTAGCCATCGGCGGCGGCACAGGACTCTCCACACTTTTGCGCGGGCTCAAGAATTACGTACGCCTTTCCGGTGAGGCTGCTCCACGAACGCCCTTTATCGCCTCACTATCCGCGGCCGTGGCTGTCTCCGACGACGGCGGCTCAAGCGGCAAGCTTCGCAAAGACTTCAACATGCTCTCGCCCGGCGATCTTCGCAACTGCCTTGTCGCACTCTCGGAAAACGAGGCTCTGCTCTCCCAGTTATTCCAGTACCGCTTTCCCGCCGACTCCGCGCTGGATGGTCATAGCCTTGGCAATTTGCTGCTTGCCGCGCTGTACAAAATCACTGGCGACTTCGGCAAAGCCATCGAGTGCTCTTCGCGCCTGCTGCGGATCCGCGGAACTCTTTATCCCGCAACCAGAGCAGACGTTCAATTGGAAGCCCTGATGGAGGATGGTTCGCGACTGCACGGCGAGACCACCATCCACCGCAGCAATAAGCGCATTGTTGAAGTCATGCTCGCACCGTCGCATGTGACGCCTTCCCCGGAGTTGCTGCAGACTATTGCCAACGCCGACCTGATCACCGTCGGCCCTGGCTCTCTGTTCACCAGCCTGGTGCCGAATGTGCTGGTCTGCGGCGTCGCAGAAGCAATTGCGGCCTCCCGGGCAACCAAGGTCTACGTTTGCAATCTGATGACCGAGGCCAATGAGAGTCTGGGCCTGACCGCTGCCGGACACATCCGCGTCCTGTACAAGCATGCCGGCGCGCCAATTTTCTCATTCGCGCTGGTAAATTCGCGTCCCGCGTCGGCAGCCCTGCTCGCACGCTATGCCAGCGAAGGCGCCGGGCAGATCGAAGCTGACCTCGATGAGATCTCTTCGCTCGGCGTTACACCAGTTACAGGCGACTTTCTGGAGGAAGACGCCCGAGTGGCGCGTCATTCCCCCGAACGGATTGCCTCCGAGCTTCTGCGGCTCGCCAACGCCGAACGTGCGATCTATACGGGCCTCGCGGTGCAGGTCGCACAAGGTTAGCTGTTGTTCAGGCTTCCACCATGTTCCTTCGCTACTACGGACTCCGCGAACAGCCTTTCGGTGTAACCCCCGACCCGCGCTTTCTATTTGAAACGCGCGTGTACCGGGAAGCGCTTGCCTCGCTGCAGTATGGCATCCAGGCGGGACGCGGATTCATCGCTCTGATCGCCGCGCCCGGCATGGGCAAGACGACCCTGCTCTTCCAACTGCTGGAGCAACTCCGGCACACGACGCGTACCGCGTTCCTCTTTCACACCCAGTGCGACTCTCTCCAGATGATGGCTTCTCTAGTTGCCGAACTCGAATATGAATCCGAGACGAGCGATGAAAAGAAGCCTGCGTCTACTGCCTCCGAAAATCCCGAATCCGCTGCCCACGTTGATGCTGTAGCCGGTTCAGCGGCCACGCCCAGCACGCATCATGCGGACATGCTCTCACTGCAGGATTCGTTGAACCGCCTGCTGGTTCGCGAGTCGCGGGCGGGCAGAACTCCGGTGGTCGTCATCGACGAAGCACAAAACTTGCAGGAGCCGGTGATGGAAACAGTCCGCCTGCTCTCCGATTTCGAGACGCCCAGCGCAAAACTTCTGCAGATCGTTCTCGCCGGGCAGACGGAGTTGGGTGAGAGACTCGCGCTGCCGCGGCTCGCCCAGTTGCAACAGCGCATCTCCATTGTCAGCCGCCTCTCGGCGCTCGATGCGCAAGAGGTTGGCCCTTACATTGAGACTCGTCTGCGAGTCGCGGGACTGCAAGGCGCACCGCTCTTTACCCCGCAGGCGTACCGCCGCATCGCGCAACAGAGCGCCGGCATTCCGCGCAACATCAACAATCTCTGCTTCCACGCGTTATCCCTGGGCTGCGCGCAGGGCTTGAAGCGAATCGACGTCAACGTGCTGGATGAAGTGGCGGCCGACCTGAACTGGAATTCGTTTTCCTCTTCCGCATCTTCCCCATCCAGGGGCGTCATCCCCGCGCCTGTGGCCACAGCAAGCATTCCCGCCCGTGCCGTGGCTTCCAGCGCGCACTCGCCGCGGGCTGCATCCGCCGTGGAGGTCAGCAGCGGTCCCGGTGCGCGTCCAACGGTGTTACCACCATCGCAGCCAGCAGCTACAAAGCAAACTTTGCCACCCGAGTCCACGGCCAAGCCCATTCACTCACAAGCACAGCCGAAACGGCCGCTTCCGTCGGCGCACCACTATCGCCTGCCCGTGCTTGTTTTTCTCACCGTCCTGATTGCAGGACTGGCGTGGATGGTCTGGGAAGGCGCAGGCGGAATCTTTTCGCTGATAAGCTCGCGGGCTAGCGCCGCGAATGTTAACTCTCAGCCCGCACTGGCATCTACACCCGCCACCAGTAAAGAAAACACGGATAAGACACCGTCCGTATCACCCGACTCTGAGCAAGGGAATTCCACGGAACCGGCCTCGCCTAATGCGAACGAACGCAGCAACAGAGCGCCAAAGAACGTATCCGCTGAACCGCGTGCATTCTCCGCAGCAAAACCCGTACGGCATTTGCAAGCTGCGCCGGGCTGGGCCCAGGCAAACGCCGGTCACCGTCCGGCGCTGCCCGCAGCGCCGCCGCTTACCCAGGGGAGAACCGAAAACCTCTTCGCTCCGGAGATCTTATTCACTCCCGTTCCAGCTTCGCGCCAATGAGCAACCTCTGTCTGTCTTCAGCCTGCGGCATGTCACTCACGTACTCGATCATGAACAGTACTGAATCACAAACAGCTTTTGCCCTTCATTAGAAGAAAACTACAATGAGCAAAAACTTCGAACTTCTGCGACGTGTTGAATCCAACTCTTCTTTGGCAGATTCGGCGGCGAGGCCGATGCGCGACGCCTACGAGCCGCGTCCGTTACCCAAGCTCGAAGACAACGATCAGCCGAACTGGGGACGAGCCCTGGATATCCTGCGCAAACGCTGGCGTCTCTCTGTGCTCATCGCCTCTTGCATTCTCGGAATGGCGATCCTTGGTTCTCTGCTGACCAAGCCCTCTTATGAGCCTTCAGCCACGCTTGAGATCACCCCGCCGGGTACGGAACTGTTCTCGATGCAGGAGTACACCACGGCCAGCACTGATTCCGAGTATCTCGAGACCCAGTCCAAGAATCTGCAGAGCGACGAGCTCGCATTGGCCGTCATACGCAAGTTGCATCTTGACCAGGACCCTGAGATGACAAGCCGGTCGATGATTGCGAAGACCATCGGCCCCTTTATCTCGGTCCTGCAGCGTTTACAAGGGCGCATCCACCCGCAGGCCGAGCATCCGAACGCGCCGCAACCGGATGCCGTTGCGGACGGCGGCCAGGTTCTCACCGGCGACGAGAGCCGGACGCTGGACAGCTTCCGGAAGCGCCTGACGGTGAAGCGCGATAGCTCCAGCCGCCTCGTCACCGTGAGTTTCGTCAGCCACGATTCCGCACTCGCCGCTCGCGTCACCAACACGCTGGTGCAGTCGTTTATCGAAAAGAGTTTTCAGTCCAAGCACGACGCGGTGGTGCAATCGACCCAGTGGCTCTCCAAGCAGTTGGACGATGTGCAGCACAAGATGGACGACTCAAATCGCGCGCTGGCCGCCTTCCAGAAGAAATCCGGCATCGCCGACATAGACACGGGCAGGAGCACAGTTTCTGAACAGCTGTCAGACCAGGGCCACCAACTTACCCAGGCGCAGACCGACCGCATCCAGTTTGAATCGTTCCTGAAGGGTGTGCAGAACGGCGGCACCAGCGCGCTGCCCCAGACTGGCACCGATCCGGTGGTGCAGCAGACCACCGAGAAGTTGACGCAGGCCAATGCCGATCTTATGCAGGCCATGGCCGTCTATGGCAAGAACAATCCGAATGTTAAGAAACTGCAGAACCAGGTAGACGTGCTGCAAGAGCAGCTTGAAAAGCAGCGCAAAGCCATTCTTACGCAGTTGCAGACCGGCTACGCCGCGGCCAAAGCGCGCGAACACCTGATGCAGGGCAACATCAAGAACACTTCCGAGCGAATGAATGAAGTGGCCCAGTACAACACCATCAAGAAGGAAGCGGAAGTCAACGCGCAGCTCTACAACAGTCTCTTCGCCAAGGTGAAAGAGGCTGGCATCATGGCCGAAGCCAAGTCAAGCAACGTGCAGATTGTGAACCCGGCCTTGGTACTGGATTCGCCCACCAAGCCGAACTGGCTGCTCAACATCATCGCCGGAATATCCATTGGAACCTTTGCCGGGCTCCTGATTCCATTTGTGCTGGAGCGCCTGGATAACACGGTGCACAGCGCGGAAGACGTGCGCAAGTTTACCGGCCTTGGCGCACCTAGTCTCATTCCGATGATCGCAAATGGAAGCAACCCGCTGGGCATCATTCTCGGCCGCAGCTGGAATATCCGTCAGCTTGGCGCGAGCACCGAAGCTCGGCCGGTGGACAAGTTCCTGCTTCTCCGCCCCAAGTCGCCGGAGTCTGAGGCCGTGCGCGGCGTGCTCACCTCGGTGTTGCTGGCGTGGCCCAGCCACAAACGTCCCCAGGTACTTGGAGTCGTCTCATCGCTTCCCGGCGAAGGAAAAACCACGCTGGTAGTGAATCTCGCCATCGCCCTCTCAGCTTACGGTTCAACCTGTATCATCGACGCCGACCTGCGCAAACCAACCGTTTCGCGCACGTTCAATATCGGCGAGAGCGGAGGCTTGGCCGGAGTGTTGGCCGGTTCCGTGATGCTGGAACACGCAATCATGGAGACGGGAATCAACCGGCTCTCGGTGCTCGCGGCCGGCTCCAGCCCGGGACATCCCAGCGACCTCGTTGCCTCACAGGCAATGCGCGACGTTGTGCCGCAGCTGCGGGAGCTGTTCGACTTCGTGGTGATCGATTCGCCTCCGCTGCTGCCCTATGCAGATGGAAGAATCCTGGCCTCGCTGGCCGATGGTTTGATCCTCGTCGGCCGCTCCGGCCGCACTCCGCGCGAGGCCATGCGGCGCAGCACGGAACTGCTTGCCGAAGCGAACTCGGCACCGATTCTTGAAGTGGTCTTAAACGGCGCCGATATGGGCGCATCCGGATACGGCTATTACTATGGCTCGTAAACTTCCCTGGAAAGCAGAAGCGTGAAGATACTCAGCGTCGTCGGCGCGCGCCCGCAACTGGTGAAGGCCGCCATGATGGCCCAAGCCTTGCGCCATCAATCGGCGGTGCAGCACAAACTCGTCCACACCGGGCAACATTACGACCAGAATATGTCAGGACTTTTCTTCGAGGAGCTGGGGATACCCAGTCCGGACTTCAATCTTGCCATCGGTTCCGGCAGCCATGGCATGCAGACGGGCCGCATGCTGGAAGCCGTGGAACGTATCTTGATTGACGAACGTCCTGACTGGGTCGTCGTTTACGGCGACACCAACTCCACGCTCGCTGGAGCGCTGGCCAGTTCGAAGCTCCTGATCAGGACGGCGCACATCGAGGCGGGCCTACGCTCGTTCAACATGCGAATGCCGGAAGAGATCAACCGTATCCTCACCGACCACGTCAGTACGCTGCTCTTCGCGCCCACGGATAATGCTGCCCGGCAACTGCGCCGCGAAGGTATTGACGAAGAGCGAATCCAGGTGGTCGGCGACTTGATGTATGACGCAGCTTTGCATTACGCGGAACTCGCCGCATCCCGAAGCCGCATTCTGCAATCGCTCGGCGTGACGAGTGGCGGCTATGCGCTCGCCACACTGCATCGCGCTGAGAACACAAACTCCGATGGGCGGCGTCTGGCGACCATCCTGCGGGCGCTCAGCGAATTCAGCCGCGAGATGCCGGTAGTGCTTCCGCTGCATCCACGCACGCGCAGCGCCGTTCACCTGACCGGCAGCGCTCACTTGCTGGATCACATCTGCGTCATTGAACCCGTTGGATATCTCGACATGCTGACCTTGGAGAAGAACGCCCGCCTTGTTGCCACCGACTCCGGCGGAGTACAGAAGGAAGCATTCTTCTACAACGTTCCATGCGTTACGCTGCGCGACGAAACCGAGTGGGTGGAGCTGCTGGAGGCTGGGTGGAACCGCCTCGCGCCGCCTCACGATGTGCATACCGTGCTCTCGGCCATGCAGGCCGCACTGCATCAAGCTCCGCCGCCCTTTGCCAACCCGTATGGCGACGGTCAGAGTACGCAAAAGGTGATTGCACGCTTGCAGGCCGCAAACCATGAAGATACTCTACGTCTCCCAGTATTTTCCGCCTGAGATCGGCGCACCTGCGGCGCGGGTTGCAGAACTGGCTCGTCTTTGGGCGAGGCGCGGGCACGATGTTTCAGTGTTGACTGGATTTCCCAATCATCCCGATGGGACGGTTCCACCCGAGTATCGCGGCAAGCTGCGCCGCTTATGGATGCGCGATGACCGCGACGGAGTCAAGGTGTATCGCACCTGGCTGCTGCCGTTTCCTAACCGCAAATCGTGGGAACGGATGCTGAACTACGCGTCGTTCTGGCTCTCCGCAACCCTGCGCGGTGTGCTGCTGCCAAAACCCGGCGTGGTGATTGCGACCTCTCCGCAATTACTCGTAGGCCTGGCGGGGTTGGGCATCGCAAGGTGCAAGCGCGTTCCGTTCGTCTTCGAAGTCCGCGACCTTTGGCCTGAATCATTGGAGGCCGTCGGAGTCAGCAATCGGAAGTCACTGCTGTTCCGCACCTTGAAGCAGATTGCCGCACTGCTCTACCGGCAGGCGGACTCTATCATCGTGGTCACACCACCTCTCAAGGCTCATCTCGAAGACGACTGGCATATCGATCCCGCCCGGATTTCGGTGGTGATGAACGGAGTGGACGAAACGTTGATGCTGCCCGAGGTGGAGCACAGCGACGTCATCGCGGAGTTCGCGCTCGCGGACCGGTTTGTGGTGTCATACGTGGGCACCCTGGGAAACGCCCACAGCGTTGAGACCCTGATTGAGAGCGCCGCGATTCTGCAGCGCTCGAGTCCAGACATTTTCTTTCTTCTGGTTGGCGCTGGAGCAGAGCGCGACAAACTCGAGCGCCTGATTCGCGAGAGGAGCTTGCGCAATATTCGACTCGTTCCTCCGCAGCCCCGGGTGAGAGTTCCCAGGATTCTCGCGGCCTCGCACGCCTGCGTCGTGCTGCTGAAGAAGTCCGAACTTTTCAAGACGGCCATACCGACAAAGATGCTGGAGATGATGGCATGTGGCCGTCCTGTGGTGTTGGGAGCTGAGGGCGAGTCGGTTGCGCTTTTAACGCGCGCCGGCGCGGGTATCTGCGTACCGCCCGAGGATCCAGGCAAGCTCGCCGGCGCGATACAACTGCTTCGCTCCGACCCGCAGCTTCGCCAGCGCTGCGGCAAGAGTGGAGCGAAGTTCATCCGGCAGGAAATGACACGTTCCCGCACTGCCATGCAATACCTCGACCTGCTCAGCAGCTTGACGGGTGAAACGCAAGCTGCAACCACTGCGTTGGAAGCAACCGAAGGCTCCTGTATCTCTTAGCCCATGGTCATTTCCAGTTTCCTCAGATACGCGATTCCGGCGGCCTGTGCGGCTCTGTTGTCGGCACTGCTGACGCTCACGGTGCGTAACGCGGCGATCCGGCGTGGCTGGACCTGCAACCGTCCGCTGAACCGCCGTGATATTCACGACCACCCGATTCCACGGCTGGGAGGAGTTGCCATCTTCCTTACCTTCTCTGCCGTCCTCCTCATCTTCGGGCAGCGGCTTCCATCTGGCCCAATCCTGAATACTCCGCTGCTGTATCTGCTTGGCGCAGGAGCGCTGGTTTTCGCGCTCGGTTTGTGGGACGATTTTCGCGGCGTCCGCGTTTATCACAAATTTGCGATCGAAATCATAGCTGCTTCGATCCTCTTCTTCGGCGGATTCAGAATTCTGAAGCTCCCGTTGCTCTTTGGTTCGCACCACTTCGGATTGGTAGTTGCCTTCCTGTTGACCACGTTCTGGGTGGTATTGGTCACCAACTCCTTCAACCTGATCGACGGATTGGACGGACTGGCATCGGGTGCGGCACTCTTCTCACTACTTGTTCTGTTCGTAGTATCGCTGCAGGGCATACATTCTTCTGTTTCGTTCCTGGCGATTGTGCTGGTCGGCGCAACACTCGGATTTCTCCGCTTTAATTTCAGTCCGGCCAGCATCTTTCTCGGGGACTCCGGCAGCCTCTTTCTCGGCTTTATGGTAAGCGCCTTGGCCCTCGTTGGAGCCCAGAAATCCATCGTCGCCATTGTGATCCCACTCGTCTCCTTCACCCTCCCGATTCTGGATACCGTGCTGGCCGTGGCGCGCCGCTATCTCAGCGGCAAGCCGCTGTTCGCCGCGGATCGCGAGCACATCCATCACAAGCTGCTGGAGAAGGGGCTCTCGCAGCGCAACGCCGCCGTAGTTCTCTACTGTGTTTCCGCTGCCTTCGGCGTCATCAGTCTGTCGTTGTTGCACCCCACCGGCAGCACGGTGGCTCTGGCCAGTGCCACCGGAGCGGTCATGCTAGCCGTTGGAATTCACCGGTTGGGTTACTACGAGTTCGCCGAGCTTGGCTTGGCCGCGCGTCGCATCTTTGCCCAGAAGCAAGCCATCGCCCGCAATGTCGCCCTGCGCCATGCAGTGGACGATTTGAACCGGACCACCAGTGTCGCCGAGATCTGCCGCACGCTGACCGAAACCTGCGCATGCAGCGGCTTTGAACGCCTGCAGGTGATGGTGGAAACCGAGAAGGAGTTTACTGCCGATATCGCGCCGATGGACTGGGAGAGTCCTGGCCGCCTGTGCTTCAGCTGCGCCCGCACTGCTCCAGTTCCCCGCGGCAACGACGGCGCCAATGGTGGCGCGCCCGCACCGGCCTGGATGCTGGCCTTTGAACTTGGGTCAGGCAAGTACGAGCATCGCGCGTTTCTCACCGCCTATTCCAGTTACGACTCCAGTTCCGTTGCCTATGAAGTCAACCTGCTTACCAATGAGTTTCGCACCGCGCTCGGCAACGCGGTAGGACGCGCTCTGCAACGTTGCGAGCGCGAGCCACTCCATTCCACCCCTGAAGCTACCAAGCAGTGCGGACAGCAGGAAGCAGCCGCCTGATTTGAGTCACTCTTTTGCACCGGACCTCACCGAGGTGAATCGTTGAATACCAAGACCGTTGTAGAATTTCCGGCGGCACAGGCCGCTCGCCCAAATCCCGAGCTTCTGTTTCCATTCCTTGACTTGAAGCTTCAGTTCGAAGGCCTGCGCACCGAAATCCTTGCGGCTGTCGAGCGCACATTTGACAGCCAGAGTTTTATCCTGGGCCCGGAAGTGGCGAAGCTCGAAGCCGAGATTGCACAACTCACAGCCTGCAAATACGCGGTGGGCTGCGCCTCCGGCTCTGACGCTCTGCTGCTTGCGCTGATGGCGCTGGGCGTTGGCACAGGCGACGAAGTTATCACCACGCCTTTCACCTTTGGCGCAACCGCCGGGTCCATCGCACGCACCGGCGCGCGCCCGGTCTTTGTTGACATCGACCCTGTCACCTACAATCTGGACCCCGCGTTGCTGGAGCGGGCCATTACACCGCGCACTCGCGTGGTGATGCCCGTGCACCTCTTCGGTGCGCCCGCGGAGATGCAGCCGATTCGAGAAATTGCAACGCGCCACAAGCTCGCCATCGTCGAGGACGCAGCGCAGGCCATCGGTGCAACCTACCTCGGAAAACCCGTTGGAAGCCTGGGCGACATCGGTTGCTTTAGCTTCTTCCCGTCGAAGAACCTTGGTGCGGCGGGCGACGGTGGAATTATTACCACGAATAATCCCGATCTCGCCGACCGGCTAAAAGTCTTGCGCGTGCATGGCGCTCGCAGCAAATACACCTATGAACGCATTGGAATGAACAGCCGCCTGGATGCCTTGCAGGCCGCCGTGTTGCGTGTAAAGCTGCGCAAGCTCCAGCAGTGGAGCGAAATGCGCCAACAGAATGCTGCGCGCTACGCGGCGATGCTGAGCGCAGCCGGAGCAGATAAGTGGCTAGCGCTTCCCGCGCACTCATCCGGCAACTCCCACGTCTATAACCAGTACGTCATCCGTACGGCCGCACGCGATGCTTTGCGCACTCATCTACGAGGCGCTGGAATCCCCACGGAGATCTACTATCCGTCTCCGCTGCATTTGCAGCCGGCATTCTCTTACCTCGGCTATCAGCCACAGCAATTCCCTCACTCTGAACTCGCTTGCAAAGAGGTACTCGCGCTTCCCATCTTCCCTGAGCTGACGGAAGCCCAGCAGCAGATGGTAGTAAGCGCGATCGCGGATTTCCTCGCAGCATCGGATGATCAACTTCTGGAGAACGTGTGATGACCAACATTGCGGTTGTAGGGGCAGGTTATTGGGGTAAAAACCTTGTTCGCAATTTTCATGAGCTGGGTGCGCTTACCACCGTTTGTGACACCCGCGAGGAGGTGCGGCAGAGCACGGCTTCCACCTACGGGGTGAAAACCACAGCCAGCTTCGATTTGTTGCTCAGCGATCCCGGCATTGACGCAATCGTAATTGCAGCACCCGCTGCTCAGCATTATGCCCTCGCCAGCAAGGCGCTGCAGTGCGGAAAAGACGTGTACGTGGAAAAGCCGCTCGCACTGCACGCCGAGGAGGGCCGCAAGCTCGTGGAGCTGGCTCAGCAGCGCGGTCGCATCCTGATGGTCGGCCATATTCTTGAGTACCATCCGGCCGTACTGGAGCTGAAGCGTCTCATCGATGCAGGTGAACTTGGCAAAATTCAATACATTTCTTCGTCGCGGCTCAATCTTGGCAAGTTGCGCACCGAGGAGAATATTCTGTGGAGCTTTGCGCCTCACGATATTTCCGCCATTCTCTACCTACTCGGGGAAGTGCCCACCCGGGTCTCCAGCCACGGTGGCAGTTATCTCAATCCGAATATTCTGGACACAACCTTTACAACCTGCGAATTCCGTAGCGGCGTGAAGGCGCACTTCTTCGTGAGCTGGCTGCATCCATTCAAAGAACAGAAGCTCGTGATCGTCGGCGATAAAAAGATGGCTGTCTTCGATGACACTTCCGTAGATCAGAAGCTTGTGCTTTACTCGCATCGCATCAAGTGGGTTGATCGTATTCCCGTTGCCGACAAGGACGGCGGTGAGGTTGTCTCGCTTCCGCAACTCGAACCGCTTCGCCAGGAGTGTGCCCACTTCATCGACTGCGTTACAACCCGGCGCATCCCGCGTACCAGCGGCCAAAGCGCTCTGCGCGTCCTCGAAGTTCTCGAAACCTGCGAACGCTCGCTGAAAGAGAGCGGCCGCCCAGTGGAAGTTGCGGCTGCGCCTGCTCCGTACTTTGCACATCCGACGGCAGTGATCGACGACGGTTGCGTCATCGGTGAAGGTACGCACATCTGGCACTTCTCCCACGTAATGCCAAACTGCAGCATCGGCGCAAACTGCAATCTCGGACAAAACGTAGTTGTCAGCAACGGCGTAAAGCTCGGCAATAACGTCAAAGTTCAGAATAATGTATCAATTTACACAGGAGTGGAAATCGAAGATAACGTGTTTTGCGGTCCCTCCATGGTCTTCACAAATGTTAACAATCCTCGCAGCCATGTGTCGCGCAAGCACGAGTATAGAAAAACCCTCGTGAAGGAGGGTGCGTCGATTGGCGCAAATGCAACCATCGTCTGCGGAGTAACTCTCGGACGTTACTCCTTTGTGGGTGCAGGCGCCGTGGTTACCCATGATGTTCCAGACTACGCAATGGTCGTTGGAGTTCCTGCCGAGCAGGTCGGCTGGATGTGTTATTGCGGCGTCAGGCTGGAAGGCTCGGTTTCTGAAGTCGGATGCGCCGCGTGTGGCAGGCGCTACTTCCTGGATGCCGGATTGTGCAGGGAACTTACGACAGAGAAAACTGTCCCGGCGCCCATGGTACTTCCCGTCAGCGTGGCAGCGTAGTTTTCGATATGCAGGCTACCAATCTGATGGTGCACCAAGAGTACCTTCCTTCTGCGAAGCGCAGAGTAAGAGTTGTCCATCTTACCTCGGTGCACCGGGCAACTGATCTTCGTATCTTCCAGCGAGAGTGCCGTACTCTCGCCCGCAATGGCTATGGCGTTACTCTCATCTCGCCGCATGACGGCGACGAAACGATTGACGGCGTTTCCATCAAGTCCGTGCTCCGCCCAAAGAGCCGGCTGTACCGCATGACCAGCACGCTGTGGCAGATTTATCGCGAGGCCGTCCGTCAGGATGCAGATCTTTACCACTTCCATGATCCGGAGCTGATCCCCGTCGGTGTTCTGCTGCGCGCAAAGGGTAAGCAGGTCATCTACGACATGCACGAGAACGTGCCGCATCAGATTCTTGGCGGCGAAGACAAGCAGTGGATTCCTCGCACACTTCGCCGTCCTCTTTCCTGGTTGTTCGGCGCCTTCGAGCGCGCCGTGTCGCGAAGCTTCTCTGCCATTGTCACGGCAAATCCCGAGATTTCGCAACACGCCATGCGAATCAGCCAGCGTGTGGTCCTGATCGGCAA
>Ga0181520_10004335_pt1 | contig 23847 bp, 21 predicted proteins | sample PEATcosm2014_Bin_29_FD_132451 | JGI IMG/M metagenome (GOLD analysis project Ga0181520, IMG submission 132451) | Peatland microbial communities from MTU Mesocosm Facility, Houghton, MI, USA - PEATcosm2014_Bin02_30_metaG | ecosystem: Environmental > Terrestrial > Soil > Wetlands > Peat | place...
ACGCCGGCGGCACGGAGTTTGGTATCCTGAGCGCGCGGATAGCATCGTAAGCTCCACGCTGATCGTTGAGCCCGTCGAGCATCATCTTTTTCTGCTCGTCGCTGAACGGCCCCACACCCGCCAACGCAGCCGCCTGGTCGAGCATCTCCGGCGTAATTTTAGGCAGCTCTTTAGCCTTGGCCGCAGCCGCCGGCGCATCCTGAGCCTGCGCGGCCAGCGTATACAGGATGCCGGGAAGCAGCGGAGAAGCAATGCCCGCGCGGGTGCAGGCGTTCAGAAAACTTCGGCGGTCCAATGTCATGCCCATTCGTCCTTTGCGAAACCAAATACCCTTTCGCAAACTATAGCGGATGCGGAGGCCGCAATTCTCCACTTTCCTGAAAGCAATTGATTCAACTTGAAAAAGTTCTTTACATATTCCGATATGGGTATCTATTGTCTCGATCATGGCCAGAGCGGCTACAACCTCGGACGCTTGCAACGCCGTAGCCGAACCGCGGCGGCGCGAGATTCTCAGCTGCCTGGGCACCCACGAGCGCCCGGTGGGTGAGATTGTGATCGCGCTCAAGCTCGACCAGCCCTCGGTTTCAAAGCACCTGGGAGTATTGCGTAAGGTGGGCCTGGTGCGGATGCGCTGCGATGGCCGCCACAAGTATTACCGGACCAATGCCGCGGCGATCAAGCCTCTGCACGACTGGTCAACCGAGTTTGAGAAGTTCTGGCAGCATCAACTGGCGCGCGTGAAGCAACGCGCGGAAGAGAAAGCGAACCAAGGCAAGTGAACACCCCAGCCTTCCCCATTTGCCCCATCGGAAAGTCCCTCACCGTCAGACAGCGAGGGGCTTTCGGTGGCGGAATGCATAAACTCATCAGCTTGCGAAACGATCCGCTTCAGTCCTGATCTTTTCCCGCGATCCGTTTGCCGGCGAGGCGCTCAAGCTGGTTGCGCCAGTCGAGAGACTCGATGAAGGTCTTCGATTCGCGCCAGCCGGGCTCGACGATGACGCGTAGTTCGAGATAGACGCGGGTGCCAAGCAGCGACTCAATCTGAATGCGCGCGCGGGTACCGATCGCCTTCAGCTTGGAACCGCCTTTGCCGATCAGGATCGCTTTTTGTCCGTCGCGCTCGCAGTAGATGGCGGCGGCGATGCGGGTGAGCGGCAGGCGGGCAGGAGCCTGGCCCTTCTTTCGCGGCGGCGCGGCGGGCTCCGGTTCTTCGAACTGCTCGATGACCACGGCCGATGCGTAAGGAACTTCCTCGCCGGTTTCGATGAGGATGGTTTCGCGAATAAGTTCGGCGACCATGAAGCGCTGCGGCTGGTCGGTGTACTGGTCTTTGGGGTAGTAGCGCTCGCCTTCGGGAAGCGCCGCGACAATCTTGCGTATGAGGATGTTGAGACCGTCGCGCTTGCGGGCGCTGACGGGAATGATCTCCGCAAAGTTGAACTGGCGGGTTAGCGAGTCGATGAGGGGAAGCAGATGTTCTTTCTGCACCAGGTCGATCTTGGTCAGCACCAGGAAGACCGGGCATTCGAGTCTGCGAATCAGCCCGAAGAGAAACTCATCTTCGCTGGCCCAATTGGGTCGATTCAGGCGCGCTTCAGGTGCCCCTGAGCCTGTCCTGAGCTCGTCGAAGGATCTCGCTTCTGAGACCTGGGAATCCGCACCACCATCCTCTTCCGATTCCACAATGGCCGTCGGCATAGTCGCCGCTTCCAATTCGACGCGGCGCGTAGCATCCATCAGTACAAGCACCACGTCGCGCGCTTCGAGCGCCTCGTAGACCTCCTGCAACATGCGGCGGTCGAGTTGCGAGCCGGGCTTGTGCACGCCGGGTGTGTCGACAAAGACGATCTGCGCGGCGGGATTTGTATTCTTGTGCGCGGGAACCTCAACCACGCCCATAATGCGGTTGCGCGTGGTCTGCGGCTTGGCGGTCACGATGGCCACCTTTTCGCCGGTAAGGGCGTTGAGGAGCGTGCTTTTGCCGACGTTGGGCCGGCCGAGAATGGCGACGAATCCGGATTTCAAAGGGTGGTGGTACTCCTGCCTCCTATTATCGCGGATTGCGGGGTCGGATGTTCAACCGGATGTCGACTCGGTCATTGATATCATCTCCGCATGATCGTTGAGGGCAGAACCGAACGGCTGATTCTTCGGCCGCAGGAGTTGGCGGACGCGGAACAGATCCAGTCGCTGTTTCCGCAGTGGGAGATCGTGCGCTTTCTCATGAATCGCGTGCCGTGGCCCTATCCGCCCGACGGCGCGCTCTGCTATATCCGCGATGTAGCGCTCCCCCAGATGGAGCGCGAAGAGGCGTGGCACTGGACGATTCGCCAGGCCGCGGAGCCGGAGAGAATTATCGGGTCGATTTCGCTGATCAGGGGAGACAAGGACAACCGCGGCTTCTGGCTGGCTCCGCAATGGCGAGGGCAAGGGCTGATGAGCGAGGCCTGCGTGTGGGTGAACGACTTCTGGTTCGAGGCGCTCAGCTTCGGCGTGCACCGCGTTTCAAAGGCGGTGGGCAACACGGCCTCGCGGCGCATCTCTGAGAAGCAGGGAATGCGTCTCGTCGGTCACGGAGAAAAGGACTATGTCTCCGGCCATTTGCCATCGGAGATTTGGGAAATTACGGCGGAGGAGTGGCGTGCGTGGAAGGCGGCAGGCTGAAAAAGCCCGATGAAGGATGATATCTCCCAAGCCTCAAAATCGAGAGCTAGGTTTCTGACCGCATGAAGTTGTACCAACTCTGGGTGCCCCAGGTCCCGATTTTGGGACCTGGGATAGCAGAAATTCAAGGTACGAAATCATGCGGTCAGAGTCCTAGGGCACCTCATCTCACACAGGCTCGGATGCTGGTTTCGCGGGCGGAAAAACCCGCAGCCGATCCACGCGCCGATCCGTCGACACCACAATCTCAATGCGCAGCCCGATGGGCTCAAGCATGACCACTTCGCCCGCCAGTGGAATGCGCCCTTCGATTTCTGTGACCAGGCCGCCCAGCGTCGTGGCTTCGTACTCATCGCCCAATTCGGCCGGCTCGCCGATGAGGTCCGGCAACTGATCCACGGGAAAGTTTCCGGGAACGAGCCAAACTCCATTCGGCTCGCGTTGCGGCTCCTCGACAGGCGTCTCGGTCTCGTGCTCGTCGCGGATGTTGCCGACGATCTGCTCCAGCAAATCTTCAATGGTCACCAGGCCGGAGACACCGCCATACTCGTCGATGACAATGCGCATGTGCTGCTTTTCGCGCTGCATCTCGCGCAGCAGTTCGTAGCCGCGCTTGGTCTCGGGAACGAAAACCGCCGGCCGCTGGATGCTGACGACCGTGCGCGTGCGCGCCTCTTCGTCGGTAATCTGCAACAGGTCGTGCGCAAAGGCGATGCCGGTGACGTTGTCGAGCGTTCCTGAGAAAACCGGCACGCGGGAGAAGTTGTGTTCGCTCAGTTGCTCGAGGAACCGCTCCAGCGTGATGGACGCGGAGACGGCGAAGACGGCAGGGCGCGGGGTCATGACTTCGCGAACCAGCAAGTCGCCAAACTCAACGGCAGAGCGAACCAGGTCGCGGTCGCTCTCCTCCAGAATTCCCTCCTCCTCGCCGGCTTCGAGCAGGGCCTCGACATCGACGGCGGTCTCTTCTTCTTCGCTCACCGGCGGCTCGGCCAGAGACGCGACGGAGTAGAAGAAGCGGACGAAGACGGTGATCGGCGTCATCAGCCACAATAGCAGGCGAATGGGCCAAATCAGCGGCGCGACCCAGCGGCCCTGGGTGCGGTTGAAGAGCAGCGAGGGAAGAAGCTGGTTACAAAAAATGATGACCAGCACCATCACCAGCGCGGCCTGGGCGATTTCGCCGTAGGTGGGCGGGCCAAGGCGGGGAGCGCGATCAAAGAGCACAGCGCCGATGACCAGAGCGATGGTGCCGAGAGTGATCTGCTGCAGCACCGTGGCGTTGAGGGCGGCGTGCTCGCGGGTGAGGCCAAGTTGCGGCTCAACGATCTGCTCCCACGCATCGAGATCTTCCTGCACTTCGCGCGCAAGAATCTTGCCGAACTCTGAGTAGACGCGGCTCATGTACGAGGCCAGGGTCTCGATCGCGGCCAGCAGCACAAGTGCGGCAATGACGAAAGGCGTCATGAGCGACCACCCGCGGAGCGGACCTTTGCACCTGCTTTGATTGCGCGCGCAGTGGGTTTGGAAACAACCGCCCGCTCAATCAGCCCCTGGGGCAGCCGGAGGCGTGCTCGGAGCAGGCGCTCGCGGCAGCCCATCTCTCCCGCGTCGGCTTCGTGGTCGTAGCCGGCAAGGTGGAGCAGGCCGTGAAGCATGAGCACCTTGATTTCTGTCGAGAGCGAGTGGCCCTGTTCCGCGGCCTGGCGCAAGGCGGTGGGGATGCTGATAGCGAGGTCGCCAGCAATCTTTTCCGAACCGGGCGCAGATGTGTCCGCCGGGAACGAAAGCACGTCTGTGGCCTTGTTCTTGTGGCGGAAGCGGCGGTTCAGGCTGCGGATTGCGGCGTCGGACGTAAGCAGAACTGTGACCTGGCCGCGGAGCCGCACAGCAGCCTGCGCCTGAGTGAGAAAGCGCCCCAGTGTGCGGGCGGTGGGCAGACTAAAATCGATAGATTTTGCCGGCGCACTTTTCCGCTTCACCGCTTTTGAGGGCGACGCGGGGTCTGGGTCCAAATCTGGGTCGAGGAGAATCATCGTGCGCGGGGTAGCGCGCTTTACCGCTCCGTTCTTCTTTGATGATACGCGAATCCGCGTGGGCCCCCAGCGCCGGCTTAGAATCTGTTCAAGAACTTGGATTTCGGTGAAGGGTACGGGCTTCAGCCCGTACATAACCCCCGCAAAACGAGTCGGGCTTTACAGGCTGCGGAAAAACTCTGTATCGGCACAAATCTTCAAGGCTTTGTAACAGGGCACGACTTCAGTCGGGCCGCAAATGTCGCAAAATAAACCTGGGCTTTAGCCCCTGCAAAACTGCAATTCGCGCCAAAATCAAATTAGGACCTTTTTCCGCAGCGTGTTTAGCCCCTGAGGGATGTTCTTTTATCTGATCTCCTTTCAGAGTTTCTGGACAGGTTCTTAAGCCAGCCGGCGGCCCAGACCGCATGAACGCTCGCGGAAATACTCACCGGAGGTTAGTGATGCGATTCTCCGGCAACCCGCTCGATTTTCTTCGTCTTTGGCAGTGACGCGGCTCCTGCTATCCTTATTTCCGTGAATCAACGCAAGCGAACCAGGGGCCTGGCAGGGGTATTGCCAATCGTTTTGGCGGGAGTGGCTCTGCTTTTCGCCATCTATCCCGCAGCCTGCCACAAGGAAGAACAAGCTGTCGTGGGCGTGGCTCAGACCGCCGTAAAGGCCGAGCAAAAAGCCCAGGCTACAGCCACCGTGCAGGACAACGAGCGCGCCCAGCTCGCCACCATCCCCTTGCCCACCAAGAGCATGTATGTGGACATCCACGAGCCGTCGGCGTGGGCCAATCCGTTTATCTCCGTAGGCCCCGACATGATTTCGCTGCGCGTCACGCAGGCTGACGCCAACCCCAGCACTGTGGGTGAAGGCACCATGCTGCGCCCTGCCGCCGCCCGCCGCCAGGAGCTGCAGTTGCGCCCCGCCGACCTGGCCCAGGCCGTCGCCGCGATTCCGCCTTCGGCATGGCGTTACGGTCGCGTAATCGCCGTCGCCGAAGCGCCCGCCTCACCCAAAGACCGCCCCAAAGTTCGCCGCAATGTGGAGTCTGCCATCCAGCAATTGAACGACCTGGGCATTGTCGTAGAAGAATGGCCAGGGCGATAGGTTCGCCAGCCCCAAGGCTGGCCTTTCCTCTTTGCGGAACAGGGGTACCCTCACCCCCCTAGTTTATAGATAAATCATCTGTTTCAGCTGATATGCAGGGTGGTCGTGCACTCGACAGAAGTTTTCCCACTATGGTGCGATAATGGCGATGGAGCGGCACATTGTCATATCGTGATACGTCGATGCTTTTATGCTTGCCCGTGGCTGGTGGCAAACTGCATCCTACCAAAGTGGGATTGAGGCTTCCCAATGACAGGCGCTAGCACTTGGTACTAGGATTGCTTCTACTGAAGGACAGCCAGTATACTGCCGATTCTTTTAGGGAAGCCATGATCGGAGGCGACAAAATGACGATAGTAGCTTTGGAAGCGACGAACCTATGCTCCTACACCGACGATCAGAAACCTGAGTATGTATTTTTCACTGGTGGCATTGCGGGAATTAGTGATTCGCAAACCCTAGAGCGTAGCCCCGAATCCTTCAATCGTTGTACGGATGAAGTCGAGCTTCACCGCGATTGAATAGATCGCATTAAGATTCTCAATGTACTGATTCCCCAACCCGAGCGGCATTTGCTGGATCATGGTGGCCGTAGCTACGCTTTCTCGAATCTTCAATGCCTGGAACCCACGAACAAAGCCCATTACGCGGCCCGTCTCGGCGGAAAATACCGGGCCTCCGCTATTCCCAGGTACAAACAGGAAATTGACTTCGATTATTGGGACATTCATCAGTGCGCCGTCGTTGGCCGCATAGCGACCTGTAACGCACCCTCTTGCGGCTCTATATAGGACGGCGTTGAGTGCAATGTTTCCGTTAATAGCTTGCAGTTTTGCCAGGGGATAGCCGACTACCCCAATATCCTCGCCTTCATATACATCACCATATTCCAAGGCCGCATACGGTTGATCTGCACCCGCAGAATTGACGCGGAGGACCGCAAGGTCCAAATTGGGGAAAAGATTGACCTCCGTACCGATTTGTGGAGTTGTAATCGTATAGACCTTGGCACTTGTTCCAGTGAGATTTGCCACCAAAAGATAGCTGTCCCCATCTTGGTGCGGATCATTTGGATCGTTCATCACGTGGTCACATGTAATGAAAATGTCGCGTGCCACAAAGAAACCAGTGCCCAACGCCTTGGCCCCCATCCCATTAGGCAACTTCCGCTGGCGAATCACGCTAAAGACGACATGCCTCATGTCATACACAATTTGCGGAAACTCACGGATTTTCGCATTAAGTCGAGCTGTTGGTGGGGTGGCGCGAACCTTTGTTGGCATCTCTATTTTCCTTTGGTCCAAGGGCGTGTTTATCCTACACCAAAGAAGCCGGGTGCTCGCTTTTGGCACCTGGGAATCTCGAAAGCTGAACAGGAGAAAGGTCCGCGCGATCACCGCCGAACTGTTTCTAATTCAGGAGAAATTTCGCTTGTAAGGCAGCGATAACCACCCCTTTCGGTACAGCGCGGCCAACTTCGTATAATCAGAACAAACACTGGGTTATAGAAAGGGAGTTCCTGATGCCAGCCTATGACTATCTCTGCGATGCGTGCGGAAGCCGTTTTGAGCGGCGCCAGAAAATGTCGGAAGCTCCACTCGAATCTTGCCCGGACTGCGGCGGAGGCGTTCGGCGGCTGATCAGCGGTGGCGCCGGCGCGATCACCAAAGGAAGCGGCCAGCACTTCGGCGGCAGCGAAGAGGCGCATGGAACATGCGGCGCTGGTGGGCCTTGCTGCGGGCAGGCCGGCCCGTGCGCCAACCGGATGTTCTGCGAAAATTAGAATCGCGTTTCCCTGTTGCCCTCCCCCGGGGCTTGCCCCGCAAGGCGGATCGGATCTTGTTCCCAGAACTACAGCTTTAATTGCTGTTTTTCGCAAAGAAATTGCAGGAGCTAGGGCCTGAAGGCCCGGCTAATCCGCGCTTTTTCCCTGGGGCTGAAGCCCCAGGCTCCCTCCGAACCAGGATCGGTCCTTTCTCCCGAATGCAACCTGCACGTCCGCTGAAACGCGCTACTATTTTCCCGTGAGCACTTTATCTTTCTCCATCCTTCCAAATCAGCCTCTGCTGGAGCATGAAAGCTTCTCGGCCCACCTCGAGCTTGAGGCTCTGCTCAAGAAGAACGTTCGTGGCGAAGTGCGCTTCGATCTGGGCTCCCGCGCACTGTACGCGGCCGACGCCTCGAATTACCGGCAGTTGCCCATCGGCGTGATCTGTCCGCGCGACGCGGCAGATGTCGAGGCTGCTCTGGCTGCCTGCTGGGCTACGGGAGCCGCCGTTCTTCCGCGTGGCGCCGGAACCAGCCTGGCCGGCCAGTGCGCCAATGTGGCCGTGGTCTTCGATTATTCCCGCTTCATGAACGGCCTCATCCTGATCGACCCCGCGGCCAAGCTGGCCACCGTCGAGCCCGGCATCGTCCTCGACCGTCTGCGCGACGCCGCCGAACTGTACCATCTGACGTTTGCGCCTGACCCCGCGACGCATTCCCGCTGCACCCTCGGCGGCATCATCGGCAACAACAGTTGCGGCGTCCATGGGCTGCTGGGCGGCAAGGCTGTTGACAATGTGGAGTCGCTCGACATCCTTCTCTACGACGGCACGCGCATGACCGTGGGCGCGACCTCGCCGGCGGATCTCGAAGCCAAGATCGAAGAAGGCGGCCGCGTGGGCGAAATCTACGCTGGCCTGGCCCGCATCCGCGACAAATATGCCGGCCTGGTTCGCGAACGGTTTCCGCGCATTCCGCGCCGCGTCTCCGGCTACAACCTCGACGAACTGCTGCCGGAAAACAACTTCAACGTGGCCCGCGCGCTGGTGGGCTCGGAGGGCACCTGCGCCAACATCGTCTCTGCCAGGCTGAACCTGACCGCCAGTCCGCCCTTCCGCGTGCTCACCGTGCTGGGGTTTGACGATCCGTTCCTTGCCGCCGACGCCGTGCCGCTGGCGCTTGAGCATCGCCCCATCGGTCTCGAAGGATTTGATCACCTGCTGGTCGACTTTATGCGCCGCAAGGGCCTGGCCCTCCGCGATCTTGCGCAGTTGCCGGCCGGCGTCAGCTTCCTGCTAGTCGAAATGGGCGGCTGGACAGCCGAGGACGCCCGCGAACAGGCCGAAAATCTTGCCGGCGCCTGCATGACCTGGCCGGTGCGCCCCGTCACCCGCATCTGCACGCCGGAGGAAGCCGCCAGCATCTGGAAGGTGCGCGACTCCGCCCTCGGCGCCATGGTCTTTGTGCCCGGCGAGCCCGATCGCTACGAAGGCTGGGAAGATGCGGCCGTTCCGCCAGCGCAACTGGGCAACTACCTGCGCGCGATCACCAAGCTGATGGCCGAGTATGGCTTTCGCAGTCCTCTCTACGGTCATTACGGACAGGGATGCGTGCACACGCGCATCAACTTCGACTTCCGCTCGGTGGAGGGATTGCGGAAGTTTCGCGAGTTCATTACGCGCGCCGCGGATGTCGTGCTCAGCTTTGGCGGCTCGCTCTCCGGCGAACATGGCGACGGGCAGTCCCGCGCCGCGTTGCTGCCCAAAATGTTTGGCCCCGAGCTGATGGAGGCCTTCCGGGAGTTCAAAATTCTGTTCGATCCCGACAACCGCATGAATCCCGGCAAGCTGATGGATGCGGTGCGCGTTTACGACCCGGTAGAAAATCTGCGCCACGAGATTGAGCCGCTTGGGGCCGCGGACGAAGCGAAGACGCGGGAGTTGGAAACTCACTTCGCATTTGTCGCCGACCAGGGCTCGTTTGCGCGCGCTACCGAGCGCTGCGTGGGCGTAGGCGCATGCCGCAACACCACGGGCGGCGTGATGTGCCCCAGCTATCGGGCCACCGGCGAAGAGCAGCATTCCACCCGCGGCCGCGCGCGCCTGCTGTGGGAGATGCTCTCCGGCGCGTTGCGCAAGCAGGGTTTTCAAAGCGAAGCTGTCCACCAGGCTCTCGACCTCTGCCTCAGTTGCAAAGCCTGCAAGTCCGAGTGCCCTGTGCAGGTAGATGTGGCCGCCTGGAAGTCGGAGTTTCTGGCCCAGCATTACAAGGGCCGGATGCATCCGCTGCACCACTACATCTTCGGCTTCGCGGATAAGCTGGCGCGGTGGGGCGCGCTTGCGCCGGCACTCACCAATGCCCTGCTAACCGGCCCCATCACCAGCCCGCTCATCAAACACATTGTCGGGGTGGCGCAAGAACGCCAGTTGCCGCGCCTGGCGCACAAAAGCTATCAGCGCTCCAGACCCGCAATTTCAGAAACAGCCAACGTTCCGCGTTCTCAAAACAACTCGACTGACGCAAACCGGAAGTCTGCTCCGCCCGATGTTGCGAAAGTGGTTCTTTGGCCGGATACCTGGGACAACTACTACCACCCGCAAACCCTCGCCGCCGCTGAAACGGTTCTCGCCACCGCGGGCTTCAAGGTTGAAGTCCCCAAGGAGCACATCTGCTGCGGCCGGCCGCTTTACGACTTCGGCCTCCTGACTGCGGCCCGCTCCTACCTGGCCAAAGTCCTCGAGCGCATGGCCCCGCAGATCGAGGCCGGGCTTCCGTTCATCTTTCTGGAACCAAGCTGCGCCAGCGTCTTCAAAGACGAGTTGCGCGAACTTTTTCCAAACGACAAGCGCGCGCAGCGCCTGAGCGGGCAGATATGGCTGCTTGCGGACTGGCTCGCCGCGGAAGCCCCCAACCTGTCGGCCGGCCGCCTCGCCGGCGCGCGCATTCTCGTCCACGGCCACTGCCACCACAAGGCCGTCTTCGGCGGTCCGGCCAGCGAAATTGCGCTTCTGCGTGCCGCCGGGGCGACCGTCGAGCCCATCCAGGCCGGCTGCTGCGGCATGGCCGGACCATTCGGCTTCGAGGCTGACAAGTTCGAAGTCTCAAAGGCGATTGCCAACGACGGCCTGCTCCCCGCGGTTCAATCCGCCGATCCCATGACGCTGATCGTCGCCGACGGCTTCAGTTGCCGCGAGCAGATCGCCCAGCTCACAGATCGCAAGGCGATGCACTTCGCCGAGGTTCTGGCTCGCACCTGCGGTTGCGGCGGTTGAGAGCGCAGAGCATGTTGAACCGGCTAGGCTGTATCGACATACAGGTATCGTGTAAATACTTGATAAATAATATGACTGTCATCCCGAGCGAACGGGGCCCCAAGCGTTTTTCAGCTTGGGGGTGGTGAGTCGAAGGATCTGCTGTTGTTTTTCGCCTGCTCGCGTCTGCAACTCTTTGGGGTCGCTCTGTCCGCCCTATATGTCGATACTGCCTGGAAAGGTTGAACTGCGCCCTCAAGCTGCGTGGAGTTGACTGTGGGGGAACAACAAACGGCAATACTGAACCGCCCGATGTGCAAAAAGATGCAGTCAATTGCTATCGACTTGCTGTATTGTGTTGAACAGGTGCAGGTTACCTTCTTACAAACAAGACATTGCAACTTGTTTGGTTTGGCCTGCGTCCAATGCGGTGGGTGTGCCGGACGAAATTCGATTCCGATGTGGAATGCGCTTTGATTTTCTTGAGCCGGTTACCAAAACGGTACTTTTGTTTGCCGCGTACCCAACAGTTTTGATACGCTCAGGCATTCTTTAAGCTGAGCGAAAGGAGAGTTTTCCTCATGGTAGAAGAAAGCAAATCGTACGGATTGGCGTGGTTTCTAGCCGGATTGGGCGTTGGCGCTCTGGTGGGCATTCTCTACGCCCCCAAGAGCGGCCGCGAAACCCGGGATGACTTGGCGAACGGCGCCCGCGAGGGCACCGAATATTTGAAAGCGCGCACGCGGCAGGCCGCGGAAGAAGTTAGCGCGATCGTCGACAAGAGCAAGGAGCAGGTCACGGAATATGTCGAACGCGGCAAAGAGGCCGTGGATCGTGGCCGCGCGCAGTGGGAAGAGTTTGTCGAGCGGGGCAAGAGCCTCGTCACCGAACAGACAGGAAGGGTGACTTCGGCAATGGATGCCGGACGCCAGGCCTACCGCTCGACGACCGGCTCCCCTGACGTTCGGGAGTACTAGGGCGCTAGCAGTGCCCAGACGGCTGTTTCCTGTTGCCTGCTTGCTGAAGTGCAGGGCCGACGGATTACTTTCAGGTGGGTTGCTTCGCAGCCGGTCGCTTCCCGGCGGGTTGCTTCTCTTGACCAGCCCTGCCGGCGCCGGGCGCGGCAAGGTGCCCGCGCTTTCATTGCATCGTTCCCAGCGCACCCTGCCTGACGCTGTTCTGCGGGGGCGTGTTTTTTAGACGCGTTTTCAGGATTCATTTTCGGAACGCGGCATCCAAAGGGACGAAGGCGCCGGGCGCGAAATCGGTTCGAAGAGCGTGAGATCGCTACCATGGAAAAATTCGACAGTCAGACCGTCCAGCTCGTGATTGTTGCCGTAGTTGCGGTGACCATGCTACTGCAATCTATCGTGCTGCTGGCCATCCTTACCACTCTGCGCAAGGCCGTCCAATCCATGCGCCAGGACATCGAGGATCTGCGCGCTTCCGTCGTGCCTGTCGTCGATTACGTCCGCGAATTGCTGGTCCAGACCGGCCCCAAAATCGAGGCAACGGTCACGGATTTGGCGGCCATGTCTCACAACCTCCGCCGTCAAACCGCCGACATCCAGGTGGCGGGAAATGAAATCGTCCAGCGGCTCCAAAAGCAGAGCCTCCGCGTGGACACCATGCTCAGCGGCATCCTGGACGCCGTCGATCGCGCAACCGGCTTCATGACCGACACGGTCACCAAGCCTATGCGCCAGCTTGCCGGGCTGCTTGCCTCAGCTAAGGCCGTCGTCGAATCCCTGCGCCACGACGCTCCTGCGGAACAAGCTGCCGGCGATCACGCCCGCGGCGACAAAGACATGTTCGTGTAAGGGTCCCTCAGCGGCTAAACGATCCATCCCCCGCCCACAACCTCATCCCCGTCATAGAACACGGCTGACTGGCCGGGCGTAACCGCGCGCTGCGCCTCGTCGAAGGTGGCGACAGCCTCGCCGGGGCCGCCGGGCTCGAGCGTCGCCCATGCAGGCTCGTGGCGATGGCGAATCTTCGCCCGCACGCGCATGGGGCCCGTGAGCTCGGGAATGCTGATCCAGTTGAGCTGGGTCGCCCGCAGTGTGCGCGTGGCCAACTCTTCGTCGGCTCCCACCGTGACGCGATGACTTGCCGGGTCGATCTGCAATACGTAAAGCGGCGAAGGCGAACTGACGCCGAGTCCCTTGCGCTGCCCCACCGTGAAGTTCGAGATGCCCTCATGGCGGCCGATGACTTCGCCGTTCGAGGCCACAAGTTCGCCGGCGGTCTCCGGCATCGGCTCGCCCTGCTCTTCGAGGTAGGCGGTGAGGAACTGCTTGTAGTCGCCGCCGGGGATGAAGCAGATCTCCTGCGAGTCGGGCTTCTCGGCCAGCTTCAATCCACGCTGCCGCGCCACTTCGCGCACCTCGGGCTTGGTGAGCCGCCCCAGCGGAAACATCGTGTGCGCCAATTGCTCCTGCGTCAGCCCGAACAGAAAATAGGTCTGGTCCTTGGCCAGATCCGCTGGCCTCTTGAGGATCCACCGGCCGCGCTGCTCGTCATACTCGTTCACTGCATAGTGCCCGGTGGCGATGCGGCTGGCCCCAATGCTGCGCGCCGTCTGCAATAGCTGGTCGAACTTCAGATGGTTATTGCACAGCGAGCACGGAATCGGCGTCCTCCCGGCAAGGTACTCATCCACAAACGGCCGCACCACATCGCGCTCGAACCGCTCCTCCTGGTTCACCACGTAGTAGGGAATTCCCAGGTGCTCAGCCACCTTGCGCGCATCGTACACATCGTCGAGTGAGCAGCAGCGCCCCGCCTTCGGCGAATCGGGAATCCCATGCTTGCCGGCCAGCCGTGTCTGGTCCCAAAGCTGCAGCGTAAGTCCCACCACCGTCTCTCCCGAATGGGCAAGCATCGCCGCCGCCGTCGAAGAGTCAACGCCGCCGGACATAGCCACCGCAATTGTCGTCTGCTCACTCATAGGGAAGAAAGTCAAGCTCCTAGCCTCTAGCTTCTAGCTTTTAGCTTCTTGCTCTTGTGAACGATCGAGGTTCCCGGTTTAAGAGGCTAGAAGCTAAAAGCTGGAAGCTGTTTTTATCCCGCCGCCACCGGCGAAAGCGCCCTCAAACGTTCCACCGCTTCCGGAACAACCTTCAAAACATGATCCACATCCGCATCTGTCGCCGTCTTCATCAGGCTGAAGCGCAAGCTCGCCCGCGCCGCATTCTTGTCCAGGCCCATGGCCATCAGCACGTGACTGGGCTCCGTCGAGCCGGAGTGGCATGCCGACCCACCGCTCACCGCAACGCCCTTCAGGTCCAGTGCGATCACCATCGCCTCGCCCTCCACCTGCTCGAAGGCGATGTTGGTCGTATTCGCTGTGCGCGGGACGCGTTTATCGCCATCAAACCCGCCGTTCACCCGTGTGCCCGGCAGTTCCAGAATCCCCGCCTCCAACCGGTCGCGCCGCCCTGCCAACCGCTCAATGGTTCCATCCGCGAGCGACTCCATGGCCAGTTCCGCGGCCTTGCCCAGGCCCACGATTCCCGGCACATTCTCCGTCCCCGCGCGCTGCCGCCGCTCATGGCTGCCGCCCACCATCAGCGGCTCAATCGGCGTTCCGCCCCGCACATACATAGCGCCAATGCCCTTGGGTCCGTACATCTTGTGGGCGCTGATCGAGAGCAGGTGGCAGCCGAACCGCTGCACGTCGAAAACCACCTTGCCCGCGCCCTGCACCGCATCGATATGGAAAAACGTGCCCTGATCGGCGGCAATCTTCCCGATCTCTTCCACCGGCTGCAGCACCCCGGTCTCGTTATTCGCCAGCATTACGCTGATCATCCGCGTGTTCGGCTTCATCGCACGCTCAATTTCCATCGGATCGATGAGCCCGCTCGGCTGCGGCGCCACAAACGTTACTTCGACCCCACGCCCAGCCACCCGATCTGCCGCCCGCAGCACGGCCGAGTGCTCGATCGACGTGGTAATGAAATGGTCGCCCGGACGCAGCAGCCCGAAGATCGCCGTATTGTCGCCCTCGGTCCCGCCCGAGTTGAACACCACCTCGGCCTCGCGGCAATTGAAAAACTCCGCCAGCGTCTCCCGCGCCTGGTCCACGGCCCGGTGCGCCGCCTGCCCGTGAATGTGAATCGAGGACGCGTTCCCAAAGTGTTCCATCCAATACGGACGCATCGCTTCCATCACCTCTGGCAGCAGAGGCGTAGTGGCATTGGCGTCCATATAGACTCGAAACATGGCGGCGTTCTCTCCTCTTTGATTGTACGGGGAATCGCGCTTTTTCGCCCGAAATGAACCGAACACGAGGGTGCAGCCAGATGAAGGCAATTAGCTGTCCACCGTCCACTGTCCACTGTCCACTGTTCACTGTCCACTGTTCACTGTCCACTGTTCACTGGCCTTGCTTCCTTGACCCGGCCCACCGACCTTTCGTATGCTTCCAGCGTTTACGCTCGGTGGATGGTTCCCCAGTCCAATCCGCGCAGGGAGAATCCCCATGAGCACCATTTCCCCAGCTTCGACTCCCACTTCAACTCCGGCCGCTGAGCCTTTGATGGTGCGCCGCGCCGCCGTGCTGGGCGCCGGAACCATGGGCTCCCGCATTGCCGCGCACCTGGCCAATGCTGGAATTCCCGTTCTTCTCCTCGACCTGCCTCCGAAAACTGCAACGGATAACTCGCTGGCAAATGCCGGCCTCGAAGCCCTCGCAAAATCCAAGCCTGCCGCTTTCTATGACTTGGCGAACGCCACGCTCATCACCCCAGGTAACTTCGACGACGATCTTCCGAAGCTGGCGCAGTGCGACTGGGTCATCGAGGCCGTCGCCGAGAATCTCGAAATTAAGACCGCTCTGCTGGCCCGCGTTCTGCCGCATCTTGCGTCCAAGGCGCTGCTCACCACCAATACTTCCGGCCTGCCTGTCGGCCGCATTGCCCAGGCCCTCACCAGCCACCGCGACCGCTTTTTCGGAGCGCACTTCTTCAACCCTCCGCGCTACATGCGGCTGCTTGAGCTGATTCCCACCCCCGAGACCGACCGCACATTGCTGGTCGCTTTCGCTGCGTTTGCCGACCGCAATCTCGGCAAACAGGTGGTCTTCGCGAACGACACGCCCAACTTCATTGCCAACCGCATCGGCGTCGCCGTCATGTTCACGGCCGCGAACCTGATGTTGAAGCAAGGGCTGACCATTGAAGAAGTTGACGCGCTGACCGGCCCAGCGATCGGCTGGCCGCGCACCGGCACCTTTCGCCTCGCCGATCTGGTGGGCATCGACATCCTGGCGCATGTGGCTGCAAACTTTCCACAGGGTGTATCTCAGGGCGGTTTTTCTCCGGTTCTTGAAGAGCTGATGAAGCGCAAATGGCTGGGCGACAAAACTGGCCAGGGATTTTACAGGAAGACGCGGGACGCCGGCGGTAAAGAGCTTCGCCAGGTTCTCGATCTCGCGACATTTGAATACCGCCCCTCCACAAAGCCTGCCCTGCCTTCGCTCGATATGGCAAAGAATGCGGCCACGCTCGGTGAGCGTCTGCGGCTTTTGCTGGCAAACGATCCGGCCAAGGACAAGGCCGCCGCCTTTCTCTGGCCTTTTCTCGCCTCGCTCTGGAACTATGCCGCCAGCCGCATTGGCGAAGTTACTGCCGACGCGCCTTCCATCGACCAGGCCATGCGCGCAGGCTTCAACTGGGAGATGGGACCGTTTGAGATGTGGGATGCGGCCGGCATTGCCTCCACCGTCGCGCGCATGAAGGCCCTCGGCGTCACTCCCAGCGCGCGGGTTGAAGCAATGCTTGCCGCCGGCCAGACCTCCTGGTACGCCTCTGACGGAAGCGCCTGCTTCCAGCCCGCCACAGAAAAGCTGGAACCCGTCGCCAAAGTTTCCGGCCACGCCCGCGTCGCCGACTTCCGTCGCACGCACAAAGTGGTCCGCGCCAATGCAGGAGCATCTTTGGTCGATCTCGGCGACGGCATCGGCTGCATTGAGTTCCACTCGCTCAAGAACGCCATCGGCGGCTACGTGCTCTCAATGATCTCGGCGGTTCTCAATCCCGCCTCCGATGCAGTGCGCGACTTCGCCGGCTTCGTTATCTCCGGGGACCGCGACAACTTCAGCGTCGGCGCAAATTTGATGCAGCTCCTGATGCTGGCGCAGGAAGGCGAGTGGGAAGAGGTAGCTGCCGTCATCCACGGCTTCCAGCAGATGACCGCGGCCATCAAGTTCTGTCCCCGCCCGGTGGTGGTGGCGCCCTTCGGCCTCACGCTCGGCGGAGGCGCGGAGATTTGCCTGCACGCCGCTCGCCGCCAACCCCACGCCGAGACCTACATCGGCTTGGTCGAGGCGGGCGTTGGCCTCATCCCCGCCGGAGGCGGCACCAAGGAAATGTTGCTCCGCGCCGTTGACTCCGCCGCCGCTCTCGCCCCGCCCGATCCGCGCGATCCGCCTTCGCGTTTTGCGCAATCGGCAGAAATGGGAGCAGCTCTGCGCCGCGTCTTTGAAAACATCGCCATGGCCAAGGTATCGACATCGGCGGCCGAAGCCCGTGCGCTGGGTCTGCTAGCCCCCGCCGACCGCATCACCCTCAACCGCGAGCGCCTGCTCCTCGACGCAAGAGCCCACGCGGCCGCGCTGGCCAACGCTGGCTACATCGCTCCGCAGCCGCGCACCGCGATCCCGGCTCCGGGAGCATCGGCCTTGGCCGCACTCCAAACCGGCGCATTCCTGATGGGCGAGGCCGGCTACGCCTCCGAGCACGACCAGAAAGTCGCCCGCTGGATCGCCTACATCCTCGCCGGGGGCCGCGTCACAGCCGGCTCCCTCGTCAGCGAGCAATATCTACTCGATCTTGAGCGCGAGGCTTTTCTCTCCCTTTGCGGCGAGCGCAAGACCCAGGAGCGCATCGCCTTCACCCTGAAAACCGGAAAGCCGCTGCGGAATTAGAATTGACATACATACGTACGTATGTCACGATGATCTCTAAGGAGATCCATCATGTACCACGACCCAAAAACCGTCCTCTCCCCAAAAGCCAGGGTCAAATCCCTGGAAGTCGTCTATGATGCCGGGCCCGTCCCAGGGAGCTGGTCCGTGGCGAAAATCGAGTGGGATGGCTCCCCCATTGTGGGCATTCGTTGGAATGGGGATGAAAACAGCACCAAAGGCTTGCCCCAGGCCCGTGGAAACCCGGCGTGGTTCATCCTGCCGCAGGATATTGCTCATGCCGTTCTTGAAAAGGCCAGGGAACTAAAACGGAAAGAAGACGAATCCTTGTTGGAGGGTTACCGTCAAATGGCCGCCGATCAGGAGCATGAAGCCGAAGCCGAGGAGTGGACGGAAGGGTTGATCGGCGATGCCTATTGAACGCGGCGACATTTACTGGGTCGCTTTTGACCCCAGCCTGGGCGGCGAGATTCAGAAGACGCGCCCTGCAATCGTCATCTCGAACAACGCGGCCAATTCGGCTTTGAACCGGGTGCAGGTTATTCCGATTACCTCCAAGACAGACCGTGTCTATCCAGGTGAAGCGCTTATAGATGTCAGGGGAGAAAAGCGCAAAGCGTTGGCGAACCAACTGGCAACAGCAAGCAAGCAGCGATTCGGTGATAAACTTGGCGTTCTTGGCTCCGAGGATATGGCGCGAGTAGAGGCCGCAATTGGCGTTCAACTCGCCCTGAATCTTAAGCCCTGAATCTTGAGTAGGTGCTATGCAAGGATGGCGGGAAGTCGTCTTCGTTGGGATTGCTGGTCTGTCCCTTCTTCCCTTGCCAGTTATTGCGCAGACCGCCTTGTCTGTCGAAGGAAGTTCTCCAGCCCAGCTCATCGAGTCCGGCGAGATCCTTGTTGGCGGTCACCCAGCCCACTACCTCATTCGCCATTTGCCCGTCAGCTCGTTTCCGTCATTGCCGCCGGCAATCCAGGAAAAATTGGACCTCCGCGGCTGCCTCATTCCGCAAACCTATGAGGCCCACCAGCCTGAGAACGTAGTGCACGCCAGCCTTCAGCGGCAGGGCTCCTCCGATTGGGCCGTGCTCTGTTCCGCGCAGGGAACCGTATCACTGCTGGTCTTCTTTGGCGGCGGCTCAAGCCAACCCTTCACGCTCGCCTCGGCGCCGGAGACCGAGCGCCTGCAGAGCCACGATCCCAGCGGCGTTCTAGGATTCAACTGGGGCATCGACCCCGCATCGCCCGAGCAGGTGCGCGAAGGCCAGGCGGGCATGGAGCACCGCCCGCCGCTCCTGGACCATGACGCGCTTGCCGATACACTCGTCGACCACCACACCATTTACCACTTTTATTTGAAGAGCACGTGGGTGGTGCTGCAAACGCAGGATTGACAGTTGCCTGGAACATTCCGGGTGCCCCATCCTTGACGTAGTTTTATCGCGTCTAGGGCGGGTAGGATTCAACACCATACAATCGCGTAGGAGCAACAATCATGCCGGAAGCCGTTCTCGTCAGCGCAGTTCGCACTCCCGTTGGCCGCGCGCCCAAAGGCGCCCTCTCCACCACCCGCCCCGACGACCTCGCGGCAATCGCCCTGGGCGGAGCCTTGGAGCGGGTTCCTGCCCTCGACAAATCCGAAATCGACGACGTAATCCTTGGCTGCGCTCAGCCGGAGGGCGAGCAGGCGTGGAACATTGCCCGCTGGGCCGTCCTGCGCGCCGGGCTGCCGATCGAGATTCCCGGCGCGACCGTCAACCGTTTATGCTCTTCGGGCCTTGAGGCGATTGCGATCGCCGATCAGCGCATCCGATCCGGTGGTGACCGGGTTGTGATCGCCGGGGGCGTCGAGTCAATGAGTCTGCTCCCCTTTGGCGGCCTCAAGCCCAGCCCCAATCCGTGGATGGCCGAGCACTATCCGGCTTCGCTGCTCACCATGGGCTTGACCGCCGAGCGCGTCGCCCGCCATTACCAGGTTTCCCGAGACGGTCAGGACGCCTTCGCGCTTGAGAGCCATCGAAAAGCCCTCGCCGCGCAGGCCGAGGGGCGCTTCAACGACGAGCTGATCCCGGTAACCGTGACCACTGCGATTCCCGGCGCAAAAGCCGGCAAGCCGTCGATCTCGGAGAGAGTTTTTTCTGCCGACGAAGGCCCGCGCTTTAACTCCACCGCCGAAGCCCTCGCCAAACTCAAGCCTGCCTTCCACCCGCAAGGCACGGTAACCGCGGGCAATTCCTCGCAGACCTCGGATGGCGCTGCTGCCACTATCCTGATGGAAGCGAGCCGGGCGCAGGAACTGGGTATTCGGCCCATCGCGCGCCTTGTGGCGTACGCCGTGACCGGCTGCCTGCCCGAGGAGATGGGCATCGGCCCCGTCGCCGCAATACCCAAAGCTCTCCAGCGTGCCGGCCTGACACTCAACGACATCGGCCTCATCGAACTGAACGAGGCCTTTGCAGCGCAAGTCCTCGCCGTCATCCGTACCCTTGATCTCGACTCGGCCCGCATCAATGTGAACGGCGGGGCCATTGCTCTGGGTCACCCACTCGGCTGCACGGGAGCCAAGCTGACGGCCACCCTGCTTTCCGAGATGCGGCGGCGAAAGCTTCGTTACGGCATGGTCACGATGTGCGTTGGCGGCGGCATGGGCGCCGCCGGCATCTTCGAGCGGCTTGATTGAGGACACTCGTTCTGCGCCATACGCCCCCGAAAGACAGAAACAGCCAGGATCGCTCCCGGCTGTTCGTCGTTGTCGGATCTTTCTTGAGTCTTCCGGCCGCGCCCAACTACGCCTTGGCGGTGGCCAGGGCCTTCAGCCGCGCGTTCAGGCGGCTCTTGTAGCGGGATGCGGTGTTGTCGTGGAGAATGCCCTTCTGCACGCTCTTGTCGAGGTTCGAGACGGTCTCGCGGAACTGCGCCTGGGCGGCCTTGACGTCGCCCTTGGTGAGCGCCTCGCGCAACGCCCGAAGGCTGGTGCGCACGCGGCTGCGGTTGGCGCGGTTCACTTCGGTCCGGGTCACGGTCTGGCGGGCGCGCTTCAGCGACGATACATGGTTTGCCATTGTTCTTCCTTAAGCTTGAGCCCTGCTGTCAGGGGCGAAAACTACCCGCCCTGTTTCAGGGAAAATGATGCGGTTAAGAATGCAACTCGAGCCGCATCCCTCGCAGTCTCTTAGTTTACTTCGAATCCAGGGCCTGGGTCAATCCAGAACGCTCGCATCTGTCCTGAGAATGGCTTCAATTTGCCGCCAGTAGTTGACCCTCGTTACGGCACTCGCCTCCCGGGAGGTACCTCCCAAGGCATTGGCCGCATAGAAATTAAACTTGAGGTGATTGACGGCCCGGCCCGGTCGCGCTACTCTCAAGCCCAGATAAAGGATTTGGTCGCCTACGCCAACCCGCGGTCCTTTGATGCAGCCCAGAGCCTTTGCTCGGTTCTGCGTCGCGTTTCCGGAAACCTTCTCGCACCTCCTGCCTTGTCCCTCTCCTTCTGCCGTACTGCACTTTGTCGTTCCACTGCCGATAAACTTGCCAAACACGCGCCGGACGGGTCCGCCTGCGGCCCCGCCCGGTCCTTTTCCTGCTTTCAACGCCCTACCGGAGGCATACGATACCTTTGAAGATCGCTCTGGAGATCACGCCCAACCTCGAGCCCCTGTTCGGGACCCGCGATGAAAACCTAAGGCTCATGGAAGACAAGCTCGGCGTTCGCATCGACCTGCGTTCCGACGCCGTGCATGTGGAAGGACCGGACGAAGGCGTGCTTAAAGTCCAGCGCATCTTTCAGGACTTCGAAGCCCTCCGCCGCCAGGGCGTCAATCCCCACAACGGCGAGCTGAACGGAATGCTGCGCCTGGTCGTGGCCGATCCCGCCACCACCTTGCGCTCGCTTTCAGACTCCGGCAAGCAGCGCTCCGCCGGGGTAAAGCGAACCGTCCAGCCGCGCTCCATCAATCAGCGCAAATATGTTGAAGCCATCGAGCAGAACGACATGGTCTTCGGCGTTGGCCCGGCCGGCACCGGCAAGACTTATCTCGCCGTCGCCATGGCCGTGGCCGCTATCAATGCCAAGCGCGTCAGCCGCATCGTCCTCGTCCGTCCCGCGGTCGAGGCCGGCGAGCGTCTCGGCTTCCTGCCCGGCTCGCTGCAGGAGAAGGTCGATCCTTACCTGCGCCCGCTCTATGACGCCCTCTACGACCTGCTCGACGCCGAAAAAGTCGACAAGATGCTGGAAAAGAATGTCATCGAGGTCGCGCCGCTGGCCTTCATGCGCGGCCGCACCCTCAATGACGCCTTCATCATCATGGACGAGGCCCAGAACACCACCATCGAACAGATGAAGATGTTCCTCACCCGCATGGGCAACAACTCCAAGGCCGTCATCACCGGCGACATCACGCAGATCGATTTGCCCAATCCGCGCAAGTCCGGCCTGCTCGACGCGATCAACATTCTGGATGGCGTCGAAGGCATAACCTTCTGCCACTTTGAAGACGGTGATGTGGTCCGCCACGCGCTGGTGCAGAGAATCGTCCGCGCCTACGAGTCCGCCAAGCCCCAGCAGCAGGAACTGCCGCTAGCTCTGGGCGAGACCATCGAGGTTGGCTCACAGCAGCGCGAGAATCCGCCGGCGACGCAGAGCATTCATCCGGGCAAGCCACAATAGTCGCTAACCAAGGAACGGGTGCCCAGATCCCGAAATTGAAGCCTGGGCCCCAGGTACCGGAAGCTCCGTATCAGGACGGGAATGTGGTGCATGGCGCGGCTGACAAGTTCGCATTCGAAGAAATTGACAAACCTGGAAGCTGCTTATTCTCTGCACTTTGTACACCGCAACTTTCGCGGTATTCCCAAAACAACGTGTCTGACGCCTTCTATGGAGAGTAATCCCACCAACCGTACTTGGAACTTGCGAGAATTTTTGAGTTGACAGGGTGCAGATAATTTCTTGTACTTCTGATAGACTTTTCTTGAGTCGGTAGTGCATGCCGATGGCCCTAGGAGCTTTGGGATCACAGAATTCCAATGTCCCTTTGCAGCGGTAGGAAACTTTTTGCCATCCAACCCATCTAAACAATGGAAACTATCAGCCGATGATATGAGCTGAGGAGACCATGGTCAAGAAAGTAAAATCGGATTTTCTCTTTGCACAGCCGTCATTCGCTTCTGGTGCCGCGCGCAACCTCGACCTGTGGGGTCAGTTCGATGAATACAACCGCAGCGAGACTCCCGCCGAGGCAGATGCCAAGGCCATTGCCGCTGACTGGCTTGTAATCGGCCAAGATATCGCTGATGTCCTTGAGCAGCACGAATGCGAAGTGGTGTAAAATTCCGTGAGCGGCAAGCGCTATAAGAAACGTCGAATCACCCCCGCCACACCAGCGAAACTCGAGCCCCCTAAAACAGCGGAATCCACATCATCCATTACGGCAAGATATCAGGCGGAATTCTTTTCCGGCCCCGTTCCTCCGCCGAGCCTTCTCGCTAAATATAACGACGTTGTTCCGAACGGTGCAGAACGCCTGATGGCGATGGCTGAGCGCCAAAGCGCTCATCGTGAATCGATGGAGTCCCAAGTTGTTTCAGGGAACGTGACTCTCCAGAAACAAGGAAACAACCGAGCATTTATCCTCGCTCTGGTAGTCATCCTCGGTGGAATCTACCTAATGGCTACTGGGAAGAGTGGTTGGGGGTTCGCTGCAATCATAACCAGCCTTACCTCCCTTGTTTCCGTCTTTGCAATTGCAAAGGCAGATCAAAGAAAAGAGCGCGTAGAAAAATCAACCGCTCTCACCCAGCGCAGAAACCGCTAAACCCCAACGCAACTGCATCAGAAGACGACCCAAACTTTGGATTTAGGACGGCGGTCTGCATTGCCACGGGTACCAAGAAGCTTCAGCCGCTCACGGCGCGACGGCCAAAGGGGATCCGACCACCCCCTTTCAAAGCTAGGGAGCCGCGAGCTTCTCACTTCGGCAGCAACCCGCGCGCAATCGCATCCAGCATCCCATTCAGAAAATTGATCGACTCCGGCGCCGAATACCGCCGTCCGATCTCGAGCGCTTCGTTGATCACAATCGGAAACGGCGTTCCC
>Ga0181520_10004336_pt1 | contig 23840 bp, 22 predicted proteins | sample PEATcosm2014_Bin_29_FD_132451 | JGI IMG/M metagenome (GOLD analysis project Ga0181520, IMG submission 132451) | Peatland microbial communities from MTU Mesocosm Facility, Houghton, MI, USA - PEATcosm2014_Bin02_30_metaG | ecosystem: Environmental > Terrestrial > Soil > Wetlands > Peat | place...
CATCTTTTACTTCCTTTATTAATTTAATCAGAAGATTTGCAGTTACTTCGGAGTCGCCAAGAGCACGGTGAACTCCGCTGTTTGTAAGTCCTAAGTGTTTGCACACTACACTAAGTGATTTGCTTTTTAGCATAGGGTACATGCGGCGAGATAACTTTAGTGTACACAACCCCAGATTATCAAGCGGTTCCTTACCGCAGTAAATGAATTCCTTTTTTAAGAAACTGCTGTCAAAGGAAAGATTATGTGCGGTTAATATGTCATTGCCGATAAAATCAGTAATCTCATCGGCAATATCTTCAAAGAACGGAGCATCGTATACATCTTCATTAGTTATCCCGGTCAACTGGGTTATAAAGTAGGGTATTTCTTTTCCAGGGTTTATAAATGAACTGTATGTATCAACTATTTTTAACTTTGAAACTTTTACAAGTCCGATTTCTATAACACCGTTAGATCTTGGGGATAACCCCGTTGTCTCTACGTCAACAACACAATAATCCGCTTCTTCAATCGGTGAATTGGAAATATCTTCTATTATCATAATGTAAATCTATTATTAAAACGAAAAAGATTCAAAACCTGATTGTATTAATTAAAATTTAAAAACTAAAAATTTTATTAATGCATAATCATACAACAAAATTGAAAAAACAATAGCCGTTTACTTCCGAATCAGCTTAGTCAACTAATACAAAAATCAAAAGTGTGTATCTCCGGACAAGGGAATATGTAAAGATTAAAAGATTCAAGTTCTTATAATGAAGGGTTTTCTTTTTATTTTTATTCGATTTTAGATATATTGAATGTATTAGTTAGGAATAATATGGCTTCATTAAATTTGCTTTTTATAGGTGATATTGTCGGAAAACCGGGCATGGATATGGTTCAGGCATGGCTGCCCAGTTTAATTCAGAAATACAAGGCTGATATTGTAATTGCCAACGGGGAAAACTCTTCGGACGGCAAAGGATGTACGGAAAAAGAAGGAAAGATTCTTTTTGATCTGGGAATTCACGTTCTTACAGGTGGAAATCATACCTGGGATAAATTTCAATCCCAGGATTATCTGAAAAAAGAACCGCGTGCTCTGCGTCCCCTTAATTATCCTAAAGGTGCTTACGGAAACGGTTATTTTGTAGCCGAAACTCCTAAAGGAAAGGTCGCAGTTATAAATATGCAGGGCAGGACTTTTATGGCTGCTATAGACTGTCCTTTTAAAACTGCCGACTGGGTGCTTTCAAAATTAAAGAGCGAGACAAATATTTTCTTCATGGATTTTCATGCAGAAGCGACGGCAGAAAAAATTGCAATGATAAATTATCTTGACGGTAAGATTAGCGCTTTGGTGGGAACCCATACGCATATTCAAACTTCCGACGAAAGAATTTTTCCAAATGGGACGGGTTATATTACCGATGTAGGTATGACCGGACCCTATGATTCCGTTATAGGAATGAAAACACAAGCTGCAATAAATAGGTTCATCTTCCAAACGCCGCAAAAGTATGAAACTGCTGAAAATGACTCTCATTTATGCGGAATTTATATTAAGATAAATACCGAAACCGGGAAAACATTGGAACTTGAAAAAATTACTTTCCCTGATTTTGTAAAAAAAATTGATTAAAGTTAGGTTTATTATTATGAAAAATTTTCCCTTGCCGAGAATAGATAACGATGATAGGCTAAAGGAACTTCTTATTCCATATAGCAGGTTTAAACCCGGTGATGTCTGGAACGATCCGCAGGGAAAACATAAAATAGCGTGCTTAGATGCAACAGAAGAAATTATTCTTGAAAAGTTGACCGGCGAGGAAACCGCATTGCTCGCAATTCAGGATCCGCCGTACAATTTTGTTGCTTTTGAAGAGAAGGACTTAAGTAATTTTATTGACTGGTGCCGTAAGTGGGTAAGCATTACTAAAAGATGTCTTTCCGGTGATTCATCTTTATATATCTGGCTTGGCGCTGATCAAAATAATCATTTTCAGCCTTTTGCAGATTTTATTGTTATGATGCGGGATTTTGAATTTCATTCCCGAAGTTTTATTACTATGAGAAATCAACGTGGATATGGAACGCAGAAGAATTGGATGTCCATAAGGCAGGAACTTCTTTATTACACTAAGGGAAAACCGGTATTTAATATTGAGTCTGAATATACAGATATACCCAAAATACTAAATGGGTATTATAAAACTATAAACGGATATAGAACTAAAAATTTTGGAAGAAGTAAATCTGAATTTATCAGAGCCGGCAATGTGTGGGTTGATATTCAGCAGGTATTTTACAGGATGGAAGAAAATGTTAACGGCTGTTATGCACAGAAACCCTTAAAAGCAATTGACAGGATATTACTCTCAAGCAGCGATAAGAATGATATAGTAGTGGATTTTTTTGCACATTCCGGCGCAACTTTACTTTCCGCAGAGCGCAACGGAAGAAGATGTTTCACTTCCGATATTGACCCCGTATTTTGCGAAATTGTTTTGCGAAGACTGGAAAATTACAGAACTACAGGAAAACTCGGCTGGCAAAATTCTAATCCGTTTGAAGAAGAAATAACTAATGACAAAAAACTGAAAAATTATTTATCTGAAATTTGCGAAATTGAAATTTCAGGAAATGATAATCAATCTGAATCGGATCAACTCAAATTAATAATAAATTAAATATATTGAATCTTTAGAAAGGATTTTTAGAGCTTAAATGGAACTAATTGACGGTAAAAAAGTTGCGGCAGACATTAAGGAAGAACTTAAACAAGCTGTCGCTGAACTTGTAAAAAAAGGTAAAAATGTTCCGGGTTTAGTAACAATATTGGTCGGTGATAATCCTGCATCTGACAGTTATGTTAAGAGTAAGGCAAAATCCTGTTTGGAAATAGGGATGCATTCAAAAATAGAAAAATTAAGTGAAGATACATCCGAAGCTGAACTTCTGGAGCTTATTGAAAAATACAATAAGGACAAAGCTTACCATGGCATATTGGTTCAGCTTCCCATGCCGAAACATATAAATGAAGATAAAATAATCGATGCTATTTCACCCCAAAAGGATGTTGATGGATTTCATCCAATCAGTGTAGGGAATTTAGTTATTGGCAAAGATACTTTTGCGCCTTGTACTCCGGCAGGAATTCAGGAATTGCTTATCCGCTATGGAATTGAAACAAAAGGCAGGCATGTAGTTGTTTTAGGAAGAAGTAATCTTGTCGGTAAACCAATTACTAACATAATGCTTCAAAAAAAGGAAGGCGCTAATGCGGTGGTTACTATTTGTCATTCCGCTGCAAAAAATCTTGCGCAATATACTATTCAGGCTGATATTTTAATAGCTGCTATTGGCAGTCCGAATTTTGTAAAAGCCGGTATGGTAAAAGATGGAGTTGTTGTCATAGATGTTGGAATAAATCGTGTCGAAGATATTTCAAAACCTAAGGGATATAGAATTGTTGGTGATGTTGATTTTGAAAATGTAGCGCCGAAATCATCTTATATAACGCCTGTACCCGGTGGGGTCGGTTTAATGACGGTTGCAATGCTGTTAAAAAATACATTTAAAGCTTATTCAATGCTTGATTCACAAAATGAATAATAATGTTGTTGGAGTATAGGTATTGGGATTTATCACAACAATTAAAGATACTGAAACCATTATTGCAAACGGAGATGACGGGATTGGTACAAGCTCAGGCGTTCAAATTGTAACAACATGATTTTAGATGTTGTTTTAAATATAACGGACGACGGCTGTATTGCCGAAATACCAAGTATTAAAGGGTGCGAATGCTGGGCTCATAATGAAAACACGGCTCTGGATAAAATTTTAGAACTTGCCGCTTATTATCTAAAAACCGATACAAATAAGTTCAAATTAGACAAAGCAAGGGGGACAAGAAACAAAATTATTTATAAACTTATATTTAATAAAAGTAATTAGTGGAAGCTTTCAAAACTGAAAAAAGAATACAGAAAATTATTTCTGTCGTTCATGCCCGGCAAAAATCATTACGTATAGTATTGGAAAATATTCACGATCCGCACAATGTCAGTGCAATTTTCAGGACGTGCGATGCTGTAGGGGTTACAAAAGTTACTTTGCTTTATACGGTCGAAAAATTTCCTAAGATTGGGAAAAAATCATCTGCATCGGCATTCAAATGGGTCGAGAAAGAAAAGTTTAAGAGTATTGAAACGTGTTATAATAGCCTGCGTACGGAAGGCTTTTTAATATTAGCTTCATCAATATGCAGTGATTCAGTTCCCCTTTATGATTTGGATTTAACAAAGAAGACGGCGATTATATTAGGTAATGAGCACCGCGGAGTTTCTGAAGAAGCGGTTAGATTGGCGGATAAGAAATTTTTAATCCCGATGTGCGGGATGGTGCAAAGCCTGAATGTATCGGTGGCTTCCGCAGTGATATTGTATGAAGCATTTAGACAGCGTTTTAGGAAAAGAATGTATGAGAAAACTGAGTATTCTTCCGAAGAGATGAAAGAATTATTACAAAATTGGTATAGGAGATAAAAAATAATTGATTTAATCTTTTTTTTAGGTTGACGACGCTATGAATCGGGATTAAAAAAGATCGTATTGTTTTATTTTTTAATAAAAGTTCATACCTATATAATTAATTTCATTTTTGATAGTAATTAAAGGAAATGATTCAAGAATTTAATAAAATACAAAAAGTTGAAGGCACACTGGAACTACCCGGTGATAAGTCAATCTCTCATCGTTCGGTTATGTTCGCTTCAATGGCTGATGGGACTTCGAGAATTTCTCATCTCTCCAACGGCGAGGATGTAAAATCATCCCAAAAATGCTTTATACAATTAGGGGCTGAAGTAAGTAATAAAAATAAATTTATTGAAATAAAAGGGAAGGGTTTTAAAAAGTTCATAAAACCGAATGCTCCTTTAGATGCCGGTAATTCCGGAACTACGACCCGCCTTATCAGCGGGATATTAATTGCTCAGAATTTTGAATCTACTATTATCGGTGATGAATCTCTTTCCAAACGGCCGATGGAAAGAATTATTACACCGCTTACGGCAATGGGAGGAAAAATTTCCGTCACAGGGAAATTTACTTTACCAATTACAATTTCTCCTTCCGGCAGGATTATCCCTATAAATTATGAGCTTCCCGTTGCAAGCGCACAGGTTAAAAGCGCCGTTTTGCTGGCAGGACTCCATTGTGAAGGTATCACTTCCGTTATTGAGAAATTACCTTCAAGAGATCACACGGAAAAAATGCTCGGGTTAATGACGGAAATTACCGCTGCCGGTAAGATTAGTTATGCCTCGAGAGAGAATTATCCTGAGCCTAAAGAATATTTTGTACCTTCAGATATTTCCACTGCCGCATTTTTTATTATTCTTACATTACTTTCTAAAAATTCGGAATTGAGAATAAAAGATGTTTCTTTGAATAAAACCCGAACCGGAATTCTCACGGTTTTAAAACGAATGGGAGCGATAATTGAAAACGATAATGAAAGAATTATTTCCGGCGAAGCACTCGGGGATATAATTGTAAGAAGCAGCGCTCTCCATAATATTGAAATACCAATTGAAATAATTCCCAATATTATTGATGAAATTCCGGTTTTATCCATTGCCGGTATCTTTGCCGAAGGAGAATTTAAAATAAAAAATGCCGCCGAGTTAAGAGGAAAAGAAACGGATAGAATTAATGCTGTCTGCCATAATCTGAAAATTCTCGGGCTTGAAATTGAAGAATATGATGACGGCTTCGCATTTTCGGGAAAAATTAAAAATTATTCCCCTGTCTTTGAAAGTTTCGGAGATCACAGAATCGCAATGGCATTTGGCATTTTATCCCTTTTATTGCAAAGCGGTGGGAAAGTTGATAACTTTGAGTGTGCAGGTATTTCTAATCCTGATTTTATTTACCAATTAAAACAAGTATGTAGGTAGAATATGGCTGAAGTTCAACTTAAAAATGTATCGAAAGTTTATGAAGGGGGAAATATTGCGGTTAATGAAGTTAACATTGATGTAAAAGACAGGGAATTTGTTGTGCTTGTAGGCCCTTCCGGCTGCGGTAAATCGACCACTCTGAGAATGATTGCTGGTCTTGAAGATATCTCTAAAGGCGAGTTGTATATTGATGGAAAGCTTGTTAATGATGTGGCTCCTAAGGACAGGGATATTGCAATGGTCTTCCAGAATTATGCGCTTTACCCCCACATGACGGTTTATGAAAATATGGCATTCGGGCTAAAACTTAGAAAATTTGATAAGAAAGAAATAAAAATAAGAGTTAATGATGCTGCAAAAATTTTGGGAATTGAAGAATATCTTGAACGGAAGCCTAAAGCTCTTTCCGGAGGGCAGCGCCAGAGGGTAGCTGTTGGAAGAGCCATTGTCAGAAAACCTAAAGTATTCTTATTTGATGAGCCATTAAGTAACCTTGATGCAAAGCTTCGTGTACAGATGAGAACGCAGATTTCCAAGCTTCACCACAGTCTTAATGCAACAATGATTTATGTGACCCACGACCAAACCGAAGCCATGACTATGGGTGACAGAATTGTTATTATGAAGGACGGAGTAATACATCAGGTAGATACTCCCCTTAATCTGTATAACTTGCCGGTCAATAAATTTGTAGCTGGCTTTATAGGCAGCCCTTCCATGAATTTTATTGAAGGGAAAATTTTACAGGATAACGGTGTTGTATTCAAAAGCAGCGGTACTGATTTAACGATTAAGCTTATCGGCAAACAAGAAGATATTTTGAGAGCTTATTTAGATAAGAATATCTGGCTTGGAATACGTCCTGAGGATATTTACGACACTGCTTCAATGGATTACAAACCACAGTATTATAAAATCGAAACGCCGCTCGAGGTTGTAGAACCAATGGGGAATGAAATATTCTTATACTTCCTGATTGATAAAGTTCAATTTGTAGCCCGTATTCCCGCTAGAGAAATGCCGGAACGGGGAAAAATTAGAACGCTAATGCTTGATAGGGGAAAGCTTAACTTCTTTGATTTTGAAACAGAAGCGGCAATTAGATAAAAATTTGTGATTATCTCAAAAGGAAATATTCAGATATCTTTATATCTCGAAAATTTATGAAAACCTTCAAGGTCTCCGGATGAATTATTATTAGTATAAAACTGTCCACGTTTTACCGTCAAATTTTACAAGCCCGCCTCCGAAAGTTCCAATCCACTTATTACCGTTGCCGTCAATTAATATTGCCTGGATATCGTTATTGGGCAAAGCCGAATTTGAAGTATTATAAATTGTCCATTTAGTGCCGTCAAATTTTGCAAGTCCTTTCTCGGTTCCAATCCACTTATTACCGTTGCCATCTATAGTAATCGACCAGACATCGTTGTTAGGCAAACCGGAATTTGAAGTATTAAATAATGTCCATTTAGTGCCGTCAAATTTTGAAAGTCCTTTATATGTCCCAATCCATTTATTACCGCTGCTGTCTATTGCTATTGCCTGGATATAGTTATACGGTAATCCGGAATTTAAAGCATTATAAACTGTCCATTTAATGCCATCAAATTTTGCAAGTCCGCTGTAAGTTCCGACCCATTTACTACCGCTGCCGTCAATGACTATTGTGTAAACATAATTATTGGGCAATCCGGAATTTGAAGTATTGTAAATAGTCCATTTAGTGCTGTCAAATTTCGCAAGCCCGCCCTGACCGGTTCCAATCCACTTATTGCCGCTGTCATCTATAACTGTGGATAGAACAACACTATCAGGCAAGCCTGAATTTAAAGTATTATAAACCTTCCATTTAGTGCCGTCAAATTTTGTAAGACCGCCATAGGTCCCATGAACACCTTCGTATGTTCCAATCCACTTATTACCCTTTCCGTCTATGGCTATTGAGTTAACCCAAGTATCAGGCAAACCGGAATTTATTTTGTTATACAAAATTATATTACCGGTTGTTTTATTAAGATTAAGCAAGCCTCCTTTTGATCCTATCCAAATATAATTGCCTTCTTCCCGTATAGTCATAATCTTTTTTGTATCAGGATAATTTTTCCACTTAGGGCTTTGGGCAATTGTGATGGAAGAAATTAAGTATAATAATATTAAAAATTTTTTCATTGTATTCTCAAAAAATATTTTGAATGATTATTTCCGGAAAATTTATTTTAATATAAAACGGACGCACCCAAATATTCGATTATTAAGTGGAAATTCATAAATAGTTTCTTCCTATTTATACTAAAGTAACAATAATATTTTATGAAATAAAATTGGTAATATCAATAAAAAAAGTGGAGGAGGTATTATATTTATTATTCTACAGTACCAGTTACTGTCGAAAACGATAAATCTTTATACGTTTTTACATTAACGGCTTAACAAAGATGTGACTTTGTAAAATTAATTCAAAGATTTATTATCTGATGCTCAAATTTGTTAATTGAAAGTTCATCAAATAAACGTATTAGAATATTCATGCTGTACTTATTTACAAAATAAATAAAATTAATTTCTCTTTCCTGAAGAACCGAATTAGGAAGGATTGAATTTGTAACTTTGTCAATCTGCCGCAGTGTAGTCTCGAACTTTCTGTTTTGTGCTTCTAATGCTTTGCCCTTCAGTTCATTTACATAACGCAAAATCCGCTCGCTGTATTTTGAGGTCGAATCGCTTAATGTTTTGTCAAATTCAAAAAGCTTCTCTTTTAGATGATCCATTTCTTTTTCAATATTACTTACAGTTTCATTGAAGATTGCATCGACCGAACCGTTTGAGATAGAATCAATTATCTTTTTCTTAAGTCTTTCAGGATCAAGCAGTAATTGGTCAAGGTTTATTTCAAATTTTTCAATTATCGAAGAAATGTTTTTTTCAATTATCGTTGCGGAAGATCTGGGGTAAATAATTGGCGGTTCAATCTTATAGAAATCATACAAAGGCATTATCTGGGCGAAATATGAAACTTCACTTGGCCCGCCGATATAAAATACTGTCGGTAATATATAGTCCTGACATATTGGTCGTAATAATACGTTCGGACTAAAATTACCGGGTTCATTTTCTATTGTTAATAGTAATTCTTCCTGTGTAAACTTTTTCCTTTTTCTCTTTAGCCTGAATTCATTCTCAACAGGCTCTATTAAATATCTTCCTTCCTCATAACTGTAAAAAAGATTTATCGGTCTTACTTTTACCTGTGCATGATATATTTCTTCAAGTTTTGCGCTGATATTAACAAGTTTTTCGGTATGGATTCCGAAATCTGTAATCTCTTTTTTAAAAACAGGTTTCAGAAGTTCTTTTATTTTTATATCCTGCGGGTCAAATAGGATAAGCCCGTATTGGTCGAATAACCAAAAAAGCAGCTCTTTGAATGCCTGCTTAAATGTCTTTCCGATGCTGTAGACGGCTTTTATTTTTTCCATCAGATCCTGTGTGTACTCGGTACTTCGCAGATTGCTTTCAAGTTCCGCAAAAAAATTATTCAGTGATTCAGTAAATCGAAGATTGCCCACACTTCCTATATTTTCATCTTCCGGCAGTTCCTGACCGTATGCAATTTTCTTAATTTCATTATTATCATTTATTAGATTTATTTCTCTAACTTCATTAAAGTCATGATCGTCTGCTTCAAGCCAAAAAACAGGTACAAATTGGTAATCATCATATCGTTCTGAGAGAGCTGAGCTTAATTTTATTGCAGTAATAATTTTATAAAATGTGTAAAGAGGTCCGCCGATAATACCGAGCTGTTGCCCGGTGACAACGGCTAAAGTTTTATTATCACTTAACGCAGAAATATTATTTTGAGTCTTTGACGATGAATTAAAATCTTTATATTGTCCGCTTAATGCATTTACAAGATGCTCTCGCAAATGACTGTGAGATTCTGCAACTTTTCTGAATGTTTTTAAATATACTTCTTTGTCACGAAAATTTGTTTTGTAAAAGTCTTTAACATTATCAAATTCATACAGGTAATCAAGAAAAAGATTATGATTTCCCGGGATGTCGCTGAAGTTTATAAACATTTCCTCTCCACAAGTTAAGAATTATGCTATCAAAAGTAACAAAAAGAATTTTCCGTAACAATTATTAAAATTACGGACATACTATCTTATTCATTAGGGTAAAATCTGTCTCAACTGAATAGTATAATAAAACAATTACTATTTGAGCGATGCATGAGAAATGTTTATTTATTTGTTTTCTTTCCGTAAAATTGTATGTGAAAAGATATTGTGTTTTATTGTTAGGGAGTAGGGCGGTTCCCAATACCCGATTATAATAATGTTTTAGAAATTAATAATGAAAAAAATATTACCGGTTATATTATTTGTATCCCTATTCACACGGATAGGAATTTCTCAAGATAGTTTAAGTACTTTTAAATTCGATTTTCTTCCTGCGGGTATTAATTTCATGCCGTTAAAAGCAGGAATTGACGAACCGAGGATGGGGATACTTTATTACACTGCTAATTCAGATTTAAAGGCAGATATAGGAAATTCTGTAGATGTTTTGGGCTTTAATTTTCCGGCATCAAAAAGCAGGATTACTGTCGGCGCTGATTTTATGGCTTATGCTTATGTTACTTCCTATCTGGCATATAGGTTACAAATAAACGCCATCGATGGATTTTTCGGCGGAAATGCCACATATTCTAAAGAATGTGATAACGGCAGGTTTGTCACAAGATTCAGATACATACACAGCAGCGCTCATTTAGTAGATGGGGCTTGGGATTCGGTTACACAGCAGTGGCTCAATAACCAGCCTCCGAACCCCTATGGAAATAATTATGGGGAAATTTTGTTTGCAAGAGAAAATATATTTGCCGGAAGTTTTCTCCGTTATTATGCTGGCACTTCAATGTCAACAGGCATGAAGACAGGCGTTGAAGAGCTTAAAAAGAATTTATACAAAGCCGGGTTTGAGTATGCCTTCCCGAATTTATTCGGAACTTTTTTTGGTAAAGGCGAAAACATATTCCTTGCAATTAATTTTGATTTACGCGGTATTCCCGAATATGTTGCAAATCAAAATTATATGTTAGGATTAAAGTTTGGTAGCTGGCAAGGGAAAGGAATTATTTTCTATACTTCTTATTATAACGGCGGGGATGTCTTTAACCAGTATCTTGATATTAGAGTAAATAGATTTGGCATTGGCTTTATGTTTGATTTTATTTGAATAAAAGAAATTATAAATAATTGGCAGTGTGAATAAAACTGGAATTGTCGCAATAACTGTCTATTATTAACCACATCTCACTAATGCTGGCTGAAATGTAGGTCGACTTGCCAGGTTGACCCTTCCTGTGCTTTAGTATTTGACTAAAATTAAATTATTATTTCTTTTTTAGTATGCTAAAATTAGTTTTTAAACAACCTCACGTCTTTAATCCTGGGTGGTTCAAGGATACAAGCTCTATACTTTATATCGTAATGTTTTCATAGCTGGCAAAGATAATTATTTATAAGGCATAAATGTCCCAATTAACAACAAATAAAGGCAATATTCTATTTAAGTTTATTACTGATAAAAAAATCAGTACGATCTCACTAAAAATATTTATTTCCACCGCGTTCCTTTTATATATTTTATTAAAAGTTAATTTTACAAAACTCTATTTAACAATTGAACGGGCAAATCTTGTCCTTTTAATAACAGCTTTCGCTTTAACCTCATTGAATCTTTACCTTCAATTTAAAAAATGGCAGATGGCTTGTGAGCAGCTTTTGCAGTTAAATGATAAAAAGAAAATATGGACTTCATTATTTTATGGTATAGCGGCAGGGTCGTTTACGCCCGTAAGGGTAGGAGAATTTTTTGGCAGGGCAATAGAATTCAGGGATAAAACATTATTGCAGGTAACTTTTGCTACTTTAGTGGATAAATTCTTCTTACTGTTTGTCATTTCCTTTTGCGGCTCAGTTTCGGCTATTATCTTTTTAAAATATTATTATAATTTATCGCTTTATTTAATTCTCTTATTATTATTAATTGTTATATCGGTTTTCTATTTTATATCACTACTGATATTTAAACCGGAACTTTGGAAGAATGCAATAATTAAGAGTTTTCAGTCCTCCAAAATAATTACATCATTAAGCGAAAAGCTAAAGGATTTTAAAAACCTTGATAAGAAGTTTGCAATCAAGATGATTACTATATCCGCTTTATTTTACGCAATATTTATTCTTCAATATGCAATTTTGGTTTCTGCATTTTCCTGTAATGCCGATTTCTTTGTCTTTCTATGGGCTGGTGTGTTGGTAATGTTTACTAAGTCCGTTATCACCCCGTTTACTTTTATAGATTTCGGTGTGCGTGAGGGCGCATCTATATTCTTTCTTACAAAAATGGGTGAGTTAAGTTCGGTTGCATTTAATGCGCCGGCAGTTTTATTTTTTATAAATATTATCATACCCTCAATTATAGGCGCAATATTATTTTATAAGAGAGACAATGCTTGAAATTTTTCTGCTTTTTATTTTGATAATTCTATTATTACATTATGCAGTTTTTCTTTTCGATATTTTAAAGGGGCTTAAGAAGCTTAACTATTCTGAACCTAAAAATGTTAGTGATGAAAATATCTCTATAATAATCCCCTTCAGAAATGAATCCGTTAACATCTTAGAAAGTTTAAAGAGTTTAGAAAAGCTTGATTATCCAAAAGGTAAATTTGAAGTTATCTATGTAAATGATTCATCGGATGATGATTCCTTAGAAAAAATTACCGGAGCCTTCAAATCTGATAATATAAAAATAGTTTCTGTCCCGCAAAACTTTTCATTAAATGCTCATAAAAAAAGAGCTGTAAGATTTGGGATTGAAAATTCTAAAGGGAGTATAATCTTTACTACCGATGCAGATTGCATTCACCGACCTGATTGGCTGAAGAATATGATGAATTGCTTCGAGGGAAGCACCGGGTTTGTCTCAGGGCCAGTCGAGTTTTATGATGATAAAAGTGTCTGGGGAAATATTCAAAAAGCAGAATTTGCAGGGCTTGTTTTAACGGGTGCGGGTTTAATTGGCAATAACAGACCTATCATTTGTAATGCTGCCAATATTGCCTATAGGAGGAGCGCTTATGAATCTGTTGACGGATTTAGTGATAATATGAATTTTTCATCCGGCGACGATGAATTTTTAATGCAGAAAATCTGGAAGGAGACAAGTTACACGATTAAATTCTGCCTTAACAGGGAAGCAGTTGTGATGACCGGCTCAAATAAAACATTTGGACAGTTTTATCATCAAAGGAAAAGATGGGCAAGCAAAGGATTGTTTTATGAAGACAAATTTCTGGTTATTAAACTTATTTTAATTTTTCTTTTTTATTTAAGTCTTGCTATATTACCATTTTTGGCTGTCTTCATATCAATAAAATATTTTTTAATATTTGCGTTATGTATTGTCGTAAAAATATTCTTAGAATATAAAATTTTAAGTACCGGTTCCAAAATGCTCTTTTCTAAAGAGATATTAAAAAACTTTTTCCTTGCAGAATTATTACAGATTCCATACATAATAATTGCAGGTTTATCCGGCATATTTGGAAATATTACATGGAAAGAGAGGAAGGTAAAAAGATGAAAAAGGTTATGGGATTGAAATCTAATAAGTTTAGTGAACTTTGTGAAAAATTAAGAGGAATGTATAATGAGCAACATTGAAGAAATCAAAAAATTATTGAAAATATTATAAGAATTTAATTTTTATGAAACTTCCTATTTTAGCCTACGGGCATCCTAAATTAAGACAAAAGTGTGATAAGATAATAAAGAGTTATCCTAAACTAAAAAATCTGATAGATGATATGTGGGAAACCTTATACGCGGCAAACGGTGCCGGGCTTGCTGCTCCACAAATAGGGAGGTCTATACGCTTATTTATTTTGGATACAGTTCAGGAATACGAGCAAAGTACTCTTAATGAAAAGGAAAAGTTTATCGGAGATGAAGGAATAATTGAAGTTTTTATTAATCCGCAAATATTGGAAACGGCTGGTAATGTCTTGTCCAGCCCTGAAGGCTGCCTTAGTATTCCAAATGTTTGGGTGGACACAGAACGTAAAATGTCTCTTATCCTAAAATATCTTAATGAAAATTTTGAAGAGAAAGAAATGTTTTTCAGCGGTGCAACGGCTCGAGCAATCTTTCACGAATATGATCATTTAGAAGGAGTTCTTTTCACCGATTATGCTGATAACCGCATCATTAAAGATAAACTCGAAAGAATATCGCGTGGAGAAGTAAAGGTCAACTATAAAATGTTGTTTAATAAATAGAAGATTTTATATAATTTGTCTAAAAAATAATTTATAATGTTCAAAATATTGCACATCTCAATATTGAATATTTTGAAATTTTATTAAAATCAAGATTTAACCGTGGCATTTTAATTGTTAATGATTATGCAGCTTTGAATTGGGCTGTAAAATGAAACGCTTAATATTTGTTTTGATTATAATAATTTTGGGAGCTGCATCCAAGATAAGTGTTGCTCAGGATGATGATTACGGAGAAAACGGTGATTTTTATGCTTCACTTTCTCCTTACGGAACATGGATAGAATTGAATAACCGCGTGACCGTTTGGCGCCCGCTACATGTGCTTCGTGATTGGGCTCCTTACAGATACGGGCATTGGATGTGGACGAATGACGGTTGGTATTGGGATTCGGATGAACCTTTTGGATCGATAGTGTACCATTACGGCAGATGGTACAACGATAATTATTATGGATGGATTTGGGTACCTGATAATGTTTGGGCCCCTGCTTGGGTCGAGTGGAGATACAACGATAGTTATATTGGCTGGGCGCCGTTATCTCCGTATGCTTCTTTCTCGATAGGAATTGGGATTAGATTTACCAGGGCTTATGAAACGTCTATTTCATTTTGGCATTTTGTAGATTATCGCCACATGTGTGATCCTTATGTCTTTAATTATTATGTCTCTGACCGCGTAAGATATGAAATTTTTTCTTATACAAGATACCGCACTAATTACGGCTATTCAAATGGACGGGTTATTAACCGCGGTGTCGATGTTGATTTTATCAGACAAAGAGGCGGCGGCAGGATAGTAGAAAGACAAATCCAAAGGGTTGATAATCCCCGCAATACCGGTGCCCGGAGTAATGATAATTTTGTTAGAACCTATATACCGACTCGTAAACAATTAGCAGGGACAGATAATAGAAATATCGAAATTAAAAGGGGGGCAAAACCTTCTTCCCTTGATGTTTCAAGATTAGACATTGGCAATAGGAACTCAGTTGCCGGGAATGTAAATAATAGCAAATCAAATGACAGAGAATTGAAAAAATCGAATAATATTATGCAGGATAGGGAAGCAGCAGGAAATAATCCGGGTAATTTACAGGAAAACAATCGGTCACAAATCAGGAACCATAATAAGCAGTTCGAAAATAGAACTCAAAATAATCAGTTCAACAGAACGAACATGCCTCAATTAAAGCAGAGTAATAAGCTTCAACAGAGTGTACAGAATAATGTCCAAAGAAGGGAAACTCCCCAAAAGGTAAAAAGAGAAAGCGGTAATAATTTTAATGGAAATCGTAATAATAGGGGAAGAAGATAGTTTAATTTTTCTTTCGGTTTTAGCAAACCTGCTTGCGATAGGCAGGTGTTTTATTCTGGCAAAATTAAGTCGCTAAATCCCGATCAGGATGAAGTATTTATAACAAATAACAACTCTATAAAATTCATAGAATTCCGTCAGGGATAGCATAAAGGGTTCCAGAATTTGGGGAAACTATATTTTTTTCTAAAATTAAAATAATTGTACTAATTTTGTAGGAATCCATCACCATGTTGATAAAAAGACAGGATTGCTAAATCAACAATTCTGGTATCAACCGGCAGCACCGCTGTGTGATAAAGAAAAAATGGCGCAACTTTTTGCACAGGTATTGTACAATTATAATGTTTCATTATATTTCTTAAAAAGAGAAGAATAAAGTCAGATTTCAAGCAGACGATATTTAATATCTTAATCGTGAATCATCTTTTTGTAGAATAATATTTTGCAATTGTATCGGCAATAAATTGAACTTGTTCTTTCTTCAAATCAGGCCAGCTTGGAAGATTTATACCATGCCAACCCAAATATTCTGCAACCGGGAGTTTTTGATATCTTTGTGAAAACATTGGCATTGTGTGGACTGGGTAGAAAGTGGGGCGTGTTTCAATCCCCGCGGTTTTAATAAAATCTTTTAAGGATTCACGTTCATCCGGAGAGCCGGTTAATATTGAGTACATCCAGTACGTATGAAATATATTACTGTGTTCGGTGTGCGGCTTTACAGGAAGATCTTTCAGAGCTTCATTATACCACGCAGCAAGCTGCCTTTTTTTAGCAATTTTTTCATGGGCTTTTTCAAGCTGAGCAAGTCCGATTGCAGCGCAAATATTTGTCATACGGTAATTAAAACCGAGAGTATCGTGCCAGTACTCTCTATATTTAGCCAAACCGTGCATTTTTAAATGATAAGCCCTGTCATATAGAGTCTCATCATTTGTTACGATCATTCCGCCTTCGCCCGTAGTGATTGTTTTATTCCCATAAAAGCTGAAAGTTGAAAGATCACCGAAAGTACCTACATTTTTATGTTTATAGGTCGAACCAAATGCTTCAGCGCAATCTTCAATTATAAATAAATCGTTTTCTTTTGCTATTTTAACTAATTCATCCATTTCGCAGGGATGGCCGTAAAGATGTACTGCCATTATTGCTTTCGTTTTGGGAGTTATTTTCCTTTTAACATCTCTAGGATCAAGCTGCCAGGTATCTTCTAAAGAATCTACAAAAATGGGAGTCGCTCCGGCATGACAAATACTGCTGACTGATGCTATATATGTGAACGATGGAACAATTACTTCATCACCTTGTCCGATCCCAAGTGTTATCAATGCAAGGTGAATCGCAACGGTGCCATTGCTTACGGTAGTTGCATGTTCTACCCCGATGAATTTTCCGAATTCGTTTTCAAACCGGGGAATAAATTCTCCTCTTGAGGATATCCAGGATGAGTCAAGGCATTCATTAACATATTTCTTTTCATTTCCGTCTAATGACGGCTGGTAGATTGGTATTTTGTATCCCATTTCTTTTCACTTTGTAAAAAAATTATAAAAATATTATTGAAAAGTAATAAAAATTAAAAGATTTCACCAAAGAGACGGCATAAAGCTACTTTTTAATAGAAAATTCTTTTGTTAAGCTTATAATCTTCTTTAGGTCAATCATTTGAATGCATTCAAGATTATATGGACAAACTTTCTTCCAACATGGAGAACACAGTAAGCCATCCGGTATTAATTTTACACCCCTGTCGTATAATTCAATTTCGGCGCTGCATGAAAGTCCAAACCATGCTACAACATATTTTTTTAAACCGATTGCCATGTGCATACCGAAGGAATCACCGGTAATAACAATATCGGCAATATCCATGAAACATGCGCCTTTTCTCAATCCCATTGTTGTAGGTGTAGCAATAATTTTCTTCCGGTCGGATTCACTAAATGATCCATAAATAAGAGTGTTCCTTTTAGTATCTTCTTTGCCGCCGAGAAGAACTACCTGTAAATTTTCATCTTTTAACATTTCGGCAATTAAAGTTACATGCTGTTCAATCGTCATTTTTTTATTTGGAAAAAGGTCCGAACAACCTGTATTAAATCCAACGTAAGTTTTTTTAAGATTATAGCCTATTTCGTTTTTATAGCTTTCAATAAAAGATTTTTCTTCACCGGTTAAATTAAAAACATAGGGATCCCTTTTATATTCAAGTTCAAAAACTTCGTGAATTATGTCGACTCCGCTTCTTGTGTTTTCTTTGAATTTGAAATTATCATTATTCCCCATGATATAACTGTACATTGCTCCCTGGTTAGCAGGGATAATTTTCCCGTCTTTATTAAGAAGAAAGCCTAATTTTTTCTTCGCAGATATTTCATTTGTAAAAGCACAAGCATAGTCTGATTTATCTGCATTCATTACATAATCATATTCTATTTGTCTTGCTATCATTCGTTGTTCGTCGGTCCAAGTAAAAACTTTATCAATAAATGGATTGTCTAATAATATATTTTCTGCTCCCGTCATTGTTATCCAGAATATTGTGCTTATAGGAAATTTTCGTTTAAGAGCGTAAAGGACGGGTGTGTTATCAAGAACATTCCCGAGAGCATCTAAAGAAATGATGAGTATTTTTACTCCTGTTTTTGTCCCTTCGTTTTCATGCTGACAGCCGTTTTCCAAACAATTTTCATAAGAAAAACAGGGCTTGTACCCACTAAAATTTTTACATTTTGGTATTTTTAATTCTGAAAGATCCATTCCTATTCCTATCAGGTTTTGTTTTATCTGTTCAATAAGGTTTTTATGCTTGCAATAACTGCGTCAATACTTAAACCGTTTTCAATTCCGCAAGTGTTCTGATCTGCACTGCAATATTTTTTGCAGTTTTCTTCCGATACTTCCAAATTGATTGAAAATTTGTTCAATATTCCCTGATGGATAATGCAGCTCATTGCACGGTGACAGTGTATTCCTATTGCTTTTTTACCCAGTGCATCGGCAATATGCAATGGTCCGGTCGAAGGTCCAATTAAAATATCTGCCTGCCCGATAATCTTAATAAATTCTCTTAAATTATCCAAAGATTTTGAAATATTAATAATTTTAGTGTTATCGAAGTTTTTAAGTCCATCAAGGAAAAATTGACTCATTTCCCTGGCTGTTAGGATAATTTTAAGATTTGGGATATTAAATTCACTAAATATTTTTTCGATAAGCTTATGGTATTTCCCTTCATTCCAGTTTGGAGCTGAACCGAAAGACCCCGTATGAAGCATTATTTTAACATCGTTTCCTCTAATATCGTATTTTTCAAGGAATGCTGCGGCTTCAATTTTTTCCTGATTGGTGAGAAATATTTCAAGTTTTAGATTGTCTGTCTTTACACCGATTTTCCTGGCTAAATCCATACAGTAATCGGCTTCATGGCGCAGGGGAGTATAATTATTTCTGGAAACACTATTCATAAAAGTAATAACTTCGTAAAGCTTATGCCCCACACCGATTCTGTTTTTTATTCCTGTCCACAGCATTTGATAGGCTGCACGCTCGGTGGGTAGCATCATAAGTCCGTCGGTAAATTTATATTTACGCAGCTCTTTAACTACATCCCAAAAGGTTTCTTTTTTTAAATCATCGGTTATAGCTAAATCCAGATGGGGATTATTAAGCATAATGTTTTTTGTATGCGGCTGAGTAAGTGTGGCAATAAAAGCGTCAGGGTAAGTTCTTCTTAACTCACGAATCATCGGAGTAATAAAAACAACGTCGCCAACCCGGTCGGTTCTAACAAGTAAAATTCTTTTCATTAATTTATATTTTTACGGAAAAAGTTCCTCAAAAATAGTAATTCTTATCGAAATATCACGATGTTTTTGAAAAGTATTGAAGGATAAAATCTTAAACTGCTTAGATGTAACATCCTTTTTCAAAGTCTGATCCGGTTGCTTTATTTTTGAACCAATGTGTTTGTTATCTACATAAGTCTAAGAAATAAATAAGGGAATATTATATTTTTACATAAATAAATTAAATTAGGAGAGCCATTTATGATTGTAATTATATACAATAAAAATGTATATAATTACAAATATATATTAATAAGATGTCTCTTATATTCAATATTGTAAGAGAATACCTTAAAAATTAAAGTTAGTGGAAGTTATTATTTCTATAAAAATATTAGTAATTATGACATTATTAAGGTTTAGGTGTTGAACATATACTTAAAATTGTGCAGAATTTATAATTATGCAGTTTATTAGTTTGAAAAACTAAAAAAATATAATTAAATTAATTAAGAAATTCTTATAAATTATTACTTATTTTAAAGTTATACTAATCAGGACAATAAATGAGCGTTATTTCTGAAAAATTATCTAAAAAAATTGATTTATGGAGGCAGGAAGCCAGGGAACTGCTAAGCAATGGGGGGAGCAGGGTATTATCAGAGGTTACAGTGGCTCAGGCTTACGGAGGTATGAGGGGTGTGCGTGCCCTTATTTGTGATACTTCAAGAGTGCCGCAAGATGAAGGTTTAATCGTACGCGGAATACATCTGTCTAAACTGGTTGATAAAACTCCCGAAGAAATTTATTTTCTGCTGTTGACGGGCGACTTACCTGCTAAGGATGAATTATATAGCTTTAGTAATGATTTAAAAAGCCGCAAACAAGTCCCTGGTTATGTTTGGGATCTCTTAAAAGCAATGCCTAAAGACTCTCACCCTATGGCTATGCTTAACACCGCTATTCTTGTAATGCAGAAAGAATCTTTATTTGCCGTTGAATACGGTATAGGGATACATAAAGATGACCATTGGAAATCCTCTCTCGAAGACGCATTAAATCTTGTAGCCAGGTTACCTGCGATTGCCGCAGGAATTTACAGGTTAAAATTTAACAAAGGTGACATTATCCCTTCTGATCCCGCTATGGATTTGACGGGCGATTATGTCCACATGCTTGGTGTTTCAGATGTACCTGACTTCAAAGATTTGATGAGGCTTTATCTTGTTGCTCATTGCGACCACGAAGGCGGTAATGTTAGCGCTTTGGCAAATCAGGTTATCAGTTCTTCTTTAGCGGATATGTATTATTCTTTATCCGGAGCATTTGACGGGCTTGCAGGACCATTGCATGGGCTTGCTAATCAGGAAAGTTTAAAATGGATTTTGGAGATTATGGAAAAGTACGGCGGCACTCCGTCAACTAAACAAATTGAAAAAATTGTTGCAGAGACTATCAGTTCAGGTAAAGTTATTCCTGGTTACGGGCATGCTGTATTACGTGTTACCGATCCAAGATTTAATGCTTTTTTAAATTTCGGCAAAAAACATTTTCCTAATGATCCTATATTTCTTACCGTAGCAAGATTATACGAGGTAGTTCCCGGTGAATTAAAGAAAATAGAAAAAATTAAAAATCCCTGGCCTAATGTTGATGCTGTTACCGGTGCCATACTATATTATTACGGATTAAAAGAATTTTCATACTATACGGTTGTATTTGCAGTATCGCGCAGCCTTGGTTTAACTGCGCAGACGGTAATTAATAGAGCAGTCCTAACTCCAATCTTAAGGCCTAAATCCGTATCAACCCAATTCATCAAGGATTTGATTAATTAATTTTTTAATGTGAATAACGCCAATATAACGGCAGATGCGCTTGCAACATTTAATGACTCGGCTTTCCCTAATTTGGGGATGGTAATTTTATCTCCGGTAATGGATAACATTTCCTGAGATGGTCCTTCAGCCTCATTAGAAAAGATAATAATGCTTTTATCAGGTGGTTGATAATCATAAATATTCTCCCCGGTTAAATCCGCGCAAAGAATTTTGTATCCGCCCTTTTTTAATTTAAGAAGGTTCTCAAATGTAATATCTTCAAATATTTTTAAATGAAATATTGAACCCATACCGGCGCGGATAGTTTTGGGATTATAAATATCTGTGCAATTATTTATAAGCAAAACTTCTCTTATCTGGAACCAATCGCAGTTCCGGATAATTGTTCCTAAGTTGCCGGGGTCAGAGATATTTTCTAAGCATACAACAAGTTTGGAGTTTAAATTATCAAGTGCTTTTTCAGTTTGTGCAGGCTTATCAAATACAGCTGCAATTCCTTGCGGGTTAACGGTATCCGTCAGCCTGGAAAATTCCCGGGTCTTTAATATTTCCAGCCTCAAATTCTTTTTTATTATACTTCGTAAATAATCTTCATTTTCTTCAAAATATAAGTGTGAAACTAAAACTAATTCACAGTTGAAGCTGCTTTTTAAACCTTCCTCAACAATTTTATTCCCTTCGACAATAAATTTATTTTCTTTATTGCGGAATTTTTTTTGGTTTAAAGATGAATAATATTTTAGTTCATTATTTGTAATCATAAGTTAAATTACGTTATAATTTATATTTATTGTGAAACATTAAAAAAGTAAAGCGCCGGTAAGTTTAAAGCAACAGCTTCAAATAGTTCCTTGTTACCTTACATAATTATTTTTAGCCTCTCGTTATATCGTTAATCCATTTTTCAATTATTGACAAAGATTCAGCGGACATAGTGCCTTTTATCTCCTTGTATTCGGAATACTTACCGGTTTTACAAATTTGAAAAATATGATTATGATTCTTTAATACAAGGATTTTATATTTTTTGCATTTACCCTTCTTTAATGCTTCCTTAATTGCTGTTAAATTTATTTGTGAAACGGCTTGAACATCTTTGTCGCCATTAAGAGCCAGAATCGGACATTTTAATTGTGATAATACTTCACTTGGTTTATAATTATAATATTTTCTTATCAAATCACCGCGATAAAGATTAAACCAAAAATCAATATTGTTGTCTGTGAATCCTAAATCGTTTTTACTTTCCTGATCTATGTAATCCCATAATTTTTTTAATAACACTTTCCCCTGGCTCTCTTCATCAGAGTTTAATTTGTCTTTTGTAAGTAATGGCCAGAGCTCATTAAAAATGCCGGTCATTTCATTTATATTATTTTGATTAAAGCCAGCCGCTTTAGTCATAGCTAACTGTGAAGAATAAAAAAAATCTTTACCCCAAACACCGGGGCTGCCAAGTAAAACAGCAAAGCTTATGTCAGAACAAGAGTTCGCCATCATCTGAACAACTATACCGCCTTCACTAATTCCGATTACGCCGATTTTTAATTTGTCAATCTCTTTATTTGATTTTAGATATTCCACACCTGAAATACCGTCAAGTTTGTAATTATCTAAATCATATGGAACAAATTTGCCTTTTGATTTACCAACTCCTCTCTTATCATATCTTAAAACTGCAATCCCTCTGCTTGATAGATATTCTGCCAGGTCTTTAAATAACTTATGTTCTCCAAATTCTAAATCTCTATTTTCCGGGCCGGAGCCGTGAATCAAAACTACTGCAGGAACTCTGGTCTTACCATCGGGTACTGTCAAGGTACCTGATAACATTATACCATCAGATTTACTATTAAAAGCAACTTCATACTGGCTAAATTTATTATTAGAATAAGAATCAGTGCAAAAGAATATTGTAAATACTAAATAGATTAATAATATTAGTTGCAGCTTCGTGTAAATTCTATTCATTATGATATTTGTGTTTTGTTTGTGCTGTTATCTTCAATAAAATATCTTAATTATATTATATTTTTGTAACCTTGTTCCAACTCATCATCCTGGGATTTCTCAAGTTCCTTTAAATACTCCCATGAATATATACCGGAATCATGCCCGTCCTTCCAGGTAAACTGAATTGCATATTTACCCACCGGCTGAATATTCTTTATTTTATAACTTTCAGGTTGTTCTGAAGAAGGTTTCGCAGGGCGGTAAGTTTTTAGAAGAACTGTTTCGCCTTTGCATACGGCGCAGGGACATTCATCGCGTAAATATTTAATATCAATCATGCTTTCGGTTTCATCATCCCATTTTATATGCAATTTAGTCTTTTCAAATATTTTGATGCGTACAGGTATCATAATGAATTCGCCAATTAAATAATAAAAATTACAGGACAATTTTAAGCAAATAAGAGCGCCCGAACAATTTTTCATAGAAGGTTAACAGATAAAGGAATTGTTCTATTAAATTATTTGCAACGTAGGGGAAAAAATGTTAGTTTTGAACCGCAAATTAAGAAAATTTGCTGGCGTAGCTCAGCTGGTAGAGCAGCTGATTTGTAATCAGCAGGTCG